>Ga0233425_10004917_pt1 | contig 21780 bp, 13 predicted proteins | sample Watercolumn_Towu_2_FD_181712 | JGI IMG/M metagenome (GOLD analysis project Ga0233425, IMG submission 181712) | Freshwater microbial communities from Lake Towuti, South Sulawesi, Indonesia - Watercolumn_Towuti2014_140_MG | ecosystem: Environmental > Aquatic > Freshwater > Lake | place...
ACTTAGCGTGGCGGATGTCCCCGCGCAAATGCTGCTTGTGGTTGGGGTGAGGGTCAGTGAAGGTACAGCTCCCACTGTGACGCTGGCCTGTGCCACCGCTGTACAGGTTCCTACTCCTCCCGTAACGCTATAAACGGTTGTTCCGATGGCAGGCGATGCCACCACCACGCTTCCCGTGGTCGTGTTTAAACCCGAAGAAGGCGTCCAGGTGTATACGGTAGAGCCAGTAGCCATCAGCGTAACGGATGAGCCGGCACAAAGCGTGGCTGTCTGCGGGCTTACGGCGATGGTAGGCGTGGAGAGCACATTAACTGTCGCCATAGCGGTATTCGTACAAATACCGATAGCACCTGTTACCGTATAATTCGTTGAAGCCGCAGGCGTTGCCACCACCGTCGATCCGGTGGATGTATTAAGGCTGCCGGCCGGGCTCCAGGTATAGGATGTCGCACCACTGGCCGTGAGGGTAGCGGAAGTACTCGGACAGATGTTCACGGAAGCCGGATTCAGGGTTAAGCTTGGGACCGCATTGATCGTTACGGTGGCGCTGACAGCGCTGGTACAGGTGCTGACGCCTCCGACAACCGTATAGGCCGTTGTGGAAGCAGGTGATGCTATAACCGTGTTACCATTCGTAGCATTGAGCCCTGTCGCAGGGCTCCAGGTGTATGTCGATGCTCCACCGGCGGTCAGCGTGGTTGAAGAACCTGCACAGATCGTCGACGTTTGCGGGGAAACCGTCAGAACCGGGATTGCAGTCACACTCACCGTGGCAAGGGCGGTATTTGTACAGATCCCATTGGCGCCGGTGATGGTATACGTTGTTGTCGTGGCCGGAGAGGCCGTCACTGTTGCCAGGTTCGCATTGTTAAGTCCTGTGGCAGGGCTCCAGGTATAAGTCGCTGCGCCTGTAGCGGATAAAGTTGTGGAGGAGCCGGCACAGATACTCGCTGTGGCAGGCGTTAAGGTCAGGATTGGTACCGCAATCACACTTACGGTGGCTACCGCCGTGCTGGTGCAGATCCCGTTGGCGCCGGTGATGGTATAGGTGGTGGTGGTGGCAGGCGATGCCACCACAGTCGCAAGGTTCGCATTGTTGAGGCCTGTTGCCGGCGTCCAGGTATAGTTGGTGGCGCCTGTAGCCGCCAGCGTAGCCGAAGAGCCCGCACAAATGGTTGTGAAAGAAGGCGTCAGCGTCAGGCTTGGCATAGGAGTCACACTCACCGTTCGGGTTGCCGAGTTCGTACAGGTGCCATTGGCGCCGGTTAGAGTATAGGTTGTTGTGACTGTTGGCGATGCGGTCACATTCGCGGTATTGGTATTGCTGAGGGCAGTGGCAGGTGTCCAGCTATAGGAGGTTGCGCCCGAGGCGGTCAGCGCCACAGACGAGCCGGAGCAGATGCTAGCGGTAGAAGGCGTCACCGCCACCGTTGGCATAGACACGACACTCACCGTAGCAACCGCCGTGCTGGTGCAGATCCCGTTGGCGCCGGTAATCGTATAGGTGGTGGTAGTAGCAGGCGATGCCACCACGGTCGCAAGGTTCGCATTGTTAAGGCCTGTTGCCGGTGTCCAGGTATAGTTGGTGGCACCTGTAGCGGCCAGCGTAGCCGAAGAGCCCGCGCAAATGGTCGTGAAAGAAGGCGTCAGCGTCAGAACCGGCATCGCAATGACATTAACGGTCGACGTGGCGGAGCTGATACAGGTGCCGTTAGCGCCAGTGACGGTATAGATGGTGGTGGCGGTTGGCGATGCGGTCACATTCGCCGTATTGGTATTGCTCAGAGCCGTTGCAGGGCTCCAGGTATAGGACGTTGCTCCCGATGCCGTTAAAGCGGTCGAGGCGCCGCGACAGATACTGGCCAGGGAAGGATTCACCGCTACCGTTGGGCTTGGGGTTACGCTCACTGTCGTGAACGCGCTGGTGGTGCAGGTGCCGGATCCTGCTGCCAGCACAGTGTAGGTGGTGGTCGTGGTGGGAGAAGCTACAACCACACTGCCGCTGGTTGTGCTCAGCGAGGCCGCCGGGCTCCAGGTATAGTTCGTGGCTCCTGTTACCGTCAGTGTGCGGGTGGCACCCTGGCAGATCGCTGCCGAAGGAATAATGCTCACAGTTGGCGTCGGACACAGAACGATCGATTCCACACACAATCCCACAAGGCTTCCGTTACTTCCGCCGGCACCGCTCACCGTGATGGACGTATAAGGTGTGGAGGAAGACAATACCACTGTCGTTCCGTCATTATTGCCGAGGCATGTAAAAGTATTTCCAACCTGGGTAAAGGGGCAGGTGCCTCCGCACTGGCTGGTAGAAAGAGTACCCGAGCCTACGTTGAAGGTGAAGGCCTCACCGCCGCTGGCAGCGGTAATGACGTAGTTCACATTGTTCACCGGCTGGGAGAAGGTATAGGTCTGGGTGAAAGCCCCGGCCGATCCAACCCACATAGGCCCCGCGCTCAATCCGCAGCTGGGCCAGTTGGCACCGTAGTTGGTTACGCTGCCTGTATTGCTGAGAGAAATGGTAATACCGTTAACAGTTGTAGGAAAAGCACTGGTAGGTGTGCAGGCGCATTGCGCATAGCCTTTGAGAGGCAATGCAAGCCATCCTGCCCAAAACAAGACCAGCATCATGGTATTGACAAATCTTTTTCCTTTAAACGTATTCATGACAAAAAATATAAAATCGGGTGTTTAACATCGTAAAATTAACGATAAATACAGGTTTAGCCCTATATTTTTAATAATTAACCGTCAGCGGTTACTCATTGAATCGGCGCAGTTATGAATCTCCGCAAAGGATATGACTGTTCCTGGCCCTGGCGGACAGTGTCCGGACAAGGTTTTATTGAAGGTCCTGCCACCTGTTCTTTTGGCAGCAAAGTCTGACCGATCTGAGTTTCAGCGTTCCATTCCCGGGGCATAGCTCCTGCTAATTCCGGAACAAGGACAAAAATCCCTTTTCCGTTTTGGAAACGTCTTTCTCATCTGTATAGCTGATGATGAAAAAATAACTTCCGTCGGGTGCCGGGGCGCCGGTTTTGGTTTTTCCATCCCACCAGCCGGTCACATCATTCCATTCGTACATCTTCAGCCCCCAGCGATCGAAAATACTGCAGTGGAAAGAGCGGATCCCCGAAGCGTTCACTTTAAACACGTCATTCCTCGTATCGTTATTAGGCGTGAACACATTGGGAATGATGATAAAAGGCTCGCTGACCACATCGATGCATTTCGTCAGGGAATCCCTGCAACCCTTATCCGATAAGGCCAGCAGAGAGACACAGCAGTTCCCGGCGCCCAGCGCCGACGTTATCAGGTCTTTCGTGGTGTATTCGGGGCCATGGCAGATACTCCAGACGTACTGAACAGCATTGGTGCTTGTATTGGTTGCGTGCGCGACAGAGCCTGCCGGCAGGCTTGTGCCTTCCGCAATGGTAAACATGGCAACAGCCTGAGGATAGACCTGAAGGACGACGGGAGCGGCTGATGCCGTGCAACCGGCGCTTTGATCCGTGATGGTGGCCGTTGCCGAATAGGTTCCTGCGCTTTCATAGCAATGCGCAGGGTTGTGGGCAGTGCCGCCAGTGCCATCCCCGAAGTCGTAATGGATGAGCGCTCCGGGCAGGTTACTGCTTTCTGAAAACGTGACGCAGAGCCTTCCGCAGGCAGCTGATGCATCACTGGCGATGCTCAGCACCGGGACAGGAACAATGTTCACGGTAGTAGTCGCTATCGCGCTGCAGGTGCCTGCCGTTCCTGTCACGGAATAAACCGTCGTCGCGGCAGGATTTGCGATCACCTGGCTGCCGCCCGCAGAGCTCAGTCCGGCAGAAGGCGACCAGGAATAGGACGTGGCGCCGAAAGCGGAGAGCGTGGCTGAGCGGCCGGCGCAAATGCTGACAGAAGTAGGGCTCAGGGTCAGCAGCGGAGGCGGTATTACGGTGACGGTAGCTTCGGCGGCAGCCATGCAGCTTCCGCTTCCCGTGGTTACTGTATAGACGGTGGTTGCCGAAGGTGAAGCCGACACGGTGCTGCCCGTGGATGCGCTGAGCTCTGTGGCCGGCGTCCAGGTATACGTGGCGGAACCGCTGGCTGTAAGCGTCGTGGAACTTCCCGCGCAAATGGTGGCCGTCTGCGGGGATAAGGTCAGCGACAGGGCAGACACCACGCTCACGGTTGCTGTAGCGGCGCTGCTACAGCTGCCATTGGAGCCCGTTACCGTATAAACAGTGGTGCTTCCCGGCGAAGCATCCACAGTAGGGCCGCTGGCGGAACTCAGGCCCGTCGGCGGATTCCAGGAATAGGAGCCAGCGCCGGAGGCTGTAAGGGCCACCGTAGATCCCGGGCAAATACTCACCAAAGAAGGGCTTACCTGAACGGTTGGCCCCGGCGTCACACTCAGGGTGATGACCTCGGTCGTGGTGCAGGTCCCGGTAGTACCCGTTACCGTATAGGAGGTGGTCACCGAAGGAGAGGCCGTCACGCTGGCGCCGCTGGTGCTGCTCAGGCCTGTAGCCGGACTCCAGCTGTAGGTAGAGGCGCCGGAAGCCGTCAATAGCTGTGAGGTCCCGCTGCACAGGGTCATGGAAGGCGTGGTCGACAGAACAGGCGTTGTGCAATTCGCGAAAGACTGAATGCAGATCCCGACCAGGCTCCCGTTGCTGCCGCCGGCTCCCGAAACGGTAAAGGAGGTGTAGCTGGACGTCGAATTCAGCACGACCACAGTGCCGTCATCATTCCCATTACAGGTAAAGGTATTTCCAACCTGCGTAAAGGGACAGGTGCCACCACACTGTGTGGCGCTCAGGGTGCCGGCGCTGACGTTGAAGGTAAAGGCCTCAAACCCACTGGCGGCTGTGATCACGTAGTAGACGGTATTGACGGGCTGAGAAAAGGTAAAGGTTTGTGAAAACGCGCCGCCGGAGCCAACCCACATAGGTCCTGCGCTCAATCCGCAGCTTGGCCAGTTGGCCCCGTAATTGGTGACGCTGCCGGTATTGGTGAGACTGACCGTAATGCCATTGACCGTTGCCGGAAAGGAGCTGGTGGGCGTACAATTGCATTGGGAAAAGGCCTGGTAGTGAAGCAGACATATCAAAAGAGCGAAAAGGCCGGGGAAGTTCCTGAACGGGTACTGAAAAAGGGGCTGGGTCATAACAGGAATTTTTGACGGTAAGGTATAAAATTACTGAATTAACGCCTGCCGTCCGACTTATTTACTAACTGCAAGACCTGCATTACTCATTCCCGGAAAGATTACGCAGCTTTCGCCATTTAACACTAATTTTCTTTTCATAAACAAGGCATTTCGCTAAATTTGTGTAAATACCCTGAACCCTGGCACCACAACAGAACATACTGCTCCTCAAACTGGATGAGTTCATCCGTAAGTATTACAAGAACCAGCTGATCCGGGGTTTTTTATATACGACCGGCCTTCTGGTGGCCGCCTTCCTCTTCCTGGTGATTGCCGAGTATTTCGCCGAATTCGGCACTACCACGCGCACCGTTCTGTTTTACCTTTTTGTGCTGGCCAGCGGCATCGTGCTCAGCCGCTATATCATCATCCCGCTTCTCAAATTAAATAAGCTCGGCAGCGTCATCAGCTACGACGAAGCTGCGGGAATTATCGGAAAACATTTCAATACCATCAACGACAAGCTCCTGAACACGCTGCAGCTGCAACGCAACTCGGGCTCCATCCTGTCGGAGGACCTGCTCACGGCAAGCATCAACCAGAAAATGGAAGAGCTGCGGCCGGTGCCTTTCACCTCTGCGATCAACCTAACCGATAACAGGCGCTACCTGCGCTTTGCCCTGCCCCCGCTGGCATTGCTGCTCCTGATCTTTTTCATCAAACCGGGCATCATTACCGACGGTACGGAACGGATGATCTACCACCAGACCTATTTTGAGAAAGCGGCCCCTTTCAAATTCGAGCTTTCCAACAAAAGCCTGGAAGCGATCCAGCAGCAGGACTATATTCTGCAGCTGACGCTGAACGGGGACGAGATCCCGAATGAAGTATTCATTACCGTGGATGGCGTGGAGCATAAGATGGATAAGAGCGACAACCTTCATTTCACCTATACGTTTAAGAACGTGCAGAAGAACCAGGACTTTGTCTTCAACGCCGCCGGCTATAATTCGAACTCCTATGAGCTGGTGGTACTGCCAAAGCCGATGCTGATGAAATTCGACATCCAGCTTACCTATCCGGCCTACCTCAACAAAAAAAACGAAACGGTATCCAATGTGGGCGATATGCAGCTGCCGCAGGGCACCAAGATGCAGTGGATCTTCCACACCAAAAACACCGACAATGTCTTTCTGAACTTTGCGGATACGCTGGTAGATATCCAGCACACGGGCAGCGACGAGTTCAGCTTCTCTAAGCGGATGATGCAAAGCACCCCGTACAGCATCAAAACGCTCAATCATTTCATGAAGCAAAACCCGGATTCTGCCAGCTATATGCTGAATGTGATCGCCGACCAGGCGCCGGCGATCGATGTGAGCGAGAAAGCGGATTCCTTGAACAACCGCAACATCTATTTTTCGGGCACCATCAGGGACGATTATGGCTTTACCCGCCTGGCCTTCAAATACACGCACTACACGCAGGACTCTACGGGCAAGCCAGTGGTGAGGAACGGCGAGCAGCCGCTCGGCCTGAACAGGCAGCAGATCACACAGCCTTACTATTATTTCCTGGACGCTTCGCGCTTCAACCTGCTTCCCGGCGATAAGATCGAGTATTTTTTCGAGGTATGGGACAATGACGGGGTGAATGGCGCCAAAGCAGGACGGACCCAAATGATGGTATTCAAGGCGCCCACCGTGGATGAGATGAACGAGGCGACAGACAAGAAGAACGCGGAGATCAAGAAAGACCTCGACGACGGCATCAAAAAAGCGAAAGACCTCCAGAAAGACATCAACGACCTCAGCAAAAAGCTCAACGATAAAAAGCAAATGGGCTATGATGAGAAGAAAAAACTGGAGGACATCCTGAAAAAACAGAATGAGCTCAAACAAAAAATAGAAGAGACCAAACAGGAGAACCAGCTCAATAACCAACAGCAACAGGAGTTCAACCCTCCCGATGAATCGCTGCTGGAGAAGCAGAAGCAGCTGGAGCAGCTGTTTGAGAACATCATGAGCCCTGAAATGAAAAAGCTGTTTGACGAGCTGAACAAGCTCCTGGACAAGCTGGACAAAAACCAGGTGCAACAGAAACTGGAGGAGCTGAAAATGTCGAACAAGGACATGGAGAAAGAGCTCGACCGGACGCTTGAGGCTTTCAAGCAGATGGAGGTGGAGCAAAAGCTGCAACAGGCTATCGACAAGCTGGACGAGCTGAAGAACAAGGAGGATGCCCTGAGGCTGGAAACCGACAAGAACAAAGACAAGCAGGACAAAAAGGATAATAAGGACAACAAGAATGATCCTTCCAAAGACCAGAAGGGCCAGGACAATAAGGATAACAAAGACGCTAAGGATAACAAGGATCCAAAAAATCAGGATGATAAAGCCGGCGATGACAAAAAAGAAAGCTCTTCCAAAGAGCTGGAGAAAAAGCAGGATGAGCTGAACAAGCAATTCGAGGATCTGAAAAAGGACCTGAAAGAGATGCAGGAGAAGAATGCCGCGCTGGAACAGCCGAACGACTTACCGAAAACCGAGGAGAAGCAGAATGAGATCTCGAAGGAGATGCAGAACTCCTCACAGGAGCTGAACCAGAACAACAAAAAGAACGCTTCGAAATCCCAGAAAAAGGCCTCGGACAAGATGCAGGAGATGAAAGACCAGATGCAGCAGGCGATGGACCAGATGCAGCAGGAGCAGGCGGAGGAAGACATGGCGGCGGTGAGGCAGATCCTGGAAAACCTGCTGAACCTCTCTTTTGCCCAGGAGGAGCTGATGGGCCAGCTTTCGAAATTGCGCACAGACAATCCTCAGTACCTGAAGGTTACGCAAACGCAAAAAAAACTACAGGACGACTCGAAGATCATCGAGGACAGCCTGATGGCACTCAGCAAGCGCAACCCGACCATCAGCGCCCACATCAACCGCGAGATCTCTGCGATCAACATGAACATGGGCAAAGCGGTATCGGAGCTGGCGGAGCGCATGCAGGCCAACGCGCAGATGCGGATGCAATATTCGATGACCTCTATCAATAACCTGGCGCTGATGCTGAACGAATCGCTGGAGCAGATGCAGAAGGCCGCGAAGGAAGGAAAACCTGGAAGCGGCAGCTGCAAAAAACCGGGCAAAGGCAAGCCGAGCTCCAAGCCAGGTGACGGAAAACCAAGCATGCAAAGCATGAAGCAGATGCAGCAAAGGTTGAACCAGCAGCTCGAACAGCTCAAAAAACAGCTCGAGCAGCAGGCCAATAAGCCGGGCGGGCAGAAACCCGGCGACAAACCGGGGCAGAAGCCGGGAGGCCAAAAGCCGGGGGGCAGCGGCGGCATGGGCCAGCAGGGCGGACAGAACGGGCAGATGCCGGGCATCAAAGGACAGGGCATGAGCGAGCAGCTGGCAAAAATGGCGGCCGAACAGGAGGCCATTCGCCGGCAAATGCAGCAAATGATGGATAAGATCAAAAAAGACGGCGGCTCGAATCCGGGGGGCAACCTTACCGACCTGATGGAGCAAACGGAGCGCGATATCGTGAACCGGCAGATCACCCAGGAAACAATGAAACGTCAGCAGGACATCCTGACTAAACTTTTAGAAAGTGAAAAAGCCGAGCGGGAACGCGAGCAGGACGAGAAACGGAAGAGCAATGAAGCAAAAAATCAGAATTTAAGTAACCCTGCCCAATTTTTGGAGTATAAAAGACTGAAAGAAAAAGAACTTGAGTTGTTAAATACGGTCCCCCCGAGCTTAACTCCTTACTACAAGCAAAAAGTAAACGAATATTTTAACCATGTGAATAAATGATACCTGCCAAAGGAGAAAAATTAGACATTACCTCCTCATTCGACAATATACGACTGGTTGAACGCTTAGTGGAAGATGTGTGCGATGTATTCAATGTCAATGAAGATAACTACGGTAATATTTTAATTGCGGTGACCGAAGCCGTGAATAATGCTATTTATCACGGCAACCACGGCGACCCCGAAAAACATATCAAAATAGGCTTTGAATCCGGAGAGCATAACATCTGCTTTTCGGTAGCCGATGAAGGCGAAGGCTTTGATTACAACAGCCTCCCCGACCCTACAGACCCAATGAACATCGACAAGCCTCACGGCCGCGGCGTTTTCCTGATGAAAAACCTGGCCGACAAAGTGGAATTCCATAACAACGGTCAGGAAGTGCTTCTGACGTTCAACGTGAATTGATGAGGTTTCTTTATTTCCTGTTTTCTGCATGCCTCCTGTTTTCCTGCAAGCCCAAAGCGGTCGACTATAGTATTAAAGGAAAGCTCGTGAATGGCTGCGACAATTCACCTATCAAACATGTAGTGGTGCAGGCCATACAGATGAATTCCAACAATGGCTTCAACGAATCGGCGATCAGCGATGCCAACGGCGATTTTGAACTATTGGTTTCCTCTGCGGAAAAACCGGGCTACCGCTTTATGAACCTGCAGGAAGAGGTGCCGCTCGAAACCGTGGATTACGGCAACATCCCACTCTACTCCAACTCTCTCGTTTATTACCGGGTGAAAGTGACGAATCCGCACACAGCGGCAGATACCTTGTGGATTGCAGACATCAGCAATCCCGGAAAATATTTCCGGATGCTGGGGCCTTTTCATGATACCCTGATCGGAGCCAGAGGCGTGACCTGTGTGAACGTGCTGGCCTATAGCGCACGCACCAGGCAGATCAATGCCACCAATACGTCCAATACGGTAAGCGCCTGGTACAAGATCAACCGCACTGATTATTATTCAAGCAGGACTGTGTCTGTGCAGGCCGGCATCTGCAACTCCGTTGCCGACTCCCTTACCTTAATTGTCTATTAACATGATCAGCTTCCAGAACCAAAGTATTTCCTTCAGGCTCAAAGACAAAACCAGGCTCAAAGCATGGATTAAAACAGTGACCGAAAAAGAAAAGCACCGCCTGGGTGATGTCAATTATATTTTTTGCAGCGACGATGAGCTTTTGGAAATAAACATCCAACACTTAAACCACAACACCTATACCGACATTATTACCTTCGACTATACAGAGGGCAACAGGATCAGCAGCGATATTTTCATCAGCATCGACCGCGTGGAGGAGAATGCCAAAAAGTTCAAGGTAAGCTTTGAGGAGGAATTGCATCGCGTGATGATCCATGGTATCCTGCACCTCTGTGGCTATAAGGACAAGAGCAAGGCCGATGCAGAGCTGATGCGAAAGAAAGAGAACGGGGCTTTGAAGCTGCTTGTCTTATCCTAAGACGCTACAGCAGCAGGTTTAGCTGATTCTTTTTTATGTATACCGCTTTGAGAAGCGAATGCCGACATACATCAGCCCCATGACGACGCTGCGGGGAGCATAAACACCTTTAATCCCCACCAGGTAGCGGTACTTCCGGATGGGAATTTCCTGCTCCACGCCAAGTGAAAAAGATAAATTCAATTTATCCACTAACTTAAGATCCGGGTTATAATCGCCCCTTCCTGCCACTGTCACCACCGAATCGAGGTAACTGTTATGCTTTGGGATTACCTGGTACATGTCTGACTGACCGTACAGCATCCGCTGGGTAAGATGCACATAATCCAGGTTCACCATGCCTATTTCGATCTTGGTGTTATAAATCCTGGCAACAGGAGCAAACGAAAAACGAAAGACGTGATTCCGGATCGTACTCGCCGAGCTATAGACGATCCGGTTGTAATAGCTATTGCCGGGTACGCCATAATCCATTATGGAACTGGAATACACATTATTCTCGTAAAACATATAGGACAGGCCATAGAGCAATTCAAACGCTGAGTTAAACCTGGTTGCCCCGTTAATGCCTATATATGGTGAAAATCCTTTATGATCCTCTGTTCTCTGAGGATAAGTTGTACTGCCATGGCTAACGGAGGCATGAGCCGCATTATAGCTTTTTGCCAGGTAATGATAGGCGTTGAACCCCGCTTTCACATCAAAACACGTCACGGTCTCATAAGGACCTGCCTCTGTCTGTGCCCGGGCACAAAAAACAAATGCACTTAATACAAGGGGGAGCAGGTATTTCATCTGCTCAAGATACAAAAAATTACTGCAACTCGTACTGGATTTTGCTGAGCTTATAGTACAGGCCCTGGTCGCGGGTAATAAGCTCTTTGTGTGTTCCGGTTTCCACCACTTCTCCTTTTTGCAATACCACGATCTTATCGGCATTACGGATGGTAGACAAGCGGTGCGCGATCACAATCGAGGTTCTGCCTACCATGAGCTTATCGAGGGCATCCTGCACCAGGCGCTCGCTCTCACTGTCGAGGCTGCTGGTAGCTTCATCCAGAATGAGGATAGACGGATTTTTAAGTACGGCCCTTGCAATGGCTACGCGCTGACGCTGCCCGCCCGACAGCTGAATGCCACGGTCGCCCACGCGCGTCTCAAACTTATCCGGAAAGCTCATGATGAAATCGTAAGCATTGGCCTGCCTGGCGGCACTGATGATCTCTTCTTCCGAAGCATTAGGCCTTCCGTATAAAATATTTTCCCGGATGGTTCCTCCGAACAGCAAGACATCCTGAGGTACGATAGCCATCTGCTCGCGCAGCTGCGTGAGCTCATAATCCGATGATCTTTTTCCGTCGATCAGGTATTCGCCGCTATCGGGCTCGTAGAAGCGAAGGGTCAAAGAGGCCAAGGTCGATTTACCGCTGCCGCTGCTTCCCACCAGCGCGACGGTTTCTCCCGGTTTGGCGCGGAAGGAGATATCGTGCAGGACTGTAAAATCAGGGCGTGTCGGGTAGGTGAAGCGGATGTTCTTGAATTCGATGTCGCCTTTCAGGCGTTCCAGCTGCCCGGATTGCTGATGGTGCAGGTCGATGTCCTCATGCTTCTCATCAATAATTTCAAACACGCGGTCGGTAGCTCCCAAGGCCCGTTGTATAGAGGCCAGCTGTTCCGGCAGGCCACCTAAGGAAGCTGCAACGAAGAGAGAGAGCATCATAAAAATTCCGAAGTTTTCAGAAGTCAGGCCGCTGGCAGGATCGTTAAGCAGCAACAGCATTTGGTATAAAATAAAGAAAATAGACCCGAAAATGCAGGTAATGATAAAGGCAAAAAAGGCGCCGCGCATAATCCCGTATTTGATACCGTATTTCCTGATTTCGTTGGTAACCACATCATATTTATTGATCTCCAGGTATTCGTTTGTAAAAGCTTTGACACTTGTGATCCCGGTGAGCGCTTCTGAAACGATCACGCTGGACTCGGCAATTTTATCCTGGAAGGCTTTTGAGTACTTGCGGATTTTTCTTCCGTAAAGGATAGCTATAATTGTAATGGGCGGAATAATCGCCAAAAACCATTTGGCAACATCCCAGCCTGTATAGTTGACCAGAAGCACAAGCCCTCCAATGCCGACGATACTTTGCCGGATGACCTCAGCAATATTTGTTGTGAAAGCCTCCGAAATCACATTGACATCCGTAGCTATCCGGCTGCTGAGATCGGCCACCTGATTTTTGGAAAAAAAGCTCATGGGCAGCTGCACCAGTTTGCTGAAGGTGTCTTTTCTCAGTCCTTTTAAAATATTTTCCGTAACCACCGAAAACGTAAACACCCTGCCAAAAGACACCGCTCCCTGTATTAAAAGCAGGACGAGCAATTCAAGACCTGTGCCTTTCACCGAATCCCTGAAAAGGTTGCTGGCCATAGACGTTTGCCCCAGGTATCCGAACATTTTGCCGGCCATGATCGGGAAGTAAAGACCTACAATGGCTGTCGCAAGGATAAAAAGCATCCCAAGGAAAAAAATCCATTTGCTTTTGCCAAGGTATTTGATCAGACGGAAGGATTTTTGGAAGTTTTCTCTGGATAGTCTTGCTTTGGGAATATCGTCTTTCGCTTTGTGCTTAACGCCTTTTGCCATGGTACCGTGAAAATTAGTATGCAAATGTACTGTTTTAACAGCGCGGGGAATCAAAAAATGCGTTATTTTGGCCTAAATTCGCAAAAAAATTTGCCGCTTTATAAAATTACCCTATCTTTGCAGTCCAAAATTTAAAAAGAGATTAACATTAACTATTTAATATCATGAAACGGACTTTCCAACCATCCCAGCGCAAAAGAAGAAACAAACACGGATTCCGTGAGCGTATGGCATCTCCAAACGGCCGTCGTGTATTGGCTGCACGCAGGGCAAGAGGTCGCAAAAAATTAACGGTTTCCAGCGAGAAAACGCATAAATAATAGCTGAAAAGCGTTTCAGTCAGTTTTTAATAAAGCTGTTGCGGTATCCGTGACGGCTTTTTTGCTATATTTACTAGTCTAAAACCGACGTATGAAAAACCTTCTGCTCCTCCTGCTGGCAAGCTCCCTGGCCGGCTTTTCGCAGCAATCCACCGTACAGGAACAGAGCAACCATTACCGGCAATACGGCTTCAGACACGAAAGCCAGTGGGACAGCCTCAATGCGATCCAGCAGGGCATGCCGGCAACCACTCCGGCCCTGAGAACGGCCTCCAGCGGCAGCTGCACGCTCACCAAAAAGGTATACGGCTGGCATCCTTACTGGGTGGGCTCGGTCTATGCCAACTACGACTGGGACATGCTCAGCGATTTCTGCTATTTCGATTATTCGGTAAGCCCTACCACGGGCAACAATACCAATACCTCTTTTGCCTGGGCCACCAGCGCGGCAGTGACCGCCGCCAAGACGCACAGCGTCAACATCCATTTCTGCGCCACGCTCTTTGCCAGCCATTCCACCTTCTGGGCAAGCTCCACAGCCCAGCAAACCTTTATCACCAATGCCATCAATTTACTGAACAGCCGGGGTGGCAACGGCCTTAACATCGACTTTGAAGGCATGGGCAGCAGCGATAAAACGCCCTTCAAAAATTTCATGGTGAACCTCTGCAACCAGGTGCACGCCGCCAACCCGAACTATAAAGTGTCGATGGCGCTCTATGCGGTAGACTGGAGCAGCAGCTTCGATATGCCCGCCCTGAATGCCGTAGTGGACAACTTCATCATTATGGGCTACGACTATTATTACTCAGGCTCCACGACGGCCGGCCCGGAAGCGCCGCTCTACAATTTCCAGACGAGCTATAACTACACCTTGTCGAAGTCCATCACCTATTACCTGAAGCTGGGCGCTTCTCCCAACAAGCTGCTGCTGGGCCTTCCGTGGTACGGCCGCGAATGGGAAACCGCCACCGGCACAGCGCCTTCGGCTACCACCGGGAACTTCACCTCATCGCGCACCTTCACCTATGTGAAAAGCAACCCTGCCACCTACTCTGCCGCCAACAAACGCTGGGAGAGCAACAGCTTCAATCCCTACTACAGCTATGTGAGCGGCGGCGCCAACCGGCAGTGCTGGATCGACGATGCCTACAGCATGGGCAGAAAGTTCGACCTGGTGAACCAGCGCGGCCTGGGCGGGATCGGCATCTGGGCCCTGGGCTACGACGACGGCTACCAGGATTTCTGGCAGGCCATCCGCAACAAGTTCTCGACCTGCGCTACCGTTGCCTGCACCGATAGCATTTACGACATGGGAGGGCCGGGAAGAAATTACTACGACAACGAATCGTATGTGTATACGATTGCCCCGACCGGAACCAGCAAGGTACGCCTGACCTTTAGCCAGATGGACCTGGAAGCCGGCTACGATTCCCTTTACCTGTATGACGGCACCACGACCGCCGCGCCTGTACTGGGCGCTTTCAGCGGCACGGTGATCCCCGGCATTATCAATTCCAGCGGGCCTGCCATCACCGTCAGGTTCAAATCGGATGGGGCGACGGTGAAAAGCGGCTTCAGGGCTGTGTGGAACTGTATCCAGGACAATACCAGCCCCACGACGCAGGTGACTGTACCCGGAGGCTGGATCACCCAGAACTTTACAGTGACCTATGCGGATGCGGATAATACGGGCGGCACGGGCATCGAGAAAAGCTTTTACCAGGCCAGCTATTACACCGGCAGCGACTGGCGCGCCAACGGCAGCCGGGGATTTCTGAACGATGATTTCAATACGGCTTCCCTGAACAGCGAATGGCTGAGCCCGGCGGCGTCGGGCACCTGGAGCCTGAGCGCAGGAGCTTTAATGCAAGGCGACGAGACAAATGCCAACACCAACCTGTATGCGGCCGTCACGCAAAGCCTCTCCAACCGCTACCTGTACAGCTTCAAAGGGACCATCGGCGGCACAGGCAGCTCGCGCCGGGCAGGCATCCATATTTTCTGCGATGCGCCGGCACAAAGCAACCGCGGCAATAATTACATGGTATGGATGCGGCCCGACCAGGGAACCATTGAATTGTATAAAAACACCGCCAACGTGCTGAGCGTGGTGAAAACCGTGACCTTCGCCATCACGCCGAATGTAAGCTATGATTATAAGATTTCCTTCGACCGCATTTCGGGAGAGCTGAAGCTCTGGATCAACAACGCTTTCGTCACCTCCTGGACAGACAGCAGCCCCTTTGCCTCGGGCAGCGCGGTGTCTTTCCGGAGCGGCAATGCGAAGTTCATTATTGATGACTTTAAGGTCTTCCGCTCCAGGGCCAACACTACGCCTGTGCTGGTAGGCGCCGCTGCCACGGAGGACCTCCGGTATGAAAACACCTCTCCTTCGGCGCCGGCAGGAAAGATCAGCAGCATTACCAAAGACAACATGGACAATCTTTCTGCCATCAGCACCGAGTCTGTCAACATCGACTGGACGAAGCCGCTGACCACGAACCTGAGGGTGAATGACGGCACTGCGAACGACAGGGATACGACCTATACCGCCACCCAGCTCGACCTGAACTACACTGCTGCCAAAGACACCAACTCAGGCGTGTCGGTCTATTACTATGCGATTGGCACAAGCCCCGGCCTGCAGAACACGCTGCCCTGGACTGCCAACGGGCTGAGCTTCTCCGCAACGGAAACGCTGACGCTTCAGACAGGACAGAAATATTACACAATGGTAAAAGCCATGAACGGCGCAGGCCTGATGAGCGACAGCATTGTGAGCGATGGTATTTTAGTATTGAGTACAACAGGTATTGAGGAAGCCAACGCGTTCGGTGAAATTACGATGTATCCGAATCCAGCCACGGATAAGGCGACACTGAGCATCGTCAGTGAAAGGAATGAAAGCCTGCTCTACAGCCTGAGAGATGCGCAGGGAAAACTGATTGACACGAAGGAGCTCAGGATACAAACGGGCATTACTGCGCTGGACATCGATACCCGAAGATTGGGATTGAGTAAAGGCATCTATTTTATTACCTTGCAGGCGGCTCATAAAACCGCCACTAAAAAACTGGTCGTCGAATAGCTCTGAAAAAAATCCTTATCATAGCCGATCACCGTCTGAACCGCTCTCCCAGCCAGCGTTACCGCTTCGAGCAATACCTTTCCTTTTTTAAAGAGCAGGGCTTCGACTGGGAACTGTCGGAGATCATTTCTGAAAAGGACGACCGTGTGTTTTACCATCCGGGGAACTATCTCAAAAAGGCCGGAGTGATTTTCAGATCGTTTTTTATCCGCTGGAAAGACCTGCGAAGGGCGAAAGGCTTTGACCTTGTTTTTATTCAGCGCGAAGCCTTGCTGATCGGCTCTTCCTGGTTCGAAAAACAATTCTACAAAAGCAACAAGGTCATCTTCGATTTCGATGACAGCATCTGGCTCCTGGACACCTCGCCGGAAAATAAAAAATTCGAGTTCCTGAAAGATCCTGACAAAACCAAGAACAACATTACGCATGCGCATGCCGTGATTGCCGGAAATGCTTTCCTGGCGGATTATGCGAAGCGCTTTAATCCGAATGTATTTATTATCCCGACGACCATCGATACGGATTTTCACAAGCCAGTGAAAGGCTTCGACTCCGCTCAGCCTCCATCGTTGACTTCGAGGGACTCAGTCAACGAATCGGCTGATAAAAAAATCGTGATCGGCTGGAGCGGCAGCATCAGCACCATCAAGCATTTTGAAATGGTTATTCCGGTTCTAAAAAAGATCCAGGTAAAATTCCCCGGTAGAATAGAGATCCATGTGATCGGGCAGGGCTCCTACACGCATCCGGAATTAGAGATTGTTAGTAAGAACTGGAGTTCAGCTACCGAGGTGGAAAATTTACAGGCTTTCGATATCGGCATCATGCCTTTGCCAGACGATGAATGGGTGAAAGGCAAGTGCGGCCTGAAAGGCTTGTCTTACATGGCCTGCGGAGTGGCAACGGTGATGTCGCCGGTAGGTGTGAATACGGATATTATTCAGCACCATGCAAACGGCCTTCTGGCGTCTACGGCTGAAGAATGGTTTGACGCTTTGTCGTACCTTATTGAAAATCCGGCAATAAGACTTAAGCTGGGACGTGCCGGACGGCAAACGGTCGTTGATAAATACTCTGTAGAGGCTAACAAACACAGGTACCTGGCCGTTTTGAAATCGCTAATAAAACTGTAAATTTACCCGATGGAAACGGTAGTCAGAAAAGACACAACTCCAAATGAAGTATACGTCAGGCGTTATAAAGATTTTATAAGGCTTATGCGTATTGCCAGAATGCTTCAAAACGCCAGAACCACGAAAAATAAAAATTCAAATTCAAAAACCAATACCTCTTTATGAAAAACACAGCATTGACACAAAAACACATTTCACTGAACGCCAAAATGGTTCCGTTTGCGGGCTACAACATGCCTGTTTCCTACACCGGCTTAAACGAAGAGCATGCCACCGTGCGTAACGCGGTAGGCGTATTTGATGTAAGCCACATGGGCGAATTTATTCTGAAAGGTGACAATGCTCTGAACCTGATCCAAAAGGTCACCAGCAACGATGCTTCTGTGCTGACCGATGGAAAGGCGCAGTATTCCTGCCTGCCAAATAACGACGGCGGGATCGTGGATGACCTGATCGTGTACCGCATCGATGAAAAAACCTACATGCTGGTGGTGAATGCTTCCAACATTGATAAGGACTGGAACTGGATCAAACAAAACGATACCTGGGGCGTGGAGATGAAAAACATCTCGGAAGAGACCTCCCTGCTGGCCGTTCAGGGGCCCAAGGCCCTGGACACGCTGCAAAAGCTAACCGACGTCAAGCTTGCGGACATTCCTTACTACTCTTTTGTGAAGGGAAAATTCAATGGCGTGGACAATGTGGTGATCTCCAATACGGGTTATACAGGCGCCGGCGGCTTCGAGATCTATTTTGAGAACCAGTATGCGGAAAAGATGTGGAACGACATTTTTGAAGCGGGAAAAGAATTCGGCATCAAGCCGATCGGCCTGGGCGCGCGCGATACCTTACGCCTGGAGATGGGCTTTTGCTTATACGGCAACGATATCGACGACACCACCTCTCCTATCGAAGCAGGCCTCGGCTGGATCACCAAGTTCACCAAGGACTTCACAAACCGCGCGGCTATTGAAAAACAAAAAACGGATGGCGTGAGCAAAAAGCTGGTAGGCTTCGAAATGATCGACCGCGGAATCCCACGCCACGACTACCTGATCGCCGACGCCAACGGCAACACCATTGGCAGGGTGACTTCGGGAACGCAGTCTCCTACGCTGAACAAAGCCATCGGCATGGGATACGTGAACAAGGATTTTGCGAAAGCGGATACTGAAATTTATATCATGATCAGGGACAAGGCTATCAAAGCCAAAGTGTGCAAGATCCCGTTCTTAAAAAAATAATTATTACGAACAGGGACGAATATGCAAATCGCCATTCCATGCACTCAAACATAGGTTTGTATATTCGTCTTAATTCGTCATCAAAAGCAACGCATAATGAATATAGAAGTTTGTCATACGCCGCAGGCCTACAGCCTTTTCCACAAAGAGAATGCGATCGTTGTTGTGATCGATGTATTCAGGGCTACTTCCGCTATTGTCACGGCATTCTATAACGGGGTCAGCAAGATGGTTCCGGTGGCTACCGTCGATGAGGCGCGCGAATACCAGCGCAACGGCTACATGGCTGCTGCCGAGCGCGACGGAGAAGTGATCGAAGGCTTTGAGCTGGGCAACAGTCCTTTCGGCTATATGAACAACAAGGTAAAAGGCAAGACCATCGCCATTTCCACCACCAACGGCACCCAGGCGATTGAAGCGAGCCGCAAGGCATCGAAGATCCTGATTGGCAGCTTCCTGAACCTCGACATTTTGTGCGAGTACCTCGTGGCGCAGAAAAAAGATGTGGTGCTGCTTTGCGCCGGCTGGAAAAACAAGTTCAACCTCGAAGACACGGTCTTTGCCGGGGCCATTGTAGAAAAGCTTACGGCCAACGGCAGCTACCAGGTAGACTGCGACTCTGCCATCGCCGCCAGGCACCTGTACAACATTGCGAAGAACAACCTCTTCGATTTCTTATCGGACTCCTCGCACCGCAAGCGCCTGGCCAGGCTCGACCTGGAACGCGACATTAAGTACTGCCTCACACCAAACCAGTGCCCGGTCATTCCTGTCATGGAAGGCAAATACCTGGTCAAATTATAATTATGGAGACTCTTACCGCCATCGGCAAACGCACATCGCTTTCGGTGAAAGACCATGTGTTCAGCCTGGTCATCATTCCCACGCACCAGAAAAAGAAAACCGGCCTGATGTTCCTGTGGCTCTTTGCCTGGACCATCAGCGGCATCATCGTTATCAGCAGCTACCCACAGATCCGCGACCAGAACGCAAAAGTGATGCTCTTGGTATGGCTGGCTTTCTGGGCTTATTTCGAGTTCAAGATCATCCGCGTATTTATGTGGAAGCGCTTTGGAAAGGAAAAGCTCTGGATCAAGAACGGCAAGCTGCACTACCAGCAGGACATCAACGGCCGCGGCAAGGTGAAAGAGTTCGACGCCAACCTCATCAGCGAGCTGAGGGTAATCCCCGTAGAGAAGACCAGCTTCGCCGACAGCTTCAACCAGAGCTTCTGGGTGAAGGGCGGAGAGCGCGTGGAATTTTCGAGCCAGGGAAAAATCATCAGGCTGGGCATGCAGCTCCCGGATGAGGATGCCACAAGGATCGTAGCGGAGCTGAAAAAATTCCTGAAGAAAAGCGCTTAACCGCAGAGCGCACAGAGCGGTGATCGTAGAGGACGCGGAGTGATAATCGCAAAGAACACATGTAAAATTCGCTCTGCGCCAGTCATGCTGAACTTGTCAGCATCTCACAAACTAAAAAGACCCTGAAACAAGTTCGGGGTGACTTTTAAGTTATTGTTTAAGGCTCCACTCTCCAGTTCTCAATCTTTAATTTCCTGAAGAACTCCTCCTCTCCGATCTCTTTCACGCCACCGGGCGGAAGATCGCCGAGCTCCAGGTCTTCGATGGATACGCGGATCAGGCGCTTGCAGGGATGATCGACCTCGGCCACCATCTTGCGCACCTGGTGGAATTTGCCTTCCGTAAGGCTCATGCTCAGCCAGGTCTGGGGCAGTTCATCCCTGAACTCATGCTCTCTTTTATACAAATTGGCAGGCTTCGGAATGATCTTTACCTCGCAGGGAGACGTCGTGAACAGGGCGCCGCCCTTCCCTTTCGTTTTAATCGTAACGCCCGTGCACAATTGCTGCAGGGTTTCAGGGCTCACCACCTTCTCCACCTGGATCACATAGGTGCGCTTGTGCGGCGTATCGCTTTCAAAAAGCAGCTTCGTGACCCGCTTATTGGTTGTCAGGATCAGGAGGCCCTCCGAATTGTTGTCGAGACGTCCGATGGCGTGTGTCCCCTCTGGAAAGTCATAATCCAGGTCGCCCAGCAGCTTTACCCTGTCGGGGCTCACAAACTGGGAAACCATTTTGAAAGGCTTGTAAATAATGAAATAGCGGTTATCGGTCTTCCTCTCCATTGCTAACGGGCTTATAGCCGAACAGTTTCAACAACAGCCAGGTGAGGATGAACCCCGCGATACCGGCCACGATGGACAGGACCGTTGCGCCCAGAAAATAAATCTTGCCGATGTTCAGGGCCATCTCTACGGTAATGGCTTTGCTGAAGCTCAGATGCACCTCCTGCCCCAGCACGTACTCGCCCGTCTTGACGCTGGCATATATAATGAGCGGGATCATCGGCGGCACGCTGATCTGCGCGGTGAGGCCTACGATGACCTTGTTCAGCTTAAAATAAACAGCCGCTAAGATCGCCAGCGCAAACTGCAGGCCCCAGATGGGCACGATGCCGAAAAACAGGCCCACACCCACGGAAGCCGCTTTGCTAAAAGCGCTTTCGCGGGCAGCGATCACTTCCTCCTTCCACACTTTTTTAAAATTCTTCAGCGTCATCTGGCGCACCAGCATGACCGGGCGCCAGAACAAGGCCGCGAGGATCACGAGGTAGGTATTCAGAAAGCTGATGCGCGTGGAATCCACGCTTGGCTTAAAATGCGACACACGCTCACCCTGGGGGGCATAATATACGCTTACCGGGATGGAAAGCACCGGAATGCCCCACCAGGCAGCTTTGACGATCACCTCGATCTCCAGCTCGAACTTGGTGGTGAACAGCCAGATCTTTCTGAGGCGCTGAACAGGATATAAGCGGTACCCGCTTTGCGTATCCGGAAGCGAAATGCCCGTTTCCAGCCAGAACCAGAAGTTGCTGAACTTATTGCCGAAGGTGCTTTTGCTGGGCACGTTCTCTACC
>Ga0233425_10004918_pt1 | contig 21779 bp, 24 predicted proteins | sample Watercolumn_Towu_2_FD_181712 | JGI IMG/M metagenome (GOLD analysis project Ga0233425, IMG submission 181712) | Freshwater microbial communities from Lake Towuti, South Sulawesi, Indonesia - Watercolumn_Towuti2014_140_MG | ecosystem: Environmental > Aquatic > Freshwater > Lake | place...
AGGCTTGCGGCCTGCTCGACCCTCCGGAATGTTCTCTTCCGGAAAGTACTCCCGCATCATCTCCCACTGTGCATCGCTCAACTTCATGCATTATGATACACCAATTTAATTTTGAGATAGGTTATAGAATTAAGAGATATTTTATATAAAACCGCTGATTATTGCACTCACAGTTTTTTTACCTGCCAGACAGTGTAATCTTTGGTGAAATTACACCTCCCCCCTTGACAGATTTCCCACTTGTGCTATCTTGGTCAGTTAATTATTAACCCCAAACGTTATGTCTCAGGAACAATACCCTAAGACAAAAACAGAAACAACAGAAAAACAAACACAGATGTGCTTAAAAACCTGGCACGACGGATTCAGAATAACCCTAAACGTATAAGAAGTTGCAGAAAAGCATGTCAAGAAAAGTGCGTGCAGGGTCTGCAGGTCACTTTTGAGCAGGCACTTCCTGGGGCTTCTGATTTATTGCATTATCAGGCGATGCCGCAGTTTCAGCCTTTTTCTTTTCCGGATATAGAAGGAGTATGCTTATTCTGCGGTTTCTCGGGTCGCTCGGGTTGTCTCTGACCAGTGGTGCCGTTGCAGCATAGCCTGCAACCCTGCTCAGCCTGTCGGGATTCAGGCCGTAGGCCTCCAGTTCTTTCCTTGCCGCGGACGCCCTTTCGGTCGAAAGCTCCCAGTTCGTATATCTGCCTGAAGAATAGCTGAGGGCGTCTGTATGGCCTTCTATCGCTATCTTGTTGTTTGAATCTTTGAAATTCTCGATTATAACCTTGAGGATGCGTCTTGCCTGCGGTGTCAGCTCTGAACCGCCAAGAGGGAACATTGTCTTGCCCTCCTTGTCTGTCAGCTCTATCTTCACCCCGCCCTCAAAAACATCGACAAGCACCTGGTCCTTGACATCCGACAGCCTGGTCTCTATTGCCTGTTTGAGCTGCTCCTTCACCCCTTCCGGAGTTGGGCTGACATCCGAACCGCCTTTGCCCATATCCTTGTCCAATTTAAAGCTTCCTCCGGATTCCCCGACCGCGCCTCCTGGCTGGTCAAGCATCATTGAAGTGCCAGATTTTTCAAAAAGGCTGAAGGACTTGAAATATGTTGCAACCTTTGCCCTCTTTTCCGGAGAAGACATTGTTATAAGCCAGAGGAGAAGAAAGAACGCCATCATGGCGGTCACAAAGTCCGCATACGCAACCTTCCAGCTGCCGCCATGATGACCGCCGTGGCCGCCCTTCTTAACCTTCTTGATGATGATATTCTTTTGAGCCTTCACGGTCTACTTTCTCAATGATTTTTCGAGCTCAGCAAATGAAGGCCTTGCCCCGCCTGATATTGCGCGCCTGCCAAGCTCGACCGCCATCTGTGGCGCAGCCCCGCCGACAAATGCCACCATAGCGACCTTTATCACCTCGAAATATATGCCCTTTGTCTTTGCCTGGTTCTCAAGGTTAGTAGCTATAGGGCCTACAAAACCGTAGCAGGCGAGAACTCCGAGGAATGTCCCTACGAGGGCAGCTCCTATGCTGTGGCCGAGCACAGACGGAGGCTGGTCTATCTTGCCCATTGTCAGGACAACTCCGAGAACAGCCGCAACAATACCGAGGCCGGGGAGGGCATCCGCAACCTTTGTTATGCTTTCGGATGGCTGCATCTCAACATGATGATGAGCCCCTATGTCGACATCCATAAGGCTTTCGAGCTCATGGGGAGGCATGTTGGTGGTTATCATTACCTTCAGGTTATCGCAGATGAAATCTATCGCATGATGGTTGGAGAGAACGGATTTATACTTGCTGAAGAGCGGACTTTTCTTGGGGTTCTCGATATCAGCCTCGATCGAAATGAGTCCATCCTTGCGGATCTTCGAAAAGATCGTGTTCATAAGCGAGAGCAGCTCAATGTATTGGGCCTTCGAGACCGAACCTGAACCGAATATGGCTGCCGCATTCTTGAATACAAGCGGCACTATATCACCGGGTGATGAAAGGAAAAATGCGCCGAGAGCAGCGCCGAAAATTATCACATATTCGGCAGGCTGCCACATGACATGCAGATTGCCGCCCTCCATCAGGAAGCCGCCGATGACAGCCGCAAGAACAACCGCAATACCTATACCAGCAAACATATCAGATACCTCTCAGAACTGTTTAGTTGCGTTAATCATATCAGAAACCGGACTGCAATAAAAACCGCGTTAACCTATTTAAGCGGCAGGTCTATCAGGAACTTTGCGCCGTTACCCTGGCTGCTCTCCACGCTTATCATCCCGCCATGCTCAACAACTATGCCGTACGATATTGAAAGGCCGAGTCCAGTCCCCTTGCTGACAGGCTTGGTCGTATAGAACGGATCGAATATCCTTGGCAGGTTCTCCGCCGGGATGCCGACGCCGTTGTCTGCAATGCTGACCATTATCCTGCCCCGCTCCTTTTCAGGCCAGGCCTTCACGGTTATCCTTCCGGCAGATGCGCTTTCTGCTATTGCCTGTTCGGCATTCATTAGCATGTTCATTATCACCTGCTGGATCTGCTGCACATCAATATATGCAAGCGGCATGTCCTCTGCATATTCTCTTATCACTTCGATCCCCTGGTTCCTGTGCCAGTAGGCCCTCAGTGTGATGGTCCTGTCGATTATATCGTTAATGTATTCAAGGCTCTTCTGCGGGGGCTGCTGGCGCGAAAAACAGAGCAGGCTGTCTATGATGATCTTGCACCTCTCTGCAGACCTGTGGATCTTTTCGATGTCGCGTGCTATTTCGGCATCCTTGACCTTGGTCCCGAGTATTTCGGAATAGCCGAGAATGCCTGTCAGCGGGTTGTTCAGTTCATGGGCAACGCCGGATACGAGACGGCCGAGTGAGGCAAGCTTATATGCATAGTAGAGCTTGTTCTTAAGGCTTATAAGCTCGGTGATGTCCTTCATGATATATACTGTTACGGCCTCGTCGTCATAACGGGTCGGGAATGCGCTGATTATAAAAGTGCAGTCCTTCACCACGATCTCCCTTGATGCAAAGCCGCAGGCCCTGTCAGCATCAGTTGCGATGGCCTCTGCCGGAGGCAGGGCAAAGCAGAGAAGGTCATTGGCATTCATGCCGACAATGTCACGGGGGTGCTTGCCGAACCGTTCAGCAAAAGAGATGTTGGCCTTTATAATAGCCCACCCGCTGTTCACAACAAATATATAATCCCTGACAGCATCGATGGTGGCCTGCCAATGCTCCTGGCTCTTTATCACCTTCTCGACAAAGGCATTATCTATGCATGCGTTTTCATCCATTCTCTCAGCGCTGCCTTCCCTGGTTCTGTCTTTTTCCATTTATCTGCTGCCCAGAACGACTATATCAACGCGCCGGTTCTTAGCCCTTCCTTCAGGTGTATTGTTCGTGTCCCTGGGCCTGTATTCGGCATAACCAGCGGCAGAGAATCTTTCAGGAGGAAGGTTATGCTCTTTAATAAGATGGCTCAGCACAGTTGTGGCCCTGTGCGTGGATAACTCCCAGTTGGATGCAAAGCGCGATGATGGAGCCGAGACAGGCAGGTTGTCCGTATGGCCCTCGATAATGGCCCTGTTCGGCAGTTTTTTAAGCATGGAAGCAACAGCAGATATGGAGGGCAGGGCCTCTTTTTTCAGCTCTGCCTTTCCAGCCTCAAACAGGAGGTTGTCGCCTATGGAGACCACAACGCCGCGCTCATCCCTGCTGACCTCGATATCATTGCCTGCATTGAGAGGCAATATGCTCTCTCTTGCCATCCTCTCTATCGAGGCCGCTTCAGGCGATACCGGAACAATGCCCTCAATCACAGGCTTCTGGACAGAACTGTCGGCAGACCTGAATGCCGACTTCATGGAGCCTGCAAACATCCTGAGTTTTGCTGTATCCACCTGGCTTATTGCATACATTGTAGTAAAAAAAGCAAAGAGAAGCGTGATGAAATCAGCATAGGACACGACCCACCGGTCAGTATTGTCATGTTCTTCAGGCCGCCGTCTCTTCATTCAGTTCACCTTTTCCCGCTGCCTTCGAGAAATGCACGGAGCCTCTCTCTGAGATAGTGGGGATTCATGCCGGACTGTATACCGACAACCCCTTCGAGTATCATCTCCCTCAGTGCAAGCTCCTGATTAAGCCTGTTCATCAGCTTTTTTGCGGCAGGGATAAGAAGAAGATTTGCAGAACCCACCCCGTAAACAGTTGCAACAAAGGCAACTGCAATGCCTGCTCCGAGCTTTGAAGGTTCAGAAAGGTTTTCCATGACCTGTATAAGGCCGAGAATCGCACCGAGAATTCCTATGGTAGGGGCAATACCGCCTGCAGTGTCAAAGACCTTCGACACCCTGCGCCTTTCTTCCTCATATGTAATATTCTCCTGTTCTATCGTCTCCCTCAGTGTTTTGGAGGCCATGCGGTCAACCGCAAGCATCATCACCCTCCTGAAGTAAGGGTCATCTATTCTCGGGATCTCCTTCTCGAGAATAATAAGCCCGTTCTTTCTTGCAAGCTCTGCATAGCGCACGATTTCGTCTATAAAGGAGTCCGGATCTGCTTTCCTTTCGATCAGGACATCCTTCAGGGCAATGAAGGCCCTTATGATGTCGCCTGACGAGAAGCTGAGGAGGGTTGCACCGAGGGTGCCGCCGAAGACTATCAGTGCAGCAGTGGGCTGAAGTATGGAGCCGATCCTGCCGCCTTCAGCAAAATTGCCGCCAATGACAGCAGAAATACCGAATATTATGCCTATCAGGCTGGCCCGGTCCATTGGGTCTCATTTCTCCTTCTGCCTCTGTGACCTTGCAATGTCCCTCTGCCGCCTGATCGCATACTGGATGATCTCGTCTCTCACATCTTCGTCCATCTCTTCGAAGTGAAGCGCAAGGTCATACTCACCCTCGCTCTTGTCCACCCTGACGACCCTGCCGAATGTAATAATGCCGACAGGCGGATATGTCGGCAGAAGCATCTTGATCTCTACGCTGTCTCCTATATCTGCCTTTTCACCTGTCTTGAATCTCAGGCCGGTCGCGCTTATATTCACCATCCTGCTCTCTGCGTCAAGAAGGCCCTCTCCCTGCAGATTGAGCCTCTCGAGTACAAGGCTGAGCTTTGTGTTTATATCGACAAGCATCTTCCAGAGCTGGGGATTTATGGAACTGTCAGGCAGATCGAACGGCATTGCCTCATTGCCTATGCCTGATACAAGGCGTGTCTTCTTCGGAGCATTCTCCCTTCCGACCTTTTTGCAGACAACAGGGAATACATCGTCGACCCTGAAATATTCGCGCCGGTCGCACCAGAGCATCTTAAGGCTGAACATATTCCCGTCCCTGCTGACTATCTCCGTATAGAACTCGGAATCAGGGAGCGATATTACGAGCCATTCGCCTTTGCCGATATGCTTCGGCACATCTGCATTTGCCCTGATAATGACAGAAGGTTCGCTGACCGACGAGATCATGGCGCTGTAGCGCTCATTATCTGCAGCATGCCTGAAGAAGACCTGTTCTCCTACACTAAGCTCCAATGAAAGCACCTCTCCCGGCAGGCGTCTGGAGAAAGGCCCTGACAACCTCGCCGTCAAACTGGGAATCAGAACATTTCAACAGTTCTTCAACTGCAAATTCATGGGTCCTTGCCGTCCTGTACGGTCTTGAGGAGGTCATGGCATCATAGGTATCCACCACATTCATGATCCTCACAATGATCGGGATCTTGTCTCCTGCAAGCCCGTCAGGATAGCCTTTTCCGTCAAACCGCTCATGGTGATGGCGGATGAGCTCACGCTCCCGGGGAAAGAACTTTATCGGCTTTATGATATTGTCGCCTATGACAGGATGAAGTCTGATCTCACTGAACTCGTCATCAGTAAGGCGTCCCGGCTTGAGCAGTATGGTGTCCCTTACGCCTATCTTCCCTATGTCATGCAGATACCCGCCGAAGCGTATTATGTCCTTTTCCTCGCCGCCGAGACCGATAATATCAGCGATCTGAAGCGCATAGGCAGCTACCCTTTCGGAATGGTCCCTGGTATATGCGTCGCGCGCCTCGATGCTCGTTACAAGAGACCTGAGCGTATTCACAAGATTATTGTAGAAGACCTCATAGAGGGCATTGTTCTCTATCCTGAGGGCTGCCTTTCTCGCAAATGTAAGGGCAAGCGAGATCTCGTAGTCGGTAAATGCTGTACCGTCAGCCTTGCTGGATATGCTGAGAATGCCGAAGACCTCGCTGTTCATGCTCAGGGGTATTGAAAAGAACGGGGATTTCAGAGGCATGCCGTCGTGAGGATTGATCTCCCCGGGAAGGGCCATGTAGTAACTGCCGCTCTTCATCACTGCACTGAAGAGGGTCCCGTCAATTGATGCATATTTTGCTGCAGAGCCTATGGCAGCTTCGAACTTTATGTTACCCTTCTCGACTATGCCGAATGAGGCCTCTTTTACCATAAAAAGCCTCGAGACCATCTCGACCAGTTTCTGATATATCTCCCGGTTGCTGAATATACCGTCTATCTCGTTGCTGATGGACTGAAGTATACCGATCTCGTGAAGGCTCTTAAAGAGCTCGCTGTTGAGCTTCGAAACGGTATCGTCTGAATCATCGCACCTCGAAACCTTCTGAAGCAGGCGCTGTTCGCCTATTATCTTGTTGGCGATCGTAAGGACTGCATCTATCTTGAAAGGTTTGGTTATGAAATCCCTTGCCCCCTCTTTCATGGCATTGACCGCATTGTCTATGGAGGAAAAACCTGTGATGACAACAACGGGAAGTCCCGGAGCTGCATTGCGCGTCTCCTTGAGGAAGTCCATTCCATTGAGGCGGGGCATTGTAAGATCTGTGAAGGCAAGGTCATACTCATGGGACCTCAGCATGGCAAGTCCGTCAAGTCCGTCTACTGCAACATCCGCCCTGTAGCCGCCCACATTGCAGAGGATGTCATAAAGCACATCCCGGACCATGGGGTCATCATCTACTATTAATATTTTCCCCTTGTCCATGCCCCCTTATGAGCCTTTCCCTGAGTATCGCCGATTCGTCCTCAGTAAGTACATTGACGGACTTAAGCCTGTCAATCCTTTCTATCCAGGAGACCGTCATATCCGGATTAGCCCTGTCTACAACGGTCCTGAGGATCTCTACATCCCTGTATGTGTCTCTCAGCTGCTTTACAAGCTCCCTGTTCTCGCTGATAAGCTGGGTCCTTTTGAACGCACGCTCTGCAACAAACACTATCTCCTGTCCCTTGAATGGCTTGGTCAGATAGTCGTATGCACCCTCTTTCATGGCCTCGAGGGTGGTATCGAGAGTGCCGTAGGCAGTAAGTATCACAACCGCTATGTCAGGATTTGTCCTTATCGCCTGTTTGAGAACTTCGATGCCGTCTGCCCCCGGCATCCTGAGGTCTGTCACGACAAGGCTTATATCTTCAACGCGAAGCAGGCGGATGGCATCCAGCCCGTCCTTTGCCGTAAAAACGGTATACCCTTCCTTTACAAGAAGGGCATTTATCACATCTCTGGCTATCTCATCGTCATCTGCAACGAGAATACGGAAGTCCTTCTTTGTCACTCTATCTTGCGTCCCTTATCCTTTCAAGGACTTCGCTCTTGGCCTGGGAGAGCACCTGCTTCTTCCTGGCCTCTTCAGAGATGCTCACGGTGTCTCTGGGTGAGTCGCTGTCCTGTTCCAGCAGAGTGGAAGGCTTAAGCTTCTGCACCCTGTTGTACAGATACATGACATCGCTGATCTGATTCGGAAAGATCGTCATCCCACTGCCTCCATTTTCTATGGCACCATTTCTGCAATTCTTATCAGTTATTAATTCGGCAGAGCAGCTTAAAAACTTTAACATACCCCTGTTTTTTTTTTAAACAGGAACCGCAGGATATCCTGACAGAAAAAGCAGGCCTGATCATACTACAAAAATATTGCTTTAGATACAGATGGTTAGAGCATATAAAATTTATTTAAAGTTTTCAAATGGCCTGCCGATAAGAATATCAGAAGCAGAGAATCAATGGTCAGAAAGGAGGCGGAGCAGACAGAATAGACCCCAAAGCTTGAACGATTCACCGGATCCGCCTTGCGGATCAGTACTCCGGCAAGAAATGCCGGGGACAAAATTCCTAGAACAGGAGAAAGAACATGTCATCACTTAGCGATATAACATTAACCAGCAGTATGCAGTCCAGCCTTTTAACCCTCAAAGACACAACATCTCTTATTAACAGAACCCTTGAGAGAACCTCAACAGGTAAAAAGGTTAACAGTGCGCTGGATGACGCCGTCAACTTCTTCCTTGCTCAGTCCCTGACTCAGAATGCCTCTGACTTCGCAACAGCAAAGGACAACATGGCGATTTCGGTCAGGACTCTCAAGGCAGCCGATGCCGGTATTACGGCGATTAATTCTCTTCTGTCCAACCTCAAGTCGATTGCACAGAACGCCAAGAGCGCAACAACAACCTTGGCTGTCACTACATTTGCAGCTGCATATGATGTAGTAAGAAATCAGATTGACAGCATTGCAGTGTCAAGCGGCACAAACAATGCTGATGGCACATTTAACAGCAAAAATCTCCTTGCAGCTGAAGTTATGACCGTCCAGCTGGGCAGTTCAAGCTCTCTCACGGTTACCGGTTTTGACGCCTCGACTGGGGCTACCGGCCTTAACGTTATTGCCGCAACAGGAGCCTGGACGGCACCTGGTGTCGGCGCAATCGATACAGCCTTGACCGACATTGATAATGCGATGCAGTCACTGAAGAACAATGCGCAGTTAATGTCATCAAACATGAGTATTGTGACAATCCGCCAGAAGTTTGCGGACAACATGATAAAACAGTTCACCGGAGGCGCTGAAGACCTCACCAATGCAGATATGAATGAGGAGAGCGCGAACCTGCTGATGCTCCAGACCAGGCAGGCGCTTGCACTCCAGGGCATTAGCATTGCCGGCCAGGCAGCACAGGCATCCTTGAGGCTGAACGGCGGATAGGATAAACTCCCGGACTGAAGAGGGGGAAGGATTCCCCCTCTTCAATTCATTTTTAGGGGGAAACCATGCAGATTCAAGGCATAATAACAGGGATACAGACAACACAGTCGTATTATCGCAGAAGCGATAATACAGCAAATACTGATGAATCCACTTCCATCGGCTCGACTGGCCAGTCCGATGCGACTCCCCAAAGACTTCTGCGGGCAATCTTGATATTCGGAGAAGAGGTTAATCCTCTTCAGACATACTATCCACCTTTTTTCCCGCTTGGCAGCCAGAAGAGGTTTGATCTGATAAAAAAGATAAATGGCCTCTCTGATATGGTCAAACAGTCAAAGATGCCTGAAAAAGTGAAGAAGGAGATAGAGGAGACATCATCTTTGAAGCCCAGCGCAACCAATGAAGAAATAAGCTCTGCAATAAAAGAGATCCTTTCTGTGGGACAGATGATTTCGCAGGACATGTCCGGAGCTGACAAGGCAGAATCTATTGGCAAGGTAGTGGACCTTAAGGTCTGAGGGCATATGGCGCTCAAGATATCCTTAAAGCCTGGGGAGAAGCTGATAGCAGGCACAGCAGTCATCACAAACGGGAAGACAAAGGCAGATTTCATAATAGAAAATAATGTCCCGCTGCTGAGGGAAAGGGACATTATGACAGAGAAGCAGGCAGATACGTTCTGCAGAAAAATATACTTTGTGGTGCAGATGATGTATATAGATGAGAAAAATCTTGTTGCTTACCATAAGACGTACTGGGACTTGATTGGTGATCTTCTGTCTGCTTTACCCCGTTTGAAATCACAGGCTCAGCAGATGAGCGGGCTGATCCTGGAAGGCAAGTATTATCAGGCTATTAAAGAAGCAAGGAAGCTGGTGAACTATGAAGAGGAGGTTTTGAAAAATGTACGCAGCTCAACTTAACACATATTCAAGAGTCCAGCAGTCGACCATGACTGACCAGGAGTTCGAGGCCTCTGTTCTGACTAAGGGAGCCATGATGCTTAAGAGGTGCCAGGATAACTGGGATGATCCCGGAAGAGAGAAAGGTCTGAGTGAAGCTCTCGCATACAACCAGAAGATCTGGACGATATTCCAGGCTGCACTGGTACAGTCTGATAGCCCTATGCCTGAAATGCTCAAAAAAAATATCCTCAGCCTAAGCGTCCTTTTTGACAAACAAGCGTTTGAGGTGATGAGTGATCCGGCCCCCCAGAAGCTGACGCTCCTGATTAACATCAATTTAAATATCGCTGCAGGATTGAGGGGCAACAGATAAGGCCCTTTATCCTGCAAGCGTTTTTTGAAACGCCAGTATGTTTTCATCACCGTAGCCGAAATCTATAGCAGCAGCGAGCACGTTTTCGGCATAGGACTTTTTCCCTGCCTCTGTGAGCGACTTTGCCCACCTGTACATTAACTCTGAACAGTCGCCTTTCATTTTTTGTATGGCAGCCATTGATTCGCGGCCCTCGTCAAATCTGCCGGCCGAGATGTAACAGATTCCGAGAAGCGAGACAGCTCCGGGGTGGCGTGGATTGTCCTGTACCATCTTTTCAAGCAGGTTAATTGCAAGGGAAATATCACCACCCTTCAATTCGCAGGAGGCGTAGTTCAGGATTGACGAGATCAGAGAAGGATTCATTTCAAGGGCTTTGCGCGATGCGTCACTTCCCTCCCTGAACCGATTGAGCTGCAGATAACAGTACCCCATGTTATAGTAAGCATCAGCGTAGTCAGGCCGAAGTTTCAACACCCGGTCCCAGAAAGCAAGCGCATCCTCATACCTGTTCAACTCGGCAGCCTGTACTGCAAGCTCCTTCAGGGCAGTGAAATCCTCTCCGCTCTTTTTGAGTTTCTCCATGCCAATACGATAATACTCCTCAGCCTTGTCTTTGGACTTTTCATAGGTGGAAAGCTTTCCGTAGTGATGAACAGGTATGTCAATCGGCACAAAAGGCATTTTATTCCTGATCAGCGCATCCTCCACAAGCTCATGGATAGGTCGCTCAAAACGTATTGCCGACAGATTGCGGAAAAGCCTGACCTTTGAACTTGGCACCCATGCCACTCCTGCCTCTTCCCCTGAATAGCGGCCGTCATTTTCAGTCCAGTTCTCGTACCCGGTCCCATCGACATAATTTCTGGTAGTGATGGAAAAAGCGGTTGTCTTTGACTGCTTCAGCAGCAAACGCAATTTGTCATGATCAAGATGGGATATCACCTCATCTGCATCCATGACAAGTATCCAGTCACCTTTTGCCTGTTCCAGGGAGCAGTTACGTGCGGCAGAGAAATCTCCGATCCATTTGAAATCAAAGACTTTCGCCCCATAAACTTCCGCAATTTTCTTTGTCCTGTCAACTGAACCTGTATCTACAATGATAATTTCATCAGCAATGGGAGACAGGCTATGAAGGCATCTGGCAAGATGCGCCTCCTCATTTTTTACGATCATGCAGACTGACAACGCGGTCTTTTTTCTGCCGGCCGGTATCTCCTTGGGACCAACCTGACCTCTTATTGCGGAGGCGGCAGCGAGCATTCCGTCGTCAATGCCAAAGATTACAAAAGCTTCGCCTATTTCTCTCAGCGCCCTCTCATATTTTGTCTGCCGAATCAGGGAATCTATCAAAAGAAACCGAAGCCTCTTATTTAGGGGAAGGAGATCAATAATAGCCGCCAAATGTTTTTCTGCCCGTTCCAATTGACCCGTCTGCATGGCAGCAGAATAATATGGCTGCAAAACATCATGCTTTCCGGGTGAGCAGACAAACCCGCGCTCCAGGTACTGTATCGCCTCATCCTGTTTCCCGTCAGCCCACATCAGGACGCCAAGATTTGTATAGGCCTCACCAAAAGCAGGGTCATCTTCAATTGCCAGCAGGAACAACTTCGAGGCAGCTTCGCGGTCTCCCTGCCGGAATACAAGTAAGCCCTTAAGATTAATTGCCTGAGCAAAATTGCTCTTTTGTATAAGGGCAGCCTCGGCCTCAGACAGCGCCTCCTCATATCGGCCAAGACTTTCAAGGCAGTATCCCCTTAGACAATGGTATCTCGGATCATTTTCATCAGGATATCCCTCAAGCGCATCAATCCCTTCCTGGAACATCCTGGCATCAATCAGCATTTCGGCGAGGATACGATAAAGCCGGCTGTCTTTGGGTGAATAGCTAATCGCCCCGACCATCAGTTCAACAGCCTTATGGATTTCTCCCTTATGATTATATTCAAGGGCCTTATCAAGGGCTTTTATGGCCACACCCCTCTTCCCAATATCTGATCTGATATCAACAGATGACCACTTCTCCTCATACAGGTTGCGGTTGCCCTTCATAGCCCCTGCATAATCAATCCTGTTGCCGATAAAACTGCGACTGCCGTAGTGGTGAATGAAAACATCCCCTGCAATTACGTTGGTAAATCCTTCGAGTTCAGCTCTGAGGCAATAGTCATCATCTTCAAAATTGCCAGTCCCGAATGACTCATCCAGCAGGCCTATATTCTCTGAAAGCGAGCGTCTGAAAAGCATGCAGAAGCCTGAAATTGTCCTGACAGGTATTCGCCTGAATCTGTAACTGTTTCTGAACTTCTCAGCGAACTGCTCCAGATAATCCGGTGAACGGTATTCATCGGAAACTACGTTCTGTGGACCGCTGATATTGTTCATCATCGGCCCAACAATGCCGGTCTCGGGTGAACTGTTCAGGCACTCAAGCATGCCTGAAAGCCAGTCTTTGGTTACCATGGTATCGCTCTCGAGGAGGAGGATGAACTCACCTTTCGCCGCCTTCATGCCCTCGTTGTACGCCCTTGCCAAAACTGAGTTTTCTGAGTTCGTAATAACAGTGTAATTATTACTCTCATAAGCCTTTTTCTGCAGCCACTTCAAAATACTGCCTGATGCTCCATTGTCAACAAAGATAAGCTCATGGGGCTCCGGTGTATGTTTTCTGATGCTCTTGAGACATTTCTTTATATTTTCAAGATTATTGCTGACCGCAATTATGATTGATGTCAGTCCCTTGATATGCTTTTCATCAGGTATGGCAGCAACCTCGTTCAAATCTGTGTCAACCTGAAGAGCAGAGGCTTGCACTGATTTTGCAGACAGAGGATTGCTCAGGGACAGCTCCAACTTTTCGATCAAAGGCCGGACAAAATCCTCCATCCTGATCTTCTTGAACCGTTCATAGTACTCATCTGCCAACGTGTCAAGATCTTTACGGTCGAGCAGCTCAAAACAGAGGTCAACCCATCTGTCAGTGTCCGCATAGGGGAAACATTCTTCATATAATTTCTGATCCATGCATTGTTCAACCACTACAATTGCACGGTTATTTAAAAGAAGAGGTATCCTCCATGTCAAATGGTTTCTTCCCAACCCTTGATGAGGAGCCAGGTTCACCTTAGTCCTGGCAATAAGATCATTTCTGAAAATTGACGGATCATCAAACATGGTTACAACCTTGCCACCCCTGGCAATTAACTTTTCAAGCATCATCTTCCTGTGCTCTGTCAATGATCCAAAATATAGAAAGTCAATATCCCTATTCTTCTTATGTATTACTTCCTCCATTGAAGAATGATAGCCGACTTGAATAAGGTCAGATCTTATTCCAAGTTCGCTCAATTTTATTACATTAGATTCCAAGCTGGTCCATACTGTTACAGCATGCTTCATCAGGGGAAGGTAAACTTCAGCAAATGTCTTTTTATTGTTCAGATAATTAATAGAATCACCGGTTATCATTTCGGACTGCAATAAGATATATTTTCCGGCGTTCATGATTTGAGTGGCTCTATCCGAATTGTTTAGGTTATGCGCTCCTACAATAATATTGAGCCTGTCTGAATAAAGCCAATTTCTTACCATACAGCAGTCATATCCGGCAGACTCAATCCCGTAGCAAAGATACTTACAAATATCGTATAGAAAATGAGAATATCTGTATCCCTCCGGTTCCATGCTACAGACTGAAAATTTCTGATTTATCATTTTTAGTTTCCCCGCTTTATATCAGAAAAGGTTTATGTTTTTATGCGCTTTAGATATCCATCAGGCGCAACCGTAATCATCAGTTTCTGCTGTATACTCTTGTCTATTTCAAACTCAGAATGTGTTTTGATATACTCCCAAACCGCTGTTTTCGGGCTATTACCCGGCCCCCAAGGCCTGTCAGAGAACATATCAGCAGGTATGTCTTCGACAATAGTATCAAAAACCACGCAGTAACTGCCCACACTGACGAGCGATGCGTAAGCGTCCAATTCTGCCAGAACATGCTCATGTGTATGGTTTGAATCAAGACAAACAAGCACCCGATTATATCCTTTGGAGATTGAATGCACACGGGCAATAATCTCAGGCGCAATGGACGATCCCTGAATCATATCTATTCGGTGCGACATTGGATGTGCTTCTATTGCCTCTCTATTATGCGCACGTATGTCGATATCGACTCCAATCACTTTCCGGAACGTGTCACGGGGATTCAGAGTCGTCCTATCTTCAACAGCATCACAGTAATCCAGCAGAGCAAGCATGGAAGCACTCAGGATAAGCGAGCCGCCATGAGCAATACCAGTTTCAATGATAAGATCCGGTTTAATCTGCCAAATTAACTCTTGCATTACAACCATTTCAAAAGGAGTCTGGATAATTGGGCGGCCCATCCAAGAAAAGTTGTACATGTACTTATGCACAAATGCATACCGTAGCCATTCAGCTGACAATTCATGCCAAGCAACATCAGAAGCATATGACGAAACCCTCTGAAGACGCTCTGTTTCAAAAGCTGATATTAGATTATTCCCTTCACTATTCATTACTCTTCTCCCCTCAATAGAAGTCCTGATTTCTTAATTAAATCGCTTAGATTATCAACAAGTAATGTAGGCACATAGCCAAATTCAGTTCTTATGCGTGAAATATCAATTTGTGGAAAAATCCGGCACGGCGCATCGTCTTCAGTCAAAACTTCCATGCCCGTCAATTGCTCAATTTTTTTGGCCAAAGCAGCGTGAGTCACGGCTTTTCCGCTCGCCACATTGTAAAGACGTTCACGCCCAGATAAAGCAATTGATTCCAATAGAGGCAAAACCTCTGTTAACGCAATATAATCCTTCGAAGATTCTGGAGCTTCCCGAATAATGGCTTTTCCTTTTAATTTCAATTCCTGGATGATTTCGGCAAGGAACGTGTGAGTGCTTTGATCACTGCCATAGACATTTGATAGGCGGACAACCCTAATAGCAGAAGACTGCTGTGAAAGACATAATGCTTCTCCAGCAAGTTTGCTTATGTCATATAACCCGTCAGAACTAGGATATACAGGAACAGCTGTATCTTCACAGGCAATTGCGTCTTTATTAAGCAATCTATAGATTCTAGTGCTGGACAAATACAGCCAAGAATCAAACTCACAGCGTTTAATCAGATTGGCCAATAAACTAATGTGGGCTTCGATCGTTTCGAATAATTTTCCCCTGAAATCTCCTGTCAAACCGATGCAGTAGATAACATGGCCCAGATTATCTCGGATTGATTCCTCATTACTCAGCGAAGGGGCTGAAACATCGTGACCGTTCTTCTTCAAGTGTTCCACCAGATTACGACCAATGAAACCACTACCACCCAAAACAGTGAACTTCATTTGCGCCAACCCAATAGCCGTAATGGATTACCAGCTTGAATGCTATAGGCAGCTATCTCACCACGAATTAGTGACATTGCACCTATAACACAACCACGACGCAATTTGGCTCCATCAAGCAAAACACAGCCAGCTCCAATCCAAACATCATCCTCAACGATAATCCCCCCCTTACTATCCTTAAAGCGTTGTTCACGGATAAGTTTATCTCGCTCACAAAATTCATGGTTGACAGGTGCAAATACACAATTTGCAGCAATAGCAACATCGTTACCAACAACAACCCCATTGCCAGAATAAATCACAGTGCCCGAATTAATTACCGTGTTGTTGCCGATAATGACATCGCCCATGCCCCCACTTGGTTTGATTTTGACAAAACTATCGATAACCGATTTCTGACCTATAACAATGCGACTACCACGCACAGAGTCCTCGATGTCAGCCATTGCAGATATGTAAGCTGTAGGATCTAAAACTATTGTCATATTGGTCACCCAACAAATCTTGGAGAAGGTACTGGTATCACAAATCTACCTCCCCAATTATCTATATATCGATATTCATTCCTGACTTCATCAGCGATATTCCACGGCAAAATAAGAACAATGTCAGGTTTATCCTTTTTCATCATGTCAGGAGACACTACTGGGATATGGCTTCCCGGCAGATATTTGCCCTGTTTTGAGGGTGCGGCATCGCACACGTACGGCAGAAGGTCGGGCCTTACTCCTGCATAATTGAGAAGGGTATTGCCTTTGGCAGCTGCACCATACCCGCAGACTTTTTTGCCGGTATGCTTCTGGTCAATCAGGAAGAGGAGCAGATCATTCTTGATCCGGTTCGCCTTTTCCTGAAAGTTCTGATATGCGGATATTGTTCTCATTCCGCATCGTTCTTCTTCCTGAAGGATGCGGGAAACCGCAGATGTGACGTCTCGGGAAGCATCACTGTGGCATCCGTAAATACGCAGACTGCCGCCTTGCGTCGGCAATTCTTCAACGTCCCATATCCGAAGGCCGGCCTGCCTGAAGATACGGCTTGCAGTATAAAGTGATAAATAGGAAAAATGCTCATGATACACGGTATCAAACTGAGTATTTTCAATCAATCGCATAAGGTGGGGGAATTCAAGCGTTATGACGCCATCCGGTTTCAAAATTACCTTCAGTCCTTCTGCAAAGTCGTTGACATCGGGAACGTGAGCGAATACATTGTTGCCTATGACAAGGTCCGCCTGTCTGCCTTCCGCTGCGAGTCGCTCTCCAAGTTCCCTACCAAAGAATTCGCGTACGACATTAATGCCGAGCCTCTCAGCAGCATCCGCCGTACTCGCAGTTGGCTCTATCCCAAGACACGGGATTCCGGCAGCTACAAAGTGCTTCAACAGATACCCGTCATTAGAGGCTACCTCGATCACATAGCTATTAGAATCAAGGTTCAGTTTCCGGCTGATCATTTCGGCATAACCTGCCGCATGGGCAAGCCAGGTCTGCGATATCGATGAGAAATAAGCATAGTCGCTTATGAAAAGTTCCTCGGCACCAGTGTAGTCTTCGGTTTGGACGAGCCAGCAGCATGAGCAGACAAACAGCTTCAGGGGGAAATATACCTCCGGCGCGCACAGCTGTGCCGCAGTCAAATACGCATTGGATGGCGGAGCGCTGCCAAGATCGAGAAATACATGATCGAGTGGGGCATTGCAATGACGGCAGTTCATGGGCGTATACCTGCAAAGTTCCGGGGCAGAGCGGGACGCGTACGGTCTCTTTCAGAAAGTTCAGTAACCGGCAGAGGCCAGGGTATGTTCAGCAGCGTGTCGCTGTAAAGAACCCCGTCTTCGGATTCCGGCGAGTAGAATTCCGTATGCAGATACAGAAGCTCGCTATTGTCCGCCAGTACCTGGAACCCGTGCGCACACCCTTCAGGTATGATCAGCATGCGGCCATTTTCCGGAGACAACTCCTCGGCATGCCAGCTCAAAAACGTCGGCGACCCTGCGCGCAGATCTACGGCGACATCCCATACCTTGCCCCGGAGACACCGTATGAGTTTCATCTCAGCATGAGGAGGATGCTGAAAATGAAGACCTCGCAAGGAGCCTGCAGAACTCGTACATGAGTAGTTGACCTGCACAATATTTCTTGAACGGATAACGGCAGCCAATTCATTCTTGCAGTAAAGGCGTGAAAAGGAACCTCTCTGATCAAGAACGGGCTCAGTCTCTGTAATAAAAACTCCATCTACAGGCGTTGGATAAACCTTCATGCCATGGACCACTGACGTTCGGCCTGTTTGGCCGACGCGATATACTCAGAAAGCTGAACTCTGCTTTCAACATTGCCATTGATTAGATATGCCCGATACCAGCCGGCAGTATGTGAAACGGCCTCTTCCAGCGTCCATACAGGTCGCCAGCCGAGAATCTGTTTTGCCTTCGCGCAATCAAGATAGAGCAGTTTTGACTCGTGCGGGTGCATTGCCTGATCTGAATGCCATGCGAAGTCGGGCCAATATTTCTTGAGACTGTTCAGAATACCCGCTACGGAAAGGTTGCAATCCGGATCTGGTCCAAAATTCCAGGCATCAGCACAGTCACCTTGCCCATTCAGCAGAAATTCTCCGAGAAGAAGATAGCCGCTGAGGCAATCCAGCACATGCTGCCAGGGACGAGTTGCATAAGGCGAGCGCACCGACAATGAATGATTGCTGCTGATCGCCCGCACTGCATCAGCAATCAACCTGTCCTCTGACCAGTCACCGCCGCCAATCACATTCCCTGCGCGAACAGTTGCCAAAAGTGGCAAGCCTGAAAAGTGAAAAAAAGCCTTGCGATAGCTTGCAACGACAAGCTCGCTCGCAGCCTTTGATGCACTGTACGGATCGTGCCCACCCAAAAGGTCTGTCTCCCGGTAACCCCAGTGCCATTCTCTATTTTCATATACCTTGTCAGTCGTGACAATGATGATGGCCTTTACACTTTTCGAATGACGGCATGCATCAAGCAGATTTGCCGTACCCATCACATTTGTCGACCACGTCTCAAGAGGCTCCCTGTAAGAAGGCCGGACAAGCGGCTGCGCCGCGAGATGGAACACGATTTCAGGCTGAACCTCAGTTACGGCACGAAACAAGTCCGCAGCATTTCGGATATCAAGCCGGTAATCGGCTATACCTTGAAGATTGAGTATCTCCCAGTGACTGGGGGATGTCGCAGGGGGTAAAGCAACGCCGGCAACTTCCGCACCGAGTTCCTGTAGCCATAATGAAAGCCATGAACCTTTGAAACCAGTGTGGCCAGTAATGAGAATACGGGTGCCTGAATACACGGAACTAAACATGGAGGGTTAGTCCCAGACCTTCCATGGCGGAGTTTCCGACTTCCAAAGCTCTTCAAGATATACCCTGTCCCTCAACGTATCCATCGGCTGCCAAAAGCCCCTGTGTTTATATGCAGCAAGCTGACTATCTTTAGCAATCGCGTCAAGCGGATCTGCTTCGAGGACTGTCCGGTCATCAGGAAGATAATTGAATATCTCCGGCTGCATCACAAAAAATCCGCCGCTCACCCAGTTGCCATCACCTTTTGGTTTCTCCCGGAATTTTCTTACAGAGCAATCTGCAGATATATTAAGCGCTCCAAAGCGGCCGAGAGGCTGTATTGCCGTGAGTGTCACAAGTTTCTTATGACTATTATGAAACTCAACGAGAGCCCTGATGTTTACATCTGAAACGCCGTCTCCATATGTGAGCATAAACGGCTCATTGCCGACATATTTCTGAACACGTTTTACCCTGCCCCCTGTCATTGTGTCAAGACCGGTGTTTACAAGAGTTACTGTCCATTTTTCGGCAAAATGCTGATGGGTGAAAATCTCTTTTCCGTTCTTGAAATTAAAGGTAACGTCTGATTCATACATAAAATAGTTTGCAAAATAGTCTTTTATCATATTGCCTTTATATCCAAGGCAGATGATAAAATCATTGTATCCATAATGAGAATAGATCTTCATGATATGCCAGAGGATCGGCTTTTCGCCTATCTCTATCATCGGTTTCGGCTTGAGATGGGACTCCTCACTTATCCTCGTACCATAACCGCCGCAGAGTATTACAACTTTCACATTGCCTCCCGATAAAAGACCATGGTTATATCTATCCGGCTTTTTATTAGCAATTCACTTGCCAATAATTGATTATATCGAATTACCCGATCAATTAGAATATTTATTTTAAATTCAAGAGGTTCAGCTGATAGCCGGAGAGGACGGCCACGGTCAAAAAGACAGCGAATCAGAAAAATGAGTCAATAATATGACGGATATAGCAGTGAATCATAAGGGTGGAAACTTGGGAGTGTGTAGCTCTGCAAGGGGGGAAACCTATTAATATGATCGATAATAAACGCGTTTATCATAAAATAGATTTCAGCGGGAGGGAAAGTGGTCTGGACAAGCGGGAGTGATGGAAAACGGGACGTTCAATAGACAGGAAGCAATATATTCGCAGAGGCTATTCTTTTTACAGGCATATACAACACGAAGGGATATTAGCATGATTGAGGAGGTCAAAAAACTTCTCGATAAAGCAGAACATGCGTTAGAAGTTGCAGAACAGTTTAAGAAGGCTGGATATCCATCTGATTCTGCGAGCAAGATAGGGACATGACAGGCGTGACATGACAGCAACAGGCTTAAGGGTATAGCTTCAACTATCGGATCTTTCATTACACTTCTGAGGTATTAAGGTGCACTAGTCACCATTTGTGTTGACAGTCGGTCTTCCGGTTAAGGATTCCGACTGCTACGCCACTGGTTCCATCACCTCCTTATCATAAACATATTGCTGGTAGAGTTCCAATCCTTCCATAAAGGTCTGCAGGGGAGTCCGGCCCTGGCAGTAGCGGCCCTGATTCGTACGCTCGGCGTTATACCAGCCGATGAACTCGTCGAGATCCGCCTGAATCTCTTCAAGGGAGCGATACAGTTTTTTCCGGAAGGCAATCTTGTAGAACTCCTCCTGGATAGTCTGATTAAGCCGCTCCACAGCACCATTGGTCTGTGGATGCCTAACTTTGATCCTCGTATGCTCAATCTCATTTAACTGTAAGAAGAGCTGGTATTCATGTTCGTCTCGGCGACCGCAGTATTCAGGGCCGTTGTCTCCGAGTATCCGGAGAACCCTGATTCCATGTTCATCAAAGAACGGCAGCACTTAGAGCTGTCCGGTCACGATAAACCTTAGCAAATCCGACGTTTGAATGCGTATCAATGCCGGTCTGCTGGTATATTTTCCCTACGCCTTTGATATAGCCAACATAGTAGGTGTCCTGAGCGACAAGAAAGCCCGGATGAGGGCTTTCCACCTCGCCATGGGCTTCCTGCTCTGCTTTGGCCTGTTCAAGGGCCTGCACCTGAGATTCTGTCAGAATGTTCATGGTCTCTGCAGCCCACTGTTCAAGCCGTTTGAGCCGCAGGCTTTTGATATGAAGATTGTGCCGAAGCCAGATACTCCGTACCCCACCGGCGCTGAGCATGATCCCCAGCTTCTTCAGCTCGTTTGCTGTCCGAGTCTGGCCATGGGTAGGAAACTCCAGGGAATAGGCTAACAGTCTTTGCTCGATTTCCGGAGCTACTCGATTGCCGATCCGAGGGGCACGTCTGGATTTTTCCAAACGGCCTTCCAGTCCCTCTTCTGCAATAGCGGTTTTGATATCGTAGTAGTGCTGTCTGCTGATGCCGAGCTTGCGGCATGCATCGCTGATATTGCCGAGGGTTGCGCCCAACTCCATAATGTTGAGCTTGCGATTGATGATATACTGTCCTTGAGTCATGTACTTCCTCCTTTGGTCAAGATGTTTTGGGTAAACTATCTTAACCGGAAGACCATGGCTCTTCTACTTATCTGAGCCCTAAACTGTCAACTCAATTCGTGACTACTGCAATTAAGGGTGGGGAGTTATCGCTACTATTGTGATCTGAATTTCTTTTGGACCGTAGTACCAAAAAATTCTGGTTCTTTCGTAAAAAAGTTGAAATGAGGATAAGGGGTTCATAGAAAAGCTGGGGAGATGATGATAGAAGAACAAAGCATCGAATTTCTGCCGTGTCTGGT
>Ga0233425_10004919_pt1 | contig 21776 bp, 12 predicted proteins | sample Watercolumn_Towu_2_FD_181712 | JGI IMG/M metagenome (GOLD analysis project Ga0233425, IMG submission 181712) | Freshwater microbial communities from Lake Towuti, South Sulawesi, Indonesia - Watercolumn_Towuti2014_140_MG | ecosystem: Environmental > Aquatic > Freshwater > Lake | place...
TACTCCCGCGCGGTCTCAAACATCGCCTGCAAGTTCTCGGCCGGCGTCTCGACCGCCAGCGTGCAGCCCGAACTGAGGACGAAGCGGCGATGACCGCAGCGGTCTACGTCTCGCAGCAGTTCGCGCGTGGCCTGGCCGACCTGCGCGACGCTGCCGCGGGCCAGAACGCCGACCGGATCGAGGTTGCCCCAGATGGCCACGTCCGGCCCCACGCGTGCCGCCGCGTCGGCGAACGGGACGCGGTAATCGAGTTCCAGCACGTTGGCCCCCGACTCCCGCATGTCGGCCAGGATCGGCCGGGCGTCGCCGCAGATGTGCAGCGACACGGGCACGCCGACGGCCTCCTTCAATTCACGTATCAGCCGCTGTTCGAAGGGCAGTGCCACCTCGCGGTAGAGCCGCGGCCCCAGCAGCCCGGCCGGCGAATCGCCGCCGCTGAGCATGTCGGCGCCGGCCGCGGCCAGCGCCCGGGCGTAGGCCAACGCATATTCCAGGGAGCGCTCCATCGCGGCCTCGACTAGCGGGCGGTCGTCGCTGAGCGAAAGCATCGCCCGCTGCGTGCCGAGCAGTTCGCAGGCCAGCGAAAACGGATATTGGTCGAAGCAGGCGACCAGAAAGACGTCGTCGCCCACGCCCTTGCGGATCCGCCGCAGCGCATCGAGCATCAGCGGCCAGCGGCCCTGCGACTCCGGGGCGGGCGGCGGGATGCGTGCCGCGTCGGCCGCCGACCGCACCAGCGGCTCGCCCGTGCCGCCCTTGGGCTGGTCCTCGCCCGGGAAGCGCACCGCCGCGCCCATGGCCTCGGCCGTGACCCACGTGTCGGCCGAAAGCCACACGGCGTCCGGCCGGAAGCGCTCGTAGTATCGCAGCACGCAGTCGGCCAACGTCTGCGCGTCGTCCGTATACTCCCGCAGCGACACGCCCGCCACACCCGCGCAATAATGCACCGCCAGCGGCCCGACCGCCGCCCGCGGCGTCGGCTCGCCCTGCAACGCCTGCAAGACGAGTTGCTTCGGGTTGTACGTACCGTCTTTCACAACACAAGACCCCGGCCGCCTTCCGTTCACTCCTCCGCCACCCCCTCGACCGCGGCGATCTCGTCGTCGCTCAGTCCGTACAACTCATACACCAACTGGTCGATCTGCCGGTCGGTGGCAACGATCTGCCGCTCGATGGGGGTGCGGTCTTGCGGCGTGCGGGTCTTGGCCGCTTTCTGGTGCAACGCGAGCATGGCCTCGACCATGCGGACCATGCGGTCGTGGCGTGCCTTGTCGCCGCGGTCGGAGAAGTCGATGGTGCAAAACGGCAATTCGCGCGTCTGCTTCAGGACGATCTTGGGGAAGTCGTCGCGCCGTCCTACGCTATGCGAAGCTAGAAAGTACCAGGACATGAGCCGCGAATTCAGCAAGCCGAGCAAGTAGTATGGATGGTATCCTTCCTCCTTGACCAAGACGCTCTGCATTGACTTGTTCGTGACGAAGTCGCGGTCGACGAAAACCGCCTGCAACCGGAATTGGCGGCTGATCAATTCCCGCAGCAGGAGACGGGGGCCTCGGAAATAGCGCGGCGGCTTGAATTCCGCCAGCGATTCGTCGTACTGCAAGAACGCCCGGCGGCCTTCCTCCAATTTGTATCTGCGGACGGTCCCGTCGAACGCCCGCGCAGGATTCTTCTTGGGCTTTTGCGTAGAGAGGTGATACGGAGTGACTCCCCGCTGAATATCGGCCACGTCCTGGAATCGCGATCCGCTCGCATGGAGTTTGTCGATTGCGGCGTGCTCGGTGCCGGACAGCGTTACGAGAAACTCATTGTGCCCGCGCCGCAGCCAGGCGGCAGCGTCAGCCTTCTTGGAAAAGGGGGCGAAATCGTCGACGGTCTCGATCTTGTAGCGAGGCGGAAAGACGGTCAGATGCACTGGGACGCAGGTGAAATCCCGCAATGTCTGTTGCCCCTCCAACCGGCGCGCCACCACGATTACCGTATCGACGTAGGCCGCAAAGACGTCGTAGGGCATCGACACGAACGCCAGCGGTCTGAACTTGGCGATGACCATCTCGCGCAAGCCGCTCATGGACGGCGCGGAGACGAAGGCCGATTGGACGATCATGCCCAGCAGCCCGCGTGCTCGTAGCAGCGATGCCGCGCGCTCCATGAACAACGCGAAGGAATCGCACGAGCCGGCACTTGTCTCATAGTTTTCGCGGTAGTAGCCGAGTTGGCATGCATCGGCCGCCGCGCCGTAGGGCGGATTCCCGATCACCGCGTCGAAGCCGCTGGCGGCCATGATCTGTCCGAAGCCGTGCTTCTTGTCGTGCCAGTTGAAGGCGTTGATGCGGTGCCGCTCTTCGTCGTCCAACAGGCTCAGTTGGTGGCCGTTGTAGAAGTCCAACCCGATCAGCGAATTGCCGCACTTGATATTGCCCGCCAGGTCGGGCAGCACACGCTCGTGCAGCAGGCGCAACTGATTGTTGACCGCTTCCTTCGATTCCCCTTCGAGCACCTTCAGCAGCAGCGAGAGTTTCGTGACTTCGACAGCCTGCGCGTCAATGTCCGTGCCGTAGATGTTGCTCAGGAGGATGCGTTTCTTCTCGGCGGTGGTGAGCCGCCAGTCGTCGGCCGCGCTGCGATAGAGTTGCGGATGCCGCCCGCGGGCGTGCTTCTCGGGGCCATTCCGCACATACCAATCCAAATGCCAGTCGAGCAGAAACTGATACGCACCCAACAAGAACGACCCCGAACCACAGGCCGGATCGAGAATCCGCAGCTTGGCGGCCTCCTTCGGCGTCATTGCCCCCGTACTCCTCTCGCTCCGCGAGAGGGATTTGCCGGTGCCGGAAGTCGTGGGGGAGGATTCCTCTCGCGGAGCGAGAGGAGTACGACGTGTCTCGCCCCACAACAACGCCCCAACCGTGTTCCGCACGATGTAATCGACCACGTACGACGGCGTGTAGTAGACGCCGCCCGCTTTGCGGACCTCGGGCTTCTCTTCGACCTTTGCCTGGCCCCCCTTCGTCAGCCGGATGACCTTGCCCAGGAACTGCTCGTACACGTGGCCCAGGATTTCGACCGGCAAGACCGAAAACTCGTACGGGCTCTCGGGGAAGTACAGGCTGCGGAGGATCTCTTTGAGCGGCTTGTCGTCGATCGTCAGTCCGAGCGTCAACTCGTCGGGCGGTTCGCCGCGGTCCCTCTCGACGGTGAAGTGGAACAGGCCCGAGTTGTAGCGGTCGTCGGCCCGCTGGAAGAGTTCGGCCAGGCAACGGTAGACGTGCTCGACGTTCAGGAGGCTCTGCAAGGTGCCGTAGGGCTCGATGCCGCGGTCTTCGCAAATGCGGAGAAAGACTAGGCGGTCGATGGTGGCCTGCACGGCGAAATTGAGATCCCGCGCGTCCAGCCCGTCGTTCCGCAGGGCGATGTTCCGCGCCAGTACGTCGCGCCAACCTTCCATCTCGGCCAGGAACGCGGCGTCCACCTCGGCCGTCCCCTTCTTCACCTTCTGGCTTGCCACGAAGCGTTCCAGCGAACCGCGGCGGATGGCCTCGGGCGAGAACAGGGCCACCAGATCGTCCCACCGCGCGTCGTAGTCGGTGTGGCGGTGCAAGATGACCCGCGCGGTCGACGCCTTGTCGTTTTTGTCGGGCCGGATGCGGCAGTCGTAGACGGCGAACTCCTCGAAGTCCGTCAAGATGCTCAAGGGGAGTTTGGCCGACCAGGCGTAGCGCCGCAGTTGATAGGCGGGGCCGGCCGCCGCGCCCACGTCAACCGCCGGCTTCTTGGCCTCGACGAAGAGGCTCCGCTGCCCGCCGCCCGCGCGAAGGCAATAGTCGGGCGCCTTGGTGCGGCCCCCGATCTTGATGGCGTCCTCGTGAATGACCTCCTTATAGACGTCGGCACAGCCCTTGCGGTTGTAAACGTCCCAACCGAGGGCCTCGAAGAACGGGTTGAGGAACTCCTCCCGGAGCTGCGCCTCGTTGTATTGGCCGCTGCGGTAGGCGTCCCGGTGGGCCTCGAACCGCTCGACCAACTCGCGCACGACCGCGGGCGCCGCCATGCTGCCGCCTCCCAACACAAGTGCCGCCGACGAACCGCAACTATCTTAGCCGCAAGCGCGGCCGGTCGGAAGGCCACCCGCAAGTAGATCCCGTCTGCCGGACGGGATATCCGGTGGGACGCGACGCGGACCGATCGCGCAAGTCCTGCCCGGCAGGCAGGATCTACTGCTCGTGGCCCAATTCTTGGGCTGGAAATCCGGCCGCGGCGGCAGTAGACTGGCGAATGTGTACGGATGTATCTCTCCCGGCAGGGCGCACGCAAACCGCGACGACGAAAGGGGCACGGCGATGGCAAAGAAGAAGGGGGCGGGCGGAAGGCGGAAGGGGGAAGGCGGAGGGCGGAAGACAGTGGTAAGTGTGCCGGCGGCGCGAGAGCCGGGGCTGCCGCTGTGGGCGCCGGTGGGATTCGATGCGTCGCGCGTGCCGGCCGAGGTGCAGCAGGCGGCCCGCGAAATCGTGCAGCCGGTCTACGAGCAGTTCGTCGTCCGCGCGGCCGACGGCCTGGAGAAGTCGATGGGCGTGACCATCGCCCACCTGCTGTGGCTGGAAATCCTCGAACAGTTCGACATGAAGAAGGAGTACTGCGAAATCGACGCCGTGCTCGGCCTGCCCGGCAACCGCCACGACGCCATCGACCGGCACCTGCGGCTGATCGACGCCAAGGTCCGCGTGGGCTACTTCCTCGTCCGCATCCGCGACCTCCGCGAGCGGGCCGTCGCCGCACGGCCGAGCGACTTGCTCGCAAGCGGCCCAGCGGATTGGCCGCCGCGGCCATCGCTCGATGTCGAAGACGGATGGGCAACGGCGGAAGGCGGAAGGGGGAGGGCGGAAGGCGGAGAAATCGTTGACGCCCAAGTCCTGACCCCTGAACCCTGACCCCCCTGTCCCGAATCCCGAGCCCCGAGTCCCGAGTTACGAACCGAGAACCCTCTCCCCGGTGCCCACCGTGCAAAATCCAAAATCTGTTGACCAACTCGACGCGGCCCGGTTGGAGCGGGTGAAGGCGCAACTGGCGGCCCAGCCGCGGCTTATGGCGACGCAGGGCACGGTGGTCGCAATCTGGCGGAAGCGCGGGGACCGGCGGTTCGGCCCCTACTATCGCGTGGCCTTCCGCGACGGCGGGCGCCAGCGGTCGATTTATCTGGGCGCGTCGGTGGAGTTGGCCGCCGAGGTCCGTGGATTGCTGGCCGCGCATCACCGTCTCGCGCACGACCGGCGGCAATCGGCCGGTCTGCGGCGGCAGGTCCGCGCCGGGCTGCGGCTGTGCAAAGCCGAGTTGCGCGCCGCCCTGGCCGCCTCGCCCGCCGCGCGGGAACTCGCCGGGGCACGATTGCTGCGTTGGCTCGGCGTGGGGCAGATTGCCAATCTGCCGGGCGCAACGGCAGGTTGGCAACCTGCCCCACAGACGCTCACTCCTTGCCCGCCAGGAAGGCTTCGACGGCGGCTTGCACGGGTTGCGATTGCAGGACGATCAGGCACGACGAGGGCCGGTCGAAGTAGAGCACGCCCGGGCCGCCGGCATCGCTCCAGGTGGCGGGCGCGACGGTGCTGCGGAGGCGTTCGAGTAAGGCGGCCGGCGTTTGCCCCTGCTTCAAGAGGGCCGCCAGCGGATAGAACTCCAGTTCCAACCGGGCGTCGAGCGTTTTGGGCGACGTGATTTGCAGGGTCGCGGCGTCGATCACCCGATAGGTGAGCCCCAGCGGCTGCAACAGTTCCTTCAAGGCGACCGACAGCGGCTGGCCGCTGACCTTGAGCGTGCCTTTCGCATTGGCCGGCTGTTTGGCCGCCGCCAGCGCGGGGCCGTCCACGAGGATGTCGGCCTGCGAGGCATCTTCCAGGTAGCCCACGATCGTCCGCAAGGAGGTGGGCTCGAAGAACGTCAGCGTGATGTCGCGGGCGAGCAGTTCCTTGGCCCGGGCCGAGCGCGTGGCCAATGCACAGCGGTCGGCGTCGAGCGCTTGCGGCGGCTTGCCGCGCGCGGTGCGGAGCTTCTCGCAGAACTCGAGCACGCGGCGCTGCACGGCCTCGGTCTGTTGCACGCTCAGGAGTTCGCGCCGGGTGTCGATGGTGCCCCGCCCGCCGTTGCTGCGCCACGACTCGGGCGCGACGAGCTTCTGGATCATGGCCGCCAGTTCGTCGCTGGCCGCGGCGTCCGCGCCGCACAGATCGGCGACTGCGTAGTCGCGCTTGACGAGCGCTTCGCGGTGCGCGGCCGGACTGGTGACCAGCACCTGCCCGTTGACCGCCACGCAGACCAGTCCGCGGCCGGCAACGATGCTGCCCAGGGCCTTGCCGAGAGTCGTCTTGCCGATCTGCACGGTGACGGGATCGGACGGCGTGACCTCCAAGTCGGCCAGGGCGTCGGGATCGAAGGAGACCGGCACGGTGCTCATGCCGGCCACCAGGTTGATCGCCCGGCCCAGCGGAACCTTCGTCAACTCCATCGCCGCGACCGGTTGGGCCAGCAGCGGGGCAATGTCGACGGCGCCGGGCGCCGGTTTGGCCGGTTCGCCGTCGGGTGGATCCTTGGCCGGGACTTCCGGCTCGACCGGCTTGGGTTTGGGCTTGGCGGCCGACGGATCGAGCGATGCGACCGTCAGCGCGTCGTTGCCGCGGATCGTGGCCAGTTGCTCGAAGACCTCGGGCGATACGTCCTTGCCGACGAACCGCACGGACCCGTCGGCCATGCCGACCAACATCCCATTCGGTTGGCCGCTGCCGAAGCCGTCGGGGCCGTTGACGTAAGGAGCCTTGGTCAGCGGGCGGACGGTGGCGTTTCCGCCGGCCGCCCAGGGGCCGAGTTGCTTGGTCACGCCGAGGACGGCGATGGTGTTCGCTGCGCCGCGGCTGAGTTCTTCGGGCCGCGTGTGGCGGTTGTAGCCGAACATGCCGGCCCGCGGGTCGTCGGCCGGGAGCTTGCCGGCGTCGGCGCCCACGCCCGCCACGCCCACGTAGTGCGTGGCCGGAAAGCCCGTCTCGCTCGACTCGGGGCCGACGAGCGGATTGACCACCTCGGGCAGCGTCTGCCGCGCGACGGGCAGGTTTTGCGGACTGTTCCACGAGTAGCCGAACTCCAGCTTGCGGTGCCAGTCGGCATGGTCGAAGTAGGGCAAGAGCGTGGCGATCCAACTCAGCCGCGTGTCGGGATTCAGCAGGACTCCGCCGGCGGCCCCGATCGGGTATTTGCCTTCGGCCTTCCGGTAACCGGTCACGCCCGAGAGGATGCGTTGCGACACCAAGGCATTGGCCTCCTGCCCGGCGGCGAGCCACTGGCCGCGGATGGCCGGGCGGCTGTCGAGGGCCGCGGCCGCCAGCGCGCCCGGGCTTTCGCTCCAGTCGATTCGCAGCCGAACCACGCGTTCGGGCGTCAATTCGCAGCGTGCCGCCTTGAGCGCCGCGGCGGCGTGGTTCAAGAGCACTTCGTAATGCTCGGCTGCGGCGGCCGTCATCTGCCCCTCTTTCAGTCGCTGGCCGAGTTGCTTGATCTGCGCGGTTACGCCCTCTTTGGCCGCCGGCAGCAGCGCCGTGAGTGCGGCCAGCGTGCGCTGGGCGTTCGACTCGTTCCCGCAGACCAGCGCCAACTCGCCGTGCAAGCGTTCGGCAAATTGCAGCGAGCATCCCAAGCCCGTGGGCAATTCCCAAAGAACGTGCCACGACGGCTTACCGGCCGGCCAGATGTCGAACAGGGCGGCCGGCAGCTTCCACTTCGCCGCCCGCGCGGCGCCGAGATCGATCAGCAGCGTAGCGTCGGCATCGGCCGGCACGACGGCCAGCAGCTTCTTTAGCGAAGTGCTCTTCAGGTCGGCTTCGTGTCGCGCGGCCAAGTGACGCAGCAAGCCTTCGCTGCCGGTGATGACCGTCCATTGGTCGAGCACGGCCAGCGGATGCGGCCAATCGCCCTTCGGCAATCGCCGGCAAGGGATATTGAACAGGCTGAAGCCGGCCGCCTCGCCCTTTTCGCCGAGCGCGGCGGCACTGGCGGTCGGCTCCAGTTGGACGATCACCAGGCTGTTTGCCCGCCAGTCGGCCCCGTCGGCCGAGACCCAAGTCAGGCGGCGGATGTCGCTTCGCTTGAAGCCGAGGCCCGCGACGGCCGGGCCGCACGTCTGCCGCCACAAGTCGTCACCTTCCTCGAACAGGCGGTTGAGCTTCGGCTCGGCCGCCAGCAGCGAGGGGCTGAAGCTGACCAGCAGCGCGGTCTGGTCGGGCAGCCAGCGGCGGTCGATGCGGGCCGGGCCCGGACCTTGCGGCGGCGACGGTTGGTCCGGGACGGGCGGCTCTTCCGGCTTCTCGGCGACCGAGTCGTCGGGCGCGTCGGTCCCACTGCTCGGGCCGAAAACCGCCCACGCCCCAATGCCGACGATGAGTGCGAACAACGACAGCCCGCCCAGTAGGGCCCACTTGTTCCACATGAGGCCCGCAGCCACGGCCGGCGCCACCGGCAACGGAGCGACCGGCGCCGGGGGCGGGACGGCCGGCGGCACGGCGACCTTCGGCGGCTCGATGAGGATCGGGCTGACGGCGTCGGCCCATTCGACCCCATCGGGCAACGGTTTGACCGGGGTCGATTTGGCCGCGGCCGTTCCGACAGCGGGCGCCTTGCCCTCGGGTTCGAGCACGGCGGCAGCGGCGGCCGCCTTGGAGACCCAACCCTTGGGCGGAGTAACCAGGACCATGCTGCCACATTTGGGGCATTCCAGGATCGCCCCGATGGCCGACTCGTTGCGAACCGTCAGCCGGGCCTGGCACGTCGTGCAGGAGATAGAGAAGAGCGCCTTTTCCACAATTCCGCCCAAAACGGGTAACAATCGCCCTGACCGGCCCGCCCCAATTCTACGGCGCACAGCGGCGGTTGTCACCTGGGCCGCGGCGAGTCGATGTCCGGGTCTTCCCGGATTGGCCTTGGCCGAACACAATAGGGGTTTGGCGTGTCCTGTCACTTGGCCGGCTGACGACGGCCGACGCGGGCGAGGTTCCATGCAACACGACGTTCTGAAGATCCGGCGGATTGACGCCCGGCGGCAAGACATCCGCGCGGCGATGGCCGAACTGCGCCAGCGGCTCAGCCCGCGGGGCAATGTGGTGAGCGAGGCGGGACGGCAGCGGACCATCGAGGTGTTTGGCGAGCCGCTGACGCCCGCGCAAGTGGTCGAACGGATTTGCCGCGACGTCGAATCCCGCGGGCTGGTGGCCGTGCTGGATTATTCGGCCTGCATCGACAAGGCACAGCTTACGGCCGCGACCGTCCGCGTTCCGGCCGAGGAGTTGCGGAAGGCCCATGCCGCGGCCGATCCCGCGTTCCTTGCCACAGTCCGCCGCGTGCGCAACAACATCCGCACGTTCCAGGAGGCGATCCTGCATCGCGACGTCCGCGTCGAACGCCCCGGCGGATACCTGGGGCAGCGTTATCGGCCGCTCGAGCGAGTGGGCCTGTGCGTGCCGGGCGGGGCCGCCGCGTATCCCTCGACCGTGCTGATGACGGCCGTGCCTGCCCAGGTGGCCGGCGTCGAGGAACTGGCGGTCGTCGCCCCGCCGACGAAGTTCGGAGCCTACAACGCCGACATGCTGGCCACATGCCACGAATTGGGCATTAGCGAGGTCTATCGGCTCGGCGGCGCCCAGGCCGTGGCCGCGCTGGCCTACGGCGTGGAGGGGATTCCGCGGGTGGACAAGATCGTCGGACCGGGCAACCTGTTCGTCGCGCTGGCCAAGAAATTCGTCTACGGCGAGGTCGATATCGACTCGATCGCCGGCCCGAGCGAGGTGGTGGTGATCGTCGACGCCTCGACGCGGCCCGACTATACGGCCGCCGACCTGATCGCCCAGGCCGAACACGCCCCGGGTGCGAGCGTGCTGATCGGCTGGGAAGAGCGGCCGTTGGACGCGGCGGTGGCCGAGTTGTCGCGGCAGTTAGCCCACCTGGAACGCGGCGACCTGGCCCGGCAGAGCCTCGAGGAGTTTGGCGCGGTGATTTTGGCCCGCGATGCCGACGAGGCCTGTACCCTGACCAACGAGATCGCCCCCGAGCACTTGCACATCGCCACCGAGAACGCCGAGGAACTGGCCGCGAAGATTCGTTATGCGGGGGCGATGTTCCTGGGCAACTACACGCCCGTGGCGCTGGGCGACTACGCGGCTGGGCCGTCGCACGTGCTGCCCACCAGCGGCACCGCGCGGTTCGCCAGCGGCCTGTCGGCCAACGACTTCCTGCGGACCAACAGCATCCTGCACTTTACGCGCGACGGGCTGATGACGCTCGCACCCGACGTGCAAGTGCTTGCCACGAAAGAAGGCTTGACGGGGCATCGGGCGAGTGTGGAGATAAGGATGAAGGGGGAAGGCGGAGGGCGGAAGGGGGAAGGCGGAGAAGCCGTCAATCTGAAATCATAAATCTCAAGTCATAAATCTGAAATCTCTTGCATGTCCTACGCCCGTCCCGAAATCGAAGCGATAGCCGGCTACTTGCCGGGGGAACAGCCGCAGGGCGGCGAGTTCATCAAGCTGAATACGAACGAGAACCCGTATCCGCCTTCGTTGGCGGTCGCGGCGGCGGTTGCCGAGGCGGTCGAGCGGCTGCGGAAGTATCCCGACCCGATGGCCGAACCGTTCCGTCGGCGTGCGGCCGACGTGCTGGGCGTGCCGGCCGACTGGATCCTCTGCGGCAACGGCAGCGACGATATCCTCACGATCGCCACACGGACGTTCGTCGGCCAGGGGCAACTGCTGCGGTTACCGTATCCGAGCTACATCCTCTACCGCACGCTGGCCGAGTTGCAGGGCGCCCGCTACGAAGAGGTCCACTTCCAAAGCGACTGGTCGCTGCCGCCGGCGTTTGCCGCCGGGCGCAACGACCTGCATGCAAGGGAAGGGGACAGTCCCGTTCTTGCTGACACAAAGACTGGGACAGTCCCCGACCTGCGGCCCGACCTGCGGCTGGTTTTCCTGGCAAACCCGAACAGTCCTTCGGGCACGATGATTCCGCCGGAAAAGGTGCTAGAGATCGCCGAGCGGCTGCCGTGTCCGCTCTTGGTCGATGAGGCCTACGCCGATTTCGCCGACACGAACTGCCTCAAGCTGGTCGCCGAGAACGAGCGGATCATGGTCTCGCGGACGCTGAGCAAGTCCTACGCCCTGGCCGGCCTGCGGTTCGGCTACATCGTGGCCCAGCCGCCGCTGATCGAGCAGATGAGCAAGGTGAAGGACTCGTACAACTGCGATGCCCTGTCGATTGCCGCCGCGGCCGCCGCCATCGACGACCAGGAGTGGCTGGCCGCGAACCGGACGAAGATTCTGGCCACGCGCCGGCGGCTCGTGCGGGGAATGCGGGATTTGGGGTTTGTAACGGTCGATTCGCAGGCCAACTTCGTGTGGAACACCCATCCGCACCTGCCGGTCAAGCCGCTGTATGAGGAACTCAAACGGCAGCGGATCCTGGTCCGATACATGGACTATCCGGGTTGGGGCGACGGCCTGCGGATCAGCGTCGGCACGGACGCCGAAATCGAGGCCTGCTTGCAGCGGTTGAAGACGATGGTCTGAAAGGGATTGGGGATTAGGGATTGGGGATCGGAATGAAGCAACATGGTAGACTCAAGAAGGAGCCGGAAGCAAGAGATCACGAGGCCATAGGTGGCGTCATACGTTGAGAGGACGGGGCTTCCATCAGACCAGCAGGGACTGAAGCGTAGCCCCCAATCCCTAATCCCTAATCCCCAATCCCTAAATCCCCAATCCGATGCCCCGCACTGCCCACATCCAACGCGAAACGGCCGAAACCCGCATCGAACTCGAACTGTCGCTCGACGGCGGCGGCCGGTCGCAGATCGCCACGGGCGTGGGCTTCTTCGACCACATGCTGACGCTTCTGGCCAAGCACGCGGCCTTCGATTTGTCGGTCAAGGCCGTCGGCGATCTGCACGTCGATCAGCACCACACGGTCGAAGACACGGGCATCTGCCTTGGTCTGGCGATGAAGGACGCCCTCGGCGACCGCGCGGGCATCCGCCGCTACGGGCACTTCCTGTTGCCGATGGAAGAGACGCTCGTCACCGCGGCCGTAGATTTGGGCGGCCGGGCGTTCTTCGTCTACCAGGCCGAGTTCCCGTCGCCGAAGATCGGCGAGTTCGACAGCGAACTGGTGGCCGACTTCTGGCAGGCGTTTGCACAAAACGCGCTGGGCAACCTCCACATCCTGGTCCACCACGGCCGCAACGGCCACCACATCGCCGAAGGCATCTTCAAGGCGACCGCTCGCGCACTCCGCATGGCCGTCGAGCCCGACCCGCGGATCACCGGCGTGCCGAGCACGAAGGGAGTGCTGTAGAAGGAGCCGGGGATTTATGCTTTCAGATTTATGATTTCAGATTGGACTTGCGGCGAACCTGAAATCGTCAATCGCAAATCTGAAATCATAAATCTCAAATTGGCCCACCCCCGGCCCTAATCCCCAATCCCTAATCCCTCTTCTCCAGCCTCTCGACGCGCTGCCCCAGTGGCGGCAGCGCCGTGCCGTCGGCCAGCTTGAACGGCTTGTCGCCGAAGTTGACGGTCACTACCATCCCGTTGGCAAACTGCGTCTGCTGCACGGCATGGTCCGTGGTCAGCCAGCGGTGCGAGAGCATTTCGCTGTAGCCGGTGGCGCGGGCGACCGGCTCGATGGCCTTGTAGCTCTTGACGAACCGCTCCTTGTTCTGCTCCCACAGCCGGCGGTTGAACATGTACATCGGCGGCGTGCCGTACAGGGCGTTGAACAGGTCGCGGCGGTCCCAAACGCCCGGCAGCTTGTTGTTGTAGTCGCCCCAGTACCACTGGGCAATGACGCAATCGTGGTAGACCAGCTCCCACAGCGGCAGGCGGTAGAAGTGTCCCGTCTGAAACTTGGCCACGCGCTCCGGCACGTCGTCCCAGATCCGCTGCATGTCGCGGCCCGAGTCGGGCACACGGTACGGCCCAAGGCTCAGCATTCCCTCGAAGTAATGCACGAACGGCACGGCCGCGTCGTGCCCCGTCTCACTGCCGCACACCAGCCGGCACTCGCCGCTGATGTAATCGAGCAACTTCATCTTCCACTGGCGGCTTTCGCTGCGGGTCATCGGGTGGTCGGGGCTGTAGCACTCCCGCCACGGCGAGGCGGTCGTCGTGTCGATGAAACGGCAGGCGTAGGGATGCGTCTTCAACTCGGCGGGAATCCGCCGCCGCGCGTATTCGACCGCCTGCCGGTCGCAGAGCACGCCGCAAGGATACATTTGGTCGTCCTTCCCCGTGACGCGCCAGCCGCGCTCCCAGTCGCCGTCCGCGCGCAGCATCAGATCCTTCGGCCAGGCGTCCGTCGTCCAGTCGGCGTGGATTCCGCGGAGCTTCGGAAAGTTGGCCGGATTCATCGTGTCCTGGTAGATGTCGTAGCGGCTGCTGAGAACCTTCATGTCGTTGAGTTGCTTGAGCACGTCGGGCTTCGCGGCCGCGGACCACAGGATGCGGCCGATGCCGGCGGCCTGCAATTCGCGGCAGATGGCCGCGGCGTCCTTGTCCCAGCACCAGACGTTGGCCGCCCCGACGAGCAGATCGACGTTGGGATTGGCCTTCCGTTTCTCGGCCAGCGTTTTGAGCAGCCCGGTCTGCTTGGCGTAGTCGCGGTAGCGCTTGCACATGGCCACGTAGCCGCCGCGGTCGATAAAGACGTACCGCAGCCGGCGCGGCGGACCGAAGGCCCCGCGCTGCGGATCCCATTGCGGGGCGGCACACAGCCGGCCGTCGATGCGCGACACGCGGACCGCCGCGTCGTCGGGCGTTTCCACCAGCGTCATCAGGCCCGCCTCGCCGTCGCACACGCCATACCACGCCATGCACAGCCCGTGACCGCCGTAGAGATAATAGTGCATCGCCGGCAGGCTCTCGTCATCGACCGGATAGCTGATCCCTTCGTTGACCGGCATGACGAGGAAGGAGCCCTTGCCGCTGAGGAACGGCGGCGGATAGGTGAGCGGCGTGGTCATCCGGGCCCGCTCCTTCTTCGTATTCTTCGTATCCGTTATGTCCGAGAGTTCCAGCGAGATCTCCGGTCGCTTCGGATCGACGACGACGCTGAGTTCGTACATCCCGCTCCGATCGAGCAACCTGACCTGGAAGCCTCGCTCGACGGGCTTGGCGTCCAGGACCATCACGGAACTGCCCGGTTGCTGTTGCCACGTGGCCTTGGTACGCCGATCGGTGACGCTCAGTCGGCCGTCGGCCGTATGGAACGTCACACTGAGATCCCCCGAGTTGACCTGGAGCCTCTCGGGCAACCCCTTGGTACGGAGGCCCTCGATCGTGTCGACCAGCTTCAGAGATACGTCATCGACCCACACCGTCGCCGGCCCATGCCCGATCAGCCGCACGTGGACGGTCTTGGTGCCGGGCGGGACGACAAAGCGGGTCCGTAACCGCTGCCAGTCGGCCGCGGCCTTGGCTTGCGAATCCGCGAACGACCAATCGGTCACGCGGTCTCCGGCGGCCCGAAGGACCACCGAGAGTACGGCATCGCCCTCGCCCTGCACGCGGATCCAGCCGCTAAGTTCATAGACCTGTAGGGGCTCGACCGGCAGTTGCCTCTGCTGGTGCAGGCTCCAGTCGTCCTTGCCCGAGTGCTCGACGCGGACGGCCTGCTTTCCGCCGTGGCGGACCTCCTTGTCCGCGGTCGCTTGGATGCCCGGCGTGCGGCTCCAGGGCTCGCTCCAGCCGGCCAGCCCTTGCTCGAAGTCGCCGTTGGTTACGCGGTTCTCATCGGCCGCCGCGGCCGTCATCGCGGCCAGGAGCAGCAGAATCGGGGCGGTCATGGGAGGGTTCCTGTTGAGACGCGAATTCGGACGGGCGGACGCAGGCGCGTCCAATGTAGCACAGGGGCGAAGGGCGGTGGAACTGGCGGCCCTGCGGAATGCGGCGACTTGTCGCCGCACTCCAAAGGCTTGAACGTCCCCCTCAAAGTGATCCTGCCTTCGCCAACCTGCCGCAGAACCCCCTCTACGTAGTGGATTTCCACCCATTTTCCCATTTCCGACCTCCACCCGGCGCGGCTACCGTTGCAAAACCCAGGGAAACTGCTAGACTGGCCTTTTCGTCAGTTGTAACAAGTCAATGTAGGAAGGGTTCTAGTAGACACGGTGGGAGGATTTGGCTTCCCGCAGAAGCAGTCCGTGCCAACCGAGGTGGAGCAGTCGCGGTAGCAGATGACTATTACCAGAGAGCGGAAACAGCAACTGATTGGGGAGTTTCGCCGGGCCGACGAAGATACGGGCTCGCCGGAAGTCCAAATCGCCATCCTGACGTCCCGGATCAACAGCCTGACCGAGCACCTGCGCTCGCACGTGAAGGACTTCGCCTGCCGGCGAAGCCTGCTGATGCTGGTCAGCCGCCGGCGGCGCTTGTTGGACTACCTCAAGAAAGTCGGTCCGCAGCGTTACCTCGACGTCATCCGGCGTCTCGACATCCGCAAGTAGTCGGGCCGTCTTCTCGCGCCTCCACGGTCGGACCCGCGCGCGGCAGTGGTTTGTCCGCGCGGCAACACGCCGTCGCTTGCTGCCGGCATGGCCAGCCGGGCATCTTCTGCGGCCCGCCGGGAGGTCTTACTCCAATCTGGGAAGCACCCGCGCCCGCGGCCGTCCAACCATCGCACACACCCGAACCCGCTGTCATGAAGGAAGGTAGGAGATTAACTTGAAAGTACGCATTGAACGTCGCATTGGAGCCGGAACCCTCTCGATCGAAACCGGAGAACTCGCCAAGCAGGCCGCCGGGAGTTGCCTCGTGCAATATGGCGAAACCGTGGTGCTGTGCGCCACCGCCTCGGGCCCACCGCGGCCGGGCGACTTCTTCCCCCTGACCTGTGACTATCGCGAGCGCGTGGCCGCGGCCGGAAAGTTCCCCGGCGGGTTCCTTAAGCGTGAGGGCCGCCCGACCACCAAGGAAACGCTCACCGCGCGGCTGATGGACCGCCCCATCCGCCCGTTGTTCCCCGAGTGGTACTACGACGAAGTGCAGGTGATGAGCTTCGTGCTGGCCAGCGACCGGCAGAACGACGGCGACGTGCTGGCGATGAACGGGGCCTCGGCCGCACTGACGATCTCGCCGTTGCCCTTCCAGGGACCGATCGCCTCGGTCCGCTTGGGCTACATCAACAACGAGTTCGTGCCGTTCCCCACGCACGACGCATTGGAAGAGAGCGAACTCGACCTGATCGTCTCGGGCAGCAAGGAGTCGATCCTGATGATCGAAGGCTTCGCCCGTGAAATGCCCGAAGACAGAATGGCCGAGGCCATCATGGTGGCCCACGGCTATATCCGGGAAATCTGCGACATGCAGGCGGAGTTGGCCCAGAAGGCCGGCACGCAGAAGAAGCAGTACGAAGAGCCGCCGCACAACCCGCTGGCCGATACGGTGCGGGCGAAATACTACGACGCGCTGCGCGACGCCAAGCGGACCGACGGCAAGCAAGCCCGGGCCGAAGCCTGCGACGCGCTGAAGAAGCGGGCCGTGGCCGAGTTGATCCCCGATCCGGCGGCCGCCGACGCCATCCAGCCGTCCGCGCTGGCCAAGGTGTGGGAAGCCCTCGAACAACGCGTGGTCCGCGACCTGATCCTTGCCGGCACCCGCGCCGACGGCCGCGACAACAAGACCTTGCGCAACATCTCGTGCAGCGTCGATCTGTTGCCGCGCGTACACGGCTCGGCCGTGTTTCAACGCGGCGAAACGCAATCGCTGGTCACCGTCACGCTGGGCACCGGCCGCGACGAGCAGCGGGTCGACGGGCTGGTCGAGGAGTATTCGCAGAAGTTCATGCTGCACTACTACTTCCCGCCGTTCTCGGTGGGCGAGTGCCGGCCGATCCGCGGCCCGGGCCGCCGCGAGATCGGGCACGGGGCCTTGGCCGAGCGGAGCGTCAAGCCTGTCCTACCGGATCCCGAGGTCTTCCCCTACACGATCCGCATTATCTCCGACATTCTGGAGTCGAACGGTTCGAGTTCGATGGCTTCGGTCTGCGCGGCCACGCTGGGCCTGATGGCCGCCGGCGTGCCGATCAGCAATCCAGTGGCCGGCATCTCGGTCGGCCTGGTGAAGGAGTCCGACCGCTGGGTGTTGCTGACCGACATCATCGGCGACGAGGACCACTTCGGCGACATGGATTTCAAGATCGCCGGCACGCAGAAGGGCATCACCGGCATCCAGCTCGATCTGAAGATCGCCGGCATCAGCGAAGAAATTATCCGCGCCACGCTCGTCCAGTCGCGCGACGCGCGGATCGAAATCCTCCGCAAGATGCTCAGCGCCATTCCGCGGCCGCGGCCCGACATCTCGCAGTGGGCGCCGCGCCTCTTGCGCACGCATATCGACCCGGAGAAGATCGGTCTGCTGATCGGCCCGGGCGGCAAGATGATCCGCTCGATCCAGGAAGCCACCGGGGCGCAAATCGACGTCGAGGACGACGGCACGGTGACCGTCGCCAGCTCCTCGGCCGAAGGGGCGAAAGCGGCGCTGGCCCGCATCGAGGCGCTCACCGCCTCGGTCGAAATCGGCCGCATCTACGACGGCCGCGTGGCCAGCATCAAGGACTTCGGCGCGTTCATCGAGATCCTGCCCGGCAAGGACGGGCTGTGCCACATCAGCGAGTTGTCCGACGAATACGTCTCGAGCGTCGGCGACGTGCTCAAGGTGGGCGACGAGGTGAAGGTCAAGGTCATCGCCATTGACGACCAGGACCGCGTCAAGCTCAGCCGCAAGGCCGCCATGCGCGAACTGGCCGGCGGCGAACCCCTACCGCTGCCGACCGGCGGCAACGGCGGTGGTGGCGGAGGCGGCGGTTCTCGTGAGCGTGGGCGCGACCGCGACCGTGGCCGCGAGCGTGATCGCGGGCGGCGGGATTAGCCGGGGACTGTCCCCTTTCGTAGGATCGGGCAACAAGAGAACCACGGATTAAGACGGACCGTGGAATCCGTGGTTCTTCTATCTACCGCGCATACCACACCACCAGCCGCGTTAACTCGCGGAGCGAAGACAGCGAAGCGATGCGGCGGCGCTGGCGGCGGCCGCACAACGGGGCGTAGCCCTGGCCGCGGTCGATCGCGCCGACCACGTCGATCGCGTCGTCCACCTCCGGCCGGCGCCTGCCGCACCGCAGCCGCAGCAGCCACAGCGCCACGGGATACGTCACCGCCAACGCTCGAAGACTCTCGATCACGGGCCAGCCGGCGTGACCCAGGAAGGCATAGTGCTTCGACGCGGCCGCCGTCTCAAAGAACGCGGTAAGCGGCTGCAAGACGGCTGCGTCGAGGTGCCCGAGCGGTTCTTCAAGGGCCGCGAACGTGGCCGGCGGGAAGCACTCGTGGATCGGCGGCACGCTGCCTTTTCCCCGCGCGAAGCCCAGCGCCATGCGCACGAGTCGCCAGCGCTGACCCCAATTCTGCCGGATGACATACAGCGGGTGTAGCCGCGTGTATTCCAGCAACATCTGCCGGAAAACGATCGCGGCCGAGCGCCGCGGCGGCGGGCGCTCGGCGAAGGCCGCGGCCGACTGGGCGATGACCGAGTTCTCCAGCAGTTCGAGCAACTCGCCGAACTGCTGCTCGTCGAGTTTCCGCAGCCGGCATTGCTCGATCAGATCGCAGAGTTGCAGCCCGTGGACGATCCGCCGCACCGGCGGATAACGGGCGTCGCAGAGCATCCGCTCGAAGATGTCCAAAACGCGCATCGCCCGCGGCCACGAACCGCGCTGACCGCGACGGATCGGCGGGGGCAACGACGGCCTGCCCGCCAGTCCGCCCTCTTCGGCCAGGCGGCGGACTTCACCCAGATGTTCGCGCACGGGGCGGCCACGGTTGGCGGCCGCCGACGGGCAACTCCGCCGTAAACCGAGGTTCGCGTGTTTCTCCAGCGGCACGACTTGAAAGGGGAACATGCGGCAGACCAGCGGCTTGGCCTCGGCGCCGAACTCCGCATGGATGCGGCACCGCCCGTCGGGCAGCAGGAAGACACACGCGCCGTCGTTACGTTTCGCCAAGGTGTAGCCGCCGCCGAGCAGCCCGCGGCGCATGACCCGTTGGCCGCGATAGTCGGCGTTTTCGTCCCACTGCTGCGCAAGGAGCTTGGCCCGATCATCGGCCGACAGCGAGATGATCGTCTGGTGGCAACACCGCCCGCAGCCGTGGCAATCCCACTGTTCGGCGATCGGCAGGGTGCGGATGGGAAGGGGCATCGTGGACATGCGAGCGTTTCTGTTGGCGGGAGAGTTCGTCGTGCGACTACCTCTTGTTTACACGATACGCCAGTTCTTCGCGGATTTCTTAGGCAGAATCAGCCGGCAAAGTGATGTCTGGATGATCTGGCGCAGGAGTCAGGCCGACTACACTCTGTGTGGCGAGGCATGCCTGTCGCCACCGGCAAGAATACGCAACTGATTGTGGCATATAATGTTGTGATGCAAGTGTCCGAATTGGCACACCATCTGCAATACAACCCTCCCGTGAAACCAACCCGCCTTCCCTGACCCACCGATCCAAAGGAGCGAGACATGAGACGCGTTGTTCTGGCGCTGGTTGCGGTTGTTGTTGTCTGTGTTGTTGCGAGCCAAGCCCAAGCCGCCCATGTGGTGGTGGGCGGATGGAGCCCGGCAGTCCCCGTAGTGCATCATCACCACGGCTGGCACCGTCCCGCTTGCGTTCATTCGCCCGTAATCGTGCGGCCGCCGGTCGTCGTGCCGACGTATCCGCGCGTGGTATATCCTCCGGTTTACAGCGTGCCGCGCGTGTACTACGGCGGCCCCAGTGGGAGCTTCTATTATAGCGGGCCGGGAGTCTCCCTGGGCATCGGTTTCTGATCGCTGAGCGCAGGCCCTTTCCATAGCGTCCCCTTCTCCCTTCGAGCGTTCGCCGGCCTTCCCTCCGGCGCTCGCTCGAGGGGAGAAGGCTTTTCTTGACGCACTCTCATTCCCTCACCGGGCAAGAGATCCCCCGATGCGGTACAGATGCACCGCGTGCGGCGCGAACTCGTCGCGGAATCGGCCGTTGTCGGACGAAAGCGTGCGGTTCTCGCCGAGCACCTCGACCTTCGCCCTGCCCGGAAAGCCCGAAACCTGGAACGTGGCGGCAACTGGCTTGTCTTCCATGCGCACGGCGAAGAGAAATGTCGCCCCGCCGTGTTTCTTGAGCATCGCGGCCACCGGCCCGCTGGAGAGTTTTGCGGCGAGTTCGGTCGAAACGTCCGGCGGCTCGCACGTCACGCGCACGCCGCCCTCGATGCTCGGGCCGTTCAGCACTGGGGCAAGCCCCTGAATCTGCCGGTTGATCGCCCCGACCGCCCGGGCCATTTCTTCGTCGGCCAGCAGGCCCGCCTCGATGAACTTCGGCTTGAACTCGTGAGCGAAGTAGACGAGCCCCCGCGAGCCGTGGACCAGCGACATCCACACCTCGGCCTTGACCTCCGCGGTCGTGGGCTTCCGGTTGACGTTGCTGATCCGCGTGCATTCGATGCAGTTCCACACGGGTTTCTGCGGGCCGGCCCACTTGCGGAGCCGCTCGACGCCGTAAGGCACGTACCACAGCTTGCCCGCAATGGCCGGCTTGTCGTGAACCGCCGGATAGATGTCGAAGGAAACGATGTCGCCCCCCTTGGCATACTCGGGATAATCCTCGGAGTGATTCGTCCGCACGCCGCGTCCGTACCAGCCATCCCAGGCCACGCCCTGGCCAAGGTTCAGCAACACCGGCCGCGTGGCGTCGCAGGCCTTGATCCGCTTGTAGTCTTCGACGATCTTCTCTGGCTTGATCGGCGGGCCGTAACCTTTGCCCGCGCCGAGCGACTGGGCGTTGTCGGGCTCGTCGCCGTGCATCCAACCAACGATGATCGGGTCGTCGAGGTGCTTCAGGGCGTAGGCGTTCTGGTCGCAGATCACCGGCATCTGGTGCTTGCGGAGTTCGGCGATCTGCTCCTCGTTCGGCCCGCTCCACAACCCGACGTACAGATTGATGCCGATCGCCTTGTACTTCGCCGCATTCCGCGGCGCCTGGAGCCAGACGGCAATCGGGAAGAAGTTGGCATCGCGGCCCGGGAAGTTTTGCCAGGCGGCGTAAGGGGAAGCGGCGGAAGAAGCGGGATCTTTCGCGGGCTGTGCCGCAGAGAGGGGGGAGGCGAAAAGGACGAAGAGGATGGTGACGACGGACGCGACACAAACGTGGTGGGACATCCAGCGACTCCTTTGCGGTGGGGAGAACTGATACGCGTCAACGAACTTCTTGCCTAGCTCGATTGCTGCCGTCGCGATATTGCCCGAAGGCCGGAAAAGTCACCCCACCTTCGCAATTGTTTCAGCGTAGTCGGCGTCTGCGAGGCGATCTCCTCATCCGTCCATTCAGGGTGATTCAACAGCAACTCGATTGCTCTCTCTTCCCTCGTAACTCGACGACGATCCGAACAGCCCAGGGCTAGTTCATAGGCCCGCCGCATGAAGTTGTGCAGGAACTGAATCGAATGAAGATCCTCGCAGAACTGGGACGCTGCTTGGCACGTTCGTGAAACAATGAACCGCTTGATGTTATCGACGAAGTCGTCATCCCAACACGCGAACTGGTCTAGTCCCAGGGCCAGCGCGCACTCTGCGTAGTCCTGGGAAGATGGGGTGACTTGCGCTGGCGCGTGCAATGTGGTAGACCATCGTGTTGTGCTTCCCTTCCGAGTCGGTCGAACAAGGAGGACAGCGAT
>Ga0233425_10004921_pt1 | contig 21773 bp, 20 predicted proteins | sample Watercolumn_Towu_2_FD_181712 | JGI IMG/M metagenome (GOLD analysis project Ga0233425, IMG submission 181712) | Freshwater microbial communities from Lake Towuti, South Sulawesi, Indonesia - Watercolumn_Towuti2014_140_MG | ecosystem: Environmental > Aquatic > Freshwater > Lake | place...
ATTCGGTGGTATGTCCGGTAGCGACGCCCATTGCGGTCGAAGTCCGGTACGTTCACTTGCCCATTCCTGACAATTTCGCAGTGACGCAGGGCGTGCGAGCGGTACCGCTCAACGGTATCGGGATTCTCCGCCAGCCGCGCTGCCTCGGCCGGCTTCTTCCTCGGCATGTCTATGACAACCTCAGGATGGAACATACCGAAACTCAGGTGGACTGTCAAATGTTACTTTTCGGACTGGTCTGCAACATTTCAGCCGCTCCACCGGAGGCCCGGATGTTCCGGTCAAGAATCCATTTGTTGCAAATCGCTTCTTTTCGCTTCCCCCGGTTTCGTCCGGGGACTAAGATGGGCTGTCGGTGTCGCAGAAATCCAGGGATCCCGGCTATCTCGAGTTTTGCCTGACGGAAATCCCCTCGACAATCGATGGTAGGCTTGACGGGCCGAGGCACTTGCCCGTCAATGGGACTCCCGGCCATGAGTCGGGAAGAAGGTGGAGAAAGATCGTGGAATCGCACGCGGTTTGCGTGGTAGCAGACTGAGCAACCCGGAGGTAGCGCAGGATGCGCGAGGACTCGCCTTCGGGCCAAAATCCGAATGACGGCGGCGACGCCGGGACTCCCGCTATTACTGGCCCGAGCCGGCACAGGTGGCCATGCCCGAGAATCGGCATCGAGAGACTCCACCAGTACGGGCTGGTCCTCGGTCCGGGTCCAACCACCGACGAATTGGTCCAGTTGATTGAGTGGGCCGCGGCCTACCGGCTCAATGCGTTGATTGTGGCCGAGAGCGGCGGCGGCAAAGAACTGGTCGCTCGCGCCATTCACCATTTCAGCCGCAAGAGCTCGGCGCCTTTCATTGCCATCGATTGCGGCGCGCTGGTCGAGACCCTGGCCTCGGCGGACTTCCTGGGCATAGAAGAGGGCATTGCGACGACAGTGAAGAAGCGTCGAGGCGTGTTTGAGCAGGCCGGAGTCGGTGACGTCTTTCTCGATGAGGTCGGCAATCTCATTGTACCGAATCAGCACAAGTTGCTCAGACTGCTTCAGGAGAAGACCGCTCAGGCCGTCGGGGGCACAGAGCCGATTACCATCTCGGCCCGGGTCATCTCGGCGACGAACCATAACCTCGTACTCGACGCTTCCGAAGGGCGATTCACTCTGGACCTGTACTACCGACTCTGTCAGTTGCGGATTGAAATCCGGCCGCTTCGAGAGCGTCGGACGGACATCCCGATACTAACCGAGCACTTCATCCCTGTCTTCGCGGCCGACTTCGAGAAGCCGGGCATCGGTCTGACCGACGCGGCCAAGAAGCTGTTACTTGGCTATGACTACCTGGGCAACAATGTAAGGGAACTCGCCAACATCCTGAGGCTCGCGGTGATGATGGAAACCGAACGCCTCATAGACGCGCCGACTATCCGGCGTGCCGCCGAGATGCAGGCGACAATCTGTTGCGCCGGTCCTCAAGGCGGTGCCACCTCCTCTCCCCTCCGGCCGGGCAACTGGCATGTCACACTGAAGGAGTTGGACCGGGCCGCGGCCAGGATGGTGCTCGAGCGCAACGGCGGGAACAAGTCTCGCACTGCCGAGGAGCTGGACATCTCACGGGGGAAGCTCAACGAGCTGCTCACCGAAGTGTCTTGAAAACGGACAGCCTTGCTCGAATTCAAGACACCCGCCAGGAACTAGTCCCTGAGCAAAGCGGGTAACAAACGTCACTAAGAGGCGCAACTTGGCCTCTTAGCCGAAGTCTCTCTATCACTCTATTCGCGGTTGGCATGTCGCCTGCACCTTGGCGGGCCATGGAAACCAGACTGGAGGAGAGATGAGTGTGACCGACAGACAACTCGCTGAGATGAGAGACCGGTTGGAGAGGATTCGTGAAGCGGTGGCCGTGATTATCCGGGAACTCGCCGCCATCATGAAGCTCAGGAATGCAATGGCAGTGCGCCACACACTGACCGAAGGAAGAGATGACTACCCGTGTTGCGACAAGTCCGAGCACCAGCAGGAGTGATGCATAGAGAAGTCAAAAGGCAGAAGTCAGAATGCAGAAGTCAGAACCGAGAAACCACGAATACGAAAGGGAACGCGAAGTCAAAAGGCAGAAACCAGAATGCAGAAGTCAGAACGGAAAGACCGCGAATGCGAAGGGGAACGCGGAGTCAGAAGGCAGAAATCAGAATGCAGAAGCTAGAGCCAGAAGACCGCGAATGCGAAAGGCAACGCGAAGTCAAGAGGCAGAAGTCAGAATGCAAAAGTCAGAACCGAGAGACCACGAATACGAAAGGCAACGCGAAGTCAGAAGGCAGCAGCAGAAGGCAGAAATCAGAAGGAAGAAGTCAGAACCGGAAGAATGCGAACGCGAAAGGGAACGCGAAGTTAGAAGGCAGAAATCAGAAGGCAGAAGTCAGAACCGGAAGAATGCGAATGCGAAAGGGAACGCGGAGTCGGAAGGCAGGAATCAGAATGCAGAAGTCAGAACCAAGAGGAAGAGTAACCGATGCGCCCTCTCCTGCTCTGTGAACTCTGTGCGTCCTCTGTGCCCTCTGTGGTAGATTTCGAACCGAAGGCAATACCGAACGCCCTGGCCAAAGCCGACGCAGGGCCTGCAGAGCGAAGGCGATGGCTGGGAAATAGAGAGGAGGTGAAACAACATGAGCCGCATTGAAAACTGGGACCTCGGGTTCAAAACCGACGCGATTAAGACCAAGCTGGACAATCGCCGGCCCGGGATGGAAACCATCCTGACCACGGTGTTCATTGACCAGCTCAACGTAGAGACACTGGTCCGCGCGACGCTGGCCGGTATCTCGGGCGCGACCGCACCGACGTGCATCCAGTCGCCGTTTTATCAGGCGGCGGCCAGAGAGATGACGAAGGCGACGAGCCACTGGGCCGGTGGCGGCATCTGCGACAAGGCGATGGCCGACATCATCACCAAGTGGACCAGCCGGGGACTGAGCGGAACCGTGCTCACGCAGGTGGCGTATGAGGTCTTCCACTGGAGCCCGCCGGGTCCGTAGCCGGTTGACCCTGGGAAGCCGGTGAACAGATGCCCGGCCTCTCCCCTGCCGTCAGAAGGACTGCCCCTTCTGGCGGCAGGTCTGCGTTGCGCGCGACCTCCCGCAGTTTTCGGGTTTCACTTGTGAACCATAAGGAGGGGGGAGCTCTTGCGAGCTCCCCCAGTGTAAGGAGGCAGAGAGAGGGTGGAAAGGCTAGTCTATCTGTCTTCGCAGGAAGGCAGGAATCTCCAGGTTACTCTTGTCAATCACGTCCGCGGTCCCGGGCTGGCCTGAAGTGAGCAGTTTCCGCCGGCGGTCGGTGAAGGTGTTGGTAATATTCGCCAGCTCCTTGATGTCGCCGATTTTCGGGAACGGCTCTTCAATCCCGGTGGCAATCACGGTCACGCGCAGCGCGTCGTTCAGGGACTGGTCGGTAGCGGCGCCGAACCGGATGTCGGCCTGATGCCGCGTAGCTTCCTGAATCAGCATCGCGGCTTCTTTGATTTCGGGCAGGGTCAGATTCGGGTCGCCGGTGACATTGAGCAGCACCCGGTGCGCGGTCTCAATTGTGATGTCGTCAATCAGGTGCGAGCAGATGGCCCGGCTTGCGGCTTCCTTGGCCCGGTCCGCGCCCGAGGCGATGCCCATGCCCATCAGGGCCGCGCCCTTTTCCTGCATCACGTCCCGGACATCGGCGAAGTCAATGTTCACGAGTTGGGGCGTGGTCACGAGGTCGGTGATGCCTTTGACGGCATTGAGGAGCACCTCGTCGGCCAGCCGGAATGCTTCGTGAAATGGTTCCTTGTCGTAGATCTGGAGCAGCTTCTCGTTCGGAATGACAATCAGCGTGTCGGCCCTGGGCCGCAGCTCCTCGATGCCGTCCAGCGCGCGCAGGGTTCGGGCCCGGCCTTCGAACTCAAACGGCTTGGTTACGATGGAGACGACCAGGCTGCCCTGTTCCCGCGCGGTCTCAGCCAGCAGCGGCGACGCGCCGGTGCCGGTGCCGCCGCCCTCGCCGGTGGTAATGAAGACCATGTCGTAGCCGGTGAGGATTTCCCGCAGCAGCGGCAGGGTTTCTTCACAGGCCTTGCGCCCGGTCTCCGGCCGGCCGCCGGAGCCGGTGCCGCCGGTGAGCTGGGCGCCGATTTGAATCTTGTTCTCGGCCAGGTTCATATGCAACGCCTGCAGGTCGGTATTGACCGCATAGAAGTCCACGCCGCGCAGCCCGGCCTGAATCATGTGGTTCACGGCATTGCAGCCCGCGCCACCTACTCCGAAAACCCCGATTTTGATGAGTTCGAGGTTCTCTACCGGTTCAAACATTCTCCCTCCTTACTCCCGAAGCCGACACAAGGCCCGCGATTCGCGTCGCGTTCGAGGTGTTTCCTCTCCGCTTCGGAGAGGCGACTCCTCGAACGCACTCCGCAGTCTGCAGTCTCATGCCTTCTTCTTTCCGAACAAATCGCTCATTGACTCGCTCAGCCACTCAAAGAGCGAGCCGGCCTTCTTCGCTTGAATCACAACACTCGCGTCATCGGTCCGGCCCAACCCGAATCGGACCAGCCCTGTCGCAGGAACGTACGACGGGTCCCGGGTCAGCTCGGGCTTGGCCTCGATATCGCCGGGCGTGCCGACGCGCACCGGCAGATTGAACACCTGTTCGGCCAGGGCGTCAATCCCGGGTAACTTCGCGGTGCCGCCGGTGAGCACGATGCCATTGGCCAGGCTCTCGGTCAACCCGTTCTTGCGCATTGCGCCTTCAACGTGCAGCAGGATTTCCTCGACCCGGGGCTCGATGATCGACGCCAGCAGGCGCCGGGAAATCTGCTTGGGTCCGGTCGTGGCCTGGATGGTTATCGGCTCGTCGGTGGTCACCCGGTTCTGGGTCGCGACGCCGGCGTCAATCTTCACCTGCTCGGCCGCCGGCTGAGGAATCCGCAGGCCGACCGAAATGTCGTTGGTGATATGGTCGCCGCCGAGGGTGAAGACCTGGTTATGCCGGATTGCGCCGTCCTTGTAGACCACGACCTCGGTATTTGCGCCGATATTCACAACCGCCACGCCCATCTTGCGCTCTTCGACCGTGGTCGCGGCAAGGGTCGCCGCCATGCCGCGCAACAATGGAGCCCGGACCCGGAGCCCGGCCTGGCCGATGACACGATAGATGTTCTCAATCACCGAGAGTGGGGCGATGACGATATGGACCTCGACGTCGAGTTTCATGCCGTACATCCCGCGCGGCTCGGTGACGCCTTTCTGGCCGTCCACGATGTACTGCGTGGGAATCACGTGCAGAATCATCTCGTCGCGCGGCAGGGCGATCGCCTGCGCCTCGTCGATTACCTTGGACCGGTCGGCCATCGTGATGCCCTTATGCGGGCGTTTCACCGCGCCCGACCCCTTGGCCCGGATGTACTTGATGTGCTCGCCGGTGATGCTGACCAGAACGGTGTCCAGCCGGAATCCGGCGGCATCGCTCGCTGTGGACCAGGCCGTCGCCACGGCCTCAGTCGCCTTGTCCGGGTGCACGACCGCACCGTTGTGCCAGCCTTCGGCCCGCTTCCGGCCGACCCCGGCAATCCGGATTCTGCCGTTCTCGGTCGTCTCGGCCAGCAGGCAGGTCACCCAGGTCGCGCCCAGGTCCAGTACCGCTACCCTCTCCTGTTTCGCCATCTCCTCAACTCCTCACCGCGCTCCGCATGGCGTTCGAGGTGTTTCCTCTCCGCTTCGGAGAGGCGACTCCTCGAACGCACTCCGCAATCCGCAATCTGCAATCTGCACTCTGCATTCTGCATTCGCGCTTCATTGCCTAGCTCCTGCTGCGGCCTGCAGCCGGGTCGCGCTCAGCGGCACGCCGTCCGCGACGATTTCGATTTCCTCTTCGAGCACAATGCCCGATTTCTCTTCCACCTTCAGCTTCACGAGTTCAATCAACTGGTAGACATCGCCGAACAGCGCCATCCCCTTGTTGATGATGAAGTTCGCGTGGCGCTCGGACACGACCGCATCGCCCAGGTGCTTTCCCTTCAGTCCGGCCACCTCAATCAGCTTCCCGGCCGATTCGCCTTTCGGGTTCCGGAACACGCTCCCGGCCGACGGCCCCTTGGGCTGGGTCTCGGCCCGATGGTGTTTGTGTTCCTCAATCCGGGCTGTGATTTTCGCCTTCTCGCCGACCTGAAGCTTCAGCCGGCCCGAGAGGACAATCAGGTCCTGCGCCAGACTCGAGGAGCGGTAGCCGAATTCGACATCCTTCGCCGCCAGTTGCACCTCGCGCCCATCCGCGGTCATCACCTCCAGGTCAACCAGCAGTTCGGACAGCTCATGGCCGTAGGCCCCGGCATTGTTCCGAACACTCCCGCCGAAGGTCCCGGGGATGCCCCACAGGAACTCGACTCCGGTCAGGCCCTTCGCGGTCGCATACTCGACCAGGTGGCTGAGCGATGTCCCGGCGCCGACCTCCAGCACGCATTCCGCATTCCGCTTTCCGCATTCCGCAGCGACCTGGATGCCGCTGAATCCCGCGCCCAGCTTGATGACCATCCCGGGATAGCCCTGGCCCGAGACCAGCAGGTTCGAACCCGCGCCGAAGACCTTCCAGCGCACTCCGTTCTGTCGGGCGAAGTCCAGCGCGGCCTTCAAACCAGCGATGGTCTTGGCGGTGACCAGCGCGCCGGCCGGCCCGCCGATGCGAAATGTCGTGTGTTTGCTCAGCGGCTCGTTCAAGCTGACCGTGACGATGCCGTTGCTTAGAGTTGAGCTAACAAGTCTCTGCCAATTTCCCATATGTTTCCTGCCCCTTGCGTCAGTACTATGTCCTGCTCCTTCACGTTCTGCTTTAACCACTCTACCGCGGCACCGGCGCTTTCGACCTGCTGCACCGGGAACCCGGCGCCCATCCGCTGCCGGACCTCGTCCGCAATCAACGCGCTGGTCACGCCCGGAATCACCGGTTCCGACGCCGCATAGACCGGCAGCAACACCACGACGTTCGCGTCCCGAAAGCACTCGCCGAACTCGCGGAACAGGAACTTCGTCCGCGTGTACCGGTGCGGCTGAAACACCACAATGACCCGGCGCTCCGGATACGCTTCGCGCAGGGCCTTCAGGGTCACGGCGATTTCAGTCGGATGATGACCGTAGTCGTCAAGCACGCTCACCCCGGCCTTCTCGCCGCGCAGTTCGAGCCGGCGGTGGACGCCGGTGAAAGTCTCGAACGCCCGCCGGCAGACGTCAAGGTCAATGCCCAGTTCCAGCGCCACGCCCAGCGCGGCCAGCGCATTCTGGACATTGTGACTGCCGCCCAGGTTCAGCTTGAATTCCCCGACCTCCCGGCCGTGCATCAGGAACAGGAAGCGGGAGCGGAACGGCTGGAGCTTGACCCGGGTCGCGCGCAGTTCCGCATCGCGCCGGAATCCGTAACTCACCTTCTTGCGCACAAATTTCGGGAATACTTGTCGGACCGCCCGGGAGTCGGTACCGGCAATCACGGTGCCGTAGAACGGCACCCGGTTGGCGAACTCAAGAAATGCGCGTTTGATTTCGCCCAGGTTCCGGTAGACATCAAGGTGCTCGCGCTCGATGTTGGTTATCACTGCAATCGCCGGGTAGAGCATCAGGAACGAGCGGTCGCTTTCGTCGGCTTCGGCGACCAGGTACTGACTTCGGCCCAGCCGGGCCCCGGCCTCGGTGCCCAGTATCCGACCGCCGATAACCGTAGTCGGGTCCAGTCCGGCCTGCTCCAGCACCGCTGCCAGCAGCGACGTCACCGTGGTCTTGCCGTGCGTGCCTGAGACTCCGATGGAGAACTTCAGTCGCATAAGCTCGGCCAGCATCTCGGCGCGCGGAATCACCGGGATGTTCTGCATCCGGGCCGACAGAATCTCCGGGTTGTCCGGGCTCACGGCCGAGGAATAGACCAGCACGTCCGCCCCCAGGCTGTTCTCGCCCTTGTGCCCGATGCAGACCTGGATGCCGTTTGCGGCCAGGTTCCGGGTCACGTCCGATTCCTTGACGTCCGAGCCGCTGACGTCCAGGCCCTGGTTGTGCAGCAGCAGGGCGATGCCCGACATGCCTATCCCGCCGATTCCGACGAAATGCACCCGGCGCAGTCTACCGAACATAAAGCCCTTCGGGCAGGTTCAAAGTCCGGAATCCAAAGTCCAGAACAAGTCCGAAACCCGAATGAACAAGGTCCGAAGTCCGGCGACTGGAGCGTTTTGAGCTTTGAACTTGTTTCGCTGCTTTGGCCTTTGTACTTTGGACTTTGTACTTCATTTCTCAACTTGCGCTTTGATGCGCTGCGCAATCTCCTGCGCCGCGTTCGGCCTGGCGATGCGGCGCGCATTGGCCGCCATTTCCGCCAGCTTTTCGGGATGGGCGAACAAATCACGAATCACGTTTCCTGTCTCGGGCAGGCGGGACTGGTCGATTTGAAGTGATGCGCCCTCGCGGGCGACATATCGGGCATTTGCTTTTTGATGGTTGTCGGTGGCAAGAGGGAAAGGGACAAGGATTGAGGGGATTCCGAAGGCCAGAATCTCATTGATGACCACCCCGCCCGCCCGAGAAAGTACTAACGTGGCTCTGGCGTAGTATTGCTCCATCGCCAGGGTAAAATCAAACAGTTCGATGTTCCTGAGTTCAAGTTCCTTGACTCGCCGCGTGATTTCTGCCGAGTCACGCCGCCCGGTCTGAATGATGAAATGGAGTTCCGGTAGTTGCTGCGCCAGTTCAATCGCCGCGAAGTTCAGCGCCCGCGCGCCCTGGCTGCCGCCCAGCACCAGCACCGTGTTGCCTGTGGTTTGCGGCTTGCGGCTTGTGGCCTGAACCAGCAGTCTCCGCAACGGCGTACCGGTGATGGTCGTTTTCGCGCTCAACGGTCTCTCCAGCGGAAACGTCAGGAAAACCCCTTTCGCGCCTCGGGCGAAGTACCGGGTGACCCGGCCCGGAATGCAGTTTTGCTCGAGCAGGAAGTAGTCGCACCGGGTCAGGCGCGCTGCTGTCAGCGCCGGCACCGACCCGAATCCGCCGGCCGCCACAACCGCGGCGGGGCGCGCTCGACGCAGCAGGCTCAGAGCCTGGAATGCGCCCCGGGTGATGTTCCAGGCGGCCCCGAACTTGGCCGGGACACCCTTGCCGAAGAATCCGCTTGAGCTGAGCGGATGGAACTCGAACCCGGCCTTGCCGGCCAGTTCCTGTTCCATACTGCCGGGACGGCCCGCGAAAACCGGATTCAGAGTCAGCTCCTTCATTGCCTCACCGAGCGCGATTGCGGGAAAGATGTGTCCACCTGTTCCAGCAGCGACTAACAAAATCGTCTTCAACCGGCCTCCGCTCGATGTACCGGGACAACTGCAGCAGCAGCCCGATGCCGAAAAGGTTCGCTGCCAGCGCCGAGCCGCCGTATGAAACAAACGGCAGCGTCTGCCCGGTTGGCGGCAGGAGTTTCAGGGTTACGCCGAGGTGAATCAGAGCAGTAAAGACCACGGTCAGAACAATGCCTGCGGTCAGCAGGCGGTTGAATGGGTCTGCGGCGCGGCGAATCAGGTATATCCCGCGCCAGAGAAAAATCAGGTACAATCCGAAAATGAGCAGGCTGCCGAACAGTCCCCACTCCTCGCCAATCAGGGCGAAGATGAAATCGGTGTGGACCTTGGGCAGAAACTGGAACTTCTGCTTGCCCATGCCCAGCCCCTTTCCGTCAATCCCGCCCGAACCGATGGCAATCCAGGACTGGCGCTGCTGCCAGAGAATCGACTTGAACTTCGGTTCCGGCGCCTCGAGTTCGGACCGGACGTCGAACAGGTGCGCGATCGTACTGAGGTAGGCCTCGGACCGGCGCTGGGTGTGCGAGAACTTGACCATCACCGCACCGAACAGCGCCGCGCTGACCAGCCCCAGCGTGAACAGGTAGCGAAGCTTGACTTCCGCGAGGTAGAGCAGGGAGAAAATCAGCACCGCCACAACCAGCGCCATGCTCACCGCCGGCTGAATCACGATCAGCGCCAGCACCGGCGCGCAGAATATGAGCGGCCGCACCAGGAACCGCCAGAAGTTGCGCTCCGGTTCCCGCAACTGGCTCAGCCGTTGGAAGTACCAGGCCAGGAATATCGCGACCGCCAGCTTGGCGAACTCGGAGGGCTGAACGCCGAGCCAGGTTCGCGCCGCGCCGCCGTGCTTCACCCCGAACAAGCGCACTGCCACCAGCGCGCCGACGGTCAGAATCAGCACCCACCAGCCGGCCTTGCGCCAGCCCCACCAGGAGATTGGCAGGAAATAGCCGACCACTCCCAGCGCGACGCCGATGGCGATTCGCTTCGCCTGCTCGGCCAGATAGCTCTGGTCAATGTACAGCTTGGCGGAGTAGACCATGATAAGCCCGACCATGACCAGCAGAATCGTCACGCCCAGGATGACCAGGTCCGGCTTGCCTGGTGTCTCCCGGTTCGTCGGCGAGGAGTAGGCTGGGGCCATGCTAGACTCCGGTCCCCACGGCGCGATTGGCCGAGGACCGAGGCGAGGCCTCGAGCGCGGCCACCACGGCCTTGAATACCCGACCCCGGTCCTGGAAGTCGGCATAGGCATCGAAACTCGCAAAGCCCGGCGAGAACAACACCACGTCTCCGGGCGACGCCGCGGCCTGCGCCAGTTGCGCTGCTTCGGCAAGGGTCTTGGCGACCTGCATCTGCTCGCACCCCAGGCGCTGCAGCCCGTCGTACAGGCGCACCCGATTCTCACCGACCAGGACCACCGCCTTGGCCACGGACTTGATTGCCGCCAGGTAGTCGTCAATCGGGAGTTCCTTCTCCCGGCCGCCGGTAATCAGCACCACCGGCCGGTCAAACGCCTGCAGCGACTGAATCGCCGCGGCCGGATTCGTGCACATCGAGTTGTTGACATAGCGCACGCCGAGGATTTCCCGCACGAGTTCCAGCCGGTGCTCGAGTCCGGCGAACGTGCGCAGGACCCGAACCATGCTCTCGGGCTTCACGCCGAGCACATCACACGCCAGAGTCGCGGCCAGGGCATTGGCCAGGTTGTGCCGGCCCGGTAGCCGCACCTCGGTTGCCTCGATGACCGGCTTGCCGTGCACCTCCAGCCGACCGTTCCGCAGTGCGGCATCAGCATCCGGCGCCTTCAGCGAGAAGGTCATCACCTTCGAGGGTATCCGGCGCAGGTTCGCCATGATGCGCTCGTCGTCGCGGTTGACAATCGCGACGTCATCCGCGGTCTGATTCCGAAAGATGCTGAGTTTCAGGTCCAGGTACCGGTCAACCGTGCCGTGGCGGTTCAAGTGGTCCTCGCTGACGTTAAGCAGCAGGGCGACCTTGGGCGCGAAACGTTCGCAGCGCTCAAGCTGGAACGTAGACACCTCAAGCACGTAGAGGTCTCGTGGCCCGTTGAGCAGGGCGCTGGAGAACGGCAGTCCCGGTGCCAGGTTCCCGCCGTAGAAGCTGTTCCGGCCGTCGGTCTTCAGCATCTCGCCGACCAGCGTGGTCGTCGTTGACTTGCCGTTGGTCCCGGTGATGGCGACAATCTTCCTGCCCACGACCTCGTAGCCGAACTCGATCTCGTCAATCACCCGCAATCCCTGCGCGCGCAGCGTCTTGAGCGAATCGGCGTCGTCAGGAATCCCCGGACTCGCCACGACGAAATCGACCGCCGCGCCGGCCAGGCTGGAGACAGCCTGAAACGAGCGGTCCTGCTTCAACTGCCGGACATCATCATTCTCAAACGCTCCCGGATTGTCATCATAGGCCAGCACCTCGGCGCCCCGGCTCAACAGGTAGCGCGCCAGGGTCCGGCCGGACCGACCGAGCCCGAGGACGAGAACCCGTTTGCCCTTCATCTCACTTTCAGCGTGGCCAGGGCCATGACCCCGAACAGGATGCCCAGAATCCAGAACCGAACCACTACCTTCTCTTCGCTCCAGCCCTTGAGCTCGAAATGATGGTGCAGCGGCGCCATCCGGAAGAGCCGCCTGCCCCTGCCCAGCCGGAACACCAGCACCTGAAGCAGGACCGACACCGCCTCGACCACGAACACGCCGCCGACCAGCAGCAGGAGGATTTCCTGCTTGGTCAGCACCGCGAGCACGCCGAGCAGGCCGCCGAGCGCCAGCGACCCGGTATCACCCATGAAGATCGATGCCGGGTGGCTGTTGAACCACAGAAAACCGATTGCCGCGCCGGTCAGAGTGAGCGCGACGACCGCCAGTTCGCCGGTTTTGGGCACGAAAATCAGGTCCAGGTACTTCGCAAGCTGGAAGTTGCCCCCGACGTAGGAGAGCACGGCATAGGCGCCGGCCGCCACCCCCAGCAAACCGCACGCCAGCCCGTCCAGTCCGTCGGTCAGGTTCACCGCATTCGAGAACCCGACGATGACCAGCGCCACGAACGGCACGTAGAGGAACGGCGTGCGGAAATCAAACTGCACGTTCTTGATGAACAGCAGATTCGTGTGCGTGCGGATCGCCGGGTCGGCCGGAAACAGGTAGATAATTGTGCCAATCCCCAGCGCCAGTGCGAACTGGACAATCAGCTTGGTCCGTTTGTTCAGGCCCCGGGGCCGGCCGAGCCGGACCTTGACATAGTCGTCCGCGAATCCCAGTAGACCCAGCCAGACCAGGCTGATGAGCGAAATCAGAACGTACTGGTTGCTCAGGTCCCCGAACAGCAACAGGGAGACGACAATCGAACCCAGCATCAGCAGTCCGCCCATGGTCGGCGTACCTTCCTTGGCCTGGTGCCGGGCCGGGACCTCCTCGCGGATCCGCTGGCCCAGCGCCATGCGCTTCACCCAGCGAATCACCATCGGTCCGAGCCACAGGCAAAGCAGCAGGCTCAGTCCGCCGCACAACGCCGCCCGGAACGTAATGTAGCGGAACACGTTAAACGGGCTGAAGGCATGCCGCATATCGAAAAGCCAGTGGTAGAGCATCAGTCCTCAATCCGCGATTTGCATTCTGCAATCTGCAATCTGCATTCTGCAATCCACATCATGCTTTTCCCAGCACCGCCACCACCGTCTCCCGGTCATCGAAGTGCCGGCGTTCCTTGCCGATAATCTGGTAGTCCTCGTGACCCTTGCCGGCAATCAGCACGATATCGCCTCGGGACGCAACGAACAGGGCGCGCTTGATGGCGTCGTACCGGTTGACGTGTACTTCGAAGTTCTCCCGCTGGGCGCCGGCCACGATTTCGTCGACTATCGCTTCCGGGTCCTCGTCGCGCGGGTTATCCGAGGTAATAAACACCCGGTCAGCCAGCTCACTGGCAATCCTGCCCATCAGCGGCCGTTTCCCCTTGTCCCGATTGCCGCCGCAGCCAATGACCACTATCACTTTGCGCTCCTGTGCCTGGGACAGGTCCGCGGGTCTGCCCAGCAGTGTGCGGGCCGTGGTGATCAGGTTCTTCAGGGCATCCGGCGAGTGCGCATAGTCCACAAACACCGTGAGCCCGGCCTTGTTCTCGACCCGCTCCAGCCGGCCCTCCACCGCCTTCTGGCGGCGGATGCCATCCCTGATCACCGGCCCGGGAATTCCCAGGCACCAGGCAACTGCGGCCGCGGCAGTGAGATTGTAGACGTTGTGCTTCCCGACCAGCGGGCTGGATATGCTCACCGATGCATCGGGCAGGGCCAGCTCAAATGTGGTTAGCTTGTCAGTCATCTTCAGATTGCTCACCCTGATGTCCGACCTCTGGCCGCCGAACCCTGTCCCCTGCCCCCCGGCCCCGGGATTCTCCAGTCCGTAGGCCAGCTTCTGCGCACTCGTCGCTGCGGCGAACTCCGCTCCGACCGGGTCATCACGATTGAACACCGCCCAGCTCTGGGCGCCGAGCATGCGGAAGAAGCTCAGCTTCGCCTGTTTGTATTCCTCCATCGTCTTGTGGAAGTCCAGGTGGTCCTGGGTGAGATTGGTGAATACACCGACCTTGAAACTCAACCCGGCCACCCGCTCCAGCGCGAGCGCGTGCGATGATACTTCAGCCACGCAGTGGCCAATACCCAGATTCCGCATCCTGGCCAGCATCTGGACGATGTCCGTGCTCTCCGGCGTGGTGTTGACGGCCTTGGTCCATTCCTGCCCGTCGAAGTGCCGGATTGTGCCGATCATGCCGCTGCGTTCGCCGGCCACCTCCAGTATCGTGCGAATCACCCAGGCGGTCGTGGTCTTGCCGTTGGTGCCGGTGATACCGATGAGCTTCACTGCGCGCGACGGGTCATCCCAGAACCGGTTGGCGATGAGCGCCATGACCCGACGCGGATTCCGCGCGGCAATTCTCACGACTCCCCGGGCGTCGAGCAGGCGCGAACTCAGAACTGCCCGCGCTCCCCGGCTGATTGCCGTGTCAATGAACTCGGTGCCTGAAACCGAGAAGCCGTCAATCGCGACGAACAGGTTGCCGGGCTGGACCTTGCGGGAGTCGCAGGCAATCCCGGTAATCTCCTGCTGGACATCGCCCGAAGTCTCGCATTCCAGTCCCTGCAGCAGGTCGGACAGGCGCTTCATCCTACTTTGCCGCTACTCCGGCCCCGCTGCTGCACCACTCATCGCGGTCCCGGTCAAAGCCGTAGATGCGTTCACAGATGCGACGAAAGGTCGGGCAGACAATCGTTCCGGCGTACTTGCCGATTCTCGGATTGTCGACACTCACTGCCACGACATAGCGCGGATTCTCCTTGGGGAAGAATCCGGTGTAGGTTGCGATAACCTCGCCATCGGCATAGCCGCGGCCCGGCCGGGCCTTCTCTGCTGTACCGGTCTTGCCGCACGACGTGAAGTGAGGAGATACTGCGGGCAGGCCGGTGCCCTCGGTCACGACCCGGGCCAGTATCTCCTTCATCGTCTGCGCTGTCGTCGGCGACACCGCCTGGCGCAGCACCAGCGGCTCAGCTCTGAAGTAGGTGCTGTCGCGGAACCGGATTTCCTCAACCAGGCGGGGTTTGACGAACCGGCCGTCGTTGGCCACCGTGGCATAGCAGTCCGCGAGCTGGAGCAGCGTCGTCTGCAAGCCCTGTCCGAATGCATTGTTGGCCACCCGCAGCTGGCTCATCGTCTCCGGCGCCTTTCGATACTCGGAGTCAAGGTAGCCCGGGTCCTCGTGTCTCAGCTCGATGCCGGTCACCTCGCCGAAACCCAACCGGTGCATCGTCTGGTAGAACGTTCGGCGGTCGACCATCATCGAGAGCATTGACAGCCCGACATTCGATGACTTGATGAACAGCCCGGCGAAGTCCTGCACCCCGGCCGGGTGCACGTCGTGGATCTTCTTGCCGCCGATCTCGATGACCCCGCTGGCGACATTGAACGACGTCGCGCGCAGCCGGTCCGCATTCGGCGCCTCAAGTGCCGCCAGCCCGAGCACGGTCTTGAAGACGCTTCCCGGCTCGAACGACTGGGCAATTGCCCGGCAACGGAAGCTCGCGGTATCGCCCTTCTCCACCGGCCGACGCGGGTCACGGTATGGATAGTCGGTCATCGCCCGGATGGCGCCGGAGCCGCACTCCAGGATGATCACCGACCCGCCGTCGGCCGCGAACGAGTCCACGCACGCCTTGAGTTCCTCGTAGGCAACGCGCTGAAAGTCCACGTCCAGTGTCAGCCGGACGTCCGCGCCGTTCACCGGCTGAACATCGGGATAGGCCGGGAACCGGTAGTTGTTACCCAGCCCGTCCCGCTGCACGACAATCTTGCCGGGTACCCCGGTGAGCACCTGGTCCAGTCGCTCTTCAATCCCGGTCCGGCCGGAGTCGCGAATTGCGTAGCCGAGCACCGAACCGGCGGTGTCGCCATAGGGATAGAGCCGGGTCTTCGTCAGCTGTACCTTCACCGCGTTGTCCAGCCCGGTGCGTCGGGCTTCGTCTCGAAGTCGCACCCCGGCCTCATAGTTCATGTCCGCGGCAAAGACGTAAACGTGGGGCCGCGCCCGGATCTCCCGGGCAATGTCCGCGGATTCCCGGTCGCTGTAGCAGGCAAGCAGACCTGCGGCCCGGGCGAGTCGTTTGCCCGACCCGGTCTTCTCCTCGTCATCACGCAGCAATGTCGGGTAGACTTCTACCTCGAACGACGACCGCGTGAATGCGACTTCCCGACCCCTGACGTCGAATATCCGCCCCCGACCCGGCAGCGGGACAATGGAATCAAGATGCTGGCGGTCGGCAATCCGGTCGAAGTCGCGCTGGTATCCAATCTGGAGCATTGCCGCATACATCAGTCCGGCAACCAGCAGCAAACCCAGGAACCCGCCCAGCACGGCCAGCCTCCCCTCGACTCGGCTCGGGTGATTCGCGCTCATCTGGTCTGAGGTTTGCGGACTGCCAGTTGAGGCGGACTGCCGCCTGCTGCGGTCTTGCCAGCCACCGGGCGCGGTGCGGCGCGGCCCTTGTTGCCGGCCGGCTTCGTCGAACGCTTGACCGTCGCCTTGCCGCCCCTCGTCTCGCCGGCGGCGATTGCCTCGCTGACCAGCAGCGCCTTGCGCTCAATCCTGGGCTTGAGCCCGAGCGCAACGGCCTGGGCCTCGATGCGATGACTTGAACTCAGGCTCCCAACCGCGGCCGACAGACTGTCGCAGACTTCCTTCATGCGCTGGCGTCGCTCCTGAAGTTGGGCGATGTCCTGGTGCAGTTTGAAACTCTGGGCGTGCTCCCACAGGTAGAACAGCGGGCCGCCGATCAGCATTGCGAAAACGATGATATTCCTCATGCCGTCCTCTTCTCGGCCGCTCTGAGCCGCGCGCTCCTCGCGCTCGGATTGGCGCGCACTTCATCCGGCGCAGGCCGCAGGGGCTTGCGCGTCAGTATCTCGAGGACGCCCTCCCGGGCCGCTTCCCGGAACGCGAGCTTCACAATCCGGTCCTCGAGCGAGTGATAGGACAGCACGACGACGCGGCCGCCCCGGGTGAGCAGGCGAATCGCCTGGCGCAGCCCGACTTCGAGATTCTCCAGTTCCCGGTTCACGCTGATACGCAGCGCCTGGAATACCCTGGTCACGGCCTTGTCCCGGAATCGGCCCGGCACGACCGAGCGCACGGCATCGGTCAGTTCGCCGGTCGTCCGAATCCGGGCGCGCAACTGGTGCAGCCGGCGGCCTATGCGACGGTGAAACCGTTCCTCACCGAACTCGCTCAAGATTCGGTCCAGTTCCGCCTCAGAACTGCGCGCCAGCACGTCACGCGCAGTCGGGCCACCGCTGGAACGGTCGAAGCGCATGTCGAGTTCGGCGTTGGCGGAATGGCTGAATCCGCGCTCCGGTACAACAAAGTGGTGCATCGAAACACCCAGGTCAAGAAGAACCCCTGCGACCCCGGCCGCGCTCGCGGAAAGGCCGCGGACGATTGACTCCAGCCGGGCGAAGTTCCCCTGCACCAGCGAGAGACGGCGGTCATCGCCCAGCCGCGCCCGGGTCGCGGCAATCGCGTCCGGGTCAGCGTCAATACCCAGCAGGCTGCCCTCGCCCAGATTGGCGAGAATCAGCGAACTGTGTCCACCGCCGCCGATTGTTGCGTCCACGTAGAATCCCTCACTCACATTCAGCAGGGCCAGTACTTCGCGGGTCATCACTGCCTCGTGATACCGCACCAGCCCCTCTGAGGCTCCCTGCCTGCCGGTCACTTCGGTATACTGCTCGGTTCCGAGTTGTCTTCCGGTTTGGAAGTGCCGATTCCTCCAGGTTTGACTTTTTCCGTGTATTTGCTGTAGTTCTTCAGATAGCGCTGCATCCGCGCGTCGAACTCCACCGCGCTCAGCAGCACGAAGTACCGGCCCATCCCGCTGAACACGCAGTCGCTGTTCGGCTTGAGGCCCGCGTATTCGAGCATGTAGCGCGGAATCAGTATCCGGTTAGTCTGGTCCATTTCCGCATCTTCGCTGAACCAGAGCTTGGCTTCGAGTTTCTCCCGGTCGGCGTGAACATCGCGGTCTAAATCGGCAAGGGTCGCCATCTCAAGTCCCCTCCACTCAGATAGAGGGTGGATCTCGATTGTGCTGTCGTGACCAATGCAAAGTTTGAACCTACCGTTGGACTCGGACGGTAGGACCTTGCGGAGGTTCTTCGGGATGGCAACCCTGCCTTTCTCATCAACTGAGTGCCGCGAATGTCCGCTGAACACCAAGTCTTCGGGTGCGAAGCCCATTAGCCGTTCTCTTATCCTTTCCTTATCCTTACAGAGTCCAGATTCACCAGGTCCACATCTCCCGTGGAATTGCCCACTGCAACCCACGGCTTGACACTTTCGCCCACATATTACCATTACCTGTCGCATTGTCAAGAGCATTCTTATGACAACATGAAGATTGATAACGATGGTAAAATCAATCCTTTATGCCGGTGCGTGACCATGTAAGTACTTGCCAACCGAGAAGCCGATACAATAGCCGCTTCGTTGTGGCCGACCAGTTCGCTCCCCGCAGCTCGCAAGTTCTTGTCAACCTGGAGTCCCGCCTGATAGAAACGCCCTGCCGGGTCGAACGATGTTCAACCCGGCAGGTTCACCCACCCCCAGCTCAGTACGCCTGAGCGTTCACGACGTGTAAGTTACGCTAATACGCTTCTAAGACATCTGACCCTGACACGTTACCGACACAACACAACCCCGCGGCAGAAGTCCGTGGTCGGGCGGGCTAATTAGAGCCCCTGAGCGATTCTCTCTTCGCTCCAATCGACACGTCCCGAGACACGGCGGATTGCCCTCTGCCCGGTCAAAGTGGGGCAAAGTGGCGCACGACAGCAACGGTTTGCGCTCCACGTTGCACTCGAGAATGCCCTTCGCTGCGATTCTGCTCCTGGAACCTCTTCTCTGAGTTCCCGGAAGTCCCTTCACCCTGGGCAGGGCCTGCAGAGCCGCTGCCGGAAGGACAGAAGACATTCCTCGTGCCCGCGGACAGGACTACCGCTTCGAGGTGCAAGACAACCGCCGAACACCGTTTACGTGTCACCAGAGATCACCGCCGTAGACCCTGACCAGGGTTCGATCAGGCGCACTTGTTCGGCAGCGGCCGAATCCGATAACACTGCGGGAGCGTTGCAGATAGCCGCTGCAACTGCGTGAAGGCGCCGGCAGTGCGGCTGACCTCAGTCTGACGCGAAGGACATCGCACGGGCACTCCGCAACTCGGCAAGCCGGTGGCAATGACCGACTTGACGCCGGTGCGACGTCCACTCCTCCCTTGATTTCCAGTGGAGTTTGTCTAGAATACGAAGTCGAATGACAAATGACAAATGACAAATGACAAATGACCAATGACCAATGACCAATGACCAATGACTAATGACTAATGACTGATGACTAGCGACGGAGGATTGTGTGAAGAAAACCATCTCGATTGTCGTTCTGCTGGTCGGCCTCGGAGCAGGTTTCGCCCAGACCCAGATTGACTGGACCCGCTACGGTTTTAAGGCCGAGCCTGGTGTTGCGGTCGGCACGCCGTGCGTCGGAAACCTGATGGCCCGGTTCTGGTATCGGAACTTCGGTATCTCAGCCTGCGGCCTCTACCTGCCGCCGGGTGTGAACGTCCTTAACGGTTCGGGCTTTGAGACCAACGTGATGTTCAAGCTCATTTCCGGGCGTCGCCAGATGATTGAGCCCTACATTGCCCTGGGTTACGGCAACTCGCAAATCAGCAGTGCGGTCGGCACACAGACAATCACGCTGACAATGAACAACTATGTCGGCCTCCAGGTCGGCGCTTACTATCAGGGCGCATTCGCGCAGGTAGGCCTCGGCGTGGGCAAGTTCAAGGTCAGCAGCTCGGCGACTATGCCCGTTTTCCCGCTCATTCAAGTTGGCTATCTGACCTCCCTCGGCGGCGGCTCATCCGGCGGTTCGGGCGGCGGCTCGAGTGGCGGCGGCAGTGGTGGAGGCTCGGGCGGAGGTGGCAGCGGTGGAGGTGGGGGTGGCGGTGGTGGCGGCGGCACAGGAAAGAAGTAACGGGGTCGGACAAGTGCAAATCCCGCAATCCGCAAGTCGGAATGCGGAATTCCGAAATCTGCATTCCGCAATCCGCAATATTCTCAAAAGGAGTTGTGATGCCTGATTCTGCTGAAGCCGGCCGGCGCGGCAAGGAAGTCCGCTCAGACTGCTGGGTCAGGATTGAACCGAAGCCTGGCGGCATCAAGCTGACTCTGAACACCAAGGTCGAGACGATGTTCGGCAAGGCAATTCGCAAGCTGGTACGCGAAGAGCTGGCATTCTTCGACATCAAGAATGCCCACGTCACGGTCGAGGACGGTGGCGCGCTGCCGTTCGTAATGAATGCCCGCATCGAAGCCGCGGTCAAGCGGCTGAACCCGAAGGAGAAGCGGGAGTATCTGCCTGAACTGCTGGACCATGCGCGACAGCCGACCGCGCGGGAGCGGTTCCGCCGTTCCCGACTCTACCTGCCCGGAAACGAGCCCAAGTTCATGCTCAACGCCGGCGTGCACAAGCCGGACGCGGTCATTCTTGACCTGGAAGACTCGGTCGCCCCTGCGGTGAAGGACGAAGCGCTTATTCTCGTGCGCAACGCCCTGCGCCAGATAGACTTCATGGGCGCCGAGCGGATGGTGCGCATCAACCAGTTGCCGCGCGGGCTGGGCGAGTTGGATTCGCTGGTCGCGGCCAACGTCCACCTGATTCTCATCCCCAAGTGCGAAGACCCGCAGATGGTGAAGGACGTCGATGCGAGAATCGAGAAGGCGATGGGCGCAGGACGCAATGCGTCGAGCGTCCAGCGTCCGTTGCTTATGCCGATCATCGAGAGCTGCCTCGGCGTGTTCAACGCCCTGGATATCGCCCGCGCATCGAAGAACGTCGTGGCCTTGACCATCGGACTTGAGGACTACACCGCTGACCTCGGCACCCAGCGCACACTGGAAGCAAGAGAGAGCTTCTGGGCGCGCAGTCAGGTCGTCAACGCGGCCCGGGCCGCCGGAGTCCAGCCGATCGACACGGTCTTCTCGGATATCAACGACACGGAAGGCCTGCGTCAGAGCGTACTCGAAGCCAGAGGCATGGGCTACGAAGGCAAGGGCTGCATCCACCCCCGCCAGATTGTGCCGATTCATGAGGCGTTTGCCCCGGCCGACACCGAGATTGAGCGGGCAAAACGAATCGTGCTTGCCGGGCATGAGGCCGAGGCAAAGGGCCTGGGCGCGGTCGCGCTCGGCTCCAAGATGATTGACCCGCCGGTGGTCAAGCGCGCACTGCGCACGGTGGACATGGCAATAAGAATGGGCAGGCTGGCTAAGGACTGGGAGCAGAAGGCGGAAGAGAAATGAGAATCGATTGCAGATTGCAGATTCCGGATTGCGGGTCTGAAGTTCCTGGCGCTCCTGGCGTCCTGGCGGTTCGCTCTGGAGGTGGTAAGTGAAGCTGGTGAAGAATGCGTTGGACCGGCTGGTGCCGAACGAGGTCAACGGTGTGAAGCAGACTCCGTATCAGGGCGTCAATGCCCATCGGCCCAAAGGCCGGAAGGCCGCGCCGAGGATTCCCTCCTGCATTGACTTCCCGGAAGACGGAAACAAGCTCGTGCCCGACCTGAAGGCGGCGCTGGTCAAGGCCGGCATCCGCAGCGGGATGACGATTTCCACGCACCACCACTTCCGGGACGGCGACCTGCTTGCCGCACAACTGTTCGACGCCTGCGCCGCACTGGGTCTGAAAGACCTGGTCTGGTTCCCGAGCGCGGCGTTCCCGTGTCACAAGCCGCTGATTGCCCATCTCGAATCCGGCCTGATTCAGCGCGTCGAAGGAAGCCTGAACGGCCCGCTCGGCGACTACTGCACCGAC
>Ga0233425_10004922_pt1 | contig 21772 bp, 20 predicted proteins | sample Watercolumn_Towu_2_FD_181712 | JGI IMG/M metagenome (GOLD analysis project Ga0233425, IMG submission 181712) | Freshwater microbial communities from Lake Towuti, South Sulawesi, Indonesia - Watercolumn_Towuti2014_140_MG | ecosystem: Environmental > Aquatic > Freshwater > Lake | place...
TGGCAGTCTTCCGGTCCGCTTCGCGGCCCGGAAGACATAATTAATTTCTTAATTACATCCTACCACCGCCGAACCCGCCCGCCAAATCTAAATGAACTCTATTGTCTAGTATAATGGGTACCCTCTATAGCTTATTAACTCCGCCGTTTACTTTTATAGTTGGCAAATTGCCAATAGCCTCTTTTACTGAGATGTATCTAGATTCATTTGTAATAATTTCATCCGAATAACACTTCTCTGGATCTCCAGTTAAAACACCAATCATTACTACTCTTTTTCTTTTTTGTGGCACTCCAAATTTAACGGAATGCATTTTTTTACCGTGCATTTTATAACCTAACTCTAAAAAACTATCTTTTATGCTATTATGGGCCTGTCGCCGAAAGGCGACCAAAAATTTTTTGGTAAAAAATTAACAGCAATTAACTCAATCTGAGTTAACTATTGTTAACTTTTTATCATCTCCATATTCTTTCTTTGCGTCGTCTGGCGCAAAGCTCCCTTGCGGAGCCGTCAGGCTCCGATTGGATTGGGTAATATTTTAATTGCTTTTTTCAGATTATGGACAATCGCTTCAGCGAAACATTGAAACAGGACATTTACTTTTCCGCGATATCTTGCCCGATGATTTAACTTTGAAAACGTGCCTTCGAATGGCATTCTGATTCCCGACCGCCATCTGTCCAAATCGCGGTTTTTATTTTTATTATTATTCTTTCTAATTGTGCCAGCGGCGCAGCCGTTGGCGCGCAGTATTAAATCAGATTTTTTCGTATCATACAATTTATCCATGAATACCATCTGATTATCGGGACAGACATCGGCGAGCGCGTGCGGGCCTAAAACATTAGCCGCGGTCACCGCCAACTTGCTGATTAGTCCATATCTCATATCAACCGCCGCATGCCGTTTATAGCCGAACCAAATTTTGTTTTTCGATTTTGCTCCCCAGCGCGCATCCTTGTCGGCTGCGTATTTAGAGACTACGGCATTATTCAATTTTTCTTCGCCATCAGCAATCGCTTGGTCGCGTTCATTCCAGAGCGCGGACTTCGTAACTATGGCCGAAGCATCGATAAATGAAAACGTATTCCCAAACAATCCCTTATCGTTTAAATCATCATTGATTTTATTGAAAATTTCAGCAATATTCTTTGCGCCCAATCTTTTCCTCAGTTTGCCGAAATAGCTGTGATCCGGAGCTTGTTCCAGTAATCCGAATCCGCAAAACCATTTAATGGCTACATTCTCTTGCAGCGCTCGTTCCATTTGCCGATCAGACAAATCCTTCCAGAATTGGATGAGTAAACATTTAACCCCCTTCAATATATCGATACCTTGGACGCCGGTACTGCTGTAGAGCACATAGCAGGGAGAAACTAATTCGGCAAAATTAATGATCGCGTTTAATTTCCGAAACGGATGATCGACTGAGATTAATTTTTCTAGAATTTCCTCTTCATTAGTAGTAATCATTTTTATAGTTTTGTTTTCTCTGTGAACCATAGATTTTAGCTTAATAATTAGTTGTTTATATTCTAATTTTAGCATAAAATCAATCTTTTTTCTATTGTAAAATGTGCATAGCTCTTGTTGTTTTAGCGGCCTTGCGGCCGCTTTTTTAGTCGCCTAACGGCGACTTAATTGACGACAGTCCCCAATATGGTCACAATTGTGCCGTAGGCGATATTGGAGAAGTGAGGCGATGATGGAAGTAATACTCTAATATCTAATATCTAATCCCTATTCGCCATTTTTTTCTTAACCTCATCAAGAAAATTTTCTCTACTTATTTCTCGTGTTTCCCTTGAACCTCGATTACGAACCGCGAGCTTATCTGAGGCCATTTCTTTATCCCCCACTACCAGCATGTAAGGAACTTTTTCATTAGTAGCCTTGCGGATCTTATTGCCGACGGTTTCATTGGAATTATCTACCTCCACGCGAATACCTTCGGCCTTGAATTCCCCGGACATTTGCTTACAGAACTCAATATGCCCCTCGCCGACAGATACAATCTTTACTTGTACCGGAGACAACCAGACTGGGAAAGCGCCAGCATAATGTTCAATTAATAAACCAATAAATCTTTCAAAGGAGCCAAACAGTGCTCTATGCAACATGTATGGGCGTTCAGACTCTCCTTTATTATTTATAAATGTCATATCAAACCTTTCAGGCAGATTAAAATCAAATTGCAAGGTAGAGCATTGCCATTCTCGGCCCAAAGCATCCTTAATTTTAAAGTCTAATTTCGGTCCATAAAAAACCGCCCCGCCGACATCTTTGCTTATATTTAATTTCTTGTCCTTTGCTACTTTTTCCAAAACCGACTCTGTCAAACTCCAACCATCGTCAGTGCCAGCATATTGATCACTTTCAGGATCTCTAACCGAAAGATAAACATTAATATCATCAATGCTAAAACCGAAAGATTTATAAATATACAGAATAAAATCAATGACTTCTTTAAGCTCGTTTTCCACTTGGTCTGAGGAGCAAATAATGTGAGCGTCATCCTGAGTAAAGCCGCGCACACGAGTTAATCCAGATAATTGGCCTTTCTTTTCATGGCGATAAACAGTTCCACATTCAGCCCATCTAAAAGGCAATTCTTTGTATGAGTGTAAAGTATTATTAAAAATCCGAATATGAAACGGACAATTCATTGGTTTTAATAAATATTGCTCCGACTCTTGTACGGCTTCTTTGTTTTGACTTTCTTTTAAAGTCTGCCCGACCTCTAAAGGAGGATACATGCTTTCATTATAAAATCCCCAATGCCCGGAAGTCTCCCAAAGAATCTTGTTGCCGACATGCGGAGTACGGACTAAATCGTAGCCATTTTTCAAATGAGAATTATACCAAAAATCCTCAATGATGCGCCAAAGCATGGCTCCCTTGGGATGCCACAAAGGCAAACCTAAGCCGACCATCTCATCTATATGAAATAAATCCAATTCCTTGCCCAATTTTCTATGATCACGCTTCATCGCCTCTTCTTGTAGCTTTAAATATTCATCTAGGACCTGTTTGTTATCAAAAGCCACGCCATAGACACGCTGAATCATCTTATTCTTTTCATCACCCTTCCAATAGGCTCCAGCAATCTTAGTTAATTTAAAAGCTTCGGGATTAATCTTTCCAGTTGATTCCAAGTGTGGACCAAGGCACATATTCCCAAATTCACCTTGCACATAATAGCTAACAGAGGACTCTCCTTGAGCCTTTAAATCTCCGGCTAATTCCCTGGTATAGATATAACCATCCTTGTTTAATTTACTTATCACCCCATCGATAGATAATTCCTGTCGAGTTATTGTCAAATCTTCCTTAATGATTTTACGCATCTCTTCTTCAATTTTAGCCAAATCCTCTTCCCTGATCTGATAACTACAATCAAAATCATGGTAAAAGCCATTTTCGATTGCCGGACCTACTCCCGGGATGGCCCCGTAAAGACGCTTTAAGGCATGCATTAATACATGCGTCGTTGAATGTCTTAAAATTTCCAATTGTTCGTTTGTGCTCATATATTTGTATATTAATAAATAATAAAACCCCGTCTCAATACACCAAAAAATCAGTGCACTGGGACGGGGTCTTTTAGGCCTCGCGGTTCCACCCAGCTTCCCCTTAACAGGGGCGCTTATTTTGAATCAGGCTTAGTTCTTTTAGAAAATTTTATTCAAATTGCGAGCTTGGTGGGCTCGCCAATCGCCTTGAGTTCTGTAATTAATTTACATCTTTATCAAAAAACTGTCAAAAAAATTAGGTATTTTTTTCTTTAATATTATACATTTTTAAAAATGGCGATTCTTTGCTGTCTAATTTTTATCTTTTATCCACACCGATTCTCCTCTTAGTATGCCGCGCACCACTGCCCGATCATCCCAAGTGATTTTTTCGCCGCCAGCCACGGCAATCGCCTGCTCCGACCCCTTGCCGGTAATCAGGACGATATCGCCCGCTTCGGCCAGGCCGATCGCCTGAACGATAGCTTCGCGCCGGTCCAAAATCTTATAAAGATTCTCGCCCGGTCTTTTTCCTGCGTGCTCGGCGCCGACGGCCACTTGATCAATAATGATCGCCGGATCGTCGTCATAAGGATCCTCGTCAGTCACGATGATGATGTCAGCCTGGCTGCCGGCCAGTTTGCCTAAAACAGGGCGCCGGGCTACGTCCCGGCCGCCGCCAGCCGAACCAAAAACATGGATGATCCGGTTGTGCGGCAAAATTTTAACCGTCTCATAAAGCTTAGCCACGGCGTTCGGTTCGAAAGCATAATCAACGATCACCGCGAACGGCTGGCCTTCGTCGATTCTTTCCAGCCGGCCGGCCACACCGGCGATCTTTTCCAGCGCTTCCTTGATGGTTTCAATGTCTAGTCCCTGGGACCGAGCCACCGCGACCGCATTCATGGCGTTGCCAGCATTAAAAGCGCCCAAAAGATGCAGGCGCACACGGATCCAGCTTGGATGATTTTCAATCTTGAATTCGATTCCCTCCTGACTGACCTGGACGTTGCCGTATTTTATCTTTTCGAATGACGGCCAAGTTTTTCCGCCGGCGTCTTGATCGATATTCGCATAGCCGTATTTTTCTTCGCTCCAAAAATCCAAAAAATAGCCAGCATGCTCGTCGTTCAGATTGGCGATGATCGTCTTTTTAACGCGGGTCAAATCGATTTTCTTGAGTCCGGAAAGATGCTTGACGACGCGTTTTTCCTCGTTGACGTACTTGGTTTTGCATCGTTTCAGATACGCGAACAGCTTGCCTTTGGCCGCTTTATAATTTTCAAAACTACCATGCGATTCGATGTGTTCCGGATAGAGGCCGGTAAAAACCAGGACGTCGTAATTGATGAATTGGTGGCGGAATTGCCTGACGCCTTCCGAGGTCGTCTCAACCAGCGCGTACTGGCAGCCGTTATCGACCATGGACCGGAGCATCCGCTGGGTAAAAAAACGCCCGACCATGGTCATCTTCTTGTCATTGAGCCATTCCCGCTGACCGTCGTTGAATATGGCCGTCGAAGTGAAGCCGACCTTAAAGCCGGCTTCTTCAAGCGTCCGGGCTATCAGGTAAGTGCTGGTCGTCTTGCCGGTCGTGCCGGTAACGCCGATAACTATGAGCCTTTCCGAAGGCCAGCGGTAAACGGCCGCGGCTACGGCCGCCAAACAATAATGATAGACCGGCTGAATAGCCTTGAAAATTTTAAGCGGAATTAATTTTTTTATCCTGTTTAAATTTAAAAATTTATTCATAATTTCAGGCCATGTGGATAGCTTTTTTAGAATTGTGCTTTTTGTAAGACGCTGGCGCCGCATTCATGATCATACGTTTGCCGCAGTTCAGGAAAGTTGACTAGTTAAAACGTCCGCCGCACTTTCCGGATCATTTTGTAAATACTATACCAGCCTTCGTCATAGACCAGGTCAAAAGTGCCGGGGTAATGCTTTTCTTCGCCGCCGAAGCCTCTCTTGAAACGGGTGACGCCCGGATATTTTTCCGGGTCGATGCCGTGAAAATCGTAAAAACGGAAGCCGAGCGACTTGGCCGAGCGGATGGCGTGCCACTGCAGGGCGAACGGCGTCATGATATTCCGCAGTTCATTGGCCGAACCGCCATGAAGATAGGCGACCGTGTCGCCGAAAAAAGAGAAAATGCCGGCGGCCACCGGTTTGCCTTTATATTCGGCGAAAAATAACTTTAAAAATTCCGATGGGATCTCTAGCATGGTCTGGTAATAATTGCGCCCGTGCGGCCGGAATTTGTCGCGGCCGGAAGTCTGGTCGAGGAGATGCCAAAATTCCTCAAATCTTTCTTTTCCGGCCTCGACAACCTCTACGCCTTTCTTTTCCGCCAGGCCGATATTATAGCGCGTTTTCTGATGCATGGCCGCGAGCAGCGCGTCTTCGCTTTTGGCGATATCCAAAGCTATGGTCATCCGCGGCTGCACGCTGTGAGTCTGCCTGATTCGGTATTTTGAATGATAAATTTTAAATAGCGGGTCGAATCTCAAAAACATCACTTTCTCGTTCCGGGCGATCTTTTCCACTTCATTAAAAATAAGCTCCACCGACTGGTCTTCGATTTCCGGCTTGGCGGCCAAAAGCGCCTGATCGATAACCGGGCCGCGGCCGCAATAAAAATAACGCTTGCCCATCGGCAGGACCTTCTCGATCAGCTTGGCCGAGGCGATCAGCCGGCCGCCATCCTCCGCGCCCAAACGCCAGACGCGGCCGCTGACTTGTTTCTGGAATTCGCCCCATTCCCAGGACTGCAAAAACTGCGCCTGCGGCTGTCCGCCGACGAAATCATTCAGCTGTTTTTTATTAGTGATATTGGTGAGCTTCATAATATCTAACTTTTTGATAATTTCCTTAACGCCTCCTTAATTCTCGTTCGACTGTCTTTAATCGAAACATCCACCTGCCGCAGAGCGTCGCGGGCGTCGGAAAGGGAATAGCCCAGGGCCATGAGCGCGTCGATCTCGTCGCTGGAAAGGCCGGAGCCGGCCGCTTCCGCGCCGCCAGCCTTGCCGAAGCCGAGGGCGCCGACTTTTTCCCGGAGTTCCAAAACCACTCTTTCCGCCGTCTTCTTGCCGATGCCGGAAACTTTAGTGAGAAGATGGGCGTCGCCGCGGGCGATTGATTCCTTAATGTCGGCCACGCTCCCCACGGCCAAGACGCCCAAGGCCGTCTTCGGGCCGATGCCGGAGATGGAAAGAAGTAATTCGAAAAGCTCAAGCTCTTCCATATTTTTAAAGCCGTAGAGATCCAATGCATCCTCGCGCACGTACTGATGAGTATAAACCTCTTTAATCTCACCGAGCTGGCAATCGGCATAAAGAGCCGTGTTGACGTGCACTTTGTAGCCGATATCGCCCGCGCGCAAAATTATAAAACTATTGCCCTTATTTTGAACTTTTCCGGATAAATAAGTGATCATGATCACATTATACCACCTTGCCCACAAAAAAAAAGCCCTCCCGTCATACGCGGCTTTCTGGAAAATTGCGGCTTATTTCACTTTCCTCATCTTTTTTTTCCGCCATTCTTCGATTTTTTTGTGGTCGCCAGATAATAATATTTTCGGCACGCGGTATTTCCGTCCGTCGGCCTCGAAAAATTCCGGGCGGGTATATTGCGGATATTCGAGCAAGCCCGGTTCGGAATGCGATTCATGGACGGCGCTTTCCGCGTTGCCGAGCGCGCCGGGCAAAAGGCGGGTGACGGAATCGACCGCGGCCATGGCGCCGATCTCGCCGCCGGTCAAAACATAATCGCCCAGGGAAATTTCCTCGTCGATAAATTTCTTCACGCGCTCATCCACGCCCTCGTAGCGGCCGCAGATCATGATCAGACTGTCAAGCTTGGCATATTTTTTCGCAAGCTGCTGATCCCATTTTTTGCCTTTGGCGGAAAAAAGAATTATTTTTTGTTTCTTGCTTCCTGAGGTTTGCTTTTTCAAAGCGCGAAGCGCCTGGTAAATCGGCTCGACTTTCATGAGCATGCCGGCCCCGCCGCCGTAAGGCGCGTCGTCCACGGTCTTATGCCGGTCTTCGGTCCAGTCGCGCAGATTATGAACATGGATGCCAATCAGCTTATTTTTCAAAGCGCGCTTAATAATGCTCTCGGCAAAATAAGAGCTGAAAATTTCCGGGAAAATCGTAATAATATGGAATTGCATATTTGATATTATACCCTCCAAACAAAAAACCACAACGAATAGGCTGTGGTTTTTTGCGGTATCTGATTTTGTGTTAGATGGTCAAATCCTCGACGGATGAAGTATCGATGTTGTCATAATTCGGCCTCCGCTCCGAAGCGCCGCCATTGTCATACGACCTTCTGCCCCTAGTCGAACCTTCCGGTTCGTAGATTTTCAGGTTGACGCGAGCGTTGTTCTTGGCGCCGACGATCTTTAAAAGCGTGCGCACGGCCTGCGCGGTCTGGCCCTTGCGGCCGATGACGTAACCCATGTCTTCCGGGTTGATCTTTAATGTTAAGAGGACTCCTCTTTCGTCGATAGTCCTGTCCACCACCACATCGTTCGGATGCGAGACGATGGACTTAACCAAGAATTCCAGGAATTCCTTGTCTCTTGTTTCTTCCATAGTGTTGTTTCCTTCAAACTGAATCTTCTTTAATGATTATCAGTTTTGAAAGAGCTCTTAAATTAATCCCTCTTTAACATTAGAGGATAAAATTATTATAGCACAAGCGGATAAATTGTCAATTCATTGTATTAGTCCAGCTCATTTTTAACCCTAGCCTTCGGCCGCGATCCGATGATGTCCACCGATAATCCGGGCGACCGCCTCAGTCGCTTCATCTAGCCGGCCTTCTTCGTTGCTGACCTCATAGTCATAAACACTCTTGTGCCGCAGCCACTCCCGAGCGTAAGCCATCCTTTCCCGCACGTATTGTTCTGACAATTTATCGCGTTCCCGAATTCTCTTTTCGAGCGCCGCCAACGGAACGCTGATAAAAATAGCTTTAATGCCCGGCATAAGCTTCTTGGCTGCCAGGACGCCCTTGATGTCGATCTTCCAGATGGTGATCCGGCCGCTTTGCATCGCCCGGCTGATTTCTTCGTGCGTAACGCCGTAATAGTTGCCATTGTCGACCTGCGCCCATTCGAAAAAAGCGTTTTTGTCGATCCTCTTCTTAAACTCATCTTCGGATATGAAATAATAATGCCGGCCATCGATCTCGCCTTCGCGCCGCGCCCGGCTGGTCGTGGTCACGACGTATTCAACCGGAAAATATTTTTTCAATCCATCGATAATGCTGTCTTTTCCCGAACCGGACGGCCCGGAAATGACAAATAAATTCTGTGCCATACGATAACTCTTTAACTTTTTAGGTCTTTTAATTCTCCCCAATTATCTCCGGCCCTGGCGTCGACAATGATCGGCACATCGAGTTTGATGACGTTCTCCATGATCCGCCCAATCTCCTCTGCCCACAGGCCAACCTCGTTTTCCGGCACTTCGAACAAAAGTTCGTCATGTACCTGCAAGAGCATCATAATTCCCCCATCCTGGCCCGGCCTCATCTTCCCACCCCTCTCCGAACTCGGAGAGGGGGTAGGGGAAGAGAACGAGTCCGGAGAGGGGTGGAGACAAGAAGCCGGTTTCAAGGCTGGCTGTCTGGCGATTTCGATCATCGCTTTTTTAATCATGTCGGCGGCCGTGCCTTGGAGGGGCGTATTCACGGCCATGCGCTCGGCCGCTTTGCGGACCTGCATGACCGAAGAATTGATTTCAGGCAGATAGCGGCGCCGGCCGAACAGAGTCTCGGCGCGGCCCTTGTCGTGGGCTTGGGCGATTGCTTGATCGATGAATTTTTTGACGCCGCTGAAAGTTTCAAAATATTTTTCAATGAATTTTCTGGCTTGTTCATAGGGGATGTCGGCCGTCTGGGACAAGCCGTGCGGGCCCTGGCCGTAAAGGATGCCGAAGTTGATCGCCTTGGCCTCGCGGCGCATGGCCGGCGTCACCTCGGCCAAAGGCACGCCGTTTATTTCCGCGGCCGTGGCCGCGTGGATGTCGGCCTTGTCGCGGAAAGCGCGGATCATCTTTTTATCGCCGGACATGTGGGCAGCCAGCCGCAATTCAATTTGCGAATAATCAAGGCTCAGCAGTTTATGTCCCGGTTCGGCCGTGAACGCCTTCCTGATTTCCCGCCCAAGCTCGGTACGGACGGGAATATTCTGGAGATTCGGCTCGGTCGATGACAAGCGGCCGGTAGCTGTCACAGCCTGGTTGTAGCTCGTGTGCAGGCGTCCGGTCTTCGGATTGATTAGGGCCGGCAGGGCATCGATGTAGGTGCTTGAAAGCTTGGCCAGCTCGCGGTATTCGAGAATCGGCCGGATGATCGGATGCGCGTCTTTGAGTTTTTCCAATTCTTCGGCCGCGGTCGAAAACCCGGTCTTGTTTTTAGCCACATCCTTGGCGGAAATTTCCAATTTTTCAAAAAGCACTGCGCGAAGCTGCTGGGTGGAATTGACGTTAAAAACAGCGCCGGCGAGCTTCTGGATTTTCGCCTCGAGTTTTTTGATTTTGCCGTCGACTTCTTTCTTCAGACGGCCAAGAAAACCGGCATCGATCCTGATGCCGTTATCTTCCATCTCCGCCAAGACAGGTACGAGCGGCATTTCGATCTCGCGAAACAATCTTTCGATTTTTAATTTTTTCAGCTCGGCCAAGAGGCGCTTTGCCAGCCGATTGGTGAAATCAGCGTCCTCGCAGGAATAAAGAGATAATTTTTCCGCCGGCACTTCGGCAAAGCCGATCTTCTCCCGCCCCTTGCCCAAAAGATCATCCTTGCTGATTTTTTCAAAACCGAATTCGGCGAAAGCGACCGCGTCCAGATTGTGCTGGCGGCTGCCCGGATTCAAAAGATAGGCGGCGAGCATGGTGTCGAAATCCAGGCCACGCACATCAATGCCGTTATTCCTTAAAACGCGCAAATCAAACTTGATGTTATGCCCGGCTTTTTTAATTTTCTCATCCTCTAGAATCGGCTTTAATTTCTCAAGCCACGAATGATTGCCAGCCTCTTTCTCTCCGTCCTTTTCTTTATGAATATTATCAAAAAGACTTTTTTGAATTTTCGTATCCTTATCTGCGATCCGCACGTAGTGCGCCTCCCCTTCTTTCCAAGAAAAACTTACGCCAAGCAATTCCGAAGCGAGCGGATCAAAGCCGGTTGTTTCCGTGTCGACCGCGAAGGCTTTCTGCTTTTTCAGCTTGGCCAAGAACGAAGCGAATTTCTTTTCGTCGTCGACCAGAACATAACTGAACAATCTTTTATTCCTTTCAAACTTATCCTGACGGGCCTCCTGCTTCTCTCCGGCATTGCCATTTTGACTTTGCTGGCCGGCCGGCAAGGTCCGCAATCTGTCATTCGCAATTTCCTTGATCCGCGGCAAAAGCGACTTGAATTCCAATTCGGAAAAAAGCTGAACGAGTTCCGTCTGGTCAAACGAGCCGAATCGAGCCTTTTCCGGATCGAATTCGATCGGCGCATCCCGCCGGATCGTCGCCAGCCGCTTGCTCAAAAACGCCTCATCCTTGCCTTTCGTCAACAACTCCAAAATTCTCTCTTTTATTTTTGACTTTTGGCTTTCATTTTTGACTTTTGGCTTTTCCAGCCGGCCGGCCGGCACAGGACTTTTGGCTTGCTCCTCAACACTTTCATACAATTTTTCAATCGTCCCGAATTCTTTCAAAAGCTCGCCGGCCGTCTTTTCGCCGATACCGCGGACGCCAGGAATATTGTCCGACGGATCGCCGCGCAAACCCTTGTAATCGGTCATCTGCTCCGGCGCCAAGCCGTAGCGGCCGATGACGGCTTCGCGGTCATAAATGACACTGTCAGCCAAACCGCGGCTCATAGTGTAGACCTTGGTATGATCATTGACGAGCTGCAAGGTATCCATGTCGCCGGTGACAATAATTTTCTCGATCCGGCCGTCGGTCTTGTCCGCGATCGTACCGATCAAATCATCGGCCTCGAAACCCTCTTTCTCATAAATCGGGATATTAAAAACCCCGGCCACGTTTTTAACCAGGGAAATCTGCTCGTATAATTCATCTGGCTGTTTGACGCGGTGGGCTTTGTACTCCTTATATTCTTCATGCCGGAAGGTCGGCGCTTTTTTATCCAAGGTTAAAACCGCGTAGGCCGGCTTGAATTCTTTTAGGGCCTTAATCAAAACAGCCGTAAAGCCATAGACGGCATTGGTCATCTGCCCGTCCTTGGTTTTCATGGTCGGCGGCAAGGCGTGGAAGCTCCGGTGGATCAGGGCGTTACCGTCGATAACCAGCATTGTTTCTTTTTTGGTACTCATGACCTTATTACATCACAAGCCGGACGATAAAACAAGCCGAAAAATTTTCCAAAATTACCATCCTGCCGACCATTAACACTTAAGTTAATAAGTGTTAATGGTTGGTAATCTCCTGCCAATGCCAAAATTGACAGAAGTGAGACGACCGGGCTATAGTGTAGTTAACTAAATTCAAGCTAATTAATACTAACGAATCGCTAGAACATTCCGCACGCGGAAATTACTAAGCGACATAGAATACTATGCCATTAATTCCGACAGTGATCGAAAAATCGACTTACGGCGAACGTGTCTACGATATTTATTCCCGGCTTTTGAAGGATCGGATCATCTTTTTGGGCGAGCCGATCAGCGACCATGTGGCCAACATCGTCATCGCCCAGTTTCTATTTTTGGACGCGGAGAACAAAGAGAAAGATATTACATTTTATATCAATTCTCCCGGCGGTTCGGTTTCGGCCGGGTTGGCCATTTATGACACCATGCAGCACATCAAGGCCAGTGTGTCAACGATCTGCGTCGGCATGGCGGCGAGCATGAGCGCAGTGCTTTTGGCGGCCGGCGCCAAGGGCAAGCGGTTCGCTCTGCCGAACTCGGAGATTATGATCCATCAGGTCATGGGCGGCGCCGAAGGCCAGGCGACCGACATTAAGATCGCGGCCGAACACATCCTTAAAACCAAGGATAAGCTGAACAATCTCTTGGCCGAACATACCGGCCAAAAAATCGCCCAAATTGAGAAGGACACCGACCGCGACCGGTTTATGAGCCCGGATGAGGCCAAAAAATACGGCATCATCGACCGGATTATTGCCAAACAATAGATCTCCTAAAAAACCAGGCGAGAGGAAGCTTGTTTTTGGTGTTTGTGAAAAAGTAATAGCAGGAAGAAAACGGGGTTAGGCGCCTTTTATGGTTGTCCAAATTCCTAGAGCCAGCATAGTTAATAACTATTGGACAAAGAAATCTTTGGATCGCACCTCCTCCTCGCCGAAAAAAGTGCGCGTCGCCGTAGGCGACACTCCAAATTCGTTCGGAAAAATGGGGGAATCAGTGGGCGGCACAAAGTGCCGCCCATAATTCGATCTCTGAAAAATCTTTGAGTTCTATTCTGGTGCGGACGGAGAGACTTGAACTCTCACGGATTGCTCCACCAGCTCCTAAGGCTGGCGTGTCTGCCATTTCACCACGTCCGCTTGGCAATATCCATAGTTTTACGGAAATTGTCAGAAAAGTCAATTCTATGGTATGATAAATCCAGACGCGAGAATGCTTTGCGGCGTTCCGTCAGCTAATTTTTTAAAAGCAAACTTATGACAGACGAAACCAAGACAAGCGCCTCCGAAAGCGCTGGGGCGGATAAAAATACCGGACAAGATCCGGACGTGGAAGCGAATAAGATGCTCGCGGCCATGTCATATCTCTGGATCCTTTTTCTGGTGCCGCTCCTCGGCAAGAAAGATTCCAAGTTCGTCCAGTTCCATGCCAAGCAGGGACTGATCATGTTTGCCATTGAACTAGCGGCTAGCCTCTTCATGTGGTTCCCGGTGTTCGGCCAGCTCCTCATGCTGGCGCTACTGGTCGTGGCCGTGATGGGCGTGATCAAGGCCATGAACGGCGAATGGTGGGAGATCCCGTTCGTTTATGAATGGAGCAAGAAGATAAATTTATAAAATAATTTTTAATTTACTATGTCGAGATTCATTAAGTTTTTCAACGAGCTGACCATCAAGGACGTGCCGGTGGTCGGCGGCAAGAACGCTTCTTTGGGCGAAATGTACCAGAAACTCGCGGCGGCCGGCGTCAGAGTGCCGAACGGCTTCGCTACAACTTCGGACGCCTATGATGATTTCATGGACAAGGCCGGCCTGAAGGCGGAGATCCATAAAATTCTAGACGGCTTGAATACCCGGAACGTCAAGGACCTCATGAGGCGCGGCGACAAAGTCCGACAGACGATTATCAAGGCCAGACTCCCGAAAGATCTGGAAAAAGAGATCGCGGCCGCTTACCGCGAATTGTCCGGCCAATACAAGGCCAAGGCGATCGACGTCGCCGTCCGCTCGTCGGCCACGGCCGAAGATTTGCCGGATGCTTCTTTTGCCGGCCAGCAGGAAACTTACCTGAACATCAAGGGTGAAAAAGAATTGCTGGCGGCGGTGAAGAAATGCGTCGCTTCCCTTTTTACCAATCGGGCCATCTCTTACCGCGTGGACAAGGGTTTTGATCATTTCAAGATCGCCCTGTCGGTCGGCGTGCAGAAGATGGTCCGTTCCGATCTGGCCGCTTCCGGCGTGATGTTTACGATCGATACCGAAACCGGCTTCCAGAACGCCATCTTGATCAATTCGATCTACGGCCTTGGTGAAAATATCGTCCAAGGCAAAGTCAATCCGGACGAATTTTTCGTTTTTAAGACGACCAAAAAAATTATTTCCCGTTCGATCGGCCAGAAAAAAATCAAGATGGTTTACAACCAGAAGGGCGCCAAGCCGGTCAAAGACGTGCCGGTATCTTCGGCTGACCAGCACCGGCCGTCAATTACGGACAAGCAGGTTTTAAAGCTGGCCGACTGGGGCATGATTATCGAAAAGCACTACGGCCGGCCGATGGACATCGAATGGGCTCTGGACGGCGCGGAGAAACAGCTTTATATCATCCAAGCGCGGCCGGAAACTATTCACTCGGTCCGCGATTACAGCGTGATCGAGGAATATAAATTGGAAAAAGCGGGCAAGACGATCCTTGCCGGCCAGAGCGTCGGCAACAAGATCGGCGTCGGCGCGGCTAACCGCATCATGGACGTCAAAGGCATTTCCAACTTCAAGCCGGGTCAGGTGCTCGTGACCGACATGACCGATCCGGACTGGGAGCCGATCATGAAAATCGCCTCGGCCATTGTCACCGACAAGGGTAGCCGCACCTGCCACGCGGCCATCGTTTCCCGCGAGCTCGGCATCCCCTGCGTCGTCGGCACCGAATACGCGAGCGTCAAACTGAAGACGGGAATGAAGCTGACGGTCGATTGCGCCCAGGGCGACAAAGGCTATGTCTACGACGGCATCCTGAAATTCAACGTGGCGAAAACCGACATTAAAAATCTGGCCAAGCCGAAAACCAAAATTATGATGAATATCGGTTCGCCAGACATCGCTTTTCCGACTTCCTTCATCCCGAACGAAGGCGTCGGCCTAGCCCGCATTGAATTCATTATCAACAACGCCATCAAAGCCCATCCCTTGGCGCTGATCAATTTTAACAAATTAAAAAACAAGAAGGCCCGGGCGGAGATCGAAAAATTGACCGCCGGCTATAAAGACAAGAAGCAGTTTTTCATCGACAAGCTGTCGGAAGGCGTGGGTATGATCGCCGCCGCCTATTATCCGAAAGACGTGATCGTCCGCTTGTCTGATTTTAAGACCAACGAATACGCCAACCTGATCGGCGGCGCCGAATTCGAGCCGGTCGAATCCAATCCGATGATCGGCTGGCGCGGCGCTTCCCGCTATTACGACGCTAAGTTCGCGCCGGCTTTCGCGCTCGAGTGCCAGGCTCTGAAAAAAGTGCGCGACGAGATGGGCCTGACCAATTTGAAAATCATGATCCCTTTCTGCCGCACTGTCGACGAAGGCCGAAAAGTGAAGGATTTTCTGGCCACCTACGGTTTGGAGCGGGGCAAGAACGGTTTGGAAGTTTACGTCATGGCCGAGATCCCGACGAACATCATCCTGGCCGAGAAATTCGCGGCCGAATTCGACGGCTTCTCGATCGGCTCGAACGACTTGACCCAGCTCATGCTCGGCATTGATCGCGATGCCGGCCAATTACAGGTCGCCGGCGTTTCCAATGAAAAAAACGAATCGGTCAAGTGGATGATCAAACACCTGATCGAAGCCGCCAAAAAAACCAGCCGCAAAGTCGGTATTTGCGGCCAGGCGCCGTCCGACTTCCCGGACTTCGCCCAGATGCTGGTCGAATGCGGCATCGATTCCATCTCCTTAAACCCGGACACGGTCATCAAAACGACGATCGCCGTCGCCGAGAAAGAAAAAGAACTCGGCAAGCAGAGATAAATAAAAGATTTACTGACCTCCGCCAATTAGCTAGAATACCAGTATGTTTTGGCTTGCCATCACTATTGCTTCGTATTTCATCAACGCCGGCGTCTATGTGGCCGACAAGTTTTTGTTGTCGAAAAAAATCCATTCTTCCGTAACTTACGCTTTTTATGTCGGCATTTGGAGCGTCTTCAATTCGGCTATTTTAATCTTTGATTTTTGGATTCCGAGTCCAGCTGAAATGCTTCTTGATTTTTTGGCCGGCTTTTTATTTCTGGTCACGCTCATCTTCTGGTACAAAGCGCTTCATCAAAGCGAGGCCACGCGGGTGGTGCCGGTCGTCGGCGCACTCATACCGGTCTTCAGTTTCATTTTATCCTATTTTTTTCTTAATGAGACTTTCAGTCAGGATCAGTTTTTGGCCTTCCTTATCCTGATCGCCGGCGGCATCCTTATCTCAATCAAGCGGACGCAATTGTTTTTCTTGCGGGCAGTCATCGAGCGGGTGAAGAATGTTTTCGGCGATCTTTTCGGCTTGGTCAGCGCGGAAATGCGGCCCACCCGCCGTCTTCTTATCAACTCGGTGGTGTCCGCCTTATTCTTCGCCGCTTATTATGTGCTTATTAAATATATCTATTCGCATCAACCATTCATCGGTAGCTTCGTCTGGTCGCGCTTCGGCACGTTTTTTGGCGCGCTTCTCATGCTCGTTATTCCGGCCTGGCGGAAATCCGTCCGAGAATACCAGACGGAAGCGAGCGCGCCGAAGAGTCTTGGTTTTTTTCTCTTGGTCCGCGCTCTTGCGGCCTTGGCTTTCATTATGCTTAACTGGGCCATCAGTCTGGGATCGGTGGCCATGACTAACGCCCTGCAGGGCGTGCAGTATGTTTTTCTCATCCTGCTCGTCTTGCTCCTTTCTGCCAGATTTCCGAAGATTTTAAAAGAAGAGCTGGGCCACGGCGTCTTAATCCAGAAAACTCTCGGTGTTATCCTGGTCAGCCTCGGCCTCTGGGTGCTTGTTTCATAATTATGATTTTCACTTCAGCCGTTGTTTTATTTTTTATTCTTTTTGTTTTTCTCGCTTTCCGCCGCCTCGACTGGGCGGTGATGTTTTTGCTTGCCGCTTTACCGGGCTACCGGCTGAAATTCCATCTCGCCGGCATCCCCACCACCTTTCTTGAGCTCATGATCCTCGCTGTTTTTTTCATCTGGCTGCTTCGAAATTATCGTGCTATTTTTTTAAGCCTGAAAAACAGGCTAAAAAAAAGAAACCGGGAAACTAACCAGGCCGGCCGCTATCCTTTCGATTGGGAGATGGCCGCCTTGCTCTTAATTTCTTTTATCGCCGTCTTTACGGCCGGTCTGACCATGAGCGCCTTGGGCGTCTGGAAAGCTTATTTTTTTGAGCCCCTTCTTTTCTTCATCGTCTTTTTTAATGTGTTTATGAAAAAAGCGGCTGAAGAAAAATCCTTCCTCACTGCCACGTCCCTGGCTGTCTGGCCGCTCGCTTTTTCCGCTATTATTTTTTCCTTCCTGGCCGGCTATCAATATTTTACCGGCAGTTTTCTGGAGAGCGATTTATGCCCGACCTGCGCGGCCGCGGCTACGCGCCGGGCTTTCGCCGTGTTTGGTTATCCCAATGCTTTAGGGCTTTATCTCGGGCCGCTTGTTTTGCTGTTCCTGGGTTGCGCCGCCGCGCTCGCGGCTGAGAAAAAATGGTCGAAAATTTTAAAAGATTATAAAATCGCCACTCTTTTCGCCGCCGCCGCTTTTTCAATCGCGGCTATAGTTTTCGCCAAATCGGCCGGTGCTTTTTTCGCCGTTGCCGCGGGCTTGGTTGTTTTTGGCCTGCTCGCCGGAAAGAAGCCGAGACTCGCCACGGTTTTGCTAATAATTATCGCGGCCGCGGGAATTTTCTCGGTTCCGAAAGCGCGCGAAGCCGTATTAAAAGAAATAATCTTAAAAGATTTTTCCGGACAGGTGCGGCGCCAGCAATGGAGCGAAACCTGGGCCATGCTCCAGGACGGCCGCCTTTTTTTCGGCGCCGGCTTGGCCAATTATCAGAAAGCTTTCGCGCCTTATCACGCCGGCGGCTTCTATTACAACCGCGACAACGATCCGGAATTCATGCGTAAGATCGTGGTTTGGGGGCCGACGTACTGGAAAAAAGTCTGGCAGCCGGTGGAAATCTACATGTATCCTCACAATATTTTTTTGAATTTCTGGAGTGAGCTCGGCCTTTTGGGTCTGCTTTTATTCGTTTTAATTATAGTAAAATTTTTTATTTTGGGAGGAAAATTGATCACGGATCACGGATCACAGATCACGGATCGGTTTTTTATTGCCGGCTTGATCGGAGCCATGGTTGTCGTCGTCATCCACGGCCTGGTTGATGTGCCTTATTTCAAAAATGATCTGGCCGTGATGTTCTGGCTGTTTTTGGCCATGATGGGCGCGGCCGGGATAGCGTTAAAACCGGATGAAAAGAAAAATCTTAAATAGAAAATTCTACGGCCGCGAGGCGCTGGCCGTGGCCGAGGAGCTCTTGGGGAAATATATCGTCCGGCGCTATGGCGGCCGGGAAATCACCGGCCGGATCGTCGAGACCGAGGCCTATGACGGACCGCACGACCTGGCAAGCCATGCCAGCCGGGGAAAGACGGAGCGGAACGCCGCCATGTTCGGCCCAGCCGGCTTCGCTTACGTCTACATGATCTACGGCATATATTATTGCTTTAACATCGTCACGGGCAAAAAAGATTATCCGGCCGCCGTGCTTATTCGGGCGGTGGAGCCGGTGCCGCTTCCAGTCATTCAGTCGAAAAAAAAAGAAACGAACGGCCCGGGGAAATTTTCGCGCGTCTTCCGGATCGACAAAAAGCTGAATCATCTTGACCTAGCTTCGCCGCGTCCCGATCGCCTCTGGCTCGAAGACCGGGGCGAGGCAGTAAAAAAAAGCGAGATCGCCGCCGCCAAAAGGATCGGCGTGGACTACGCCCAAGAATACAAAGACAGGCCCTGGCGGTTCTATCTTAAGAGGAATGAGTGGGTATCGAACCTATGCGGCCGCCAGGAAAAGTTGTAAAATGATTAAATGCGGATAAAAAAATTAACTTCGGAAAATGAAAAAAGTCTGGCGCGCATGACGGCCGAGCTTCTGCGGAGAGGTGGGACGGCGGCCTTGCCGACGGATACAGTTTATGGCCTGAGCGCGGCAGCGGACAAGCCCCGAGCGGTGCGACGGATCGCGAGAATCAAGGAGCGGGATGGGAAAAAATCCTTCATTCTGCTCATTTCCAGCCTGGCCATGGCCCGAAAATATTGCTTCGTCAATAAAAAACAGGCGGAAATTTTAAAAAAAATCTGGTTTGACCGGAAGCCAGGCGCGCGGCCGGTTTCGGCGATCCTGAAATCGCGGGGATTTTTATCCAAAGAGTTGGAGGCCGCCGGTTCTTTGGCTCTGCGCCTGCCCAGGCATGATTTTTTCCTTTCCATCATCAGGAAAACCGGCGCGCCCGTCATTTCCACCAGTTTGAATATTAGCGGCCGGAAAACCATGGCTGATGTAAAAAAAATCGCCAAGTATTTCAGGGAATTGCCGGATTTAGCCGTGGACGCCGGTCCGCTTGCGGCCGCACCGTCGCGGATCGCAGATTTAAGAGATTCGAAAAAAATAATCTTTTTACGCTGATGCCTACGCCTCTCGCCCATGCTTTTCTGGTCTGGCCGCTCGTGGAAGCGGCCAGTCGCGGCCGCGCCAAACCGAGCTTTGTGATTTTTGCCGCGCTCTCTGCCGTCTTGCCGGATATTGATCTTTTGGCTTATGTTTTCAACGTAAACGAAAGTGAATTTTTCGGCCATCGCGGCTTCACTCATTCCGTCGTTTTTGCTTTTTTGGCCGCGGCGGCCATCGCCTTTTTTTATGCCAGAAAAAAAAGCGGCTGGCTCAAAGCCTTTCTTGTTTTTTTAGCGGCGTCCCTCTCCCATTCTTTTTTTGACGCCCTGTCCGACACCGCAGTGGGCGTGGCTTTTTTCCTGCCCTTCTTCGAAGTCCGCCTGCTTTTTTCCTGGCGGCCGATAGCCGGCTCTCTTAAAACTTTGCACGACGCCGGCTTGTTTGAAATTATCACCGCCCCCCTTGTCTTGTTTGAAACTTTCCGGCTTATCCTGCCTGCGGCCGCGATAGCGCTATCCTTTAGATTTTTTGCTTTATGGAAGACAAAACGATTTTACAAAAATTTCTCGCCGGAACCGGCCATGTTTCAAGAAGAAAAGCGGAAGATCTGATCCGAGCCGGCCGAGTGACGGTTAACGGCCAACCGGCCGAGCTGGGCAGGCGCGTCGGCGTCGCGGACGAGGTCAGGATTAACGGCCGGAAGTTAGCATTGCCAAAAGAGAAAATTTATATTAAATTGAATAAGCCGGCCGGATATGTCTGCACCAACGCCAAATTCAATGGCGAGAAAAGCGTGTTTGATCTTATCGCGGGCATTAAAAAAAGATTATTTGTTGTCGGCCGATTGGATAAGGATAGCCGGGGCTTGGTCATCCTCACGAACGACGGCGATTGGGCGAACCGGATGGCGCATCCGCGATTTCAGCACGAAAAGTTTTATAAAGTTAAAATTCTAAAGCCAGATCAGTCTGTCGGACAGACGGGGAAACCAGAAGCAAGTTTTAAAAAAATTATCAGTGAGCTTGAAAAAGGCGTGGATATCGGCGAAGGGGATGGCGTGGCAAGGACGAAAAGAATAAGGTATCTAGGCAGAAACGAGTTTTTAATAATTTTGACCGAAGGTAAGAAGCGGCAGATCCGGCGGATGTTTAAGGTGCTAGGCTATGGAGTGGAGGATCTTCTGCGGACGCGGATCGGAAAAGTCGAACTGGGAAATTTGACCGAAGGCAAATGGGAAAAAATCAAAGTCCCTTAAATATTCAAATATTTTTGGAAGGGTGGCTCGAGCGGTTGAAGGCGTCACTCTCGAAAAGTGATGCAGGTGAAAGCCTGCCGGGAGTTCGAATCTCCCCCCTTCCGCCAATTTACTATTTCAGCGTTTTTGAGGGTTGTTGCCAAGATTTTAAAGGGAAATTTGAAATCCAAAAACAATTTCTGCCCGCTCAAACGGAAGTTCGAACCAATCTTTTTTAGAAAATCCCGACCCTGTTCGGGATTTTCTTGCAAAGCGATAATTTCGGCTTGTTTTATGGTATTTATAAATCGGGCGGCGAGTTCGAACCGATTATTGCTTTTTTGCTCAAAAGCCGTCAGTTTGTCTTTCAAAAGCTGTTTTTGATTGACGAGTTTGTTTTTGGCTTCTCGGTATTCGGCGAGATTTAGCGCGCTTTCAAGATAAGCGTTCATCATTTTTTCCAGTTTCTCGTCAATCACTTTTATCTCGTCTTGAATTTTTTGAGCAAAAAAGCGTGATGATTGGGCTTTCGTTTCTTTTTCAATTTCAAGCTCATTTATCATTTTATCAACCCAATCATCAGGCAAAGAAACTTTTTGTATCACTTCGTTAATTTGAGATGAAATTTTTTCTTCTCTCGTAAAAACATTTTGCGAGCATTTATGGTTTGGATTTTTCTTGGTGCAATAGTAATAAACATACTGCTTGCCGCTCTTTTTGATTTTTCTATCTGCCGTAATAGTAAAACCACATTCGCCACAATGGAAAAATCCGCGATAAAGAAAAAATTTCATCTCATCAAACTTTTGCGGTTGATTAGTCCTAGCTATACTGAACCAGTACGCAAATGGGATTTCCACAGGGAAAGATTTTAAGTTTACGGCCGATGTGGTATCGTAAGCTCATAACCAATCCCTCTAAAATTATGTCTCAAGCAGA
>Ga0233425_10004923_pt1 | contig 21772 bp, 16 predicted proteins | sample Watercolumn_Towu_2_FD_181712 | JGI IMG/M metagenome (GOLD analysis project Ga0233425, IMG submission 181712) | Freshwater microbial communities from Lake Towuti, South Sulawesi, Indonesia - Watercolumn_Towuti2014_140_MG | ecosystem: Environmental > Aquatic > Freshwater > Lake | place...
CTTCCAGCTTAAATACAGCTTTAATGTTAGTAGTATTTCGGATGTAAGAAAGAGCCTTGAAAGTTCGGACGCATTTCTGGAATATAAGATTATTGATTCTGTTTTAATAACATTCTATCTTACCTGTGATACAATGATACTCTCAAAACAAGTGATTACAGGTAATCTTACAGACAGCATTAGTGAGTTTCTGAAGTTCATAAACACATTTCCTGTAAATAATTTAAATAAAGAATCATACACTACTTTTATTTTAAAAGGCTATTATTTTTACGACTTGTTGTTAGCCAAAATTGATGGATTAAACAAGCATAAAAACCTTCTTATTGTCCCTGATGGCATCCTTGGTTATCTAAATTTTGAAACCCTAGTTATGGATAACCGAGTTCCTAAGAATATTGATTTTAAAAATCTGCCTTATGTTTTAAAACAATATTCGATTACATTTATCAATTCTGCAACGATTATGCAGAGAAAGAAAATGCTAAAATTGAATAACAGACAATTATTAGCCATAGCGCCGATCTATCAGAACATTGACAATCTGATTTTACCGCAAAAACAACTTACAAGGGATAAACTAAACATGCTTCGTCCTTTAGATTATTCCCAGCAGGAAGTATCAGATATTATGTCAAGTATCCATGGAATGAAACTAATTGATGAAATGGCAACTGAAAGAAATTTTAAAATCAAAGCTGCGGATTATTCGATTATTCATTTTGCAATGCATACATTAATTGATGATGAGGATCCTCTTAAATCAAAGATGATTTTTACATTGAACAATGACTCAGCCGAAGATGGTTTTTTAAATAATTATGAAATCTACAATTTAAATCTTAATGCTGACCTTGCAGTTTTAAGTGCATGTAAAACAGGATTAGGTAAATATAATAGGGGTGAAGGAGTTATGAGCCTTGCCCGAGGATTTATGTATGCAGGTGTCCCGACTATAATAATGACCTTATGGGAAATCGAGGATGTGTCGAGTGCAATAATAATGAATTATTTTTATAAACGCCTTAAGGAAAAAGTAAAGGTTAGTGATGCATTAAGGGACGCAAAAATCACTTACTTAGACAATTCCGATGTAGTCCGGTCTCATCCGTATTTTTGGGCTGCTTATGTTCAAATCGGCGACAACTCGCCAATTATTACCAGATCAACAAATAATTATATTGTTTACCCGATTGTTTTACTCTTCCTGATTATTGCCATTATTGTCGGTCGAGTAAAATATAGACAAAGGAAATCAATTAATTGAGATATTTCAAAATTTCAGAAGCCTGGGCTGAGTAAAAACTCTCCTCCTTTGAAATTTTATTGAATTGTTCAATAGCTTTACTTTTTTGATTATCCATCAAATAAATCAATCCCAGGTACCAATTTGCCTGCTCTACAAATAAATTGTCATTGTCATTAACAATTGCAGCAAATGATTCAATCGCCTGGTCATATTTTTCAAGTTCAATAAAACATATACCAGAATAAAATTTTGCTGTTACCTGGTTTTCCAACGAATTAAAATATTTTAAGGCGCTGGTGAAATCATTCTCTTTATAATACCTGAAAGCAGTTGCAAGTGCATCATCGGTTTTTATTTCCGCTGACCTAACTTGTAATAAAGGATGTGCTGGCTTGTAATACTTACTCACTAATTTCTCAGTAGAGTATGGTTTATTAGATAGGATATACCACAATCCACCGACAACCAGTATGAGTGCAAAAGAGGCAGCAGCGAAATGCCAGGTTTTGAACAAATCTTTGCGAAACTTAATAACCGAACTATTGATATAAGATTCATTTCTTTGAAGATCAAGTTTCTCCCTGAGTTCAAAAAAACCCTTGTCCTTTATTAATTCATTAACTTCAAATCTTAAATCGATTTCCCGCGATAATTCCTTGTCTAATTCTTTTTGGCTTATAAAAAAACTAAGTTCTTTCCCAATTAAGTTTCCATCAAGAAAATCTTCAACTTGTTTATTAGAAATATTCATTTTTAATCTTTTTTTAAATAGTGTTGTTTAACTAATTCATCATATCTCGGATCGCCTTTAATATTAGCGATTAATTTTTCTTTGCATTGATGCTTTCTCTTTTTTACATAATCATCACTTTTTAACCTTAGAATTCTCGCAATTTCTTTTAACTGAATTCTGGCGAGAAAAAGCTCAAGTATTTTCTGACAATTATAACTAAGCCGTTTGAAATGATCCTGATACAATTTAAACCTTTCATTTGTCCAGTGGATGTTTGAAATCTCTTCATCAAGTTCAATAAACTTAGCTGATTCTTCGATTACCTTTTTAAAGTTTTTTCTGTAATTAAGTTGCTTTAACCAAAGTAATCTTCCGATAGAAAATAAAAAAGTATTAAAAGAACAACTCAGTGTCAGGTTATTATTCCGGGTTTTCTGATAGATCACTAAAATGGCGTCCTGATAAACATCTTTCGCATCATCCTCGGTGCCGTCATTCTGTGTTACAAAGTCCTTAATCTGATTAAAAAAGCTCTTGTAAACATAATCTAAAATGTCAGTGTCTCTATTCTGAATCCCCTCTAATATTTCTTCCGACTTAAACTCCTGCACTTCTTAATAGTTAATTCTAAAAATAAATAAAAGGTAACCCTCTTTTTAAAAATAAATTTTTTCTTTTTTAATTTTTATTCTTGTGTCATGATAAATTCATTCATTTTTAAATAATTACCTTTAAAAGGATCTTTTAAAGAGTAGTTCATTTTCACAGAATTGGAATTCTTCTGAAAATAAAGAAACTTCTCAGAACAACATCCGCTATTAAAAATAAGATTTTTTATTACGAATAAATTTGAGTTACCTGAAACGAACCGATATTATAAATTATTTGTATTTGACTTGAAACAAATACTATTTAAATCCAATATGACAATGATCGGATAAAAATTTTTGAATTCTACGAATTTCAATAAAAATAGTTAGTAAAATGCTACATTTACATCCTTTAATTAAACGGTATTAAAAATTTTCCAAGGCTAATTGCCTAATGGAATCTTTAACATTATTCCCATATTCCTGCGATCGCAGAATGACAGTTGTTGCATTCTCCATTGGTCAGATTTTTTTCTAATATTCTATACCCTTTACGTGAAATGACGATCTTTTTGCATTTAGGGCAATATGTGTTTTCAGCAGACGAACCCGGAACATTACCGATATAAACATAATTTAAGCCTTCAGACATTGCTGCCTCCCTTGCAGTTTCAAGCATATCGACCGGAGTTGATGGTAAATTTGCCAATTTGTACAGTGGCTGAAATCTGCTGAAATGAAGAGGCGTGTCTATAAATCCATTGAGTGCGAGCCAATGACACATAGACTTTATCATATCAAGGTCATCAGTCCAGGAAGGAATAACTAAATTAACAATTTCAAGCCAAATACCTTCCTCCTTCATAACTTTTAAAGTGCTCAGCACCGGATCAAGTGTGCCGGCATTTAACATTTCGTAAATTTCATTGGAAAATGATTTTAAATCTATATGGGCGGCGTCGATGCATTTACACCACTCCCTCAAGGGTTTTTCATTGATATAACCAGCCGAAACAACAACATTCTTTATCCCATTCTTACGGGCAAAAACGGCTGTATCCATTGTGTATTCATAGAAAGCGACCGGATCGGAATAGGTATAGGCAATAGATTTACAATTATTTCTTATACATTCAGTCACAACTTTATCAGGCGGCAAATCATAATTCTGAGTCGATTTCGGGCTTGATTGCGAAATTTCCCAGTTTTGACAATTCAAACATGCAAGGTTGCATCCTGCTGTCGCAATTGAATATGCACTACTGCCCGGGTAAAAATGAAAGAGAGGTTTCTTCTCGATTGGATCCACATGAATGGCGCAAGGATTGCCATACGCAATACAGATAAGCCGGTTATCTATATTAATTTTTGTTTTACAGTCACCTGTTTCATTAACCAGCATTTTACATTCATTTGGACAAATCTGACATTTTAAACCTTTCGGAGTGTTCACATAATACCGTGATTCAATTTGCCAGCTTTCATTAAATCCTGAAATAGTTTCCCCTTGTATATTGAAATCGCTGTATTTCGAAGCAAAGGACTGCCTTTTGCAAAAAATTCCGCAACTGGCAGCTCCCGCGCCTAATAAACTTAGCCTCAGAAATTCTCGTTTTGTTATTTCGTTTTGTTCCATTTTCAAAGACCGATCAATTATTACAAAAATAATTCTAAGCTCAACGTGATTTGATGAGAATGAAAAGACCCGTTAAAAAATTAATGATTGCAATAAACAAGGTGGATTTTATTATTCCCAAAAAAGGTATAAAAACTACTGCAAACAGAATTATTCCGATCGCCGAACCTAAAAGGTCAGCGGCATAAGTTGAAGCGGCAATATTGCTCACAGAGGCAACTCTTAATTTTGAAGAAATTGAATACTGCGACCCTGTCATTAATCCTAAGACTGAAACCATTGAAATAAATACACTAATAACAAAGACTGTATTGCCTGCATGTGATTTTAGGTAGATTAAGCTCAATACAATCAGAAGAGAAAATAAACCGAACAGGTATTGCATGATACTGTATGTTTTCTTGGTTATCATGAGTTTCTGAACTAAAACCGCTGATCCGAGCCAAAGTCCGCACATAAAGAATGTGATGATAATGCCGATCATCTGATACGTGTATCCATAAATTACTTGGAAAGCAATTATCAGAACTAATTCAAGTGCAGAAGCAGAAAAACCTGTAACCAAGAGTCCAAAATTAATCGAGTTCAATCTAAGAATGATAAAGAAAGCAAATGCAGCAAGTACCGAAAAGAAAACAATATAGTTTAATTTGAAATAACTTAACCAGTACTGTAGTTGAAAATAATAAACCACAGGTTTGAAATCATTGTTAATTGAGATATTCTCCGAAACAGCATTCTCGATGAGTTTACTTTCCCTGGCTATGAGTGAGTCTTCAAGATAGTAATAGTTCACATACTCGTTCTGAATTTTTCTGTTTTCAATTAGTCCAGCAATCGCTGTCGAAATATGCCCATTCGAGGCAATGAAATAGTTTTTTCCACCCGGAATAATCGTTACGTTCTGGAAAAAAAGTTTCAAAGTAGAATAAATCGATGAATTGATTTTCTTTGATTGCTCCCCCATATAGTTGGAGATCGTACTCAGACTCATAGATAGTACCGCAAATTCATTGAGATGATTCTTCAGCTCTTCGAAAAAATCAAAAGTGAAATATCTGTTGATTTGAACGCTTGTTGGATCGGGCAGATTAATAAGTACAACATCATATTTTTTCTCTGGATTTTGTTTGAGATACAGCCTTGCGTCCTCATAAATATATTGAATTTTTTTGTTGCGTATTATATTTTCAGTATACAGTTCAGCGATTTCAACAAGCTCTTTATTCTGATCAATGTAGTCAACAGATTGTATATTGTATTTCAGGATTTCTTCCAAAATCCCTGAAGCACCGCCGGAAATCAGCAAGACCTTTTGAGGGTGAGGATGCTGTGACATTGCATAATGAACATTCTCCTCATTCTGAATGACATTATTATTTGAGTACAGGAAATTCCCGTTTTCATAGAAATTAAGCTGGTCATGTGATTTCGTTACTACAATCTTACCAAAGGGTGTATCTTCAATGTGAACCAATTCCTGGTTCGGAAACTGTAACTGAACGGATTTTTTTTCGATGTTGCCGCTGATCATCACATAGGTTAAAAATAAGCATAGGGCAGTCGATAAATATATAAGCAGTTTTTTCCCTGAGAAATAGTATTGTATTATTGCGGCACAACAGTTTATTAAAAACAATAGAATAAGACTGAAAAAAGTTTTTAGTATAAAAATTAATAAGAAGTTAAAGATAATTCCTCCTGCGAGGCTTCCGATTGCTTCGAATGCATAGACTTTGCTGATGACATTCGATTTTAAGATTAATGAAAGAAGATTGGCAAAAATTGTGAAAAGCAATCCCGACACAAGACAAAAAGGCGCCAGAATAATCACTGATACCAGGAACACTTGAATTAAATTAGCCATAGCTCCGGGTGGCAGAATCAATGCCCGTACGTAATAAATTCCGACTGCGGTTATAATTGGCAAGGATCCAATTACAAAATGCGACAAGCTGAAATTTTCAAAATTGAGGAAGTATTTTTTCAATGTTTTTCCAAAGTAAGCACCTGCTCCGGTCAGCAACATCCAGTTGGCAAGAAAAATTCCTGTAACCAGTTCATTACCGTTGAACACAGAAAAAAACTCCCGGATTAAAACAATCTGAGTAATAATAGAAGTAAATCCCAGGATAATAACTGAAAATTTTACTCTTAGATCGGGTTTGCTGAACATTACTTACATTTGTTTGTCGCTTTCAAATTTAGACAAAAATGAAAAAGAAAAAGTATTACCACTATACAGCAATAATATTTTATTTTTTTGTTATCAGTTGTTCCTCCCAGGATAATCCTACCGGATCACCTCCCATGCGCCAATCACTTGATCGTCCGGCGGCATTTGCAGGTCAGTTTTATCCCGCCGATAAATCAGAGCTCCTCCGAATGCTCGACGGATTATTTAAGATTGCAGAGCCCAAAAGAGAAGAGCATCCCCTTGCCATCATTTCTCCACACGCTGGATTTCTCTTTAGCGGAAAAGTCGCTGCCTCCGGATTTAACCAATTAGATACAGTACTGCGTCCCGAAAATATATTTATTATTGGTTCAAGCCATACAACTTGGTTTGAAGGAGCTTCGGTTTATTCAACGGGTGATTTTATTACACCCTTAGGAACAGTGAAAGTTAATTGTGAACTGGCACAAAAATTAATCTCTGAAAACGATGTTTTCATCTCAAACCAGGCATCACATCTTAATGAACACTCCATTGAGGTTCAACTTCCATATCTTCAGTATTTACTGAAAGAGAATTTTCAAATCGTCCCGATTATTATCGGTTCTCAGTCAAAGGAAATAAGTCAGAAAATCGCTCAGGCTTTAAAACCTTATTTTAACGAATCTAACCTGTTTATCATTAGTTCTGATTTTTCGCATTATCCCGGAAACAGAGATGCCATTCAATTGGATAACTCTGTTGCTGAAATAATCCTTCAAAATAATACCGAACTCTTTCTGAATGAAGTTGGGGATGCTAAGAACAATAAAATTCAAGGTCTGGTTACCCGTGCCTGCGGATGGACTTCCATTTTAACTCTTCTTTACCTGACCGACCATTCGGAGGAAATGAATTATAAGCTCATTACTTATGAAAACTCCGCCGATTCAAAGTACGGCGATACAACGCACGTTGTTGGTTATAACTCGGTTATCGTTGTGAGAACTTCGGATGACAATTCCGGCTTTTATATTTCTCCCGGTGATGCTCAAAGTCTTATTTCCATTGCTAAAAATACGATTGAAACTTATATCTCGACCAATAAAATCCCTGTTTTGGATCCGAAAACAATTCCCGGTTCACTCCAGATGCCTTGCGGTGCCTTTGTAACGATTAAAAAGAATGGGCAACTGAGGGGCTGTATCGGGAGATTTGATGCAACAGAGCCTTTATATAAAGTAGTCCACCAAATGGCTATAGCTGCATCAACACAGGACACGAGGTTTTTACCGGTAAGCAAAAGTGAACTTAAAGATCTCGACATTGAGATATCGGTTTTATCGCCGTTAAAAAAAATCAACTCCGTCGGGGATATTGTGTTGGGCAAGCACGGAATCTATATTAAAAAAGGAAGTCAATCAGGCACATTTCTCCCTCAGGTTGCTACAGAAACGGGATGGAGTCTTGTCGAATTCCTTGGACATTGTTCGCGCGATAAAGCAGGTTTGGGCTGGGATGGATGGAAGGATGCTGAAATTTTTATTTATGAGGCATTGGTGTTCAGCGAATAAGACGGCATGAGACTATAACCTGACATTTGATTTCAACCAAATAAAACCATTACCTTATATTTTAAGTAAAAGAGACCAGATTGAGGGTTCAAAATTTCCTGCTTAAAGTTATGAAGTAGTCCATTGGTTTGTTTATAATTTGGGCGGGTGAGATAATGGTTATCACTTAAATTTGCAAACTCAATTTTGTAAAATTCAAACATTTGATTAATGTTTAAAAAATGAATAATGAATAATGATTTCTTATCAACAGGCTATTTATTCGAAGTAAGCTGGGAGGTTTGTAATAAGGTTGGTGGTATTTATACTGTTCTTTCGTCAAAATACCTATCGATGGTAGAAGGTTACGACGAAAGGTATATTTTCATCGGTCCTGACGTCTGGAAAGAAACTGTCGAAAATCCTGACTTTATCGAAGATAAATCTCTCTACCAGAGCTGGAAGGAAAGCGCAGAGAAAGATGGATTGAGAATCCGGATCGGCAGATGGAATATACCTGGTCGCCCGGTAGCCATGCTCATCGATTTTACTCCGTTTTTCATCAAGAAGGACAAAATTTTTGCCGAGTTTTGGGAAACCTACAAACTCGACTCTTTGTCCGGAGGCTGGGATTATGTTGAACCGGCATTGTTCGGATATGCCGCAGGAATCGTCATCGAAAGCTTTTATAATTTCTATGTCACTGCCAATGATAAAATCATAGGTCATTTTCATGAGTGGATGACCGGTGCTGGCGTACTGTACCTTAAGGATAATGTGCCTCAGGTGGCAACGGTTTTTACTACCCATGCCACTACGCTTGGAAGATCAATTTCGGGAAACCATCTGAAATTGTACAGTGAACTTGAGAAATACAATCCGCACGAACTTGCTAAACAGCTTGGAGTGACTTCAAAATTTTCCCTGGAGTTCAATTCGGCAAAGGAAGCAGATTGTTTTACCACTGTGAGCGACCTGACCGCAAAGGAATGTAAGTATTTGCTCCTGAAGGAGCCTGATGTAGTGACTCCAAACGGTTTCTCAAATGTATTTCTGCCGAATGAAGAAGAGTTCAACACACAAAGGAAAACGGCAAGAGCAAGGATTAAGCTTGTTGTCGAATCCCTGTTAAATCAAAAGATCGACGATAATGCCCTCATCATTCTCACCAGTGGCAGGTATGAGTTCTGGAATAAAGGAATAGATATTTATATCGATGCCCTGGGCAAACTGAATTCGGATAAGAAAGTGAAAAGGCAGGTAGTGGCACTCATAACGGTTCCCGGGAGCAATGCCGGTCCCAGAAAAGACCTAGCCGATCATATCGGCAAGGCTGATTTTAACGTCCCTTTGTCGAATGAATATCTTACACATGTTCTTTATGATAAGAACAATGACCCGGTGCTGAATAAAATCAAGGCAAACAACCTGACCAATGAGCCGGGAAGCCAGGTGAAGGTGGTTTTTGTTCCGGTTTACCTTAATGGTATGGACGGAATCTTTAATTTCGATTATTACCAGTTGCTGACGGGTTTCGATGTTACAGTGTTTCCATCCTATTATGAGCCCTGGGGATATACGCCGCTCGAGAGCATTGCTTTTAAAATCCCAACACTGACAACCACACTTGCAGGTTTCGGGTTATGGGTCAAATCCAATATTCAGGTTCAGAATCATGCAGTAACCATCATTGACAGAACGGAAGAAAACTATGATGAAGTCGTCAGTGCAGTTGCCAAAGAACTGTTTTACTTTCTAAAAGCCGGTACTGAGCAATATGAGATTGCCCGAAACGAATCTTTTGAAATAGCACAACAGCTTCACTGGGACAAGCTATCTATTAAATACAGCCAGTCTTATTTGTTAGCCAATAACAAGGTCGAAAGCCGTTCCGAGTTATTTAAGAGCAAACAATCTTTTGAATTCACTCTGCTTGGAAACGGAAAGCTCGACACGCCCGATTGGAAAAAAATATTTGTCCAGGTCAAGGTTCCTGAACAACTCGAGCCTTTGCGCGAGCTTTCGATGAACCTTTGGTGGTCCTGGAATTATGAAGCTATTACCCTTTTTAAAAGCATTGATGAAAAATTATGGGAGACAGTCGATCACAATCCGGTAGCCTTGCTTTACCGGCTATCGTACGAAAAATTCCAGGCGTTAAAGAGAAATGAAAAATTCATCGAGCAATTGAATGAGGTCTATAATGCCTACAAGGCTTACATGGCTGTCGCCGAGCAAAAACCTGTTGAACAGGTGGCTTATTTCAGTATGGAGTTCGGTTTACATGAATCCATTAAAATATATTCCGGGGGTTTGGGAATTTTAGCCGGTGATTATTTAAAAGAGGCAAGTGATTCGAATAAAAACCTGTTCGGGATCGGACTGCTATATAGATATGGATACTTCAATCAAAACTTCTCATTTTATGGGGAACAGATAGCCGAAAGGAATCCACAAAAATTTACCGAGCTGCCTCTGATTCCTGTCAGAAAACCGGATGGCGAATGGATTACGATCAATCTTGCACTGCCCGGAAGGACCCTAAATGCCAAGGTTTGGAAAATCGACGTTGGAAGGATACCTCTTTATCTGCTGGATGCCGACATCGATGAAAATGTTCCGGAAGATCGTTCGATCACTCATCAGTTGTACGGTGGTGACTGGGATAACAGGTTCAAGCAGGAACTGTTGCTTGGAATCGGTGGTATCAGGTTGATCAGGGAAATGGGACTTGACCCTGATGTCTACCATTTGAACGAAGGTCATGCCGCATTTGCCTGTCTCGAAAGGCTAAGGTCTTTTGTCGAGGAAAAGGCACTGAGGTTTGAAACAGCGCTGGAAGTAGTTCGATCTACAACTCTTTTCACCACTCATACACCGGTCCCGGCAGGTCATGATACCTTTGCTGAGGATATGATCCGAATGTATATTCCACAGTATGCTGACAGAGTGAACATTACCTGGGAACAATTCATGAGCCTTGGACGAGTTCATAAAAGTAACTCGGCTGAAAAATTTTCGATGAGTGTTCTCGCTGCAAAATTATCACAGGAAGTCAATGCAGTAAGCCGGATTCATGGCAGTGTAACCCGCAACATGTTCAGGGAGCTTTACCCGGCGTTCTTTGCCGATGAGTTGCATATTGGATATGTAACCAACGGAGTTCATCTGCCTACATGGGCAGCCGGAAACTGGCAGAAATTTTATGCCGGAAGCCTGGGTCAGGACTTAATTGAATCCCAGACCGATAAGGAATACTGGAAAAAAATACATAATATTTCCGACCAGGTTATCTGGCAGCAAAGGCTGAAAGCCAAAATAACTTTCGTAAATTTTCTCAGAACCAAATTGCAAAACGACCTCACAAGGAGACAGGAAAATCCCAAGATGGTTTTCAATATCCTGGAACAAATCGATGAAAAGGCTTTATACATAGGCTTTGCCCGACGATTTGCAACATACAAGCGGGCACATCTTTTATTCAGCAACCTTGAAAAATTAACCGCGCTGCTTAATGATCCTTCCCGACCACTCAGGTTCGTTTTTGCAGGCAAAGCCCATCCGAATGACAAACCGGGTCAGGATTTGATCAAGAGGATAATAGAAGTTTCGAAAATACCGCAGTTCAATGGCAAGATAATCTTCCTCGAAAATTATGACATGAATGTAGCTCACCGAATGGTGTCAGGGGTCGATATCTGGCTTAACACACCGCAGAGACCTATGGAGGCGTCAGGAACCAGCGGTGAAAAAGCTATCATGAACGGAGTGATCAACCTGAGTGTTCTTGATGGTTGGTGGGCTGAGGGTTACAAACCAAATGCAGGTTGGGCTCTGCAGGAAGCTCATACATACGGGAACATGGCATTCCAGGATGAGCTTGATGCCGAAACTATTTATTATTTGATCGAGGAAGAGATTTTACCAGCCTATTTCGATATTGACAGCGACGGGATCCCGCACAAATGGATCAGTTATATGAAAAACAACATCTCCGAGATCGTGCCCAATTTTACCATGCGCCGAATGATCAACGATTATTACAGAAACTTTTATTCAAAGTTATTCTCCCGCGGTAAAGCCATGCGTGATAATGATTTTGCCCTTGCTCATCAGATCCGCAACTGGAAACACTCCATTGTCGAAAAATGGGGAGGGGTTGAAGTTATTTCCATCCGGTTACCTAATTCGACCTCTAAACCCTTAAATCTTGGAGAGGACTTTAGTGTCGAAATAGTTTTAAATACCAATGGGATTCAACCCGAAAATATCGGAATTGATATTGTTATCGGGCAGAAGGTAAATGATAAGGTAGAGGACATTTATCATAAGGAAGAATTGAAACTGCTTAATAACTCAGGAGTTAAAGCCGTTTATGCCTGCGCCATCACGCAAAAAGTTTCCGGCGTGTTCGATTTTGCTTTCAGGATTTTCCCTAAGGCAGTTTTTTTACCGCACCGGCAGGATTTCAACCTTGTTAAATGGATTTAAAAGGGTATGAATTAGACTAAGATTATTAGCCAGCCTGCAACCCGTTTGATAGGATACTTTGTCTGAAAGGTTTAGAGCGTTTTAATTATTGTCATTTTTATAAAAACTTGCACCATGAAAATTATCAGAATTTCAGTTTTAACTTTATTGCTGGCTTTGGGATCCTTAATAGTTTTTGCAGGTACACCTCTGGCACAAACCAGGTTCTTTTCAGCCTGCTACATGAATGAAAAAGTTCAATATGCCGAAGAAAAAGGCATTCTCGATGGGACATTAGCATCCTATTTAATTGATCCTGCTGTGCCGGTTGACCAGAAAGCTGCGGTCATCAATGCCCTGACCTGGGGCAAAAACGGTGATAACAACATCGTTGCTTACAGGATGTTTTTAGCCAGAAAATACGGGAAGAGCCACGAATCTTTAAATACTTCGGAGCTTACTGGGGATGAGTCGTTTTGCCTCGGATATATGTTGATGATGAATGATCCGAAAGATCTTTCGAAAGCGATCGCCTTGCTTGAAACAGCTAAGACAAGCAATCCTCATAGCTTTACTGCCGGGATATTTCATTCAATTGCTGTTGCCCAAAACTTTATCAATAACGGAAAGCTTTGCGAAGGCTGGTCAGTTTGCAACAGCCTGATTTCGGACTCTTCATTGAATCATGACCTGAACGCTGAAGCGGAAGGCATCCTGATTGCAGAAATAGCGAAATATAAGGAAAATTGCAGGTAATTCCCCGGTTTGTTTTCAATGTGTATCCTGTCGGGAACTGAACGTTCATTCCTGAACAGTTCATGTCCGTATTTAAAGTTATTTATACGGTTGTCGATTGATCCACACCAGCTAAACTTTTTATTATTAAGTCGTTTATCAATTATGGCATTAGAATAGCGCATTTGATGTCCGTTTTTTAAACATTGTAAAATTGATCATCCATGAGAAAAATTTTCCTTTTGGTATTGATTACCGTATTTCTTTCCGGTATTGAGGCTCAGGAAGAAGCCAGATTACTGCGTTTTCCGGCAATTTATAACGACCAGGTTGTATTTACCTATGCCGGAGATCTATATACCGTTTCCAGAGATGGAGGCACTGCCCGTAAATTGACAAATGACCAGGGCTTCGAAATGTTTGCCCGGTTTTCTCCTGACGGAAAGCATATTGCCTTTACAGCCCAGTACGACGGTAATACAGAAGTCTACCTTATCCCTTCGGAGGGGGGAATCCCGAAAAGATTGACATATACAGCTACCCTCGACAGGGACGATGTTTCCGACCGAATGGGTCCGAATAATATTGTCCTGACCTGGAAAGACAACGATCATGTTATTTACCGGTCGCGAAAAAAGTCATTCAATTCCTTTATCGGACAACTTTTTATTGCAGATGTTAACGGCGGGCTCTCGGAAGAGATGCCTTTACCGGCAGGAGGTTTTTGCAGTTTTTCACAAAAAAAAGACAAACTGGCTTATAACAGGGTCTTCAGGGAATTCAGAACCTGGAAATATTATCGGGGAGGCATGGCAGATGATATCTGGATTTATGATTTCAAAACGAAAGAAACCGTCAACATCACCAATAATGAGGCTCAGGACATCATCCCAATGTGGTTTGATAGAGAAATCTATTTCTTATCGGATCGCGACAGAACAATGAACCTGTTCGTCTACGACACTGAAACAAAGGAAACCAAAAAAGTTACCAACTACACAGAATACGACATCAAGTTCCCTTCTGCCGGAAACAATTCGATTATCTATGAGAACGGCGGGTATCTTTATGACTTTAATCTTAACACAAAACAATCCGAAAGAATTAGCATCGTGATAGCAGATGACTTGGTCAGCAGCCGGAATGAGATGAAAGATGCCGCAAAAATGATCGATAGCTGGGCTGTTTCACCTGACGGTAAAAGGTTGAGCTTTGGTGCACGGGGAGATGTGTTTACAGTTCCTGCTAAAACCGGAATGACCCGCAATCTCACTCAATCTCCGGGTGTCCACGACAGAAATGTGGAATGGTCGCCTGACGGTATCTGGATTTCGTTTATCTCTGACAGGACCGGCGAGGATGAAATATTTATCCAGAAGCAGGACGGAACGGAGCCGGCTGTACAGATCACATCGAACAGTGCAAATTACAAGTATAATCCAGTTTGGTCGCCCGACAGTAAAAAACTATTATGGGCTGATAGGTCACAGAAGCTTTATTACGTGGATATCACCGCAAAACAAGTTAAACTTGTCGAAGAATCAAAGGAAGGAGAGATCAGGTCCTATGCCTGGTCTCCGGACAGCAAGTGGATTGCTTTTCCAAAACCAACCAACGACGGCATGACGCGTATTTGGATTTATAATACCGATAATGAAGAAAAAACACCCGTTACAGATTGGTGGTACGATTCAGAAAGACCCGTTTTCAGTCAGGATGGCAAGTATCTGTTTTTTACCTCTTCCCGCGACTTCAATCCGGTATACAGTTGGACGGAGTGGAACCACATTTACCAGGATATGATTAAAGTATATTTCGTCACACTTCGAAAGGATACTGAAAATCCTCTGAAACCTGAAAATGACGAAGTCGAGATAAAAGCAGGAGGAAAACCGGAGGAGAAAAAAGAACCGGTTGATGTAAAAAAGGATAATAAAGAAGTTCCGGAACCGATTCAGGTAACGATTGATTTTGACGGGATTATCGATCGGATCGTTGCCCTGCCGGTTGTATCCGGGTCTTACTGGAACCTTGAATCAGCAGGCAGCAGCATTTATTATTGCACACGCAATAGCTCAAACAACAAGGGGAGTTTAAAAATGTACGACCTGAGTGAAAAAAAGGAAACTGATTTGGGTGAATTCGGAAGCTTTCTGATCACAGCCAATCAAAAAAAGATGGCTTTGAATCAGAATGACAAGTATTCAATAATCGATCTGCCAAAAGGAAAAATCAGTTCCACGGAGTTTGTTGACCTGTCGAATATGAAAGTTTGGGTCAATCCCAAAGATGAATGGTTACAAATATTCAACGAATCCTGGAGGCAGATGCGGGATTTTTTCTATGATCCGAATATGCACGGCGTTGATTGGAAGGCAGTTCATACCAAGTACGAGCCCCTGATACCGTATATCAATAACAGGAACGACCTGAACTATATCATTGGCGAAATGATCGGAGAACTGAATATCGGTCATGCCTACGTAAATGGTGGTGATAAATTTGCTCCTGAACGCATTAAAACCGGACTTCTGGGAGCTGAGTTAAGCAGGGACAATTCCGGTTTCTACCGCATTGACAAAATTTTGAAGGGCGAAAACTGGACAAAAAATGCACGATCGCCATTAACAGAGATTGGATTGAATATTCATGATGGCGATTTTATTATTTCTGTAAATGGTGAGCTCACAACCAATATGACGGATATTTATGAGTCTCTTGTCGGTATGGCTGACAAGCAGGTCGAACTTACGGTTAATTCATCTCCCAAACAGGAAGGTTCCAGAAAAGTCATTGTGGTTCCGATTGGGGATGAGTCGGAGTTGTATTATTATCAATGGGTTCAGAAAAACATTGCAAGTGTGGACGAGGCTACTCAAGGTCAGGTTGGTTATATTCACATACCGGATATGAGTTCAGAGGGTTTGAATGAGTTTGTTAAACACTATTATCCTCAACTGAAAAAACGTGCTCTGATCATTGACGATAGGGGCAATGGAGGCGGAAATGTTTCACCTATGATCATCGAACGATTGAGAAGAGAACTGTCATTGATGAGGATCAGCCGCAATGGCGTGCCAAATACCTCACCTGAAGGTATGGTTTATGGACCTAAGATAATGCTGATAGATAAATATTCAGCTTCCGACGGCGATTTGTTTCCTTACCAGTTCAAAGTTCTTAAAATGGGTAAGCTGATAGGGACAAGAACCTGGGGTGGAGTCACAGGTATCAGAGGATCTTTACCCTTTATCGATGGCGGGACATTGATGAAACCGGAGTTCTCAACCTATGATCGTGAAGGAAAAGAATTTGTCATTGAAGGAAGAGGTGTTGAGCCCGACATTTTTGTTGAGAATGATCCTGCAAAGGAATACGCAGGCGAAGACCAGCAATTGAACAAGGCAATTGAGGTCATTCTTGAGGAGTTGAAAAACTGGGTTCCCGGTTGGCCCGACGTACCTCCGTATCCTGATAAAAGCAAATAATCAGGCTGGGAAACAACCGGTTAATCGTTGTGATAGCATGTGCTATTTGCTCAGCCCCAGTTCTGTGAGAACCCTGTTGGTGAGATTATGCTCTGGATTTGTATAAATCCAGGATGATTCGGGTCGTTTGTCGAAAACATATTCATAATCATTGGCTTTTCCGACTTTTTCGGCAGCCTGAAAAATTTTGTCCTCAAGGGGTTTTATCTTCTGTTCCTGCAATTTATCCAGTTCCCCCTTTGTCCCGAATATTTTTTCCCTGAACTGTTTGGCTGCTTTCTCAGCCTCAACAATTTCATTCTGTTTTTCAATTTTTTTATCTTCAGGATACATCATCTCGTTCTTAACATATTCCTGGTAAAGATTCTCGACTTCCTCGAATTTCAGCTCAACTTCTGACTCCCATATCCTTATCTGGCTATCGATGCTGTCATTGGCTGCCTGATATTCCGGCATTTTATCGATTATCTTATGGATTTCCACATAGGCAATGCGCTGACTGAATCCACAATAAAAAACAAAAACAAGTAATAATGTGATTATTCCTCTCATAAGTCAATAGATTAATTACTCATAAATTTTTTGGTAAAAGTAATTACATCTCTATGTTGCAGGCTCAACTTTGGAATAAAAAAATAAATTTTTTAAGTCAACAGGAGCAAAATGCAGACTGATAATCTGCCAAAGTATCTCATTTATAAATCAATTCGTATGCGATCACCCGGTTGTTGCTGAAAGTAGGTACGAACAACATGTTTTTCCTAGGGAGAAATTCGAAATCCGCGGCATTGATATTGTCAGGGCTGGTATCCATTAAGACAACCGGTTTTATTTTGGAACCAACCAGTTGAATTTTCCCGTTCCAATCCGAGATCAGATAATTGCCTTTACCATCTCCCTTAAGTCCATCAATCCCGCCCTGGATACTTACAAGATTTGAGACATGCTTATCGGTCAACCTGATTTGTAAAATTCCGATGTTTGTACCGACAAGTATTTCGCCGTTTTCATAAAACAAACCGTTCGGCGATTGAAGTTCCTTACTCTCAATCCAGGTCCCTGCAACTCCATTATGTACTTTATGAATTTTGCCCGTGATATTATCTGAGACGAACAGGTTCCCTTCGTTATCAACGGCGATATCGTTGAGGAACTTTGCTCCTTCCACTTTTATTTCACTGGTTATTTTTGAGTCCTTAATATCAATCTCAACTACCCTGTCGATATCAGTTACATAGAGCTTCGATCTGAAAATACCCATTCCCTTTGGTGCGTTCAGCCCGTCTATCCACTTTTGATTTTTAACCTCACCATTGAGCGACAATACGGAGATAAAGCCATTGCCATCCTTCTGTGCAGGATTGCCATTGATACAGGATACATACAACAGGTTTAATTCGGGATTAAAACAGACTGATTCAGCGGTGGTGAGAACTTCGGAAGTTTGCCAGCGATTTTCGAGGGCTGCAGTATTTGCGGATCCCTGAGTAAATGAATTCAAACTGCTCAGGACTACAAGAAGGAGCAAACTAACCTGAAGTTTTATAAAATAGTTATTCATCGTTTTGTATTGTAAGAAAAAAAATCAAGGAGCATTAATAAGAATTAATTCAGGATAAAGGAATTTATTGCAGGATTTTAAGAATTTAACTTAAAATTTTTTCAGAAATTGTAATTTTGCGATCCCCGAATTGGATAGTTAAGTACCTTTAAGTTTATTACATTTAATTAAATTTTCAAATTCAGTTTATTTAAATCCGGGAAATGAAAACAAAATATATTGATCTGATTGGACAGACATTTGATTTTCCACAGGAAGAGTTCGAGGTAATTGACAATGAACTGTATTTTCATAATATCTGTCTGATGGATATTATTAAGCAGTATGGAACTCCCTTAAAAATCAGTTATCTGCCCAAAATATCAGCTCAGATTCAGAAAGCGAAAAAACTTTTCAATGTTGCAATGGCTAAATCTGATTACCAGGGTGACTATTTTTACAGCTATTGCACAAAAAGTTCACATTTCTCCTTTATCCTCGACGAGGTCTTAAAAAACGATATCCATATTGAAACGTCATCTGCCTTCGACCTGAATATTGTCGAGACTTTGTATGAACAAGGTAAAATAAACAAGAGTACATATATTATATGTAACGGGTTTAAGCGACCGCTTTACATCGAGAATATCATCAGCATGATCAACAAAGGGTTTGAGAACATTATTCCGGTGCTTGACAATATGGCGGAACTTGATTTTTATTTGAATGGTGTGAACCATGGGAAAAAGTATAAGATCGGGATGAGGATAGCCTCGGAAGAAGAACCGAAATTTGAATTCTACACCTCACGCCTTGGGATTCGATATAATGACATAGTTCCGTTCTATATCGAAAAAATAAAGAATCAGCCGAACATTGAAATGAAGATGCTCCATTTCTTTATCAATACAGGGATAAAGGATACCGCCTATTACTGGAATGAATTAGCAAAAAGCGTAAATGTTTATTGTGAGCTGAGAAAGGTTTGCCCGGAAGTTAACAGTCTGAATATCGGAGGTGGATTCCCGATAAAGAACTCGCTCGTTTTCGATTATGATTTCGAGTATATGACCGAAGAAATTATTGCCCAGATAAAAAATATCTGTACAATAAATAATACCCCCGATCCTGATATATTTACTGAATTCGGATCTTATACTGTTGGTGAAAGCGGAGCAGTTTTATATTCGGTAATAGGACAAAAAAGGCAAAACGACCGGGAGGTATGGAACATGATCGACAGTTCATTTATGACCACCCTGCCGGATACCTGGGCGACGAATCAGCGCTTTATTTTATTAGCGATAAATAACTGGGATAAAGAATATGAGCGGATATTCCTGGGCGGATTAACCTGCGACAGCGAAGATTACTACAATGCAGAAGCACATGCTAATGCCGTCTTCCTCCCGAAATATAAAGATAATGGTATACTTTATATTGGTCTTTTTCATACCGGTGCATACCAGGAATCAATTGGTGGATATGGTGGAATTCAACATTGCCTGATCCCTGCTCCAAAGCACATAATCATCGATTTCGATGAAAACGGTGAAGTAACAACAAAACTATTTGCAAAAGAACAGAGCTATAAATCAATGTTTAAAATTCTGGGATATTAACCGATTGTATTATGAATTACGGTGGTTTACCAAAAGAGTTTTCCGGTTTTGCAACATCTGAAATCGTAATTGTTCCCGTTCCTTATGATGGAACAAGCACCTGGATAAAAGGTGCTGATCGTGGACCAGCAGCTCTGCTTGAGGCTTCAGCCAATATGGAATTGTATGATATTGAAACGGATTCTGAGGTTTTTAAGCGAGGCATATATACCAGTAAAGCTATTCGTGAAAACAACTCTCCGGAAAATATGACGGCAGCGGTTTATGAGAAAATCATAAACTACTTGAATGAAAATAAATTTGTGGTAACGATAGGTGGCGAGCACTCAGTTAGCATTGGCGCAGTTAAGGCACACGCTGAGAAATATCCCAACCTGTCGGTGCTTCAAATTGATGCCCACACCGATCTCAGACCTGAATATGAAGGAAGCAGGTACAACCATGCCTGTGTCATGTCACGGGTAAAAGAGTTTTGTAAAGCAGTTCAGGTTGGAATTCGTAGTATGGATGCAGAGGAAAAGAAATTTTTGGAGCCGGGTCGTGTATTTTTTGCGAGGGAGATGCAATATGATGATACATGGATGGATAAAGCAATAGAACAATTAACCCAAAATGTATATCTGACTTTCGATCTCGACGGTCTTGATCCATCAATTTTGCCAGCTACCGGAACACCCGAGCCGGGTGGATTGCTTTGGCATCAAACTACACGATTCTTGCGAAAAGTAATCGACAAGAAGAATCTCATCGGCTTTGATGTGGTGGAACTTTGCCCGGACGAATCAAATAAAACTTCCGACTTTCTTGCCGCAAAACTTGTTTATAAGATATTAAGTTACAAATTTCTAAATAATGTAAAGCCATGAATAAAAAGCCTTTTTTAAAAGATGTCATAAAACATGCCGATATCAAATCATTCGATTCGACTCCCATCATTAATGCTATGCGTGACATGTCATTCACCTCGCGGGACACGGCTGCGGCGAGTGATATTTTTGACCGCATGATCCTTGAAGAGGATTGTACAGTGTTCCTTACGATTGCCGGGAGTACGAGTGCCGGAGGCTGTATGCAGGTTTATGTTGATATGGTAAAGCATAACATGGTGGATGCGGTCGTCGCTACTGGAGCTTCAATTGTGGATATGGATTTTTTCGAAGCCCTGGGCTTCAGGCATTATAAAGGATCACCATTCGTAGATGACAGATTGCTCAGAGAGAATTATATCGACAGGATTTATGATACCTATATCGACGAGGATGAATTACAGATTTGTGATCAGACAATAAAGGAAATTGCCGACAGCCTTAAGCCTGCCGCTTATTCATCACGTGAATTTATAAAGGAAATGGGAAGGTTTCTCGTAAACAAATCTAAGAAAAAAGATTCGCTGGTGCAGGTTTGTTTCGAGAAGAATGTGCCGATATTTTGTCCAGCATTTACCGACAGCAGTGCCGGATTCGGTCTGGTTAAGCATCAATGGGAACGCCCGGATAATCATCTTACCATTGATTCAGTTAAGGACTTCCTTGAATTGACGAAAATCAAGATGGCGGCAAAAACCAGTGGATTATTCATGATCGGTGGGGGAGTACCGAAGAACTTTATTCAGGACACGGTTATCTGTGCTGAAATGCTTGGGGTAGATGTCCCCATGCATCAGTATGCAGTTCAGATCACAGTTGCCGATCCGCGCGATGGTGCCTGTTCGAGTTCAACTCTGAAAGAAGCCTCCTCCTGGGGAAAAGTAGAAACCACTCACGAACAGATGGTTTTTGCAGAAGCTACTTCAGTACTTCCTTTGATCGCCAGCTATATCTATCATAAAGGTAGCTGGAAAGCCCGGCGTGACCGCAACTGGACAAAATATCTTGACGAAAAAGTTCTGGAAAAGGAACCTGCGATAAAATAATAATCGGTGCCATGTTAGTGAATCCATTGAAATAGCCGGGAATTCTTATGCTCAGACGTTGATATGGCAGGTATGTTATTTACACCACC
>Ga0233425_10004924_pt1 | contig 21771 bp, 18 predicted proteins | sample Watercolumn_Towu_2_FD_181712 | JGI IMG/M metagenome (GOLD analysis project Ga0233425, IMG submission 181712) | Freshwater microbial communities from Lake Towuti, South Sulawesi, Indonesia - Watercolumn_Towuti2014_140_MG | ecosystem: Environmental > Aquatic > Freshwater > Lake | place...
GCGATTCTCTGAGTCCCTGCATAGTAATACTTGGTGACGAGTCCATCGGTCACCTCGTAGTGAGTGCCCACAAAGTAAGTGGTGGATGTGCCCGCCGTGCGGCCGTTTAACAAATCCTTGGCAGCATTTCCCCGGGCAGCATGTCAATCAAACGAGTCCCGCCGATGGCAGTCCGCAGCCTCACTTGTGGACTGTTTGTCTTAATCACCCTGCCGACAATGACAGCGCCTTCCCCGTATTTTTCACGGCGCATAGCCAGTAAGATGTTCTCGGCGTCGTCAGGCTTCACGAAAGCAATGAGTTTGCCTTCGTTGGCAACATACAACGGATCGAAGCCAAGCATTTCACAGGCCGCGCGCACTTGCGGCTTGACAGGCAGGGCAGTCTCCTGCAACTCAATCGTCAGGTTGGATTGAGACGCGATCTCGTTCAACGTGGTGGCGAGTCCGCCGCGGGTTGGGTCTCTCAGCACATGGATTTCTCCCGCGCTCATCATTGCCGCAATCAAGTGATTAAGCGGCGCCACGTCAGATTGCAGGTCGGTTTCGAAGCTTAATCCCTCGCGCGCCGACATGACCGCAATGCCGTGATCGCCGAGCGTGCCGGAGAGAATGATCGCATCGCCTTCCTGCGCGTTCGCGCCCGTGATGTTGACATTTGGCTCCACGTAGCCAACGCCGGCCGTATTGATGAAGAGTTGATCCGCGCCGCCTTTTTGCACGACCTTTGTGTCACCGGCGGCGATGAAAACCCCCGCTTCCCCCGCGGCCTCGCGCATGGATTGAACAACCCTTTGCAGAATCTCAAACGACAGGCCTTCCTCGATCACAAAGCCGCAGGTGAGGGCCGCCGGTTTCGCGCCGACCATCGCCAGGTCATTGACCGTACCGCAGACGGCGAGCCGTCCAATGTCGCCCCCGGGGAAGAACAACGGCGAGACGACATGCGAATCAGTTGTCAGCGCCAGGCGTTGACCGTTGATGGTCACAATGGCTGAATCATCCAGGGCGCGTGGCGCAGCCTTTCCAAGCTCAGGCAGAAAGAGGCGGTTGACGAGGTCGTGGCTGAGTTTTCCGCCGGAGCCGTGCCCGAGCACGATGGTGTCAGTCGGCTTGATTGGAACAGGGCAGGTATAGCCTTCAAAGTCAAATTCGTTGTTCATGAAATCCTTTGTGCCGCGGCATTAATGCCGCGCTATGCTTCGCGATGATAACGGTAATACGCCGAACACGCGCCTTCAGCAGAGACCATCGGCGCGCCGAGCGGAGTGGATGGCGTGCATTCCCTGCCGTAGGCGGAACATTGCGGCGGCTTCTTCATCCCCTGCAAAATTTCGCCAGCGATGCACAGCGCTGATTCCTGTGTGACGATCTCGCCGACAGAGAAGCGCGCTTCTGCGTCGAACCCGGCAAACTCAGGGCGCAGTCCCCAGCCGCTGAGTGGAATCGTGCCGATGCCGCGCCACTTCCGGTCGACAGGCTGAAAGACCGTGTTGACCACTTTCTGCGCCGGCAAATTCCCGTCAAAGGTCACGGCGCGCTCGTAGGCATTTTCCACCTCCGCCCGGCCTGCCTCCAATTGTTTAACCGCGCCCAGCACGCCGCGCAGCAAATCCACCGGCTCGAAGCCGGTCACAACGATCGGCACTTTATATTTTTCAGCGATGGGCGGATATTCATGGTAGCCCATCACCGCGCAGACATGTCCCGCCGCGAGGAAGGCCTGCACGCGGTTGTGCTTCGATCCGAGAATCGCCTGCATGGCCGGCGGCACACAAACATGCGAGACCAGCACGGAGAAATTTTTTATGTCTTGTTTTTGCGCCTGCAATACGGCCATGGCGTTCGGCGGGGCGGTGGTTTCAAACCCGATCGCAAAAAAGACAACCTGCTTGTCCGGGTTGGCCTGCGCGATCTTCAACGACTCAAGCGGGGAATACACCACGCGCACGTCGCCGCCTTTGGCGCGGATGTTGAACAGGTCAACGCTGGAGCCGGGCACGCGCAGCATGTCGCCGTAGGAGGTGAAGATCACCTCCGGGCGTTTGGCGATTGCCAGCGCGCGGTCTATCTGTTCGAGCGGAGTCACGCACACCGGACAGCCCGGCCCATGCACCAGTTCGATTCCGCCGGGCAGCATGTCGTCCAAGCCGTGATGAAGGAAGGCGTGCGTCTGTCCGCCGCAGATTTCCATCAATGTCCACGGGCGGGTGACGGCGTCGCCGATTTCAGCCAGCAAGCCGCGCACCTTTGCCGGATCGCGGTATTCGTCTATGTATTTCATAAAATGCCTTTTAAACACGAAGGCCACAAAGTTCACGAAGGTTAAATGCCTGGCGCAACAAAGCGATTTTTCACAGCCATCGTTTGTGATGATTTACAACAAAGAACAAAAATCATCACTCAATTACTTCGTGTCCTTTGTGTTTAACTGCTTCCGAGTTCTTCTTCAAAATTCTCGATCTCGCGGATCGTATCCAGCCGCGCCATGGCCTCGTCTTCCTCCAGCACGCTGATCGCAAAGCCGACATGGATCAACACGTACTGCCCGGTTTGCGCTTCGGGCACATAGTCGAGGCACACCTCCTTGAGCACGCCGCCGAAATCCACCTTGCCCATGATGAGCGAACCGTCCTTGTAAATTTCTTTTATCCTGCCGGGAATACTGAGACACATGAGACACCTCCGAAATTATTGATGATTGGCGATGACAGCCTGTCCAAGCGCAAGGCCGCCGTCGTTGGCCGGCGTTTGGCGGTGAGTATAAACCACAAAGTTCTCGCGCAACAATTTTTCATGCGCAAGTTCAAGCAGAATCTGGTTTTGCCAGACTCCGCCTGAAAGAACCGCTTCATTGATTTTTGTTTTTTGGCGGATGACCTTGCCTGCTTCCACCGCCATCGCGCATACGGTCTGATGAAAACACGCGCCGATCAACCCTGCGGGCCGGCCTGATCTTAGATCCCGAAGAATGTGCCTGAACATTTCTCCCACGCGGATGAGGCCGCCTTCGAACTCCAGTGGATACGGTTCCGCCTCGCTGATGAATCTCCGCGACAGCACTTCCATCTCAATGGCGGCCTGCGCTTCATACGTGACCTGATTCCTGATTCCGATTAATGAACTGACCGCGTCGAAGAGTCTTCCCATGCTGGAGGTCAGCGGCGCGTTTAAATTTTTTCGCACCTGCTGGCGGACGATTTCCACTGACTGCGCATCCAGCGATTCCATGAATGGCAAATCAGAGATGTCCAGCCCAAGCGACTCTGCGTATCCGACAGCGATTCGCCACGGGGTGCGGGTGGCCGAGTCGCCGCCGGGCAGTGGTAAATACTCAAGGTGGGCAACCCGCTCAAAGTCCGTGTATGATGCGAGCAGCACTTCACCGCCCCAGATTGCGCTGTCTGTCCCGTAGCCTGTCCCGTCGAAGGCCAGCCCGATCACTCTGCGGTCATCCAGTTTATTATCCGCCATGCACGAGGCGATGTGCGCGTGATGATGCTGGACGGCAATGCGCTGTGCCATGGAGGTTGAACGCTGGGCGAAGGTTGTTGTGAAATAGCCCGGGTGCATATCATGGGCGATAATCTCAGGCTGGACGCGGAATAAGCGCGAAAGATGTTCGACGTTCTGCTCGAAGGATTCGTACACTTCCACGTTTTCCATGTCGCCGATATGCTGGCTTAAAAAAGCGTATCGGTCACGGGTGAGGCAGAATGTATTTTTCAACTCGCCGCCGACTGCGAGGGCTGGCTTTGAATCGAACGACAGTGAAACAGGGTAGGGGGCGTAGGAACGGGAGCGGCGCAAATAAGTCATTGATGGCTGGAAGGCTGCCTTGTAACCTTCAACCCTTACCACCGAATCGTCACAGCGGATGTGAATGTCGCGGTTGTGCAGCAGGAACACATCTGCCAGTGGGGCAAGCCTTTCAAGCGCGTCTTCGTTTTGGATGGCGATCGGCTCTTCGCTAAAATTGCCGCTGGTCATTACCAGAATGGGCGGCGCGGGTTGTTTTGCAAGCGCTGGGTCGGACTGGTTTAACAGCAGGTGGTGCAGCGGCGTGTACGGCAGCATTGCGCCAAGGGTATCCATGCCCGGCGCAACAGACTTCGCAATTTTGTTGCCGGCCCTGGCGTTCAATAGCACGATGGGTTTTTCCTGCCCGGTTAACAATGCAAGTTCCTGTTCGTTTACTTCGCAAACTCTTTGGGCAGTTTTGGCATCGGCGAACATCAAGGCGAATGGTTTGCCGGCCCGCCCTTTTCTGCGCCGCAATTCGTCCACCGCTTTTTCATTGGATGCGTCACAGGCGAGGTGAAATCCGCCCAGGCCTTTGACTGCCAGAATACCCCCGTTTCGCAAAGCCTGGCGCGCCTTCAAAACAGCCGACAGGCGCAGGTCAATACTTGAAATGGAATTTGAATTGCTGGAAGAATTTCTCAGTTGAACATACGGCCCGCAATCGGGGCAGGCCGTCGGCTGGGCGTGGAAGCGGCGGTCAAGCGGATTTTCGTATTCTGAGCGGCAGGCGCCGCACATGGGGAAATCTGCCATTGTGGTGGCGGGGCGGTCATAAGGCAGGTCTTTGATGATGGTGAAGCGCGGGCCGCAGTTTGTGCAGTTGATGAATGGATAAAGGTAGCGGCGGTCATTGGAGTCGAATAATTCACGCGCGCAATCCCCGCAGAGCGCGACATCTGGCGATATGGGCTGAAACTCACCCTCGATGCGGGCTGAATGGCGGATCTCGAAGGCTGAATATTCGATGCCGGCCGGTGCGTCCGTCACGGCAATGGAATCGATTTTTGACAGCGGCGGCGCTTCATGTTCAAGGCTGTGAATAAAACTTTCAATTTGTGATTTCTGACCCTGTACTTCGATCTCCACCCCGGCGGAAGTGTTGCATACCCAGCCGCGCAGATTCAGGCGCGCGGCAAGCCCGTACACAAAAGGACGAAAGCCCACGCCCTGCACAATGCCTGTCACGCGGATGTGTTTTGCAACGGTCATGATTTAGTGGCGCGACATTTATGTCGCGGCTTTCACATGATTCATCAACCACTCGATCCATGAATCCAGCCCTTCGCCTGTGCGGGCTGAAAGTGAAAAGGTCTCAACGCCGGGGTTCAGGGCTTCAACTCCCTTGCGGAAATAATCCATGTTGAAGGAAACGTAAGGCAGCAGGTCTATCTTGTTGACGATCAGCGCATCCACGCCGCGGTACATGCCCGGGTATTTATAGGGTTTGTCGTCGCCTTCGGGGATGGAGGCGATCAGCACCGACTTGTGCGTGCCCAGTTTGAAACTGGACGGACAGACAAGGTTGCCGACGTTCTCGACGATGAGCAGATCAACCTGGGTCAGGTCAAGTTGTTCGAGCGCGCCGCGCAGCATGACGGCGTCGAGATGGCAGTCGCCGCCGGTATTGACCTGGATTGCGATTTGCGCGCCCGCATTTGCCGCGCGGTCTGCGTCAATGGAGGTGGCGATATCGCCGTCTACAACAGCCACGCGCAGCTTATCCTTCAGCCGCGGCAGGGTCTGCTCGATGAGCGAGGTCTTGCCGGCGCCGGGCGAAGCCATGATGTTGATGGAAAACACGCCGGCAGATTCAAGCCGGGCATGGTTCTCCTGTGCGAGGCGGTCATTGGCATTGAGAATATTTTCAACAACTGGGACGCGGTTGGTCATAATGCTCCGGGGTGTCACTGCGAGCCACGTTTGTTCTTTGGCGAAGCAGTCTTCAGTGCAATTTAGTGGATTGCCTCGTCGCTTTGCTCCTCGCAATGACGATAAAAAATTTATGGCTCATGTGTAAAGAGTGTGCGGGCAAGAGCAAAAATCTTAACGCGAATTTCCCGAATGAAGCGAATTACGCGAATATGCGAAAAAATTCGCGCCATTCGCCCAATTTGCGTAATTCGCGTTAAAGGGTTTGACTTATTGCACAGAGTCTACACATGAGCCAAATTTATTCAACATCAATGCTGTCCACGCGGAATTCGTCGCCTTTGGTGATCTGCACGAATTCGCTTTTGCAGTTCGGGCACGAGAAGTCTGCGCCGGCCGGGTGGAAGGAATGCTTGCAGCTGGTACATGTCATTTCACCGGGAATCCGCTCAAAGTTAAGTTGAGATCCGTGGGCGATCGTGCCTTCAGTGAAGAGCTCCCAATAGAAGCGCACTGAGTCGTCCACAATGGATGCAAATTCCCCGATCACCAGGTTGATGGCTGTGATCTGCTTTGCGCCGGCCTCTTGCGCGTGACGCAGCGAGATGTCAAGAATGCTTTGTGTGACTGCCAGTTCATGCATTATTTGTAATTAAACTTTGTTCTGTCATATAAAGAAGTGAGGAAAGTCACCCTGTTTACGGATAACTTTCCTCAAAATTAGAAGTTTTATGGGGGACTACGGCGTTACTTCATGTCCCCAGGCTTTCAACTGTTCAACCAGACTGCCCACCAGGGTGCCCACTTTTGATTCGACCAGCGGTGAAAGGTCGAGGCCGATTTCCATCAACTGCGGCTGGATGCCCCAAAGGACAAGCCGGCTGGGGTAGAGGTCTTTGAACTTTGCCGCGGCCAGCATATCCGGCACGCCGATCTGATGCGGAGAAATTTTCATGGCAAGAAAGGCCGGCACTTCCTCTCCTTCGAGGTGAATAATTGTGCCAGGTTCTTTGTGAGTTTCAACGGCATCCACCAGCAGCAGGTTTTCAACGCCTTCAAGATAGTACAAGAGGTCCATGCCCAGCGTGCCCCCGTCGAGGACCTGGACCTCTTTTGGTATCTGGTAGTCTGCAGCCAGCCGTTCAATGACATGCACTCCAACGCCCTCGTCGGACATCAGTTTATTGCCAACACCCAGCACAAGGGTTTTGAACGCAGGCCTGTCAAACATCAGCGCGCGCCGCGGACTTTCAAAAGCGGGTTGCTGTATTGATCTGCCGCGTCAAGGCTGATCTGGTTGATCTCGTTGCCGTCCACGTCGAGCAGGTGAACTCCACAGGCCATGCACGGATCAAACGAATGGATGGTGCGCAGCACCTCGAGGGGCATTTTCTCGTCTGCAATGGGAGTGCCGATCAACGCGGATTCATATGGCCCAGGCTGGCCTTTTGCATCGCGCGGTGAGCAGTTCCATGTTGAAGGAACGATACATTGATAGTTCGCGATCTTATGATCCGTGCCGATCTTTACCCAGTGACCGAGCGCGCCGCGCGGCGCTTCAGTAAAGCCCCAACCTTCCAGTTCTTTGTCTCCCCAATTCTTTGGATCCCACATTTCGGCGCCGGCATGAATCTTCGTGTCGCCGCTGGCAATGCTGGCGATGAGTTCATTTGTCCATTCGCTGAGTTGTTCGGCAACGACCACAGTTTCAATACAGCGGGCGGCAGTGCGGCCGAGGGTGGAGAACAGGGCTTCAGGACCTGCGCCGAGTTTACCAAGCACGAGGTTGACAACTTCCACAACGCGCTTGTGTCCGCTGGCATAGGCGACCAACATGCGGGCAAGCGGACCAACTTCCATGGCGTGTTCCTTGACGCGCGGAGCTTTCATCCATGTGTACTTCTGGTCGGTCTCAAGGAACTTGTAGGGCGGCTTTGGTTCGGTAAAGTTCGGGACGGTTTCGCCTTCCCACGGGTGCAGGCCTTTGGTTTCGTCTTCATACTTGAACCATGAATGCGATACATGCTCGGTGATGTCTTTGTGGTCGAGCGGATAGACCTTGCTCAAATCCTTGCCGAGGATGAAGCCTTGCGGCAGCCATTGAGTGCCGTCGGCGCCGGGGAAATCTCCGTAGGAGAGGAAGTTCCCTTCGCCGCCGCCAATGCCGGCCCAGTCCAGATAGAACGGTGCGACAGCCAGCACATCCGGCAGATACACTTTATCCACAAATTCCTTGGCGCGCGCAAACATGCCTTGAATCTGCGCGATGGTGTCGGCGTTGATCGCGGCCTGGCTGGTCGGGTCAATGGGGGAGGCCATGCCGCCGACGAGGTAGGTCTGCAAGTGCGGATTCTTCGCGCCGAGCAATGCATGGGCGCGGATCACATCCCGTTGCCAGTCGAGCGCTTCGAGGTAGTGCGCCACTGCCATGAGATTCGCTTCGGCGGGAAGTTTGTAGGCAGGATGCCCCCAATAGGCATTCGCAAACGGGCCTAGCTGCCCGCTCTTGACGAAGCCGGCTAATTTATCTTTGACGATCTGGAAATAATCGGCGCTGGATTTTGGCCAGTCAGAAATGGACTGCGCCAGCGCAGAAGTCTTCTCGGGGTCGGCATCCAATGCGCTGACCACATCCACCCAATCCAATGCGTGCAGGTGGTAGAAGTGGATAACATGGTCTTGAACGTACTGAATACCTTCGATGATGTTGCGCAGGATACGCGCGTTGTTCGGAATTTCAATTCCAAGGGCGTTTTCGACAGCTCGCACGGAGCTGAGTGCGTGTACAGTCGTTCAGACACCGCAGATACGCTGGGTCATCACCCAGGCTTCGCGCGGGTCGCGTCCCTCGAGGATGATCTCGATGCCGCGGAACATGGTACTGGAAGCCCAGGCATCCTTTACCGCGCCGCCATCCACCTGAACTTCAATGCGCAGGTGTCCTTCGATGCGGGTAATGGGGTCAATCGCTATTCTTGTCATGTGTTATGTCTCCTTTGGGAAGATGTTCAGGCATGGGATTGCTTGGGGTCGGGGAACAACTTGAAGTAACGAACGACCACTCCATAAAGCAGGAACGCTCCGGCGATCATGCCGATGGTGATGAAGATCTCGGTAAAAGATGGAATGTACGAAACCGGATTCGGCTCGGCCAGCCCCACCCACGAAACCACCAGACGTTCGATGAAAGTGCCGATCAGGGCAAAGACGCCGGCCCAAAACGGACCTGAGGTATGGCCGACCAGTTTCGAGAGCAGGATGCCCAACGGCAGGATGATGCCGATCAGGAACTGGAACCAGGCCAAAAGTCCGAAGGCGTCCGGGCGGAGCAGCAGCGGCACTTCCCCGGCTCCCATCCAGTCACCGACTTTGATCGCGGCATACAACATCAGGTTGATGCTCATGGCCTGGCCGATGCGGCGGAATAGCATCCGGTCAATCGGCAGTCCCATGGCGCGCCAGACCAGGCGCACAGCGATGGCGACCGCGCTGAGGCCGGTATAAACTGCCTGCAGGTAAAACAAGAGCGGCAGGGAGGGCGTCCACCACAGCGGGTGAAGTTTATGCGGCATGAGCAGGAACATCGAACCGAGCGAGGATTGATGCAGCATCGAAAGCACGACGCCCGCGCCGGCAATGACAAAGATGCTGCGGTTAATCCATTGAATGGGCGCCTTGTAGCCCCACTTTTCAAGGAAGACCGGCGCAACTTCCAGAATAAGGATCGCGGTGTACAACGTCACGCACAGGCTGACTTCCTCGAGGAAGGAGTGCAGGTTGATGAAGCCCGGTATGAAGATGTTGTAGAACTGCGTCCAGCGGCCAATATCCAGAAAGAGCAGGACGCCCACCACGCCGTAGCCCAAAAAGCCGGCCAGTACTGCGGGGCGGATGATCGAATGGTAATCTTCGCGGCCAAGGAAATACGAGAGCAGCGAGATCGTGAAAGCCGCGCCCGCAACCGGAATCAGGAACAGGTCAATCGTGATCCAAATGCCCCACGGATAATGATCGCTCATGTTGGTTGAAACACCCAGCCCAACCACCAGCCGATAGATTGCCAGCCCGACTCCGAGCAGGGTCAACGCCATCAGCGGCCAGAACGAGATCGGGATATTGCTTTTATTCGAGCGGGTTATAGCGGCCATGTGTCCTCCCATCCGCCGCGCTTGGCAGTCAGGCGGATCATACCCAGCAGGAGCGGCGCGCCAAGCAAAACACCGGGCAGGATGATATTGGCAGTGCCTTCACTGATCTCAGGGATGGGCTTTGTGCCGAGGTCTTGCAGTCCCAGGTTTTCAAACGACACACCGGCCAGGTACATGACAGAAGTGCCGCCCGCATCATCCTTACCGTATACATGGTCCACATACCGGGCGGGATTCTCGCTGATGCGTTTCTCCGCCTCCGCGATTAAGTCGCCTCGTTTGCCGAAGATCAGCGCGCTGGTCGGGCAGCGTTCGGCGCAGGCAGTCGGCAGGCCGTCCTGCACTCTGTCGGCGCATAAGGTGCATTTGGCGATGACCGGCATTTGAGCGGTATCCCATGCAAAGCGCGGCACATGGAACGGGCAGGTGTACATGCAATAGCGGCAGCCAATACAGCGATCCTGGTCGTATGTGACCGGGCCTTCGGCTGTCTTTTGCAATGCCTGCACCGGGCACCCGCTGACGCAGGCCGGGTCTACGCAGTGCATACACTGGCGCTTGACGAAGGATGTGTCATTCTCACCCTGATATAACTGGATCATCGTCCATGTGTCGGATGAGAGTTCCTTCGGCGCATCGTAAAGCAGGCGGTCGTCTGTTTCGGGAGCGGTGCCGTTCCATTGGCGGCAGGCGTTTGTGCAGGCATTACACCCGACGCACATGGTCGCGTCATACAGCATGGCCGCGTATTCGTTCGGGTCGGGCTTTGCCTGCGCAGATTCGGTTGCGATGAAGGCGCCGCCAATTGCCAGCCCGGCGGCTTTCAGAAAATCTCTGCGGCTAAGAGTCATCTCAGCCTCCTACTTTTTCTCTGCAGGCGAGGCCGGTGCTTCCTCGTCTGATTTGGAAAGCGCCTTGTAGGCTGCCACGCCTGCCGCGCCAACAGCGACCCCGGCCACAGCGCCGATCATGCCGGCGGTGGCAGGATCAACTTTCTGCGTCGGCAGTTGAACCGGCGCATAAGTGGCAGGCGGCGCATACTGCTGCAAATCCGCGAGGTTGTAAATGCCCAATTCCCAGAAGTCAGGTTCAGAGCAGGCGATACAGCCGTGACCGGCTTTGATCGGCCAGCTTGTTCCGTCGTTGTACCCGACCGCCGGGCAGTTGTGGAATGTGACCGGGCCTTTGCAGCCCATCTTGTATAAACACCAGCCTTTGTTATGGCCCTCGTCGCCCCAGGCCACAACGAATTCGCCCGCGTCGAAGTGACCGCGGCGCGGACAATTATCGTGGATGCGCGCGCCGTAGGCAAACAACGGACGATGCAGGTCATCCATTGCGGGCAGTTCGCCGAAGGTCAGGAAATGCACGATCGCAGCTGTCAGGTTGACCGGGTTATATGGGCAGCCAGGCAGGTTCATGACCGGTTTGTCTTTCACCAGGTCTGAAACAAAAGTTGCGCCGGTTGGGTTGGGATGCGCCTTGGGCCAGCCGCCAAATGACGCGCAATTGCCCACGGCAACCACCGCTACAGCGTTTGCGGCGGCTTCTTCAAGTAATTGCAGGGCTGTCTTCCCGCCGACCGTGCAATAGACTCCGTTATCTGCCTGTGGAATGGAACCCTCCACCACGAGCAGATATCCCCCGGCCTTGAGCGTGGCTTCCTTGGCTGCTTCTGCGAGATTGCCGGAAGCGGCCATGATGGTCTCGTGATAATCCACCGAGAGCACATCCAGAACAAGTTGGGAGACAGTGGGTTGGGTGGCGCGCAACAGGGCTTCGGTACAGCCTGCGCAATCCTGAAGCTCCAGCCAGATGACAGGCAAACGCTTCGGTGCTGCCAGGGCTTGTTCGATGTAAGTCGAATAGGAGCGAGGCAGAGCCAAAACGCCAGCCATCATCGAGCAGAACTTCAGGAAGTCTCGCCGCGATACCCCGTGACTGATTGCGGCTTCTTGTACATTGCTTTCGAGCATGTTCAACCTCCTTGAGCGATGATGTGTGAATGTTTTCACAAATTCAGACAATTATCGTACAAATACTTTTATTCATTGTAGCGGGCGGGGGAAATAATGCAATCATGACATTCGTTACTAGAATGGCATGAACTTGCTCGTTGGGTCTGAATTGGAGACGGTTGATCATTGACGCTGTTTCATTGTCCCCTTGCAGGGTTTGTCTATCCTTGAAAGGGTTGTACCTGCAGAGAATCAACCAAGCCTGCAAACTCTCCTTGCAGGCTCAGCGGCGGGGTAATATATAGATCATTCGATTTTGCTTTCATCTTCCGCAGACTCTCAAACAACCCCTCGACCTGCCTCTCGCCCTCGGACATCCTCCCACGCAGGGACTCGACCCGCGCCGCCACGCCCGCCCCCACCCATCCTCCCCCAAATACGACAATGAAGCGCTTACAAAATGATTCAGAGTTTGAATCGTCGTATTTGGGGGAGGTGCCGAAGGCGGAGGGGGTTTTAAGCATTGAACGCCTCACTCAACAATGACTCAAACAACCCCTCGACCTGCCTCTCGCCCTCGGACATCCGCCCCCGCAGAGACTCGACCCGCGCCACCACGCCCGCAAACTCTTCTTGCAGGTTCAGCGGTGGGACAGGGATTGCCAAGCCACGAAGAATTTCCAAGTTGATATTCTTTTGCGCAGATTCAGGGGCGGTATCTTCAAGTTCTTGCTGCTTGAAAGAAAGCCAATACTGAACATACTCAACATTGGTTTTTTCTTTGTCAGGCACAAAACCGACAACGCTATCGGGAAAGCAAGCATCAAAAGTCAAAATTGCTGTTTTGGCAATATTGGCAGCAATCGTTATGCAAAGAGTTCCCGCTTTCCACATTTTGCTTTGTTTCAAACCTAACTCTGAATAAGTTTGCTGATATGACTTGATATAACTGCCAGCATTAGCAATATCGCCTGTTTGAATGAATGGGTATTTTCCACCGTAAAGTTCTGGTGCATTTCGTGGACGATTCTTTGAACGTCCACGATCTAAAGTTCCAATCTCGCCCAATTCATAAACATCATAGCCATTTGGATTTGATTTTGGATCCCCAAACATCTCCAAAAACACGGACTGGAGCAGGGACTCGCCGAGATCGTGCGCTGTCCGCCGTAGGTGGCGCAGACGGTCGGCGCGCGCCAGCAGGGACGCAATCCGCTTTTGCTCGGTCAGCGGGGGAAGGGGAATTTCGATTTCACGAACTTCATTCGGGCGGAGATTTTGAATGTTGACACCATTGGCTTGACTATCTCGCCACGCCATAAAAGTTGGTGACTTCAACCAATAAGCAATGTAATTTGGGTCAGCCTTTGTTGGTCGAATAATTCCGCAAAACGCGCCAACAGAACCTGAAAAGTTTTCTTTGAGTTGTGCAGTCTTTCCAAGAACCGCTGGACTTCCAGAAGCCATGCAAATTGCTATATCGCCAACTTGAAATAACTGTTCTTTTGAAACTCTTTTTTCTGGAACCCAAACTAAATCATCTCGAATATAAAGTTCATCGCCAATATTTCCTGCGCGTAATATCGGTACGTAGCCAACTTTGGAAATGTCAATTGCTTCGTTGCCATCAAAAGCAACGCCGCGTATAAAATCACACACTTCGCCTAACGGAACACGATTTACCATTTACCAATTACCAATTACTACTCACCATTCACCAATTTCCCAAGTTCCCGAATTTCATCAAGCATCACACCCTCCAACCGCGCCAAACGTTCCAGCGTCACAGACGGCTTCTCGTGATAGGCGGCGTCCGCATCCACTTGACGGTAGCGGCTGGCAGAGAGGTCATATTTGTTGGCTTTGACTTGCACCTTCGTCACCCAGAATTGGCGGGTCAGGCGGTCGAGTTCCCCTTGCGGGGGAGAGATTAGAGATTGGAGAGTAGAGAGTTGTTCTTGTGCGTTCTGTAGTTGCTCGGCAACCGTCCCGAAGGATTCCTTCACGCGACTCGATTTATCCGAACCAACCTTCGGGACGGTTAAATTGTCAGAAACAGAATCAATTGCCAGTTCGAAAGTGAGGCGGTTGACATCCGCTTGCAGTTTGAGTCGTTTTTCCTTCAACGGAGTCAACGCCGCGCGCAACTCCACGATTCTCTTTTCTCTACTCGCTATGAACTTCTTGTCTGCTCGCTTCTTCCAACAATCCAAAATATCGGGGATGTCGTTCTCATCCACTTTCGTGCGCTTATCGTCCAGCGAAAAACCGTCGTGCTCCATATCGTAGAACCAAATCTCTTTGGTCTGTGCGCCGCGCGTGAAGAACAGCACCGCCGTGCTCACGCCCGCATACGGCTTGAAGACACCCGAAGGCATCGAGACCACGCCGTCCAGCCGATTCTCTTCGATGATGCGCTTGCGCACTTCCACATGGGCGCGGCTCGAACCGAACAACACGCCATCGGGCACGATCACCGCCGCCCGACCGCCCATATCGAGCGCGCGCAGGATCAAATGCAGGAAGAGCAGTTCACTCTTGGTGGTGTCGCTCGGCAGGTCGGGGTGGACATCGCCCTTATCCACGGCGCCTTTGAAAGGCGGGTTCATCAAAATGACATCGAACTCGCCCACGCCGTCATAGCCCTTCGACAAAGTGTCCATATAAAAGAATTGCGGCGACTGAATGCCGTGCAGCATCAGGTTCATCGAGCCGATGCGCAGCATGGTCATGCCTGAGTCGTTGTCGAAACCGCGCAGGTATTTTTTGGATGACATGAACGATCTTTCCGCCGCCGACAACTGGTCGCCGATTAGATGGTGTGCCTGCCCCTCAGCATCTCTCTCCAAAATCCCCGCCGACGTACGCTCCGCTAAAATGTGCTGATGCGCGTTGATCAGAAATCCGCCCGTGCCCGCGGCAAGGTCGCCGATACGTTCCCTGGGCTTCGGGTCGAGCATCTGCACCATCATGCGGATGATATGACGCGGCGTGCGGAACTGTCCATTGCGCCCCGCGATGCTCAAATGACTGAGCAGGTACTCGTACAGGTCGCCCTGCACATCCTGGTTCTGCTGGCTGATCTCCATCTGGTCGATCAACTTGCAGGCTTCGATCAACAGACTGGGCTTGTTGATCTTGCACTCGGCAGACTTCATGTACTCGCCGAAGGAATCCTCCGCATCTGCCAGTTTGGATAGATTGGGGAAGACCTCCTTCTTAAGATGACTCAGCGCCTCCTCCGCCTTGAACTGAGTCCAATGACTCCAACGCATCTCTTTCTTAAGCGACGGCTGATACGTCGTCCCCTTGCGTTTTGCCTGTCTCTCGGCGGCATTCTCGCGGTCATCCAAGCGCTTGAGGAACAACAAATACGAAAACTGCTCGATCGCATCGAGCGGGTTGGTGAGTCCCCCCGTCCAGAACTTATTCCAGAGGGCGTCTACTTGCGAGCGGAGTTTAGGGTCGGTTAACATGAGCAAAACCGTCCCGAAGGGTTATAAACAAAAACAAACACTCTTTCAACCAAATGCTTCGTGACAATATTACATACAGCTACAACCCGACCCTTCGGGACGTTCTCTCCAAGGAAACCTTCGGGACGGTTCAGGTTAGTCGAATAAATACTTCTTGATCTTCTCATAGCTTTGTTGCTCATCCTCAACATCATTCACAAATTTGACATACTCTTCCGCGCTCGAAAAATGATCCTGCACAAAGACTTTATCCACCAACGCGCCATCACGCAACCCAATCCACTCCCGATAATTCGAATACGCCCAATCCTCAGGCTTCGCCACCAACCCCGCTTTGACAGGATTTCGATGAATATACCTGCATAGCACCATCAGATATTCCCATTTATCCACACACTTGTGTTTGAATCGTCCCTCGAACAACGTGCCCGTTCGTCCCTGTTGGATATTCAACGCCTGCACATACGAATTAAACAGCACCTGCATAAACTTTGACAAGGGTTCGTCTGTCTCTTGCCTGAGTAAAAAGTGATAATGATTTGGCATCAGGCAATACGCGATGATCGTCGCTCCGGGCTTCTGATAATACTCCTTCACCAACCGCAAAAGATACTGATAATTCCCATCATTGAAGAAAATCTTCGCCTTCCCCGCCCCACGATTGTAGATATGATAATACTGTCCTTGCACAAAAGCATCACCGCGATATGGCATGGTCACCTGCTAAAACGTCCCGAAGGCTCGTGTCGATAAATCGAGTCGCCTGAAAAAAGCCTTCGGGACGGTGGTTCGCAGAGGGAGCCTACTTGCGAGCGGAGTTTGGGATCGGTGAGCATAGGTTATTTGTCCAGAAACTTACTGCGTGAAGGTTCATCGTAAAAACGTCAATTGTATAGCCTAAAATTGCTCGAAAATTGCTTTTTGCTTTGCGGATTTGAGAAAGCCCGATAACTCGCCAGTATATAAGATTTGCAATTCGTGTAAAGCGCGTGTAACACCAACGTACAAAAGTCTTCCATCGTAGATTTTTTGCGAGCTAAATTCAACCTCATTCACATTGTAAATAATGGCTGCTTCAAATTCCATACCTTTGGTTAGTACGACAGGTAGTACTACTACTCCGCCAGTATATTTAAACTCTGTTTCTATCTGCTCAATATTTGCCGCTAAATTTACACCTGCCACATCAAGAAAAGCTATTAGCGACATTGCTTCTTCTGCTGTTTTTACAATTATGGCAATGTTTTTGAATCCGTTATCTAGAAACTTCTGAATTCGAGAAAGCAATTGATCTTTCATTCTCTCTTTAGAGGAAATATGAATAATACTCGGCGGTTTTCCTTTTCTAGCAAAAGGCTCTGCGAGCATTGGGTGGTCTTTGCGAATCTGCTTTAATATTTCATTGGCAAAAGTCACTAATTCTTGTGTCGAACGATAGCTTTGCGTAATATTTTCAAGCGAGAATTTCTCTTGAGGAAAAACATCCGTTAATTCGCTCCATGTGGAAACACCACGGTATTCATGAATTCCTTGAGCAATGTCGCCAACTAAAGTCATTGAATAATCGTTACATGTGGAATAAATCAATTCTAATTGTAGTGGCGAAAAATCTTGAACTTCATCAACAATAATATGGTCATATTTTCCGCTAAACTTCCCAAATACTAACTCGTAGAAATATAACAATGGCGCTAAATCTTCTATCTCAATTACCTTGGGCTTTGAGTTGGTGTCGCCCATTATTTGAATCTCATCGCTTGTTAACGCATCTTTAGCTAGCTCGGCAAGAAGCTCTCTATTTTGAAAAAGGGCATAATAATCATCAACAAAATTAACCTGTTTCCAAATCAAGTCAAAGTCTTTTTGCAACAGTGCATTGACCAAACTTACGATTTTCCGCTTTGTGATAGGAATTGAAAAAGCTCTATTACGAAAGCCTCGATGAGATTTTGCTTCTTCAACAAGAAGATTTCGTTCTTCCGAATCCTCAATTTCATTTGCCGCGGCTTCTAATGAATCTGCTTGCTTGGCTAGGTCTTTAGCTTTGCTGTCTACATCCTCGTCATATTTGCGATCTATCAACTTCCTTAGCGTAAACAAAGCATTCTCACGGGCTTTTGCCAATGAATCAAATTGCTCACTTAACGCGTCGTTAATCGCATTGTTAATTTCACTTTGCGAGAAATAAAAATCCAGCCTAATTTCACCAATCTGATGATAGGCAAGACCTTTTTCAGGAATTGCCTGAATTCGCAGTAAGTATCTTGAATAGTTGTTGAGTAGCTGCTTCATTCTCACCGCCCCTTTGAGTCGAGCGCGTTTCCATAATTTCCTAAGAAATTCACGATCACTGTGAGAATCTAGAAATACTTTTTGCGATGTATCAACGATACTGTATTTGCCTACCAACTGCATTCGTGATAGTGCCCAATCTGCAAAGGTTGTTTGATGAACATTACGTTCCCCTAGTTTAGGCAATAGGTCTTCTACATAATGCAAAAAAATAGGATTGGGGCAGAAGATGATAGATCGTGAAGCATTAATATTGGTTTTACTGGCTGGGTATAGTAGATATGCCATGCGATGAATTGCTATGGAGGTTTTACCACTACCTGCCACTCCGTTAATTAAGACAATACGATCATGTCTGGCGCGAATAATATCATCTTGTTGCTTTTGGATTGTCTTGACGATATCTTGAAGTCTTGGGTCGCCACGACTGTATAACTCCTGCAACAAATATTCTTCGTTTGAAGTAAATTCAACTACTTTATGCTCAACATTAATATGCGGACGTCTATCAAACTCGTCGGTAATCTGTTGTAGTTCGCCATTATGGATTACAAATCTGCGTCGCAGCAACAACCGACCATGGATTATGCCTTCGGGCGCACGATAACTCTGTTTCTCTGCATTACCTCCCGCAAAAAGACTACCAATTGGTGCGCGCCAATCAATAACTTCATACCTTCCTAGGTTTAAAGCTTGATAGCCTAAATATATCTTCTCTGCATCATCTGCTGAATCGGCTCGGAAATCAAAACGACCAAAGTAGGGATTTGTTCGCCCATCTTGGTATTTTTGGATTACTTCATAATTGTGTTGATCTAAAGCGGCGCTTGACCATTCATCTGCTCCTGCACTTTGGCGACGCCCTGAATCGCCTACAAAGGTATCAATTGCTTTTTGGGTATTTTCAAGACGTTCTCTTTCTTCATTGTATTCATGATGTTTGATCTCTTGCATATCCAGAATGACTCCTTTACTTCGTTAGGGCTTGACCGTTAGCGTATTTGTGAATTGAACGATCTCTCTTACTTCCTTCTCCGTAAACCACCGCTCCACCGCATCTGCGCCAAACATATCCAGCGGCGGCTCGTACAAGTCAGCGGTTTCGAGATGTCGCTTCTGCAAGAACACGCTTTGTACGGCGCGTAAAAAGCGAATCTGGTCGGCATTATAGTTGTGCTGGGTCACGTAGGTTTCAAACTGTCGCGCCACCAAATCCTTGTAATCGGGCAGGTACTGCATGTCCAATACCTGGCGCACCAAGCCGAGAAAACTATCGGCGGTATGGGCAAAGACCTTCTTGAGATTTTCAGGCGTTACTTCCAAGTCACCTTCGCCGAGTTCCTTGGTCAGCGTGCGTTCCAGTTCGAGCAGTTGAAAGTCATCTATCTTCTCACCGTTTTGAATGGCTTTTATCGTTGGGTGATTTGCTACCAATTCCAAAATGCGCTGTTCCACCAAACGACGGTATTCCGCCACGTACATTTTCTCTCCGCTCTTGGTGAGCAAAATGTAGCCGCTGATGGCGATGGAATCCACCAGGTCAAGTTCAAGGAAGGTATCGTAACGCACCTTGTTCTTCATGCGCGGCGCAAGCACATCCCTCAGCAGGTTCAATTCGTTGTTCGAGAACTCCACCAGTTTTTCAGGGATACACATGCTCTTGGCTTTGATCTCCGCGTCGGACAAGATCGTGTCGCGCAAACTTTGGGCATCTTCCACAATCGTCCCAATGAGACCTGACAGGTCTCCAAGACCTGTCAGGTCTTTTTCACGTTTCTTCAACTTCAACCGTTCCACTTTGCTGATGAAGGTCGCCGCGGCGACGTCCACGCCAGGGACGAGGCGCAGGTGCGGGGCGACTTTCAATTTCAGGAATTCGATCTTGCTGGGAATGAGATAATCCCAGAAGGCATCTGTCCATGCTTCTTCGATCTCTGGCATGTGCTTTCGAATGGTGAACGAGTCGGTCGGGATTTGCTGTATCTGCTCGCGCAGGTCAGCAATTACTTGTCTGCAATCGGGGTCTTTCTGGTCTTTGAGATAAGTCTCCAGCAACTTCAAACGCGTGTTGAAGATCGTCACCAACACAGGCGTAGACTGGTCAACGACTTCTTTGGCATCGCGGCTGAAATTATTCTCCCAGAAATCAATGATGAGAAAATCCTTCTTCTCGAAGTTCGGCAGCAACGCCAGGTTTCGGCACGCCGCCTGTACGCGCGTCCCGCGCCCGATCATCTGCTGTAACTTGATCGGCGATTGCACTGGCTTCATGAACACCAGATTGACCACTTCGGGAACGTCAATACCCGTATCGAGCATGTCCACGGAAATGGCGATGCGCGGAAAATCCTTCTTCTTGAAGGCTTCCACCAATGTGCCGCGATACTCCGATTTATGCGTGATGACCTTCGCCAAATCTGGAAACTGTGGATACATCTCATAAAACGCATCTTGCAAGCGCAAGGCATGATCTTGTGTCATCGCAAAGACGATGGTCTTGCCTGGCAATTGCCCCGATGAGTCTTTGCGGCACACGTCCCAAATCTCTTCCCACTGCTTCCGAAGTGTGTCGCGGTTGCTGACTTCTTTTTCAAGTTCGGTGCCTTCGTAATCGATGTCGTCGGGGTCGAGTCCCTTTTCGATCAGGGCGTTGCGCTCTTCCTCAGTCAAATCCACGCCGTGAATACCCTGCCTCTGGAACTTTGTCCGCGCGGCGTAGAGTTCATAATCCACGAGATACTTGTCTTCGATGGCTTGTTCGTATGTATAAAGATAGGTAGGCTTGCCGTCCGTACAATCGAAGGCAAGGAAGGTGTCACGATTGATGTAATTGGCGGGCGTGGCGGTCAGTCCCACCTGGCGGGCGTCGAAATATTCCAGCACTTCGTTGAACTTGTTGTAGATCGAGCGATGGACTTCATCGAAGACGATCAAGTCAAAGAAGGCAGGCGAGAACTGCTCGAAAATGTTGCTCAGCGTTTGGAGCGTTACCGCGTACAAACGCTTTGTGGTGTCGAGATCGTAAGTCCGCAGACGGGTGCAGGGTTCAGCGGGAATGAATTTCTCGAAACCATCTTCCTTCGCCTGATCCACCAGTGCATCACGATCTGCCACGAACAAAATCCGCCGCGCCTGATTGGAGCGCATGAACACGTCAATCAACCCCATCGTGGTGCGCGTTTTGCCTGTCCCAGTTGCCATGACGATCAAGGCTTTGCGTTTGCCGCCACCAGAACGTCCCGAAGGTTTGCCCGACGGGTCTGACAATTCTCCAGAAACCTTCGGGACGCTAAATGCTTCACCCACACGGCGAATGGCTTCGTGCTGGTAGGCGCGGTCAACGATCTTGGTGTCAATGTCAACGGAACTGAGCGGCTTGGCATTCTGGCGTATAAAAAGCAGGTTCTCCAAATCTTCGCGGGTGAAGAAGCCAAACACCTCCCGCTTCGGGGCATTTCCCACATCCACAAAATGGATTTCCAATCCGTTGGCTAAAAATCCAAACGGACGAAAACTTTGGCGCTTTTCAATTTCGGTCACATAATGAGTGAGTTGTGCTTCGGCAAGACGGACATCGGTTTGTGTCCGTTTTGCTTCAACAACTGCGAGAATTTCCCCATTTTCTCTGTATAGCGAATAATCAGTTATTCCATTCCAAGGTTCGGCTGTTTCTCCGTCAACGGGAATCTCTTCCTTCACTTTGGAATGGTCACGAAGATACCAACCCGCCTGTTCCAATTGCGGGTCGATCATTTCCTTGCGGGTGCGTTCTTCGGAGATTTTGTTGGACACGGTTCCTTATATCCCAGTTTGCCAAACCACCAATTTGCCGAATGTTTCCAAGCATAAAGCCAAAACCCCAATCGGACAAGTGCCGCCGTTTGCCCGTGCATGGCTTTCTCAAAGTCGGAAATTCCTCAATGCAAATGCCGCGAATTTGCGACTGACGCGAATAAATTCATGAAATTTGCGAAGTTCGCCCATTCGCGTTCCAAATCAGCCGATCTGTTAAGCGACTTTGAGAAGACCATATTTGTCCGTGTTGACAGCTGCCTCTGCCCGATTGAAAATTCCCTGCAAGGGATTCCCCGACTCCCTATAAGGGATCGCCCAGATTCCAGCAAAGAATCGACTCACTTCCTTGCTGGAAATTTAATTTTCCTTACAGGAATCGAGTCAATCGCTGTAAGGAAATTTCTGGCGGGCATTTTTTGTTTCTTTACCG
>Ga0233425_10004926_pt1 | contig 21765 bp, 17 predicted proteins | sample Watercolumn_Towu_2_FD_181712 | JGI IMG/M metagenome (GOLD analysis project Ga0233425, IMG submission 181712) | Freshwater microbial communities from Lake Towuti, South Sulawesi, Indonesia - Watercolumn_Towuti2014_140_MG | ecosystem: Environmental > Aquatic > Freshwater > Lake | place...
CGTCATGGTGGTGGCCTTGATGAACAGGGTGAAGTAGATGCAGCCGATGGTCAGGGCCATGATGAATTCCTTGGCGGACGGCGCCAGGCGCCAGTCGGCCGGGACGTAGTGGTCGGGGATGAGCAGGACCATCATCACCGCCAGGGCGCCGCGGAAGCTGCCCCAGGCCAGGAGCTTCTGCCAGGAGCGCGGTATCGGGGCCTCCGCGCCCAGGGCGTTGAGCGCGCCGATCACGGGGTAAACAGAAAGAATGCGCCCGGCGATGACCACCAGGATGATCAGCGCCAGGGGCAGCAGGATGTCGGCCACGTCCACGGCCAGCATTGAGAAAATCAGGCCGAGCAGGATGAACACCAGGGAATTGGCGACGAAGGCGGCGTAGCCCCAGAAGCGCCGCATGTATTCCTGGATGCCGGGGGAGATGGTGTAGCGGCATTCCGCGCCCAGGACGATGGAGGTGATGACGGTGGCGATGATGGACGACAGCCGCACGGGTTGTCCGAAGAGCATGAGGTGGCTGGAGATCAGCTCGGACATGAGGAAGGTCAGGTGGGCAGCGGCCAGGGTGATGGTCAGCTGCAGGTGCTCGTGGCGGGCAAACTGCAGCAGCCGGGCAAACATGCCGCCCATGAACAGCCCGAACAGGGTGCCGCCGACGATCATGGTGCAGAAGGCGAATAGGCCGCCGAGCACCGTTTCCACGCCGTGAAAGCCTTTCAGGGCCACTTCCAGCACGACCAGGAACAGGGCCAGGGAGGTGCCGTCGTTGAACAGGCTTTCGCCCTCGAAGATGAGCGAAAGCCGCTTGGGCGCGCCGAACTCCTTGAACAGGGCCAGCACCGCCACCGGGTCGGTGGAGGAGATGAGCGCCCCGAACAGCAGCAGCACTGGCACGGGCACCTCGATGCCGACGGCCTTCAGCGCCCAGTGGCCGGCGAAGGCGATGAAGAAGGCGGAAATGATCAGGCTGAGTACGGACAGGGCCGAGATCGACCAGACGTTCTCGCCGATGTCGCGGATGTTCATGGTGTAGGCCGACTCGAAGATCAGGATCGGCAGGAAGACGAAGAACAGCATGTCCGGGGTGAGCTGGAATTCCGCCAGATAGCCGAACGCTTCGCTGTGGCTGAGCGGCACCAGCAACAGGCCCACCAGCACCAGCAGGACGGTGTAGGGGATGCGCAGGCGCTTTGCCGCCAGGAAGGCGCCGATGGACAGCAGCAGGAGCGTGAAGAACGCCAAGATGGTTTGTGCGGTGGGGCTCATGCTTTCCTCCTGGCCATGCCGTGCTTTCTTCGAAACACGGGGTGGGCGCGTGGCCTCCCGCTACAAGCGCCCGGACGGCAGATTCCCGTCCGGACGGAGCTCAGCCGCGGGTGTTCGAGTTGGCCGTGAACTGGCTCAGTTCCACGCGCGGCGCGGGCTCCCAGCCGGGCTTGCGCTGCTCCGCCACGACGTTGGTGAAGATGCCGCCGCGCACGTAGAACTTGCTGGTCAGGCGCATGAAGCGAGGGTCCGTGGCCTGGACCAGGTCGTCCAGGATGCGGTTGGTGACGTCTTCGTGGAAGTGACCCTCGTCCCGGAAGGACCAGATGTAGAGCTTCAGGCTCTTCAATTCCAGGCAGCGCCGGTCCGGGATGTAGTCCAGGAACAGGGTGGCGAAGTCGGGCTGGCCGGTCTTGGGGCACAGGCAGGTGAATTCGGGAATCTCGATGTGAATGTGGTAATCCCGGCCAGGCTGGGGGTTGTCGAAGGTTTCCAGGGTTTTGGAGGGTTGGCTGGGCATGGAACAGGGCTTCAAAGTTAGAATGCGCGACGCATTATAAACGCCGCCACCCACAGCCTTTTTCGCCCTTGCGCCTCAAGCACATCCACATCGCCGGCTTCAAGTCCTTCGTGGACCCGGTGACCATCCCCGCCACCGCCCAGCTGACCGGCATCGTCGGTCCCAACGGCTGCGGCAAATCCAACGTCATCGATGCGGTGCGCTGGGTACTGGGGGAATCCAAGGCGCGGGAGCTGCGCGGCGCCTGCATGCAGGACGTGATCTTCAACGGCTCCGCCGGACGCAAGCCGGCGTCCCGTGCTTCGGTGGAACTGCTGTTCGACAATAGTCTGGGCAAGGCTGCGGGCCAGTGGTCCCAGTACGCGGAAATCTCCGTGAAGCGGGTGCTGACCCGGGCCGGCGACTCCAGCTACCACATCAACAACGTCCAGGTGCGCAAGAAGGACATGGCCGACCTGTTCCTGGGCACCGGCCTGGGCGGCGACGCCTACGCCATCATCGAGCAGGGCATGATCTCGCGCATCATCGAGGCCAAGCCCGAGGAGCTGCGCGGCTTCCTGGAGGAGGCGGCGGGGGTGTCCAAGTACAAGGAGCGGCGCAAGGAAACGGAAAGCCGCCTGCGCGACACGCGCGAGAACCTGGACCGGGTCTCCGACATCCGCGAGGAACTGGGCCGGCAGCTGGAAAAGCTGGCCGGCCAGGCGGAAGTGGCCCGGCGCTACTTCGAGCTGGATGCCGACAAGGGCCTCAAGACCCACTGGCTGGCCCTGATCCGCAAGCGCGACGCCCAGGCCCGCCAGGTGGACCTGCAACGGCAGCTGGAGGCGGCGCGCAACGACATCGAGGCCAGGACCGCCGACCTGCGCCGCCAGGAGGCCGACCTGGAAGCCCGGCGCCTGGAGCAGTTCGCCGCCACCGAGGCCCTGAACCAGGCCCAGGCCCACTTCTACGCCGAGAGCAGCGAGGTGGCCCGGGTGGAACAGGAACTGCGCCACCTGCACGGCACCCGGGAGCGGCTCGCCAACGAGATCCGACTGGCCGGCGAGCGCCGGGTGGAAACCGAGGCCGAACGCGAAGCCGCCGACCTGGAGACGAGCCAGCGGCGGGAAGAACTGGCCCTGGCCGAGGAACAGGCGGAAATGCTGGCGGAGGGCGCCGCCCAGGCCGGCGAGGCCCTGCCCGAGGCCGACGCCGCCTGGCGCGAGGCCCAGGCCGCGGTCGCCGCCGTGCAGCAGGACATGGCGCGCTTCGAGCAGGCCATCCAGCTGGAGGAGGCCAACCAGGCCCACGCCGAGCGCAACCTCGAGCAGCACAAGACCCGGGAACTGCGGCTCATGGAAGAGCAGAAGCGCCTGGGGGAGTCGGACGCCTCCCACCTCGAACGCCAGCGCATGGACCTGGAGGCCGAGCAGGAACGGGTGGAACGCCTCGGCGAATACCTGGAGGCCGCCCGCGCCGAGTGGCCCGAGCACGAGGCCCGACTGCGCCAGGCCCGCCATGCCCTGGACGCCGCCAACCGGGAGCTGCACCGCCAGGAGGCCGAGGTGGCCGCCCTGGTGAAGCTCCAGGCCGCCGCCCGGCAGTCCGAGAGCGAGGGCGCCGCCTGGCTGGAACGCCTTGGCCTCACCCAGGTGGCCCGGCTGTGGCAGAGGGTCCGCGTCGAGGAGGGCTGGGAGACCGCCGTGGAAGCGGCCCTGGGCGAAGCCATGGCGGCCCTGGCGGTGGAAGCTGACCTGACCTGGACCGACGATCCGCCCGAAGCCAGGTTCGAACTCCTGCTCCCCTCCCCCGCAAGCGGGGGAGGGGCTGGGGGAGAGGGAACACGCAATGGCGATTCTGACCGGGCTCCCTCACCCCTAGCTCCTCCCCCGGCGGGGGAGGGGGATATGCATACCCTCGCCGACCTCATCCACACCGACGATCCCCTGGTGGCCCGCTTCCTGGCCGACCGGCTGGCCCTGGCCTACGCCACCGACTCGCTGGCCCATGCCCTGGCCCAGCGGGAGCGGCTGCCCGTCGGCGCCTACATCGCCACCCGGGACGGCCATCGGGTCAGCCGCGACTCGCTTGTCTTCAACGCCCCGGAGAAGGGCCACCACGGCCTGCTGGCCCGGGCCCGGGAGATCGAGGCCCTCGAAGCCAATTTGGAACTGGCCCGCGCCGGCGCCGAGGAAGTGGCGGAAGAGGTGGTCCAGTCGGAGCAGTCCTTGCAGGCCGCCCGCCGCCAGGGCGAGGCGCTGAACGCACAACTCGCCCAGGCCCAGGAACAGGTCCACCTGCTCCAGGTGGAGGTGGTGCGCGGCCAGGAGGCCCTGCGCCGGGTGGAGGAGCGGCGCGCCCAGATCGCCCGGGAACTGGACGAGCTCTACGAGCGCATGGGCGAGGAGGAGGCGGCCTGGAACGATGCCGGCGAGCGCCAGCGCGAGGCCCGGATGGAATACGACGGCGCCAAGGAGCGCCTGGACACGGCCCGCGCCGCCCGCCAGGCCGCCGACCAGAAGTTGCACGTGGTGCGGGAAAGCCAGCGCCGGGCCGAGCGGGAAGCCCAGGAGGCCGCCTTCCTGGTGCGTTCTCTGGGTGCCCGCCTGAAGGACCTGGAGGAACGCAAGGGCCGCGCCCTGCGCACCCTGGACGATCTGTGCCGAACGCTTGAGCGGCTCGAGGCGGAACTGGCCCAGGCCCAGGAAACGCCCACCCTGGCCGTCCTGGACGAAGCCCTGGAAAAGCGCCAGCAGGCCGAAGGGGTCCTGACTGCTGCCCGGGAGGCCCTGGAAGGGGCCAACGCCGCCCTGCGCGAGCTGGAGTCCGGCCGCCTGGCCACCGAACATGCCCTGGAGCCCCTCAAGGAAAAACTCATGGCCCTGGAGCTCAAGCTCCAGGAAGCCCACCTGCTGGAAGCCCGTTATGCAGAGGAACTGGAGGGGGTGGACCCGGAGGAGCTGGAAAGCCGCGCCCAGGCCGCCGGCCTGGCCGCACGGGGCGAGACCTGGCTGAAGAATGACCTGGCCCGCCTGGAAGCCGACATCGCCGCCCTGGGACCGGTGAACATGGCCGCCCTGGACGAGCTCACGGCGGCCCAGGAGCGCAAGCAATACCTGGACGCCCAGGCGGAAGACCTGGAGACCGCGGCGAATACCCTGGAAGAGGCCATCCGCCGCATCGATGCCGAGACCCGCGCCCGCCTCAAGGACACCTACGACCGGGTCAGCCGGGAATTCAAGGCGCTGTTCACCGAGCTGTTCGGCGGCGGCGAGGCGCAACTGATCCTCACCGGCGAGGAAATCCTGGATGCCGGGCTGACGGTGCTGGCCCAGCCGCCGGGCAAGAAGAACAGTTCCATCCACCTGCTTTCCGGCGGCGAGAAGGCGTTGACCGCCTTGTCACTGGTGTTCGCCTTCTTCCGCCTCAACCCCGCGCCGTTCTGCCTGCTGGATGAGGTGGACGCACCCCTGGACGACAGCAACACCGAACGCTACGGCGCCCTGGTGAAGAAGATGTCCAGCGAGACCCAGTTCCTGTTCATCACCCACAATCGCATCACCATGGAGATGGCCCAGAACCTGGTGGGCGTGACCATGCCGGAACCCGGCGTATCGCGGCCGGTGGCGGTGGATGTGGAGGACGCGGTGCGCATGGCGGCCTGATGCTGATTATTTCATGCCCGAGGCAAGCCAGGCGGGCCGACTTGCCGTTATGATCGCGGCCCATGCTTTGTCGCTCTAGGGCTACGCCTTAGCCATGCCGCTACCAGTCAGTTACCTGATCAGTTCGCCACGCCGCCTGTTCGCGGCCATCGTGCTGTTTGTGGTCCTCGACCTGAGCGTGTTGCTCATCAACCTTTGGATCGCCGCCCAGGTTGCAGAGGATGCAGTGGCCATCAACCTGGCGGGTCGGCAGCGCATGCTCTCCCAGCAAACCACCAAGACGCTGTTGCTCGCCGCCCATGCCCCCGATACGCAAGGCCTCGCCGCGGCGACTGCTGAATTGGGCACCGCCTTCAGCCTGTTCGAGCGCACATTGCATGCCTTCGACCAGGGTGGCGAGACACGCGGCGGCGACGGCAAGCCGGTGTTGCTGCGGGCCGTACGTACCGACAACGGGCGCAAAGCGGTGGCCACGACCCTGCGACTGGTCGAACCCCTTTCGGCCATGCTCAAGGACCTGAAAGCCGAGGGGCGCCTGGACGAGGAATCCGGGCGCCGGGCCATGGCCTACATGGTGGCGAACAACCGGGAAATACTGGCGCAGATGAACCGCCTGACCACCGACCTGGAACAGGACTCGGTCAGGCGCACCAAGGCGTTGCGGGCGATCCAGACGGTGTTCTTCCTGATTGCGCTGGCCAACTTCCTGGTCATCGTGCTTGGCCTGGTCAAACAGTACCGGCATGTGGATCGGGACCGGCACCACTGGCGGAAAATGGCCCAACATGATCCCCTGACCGGCCTGTTCAATAGGGCCGCGTTCCGCGATGCGATCCTGGCCGCTCTGGCGAACCACAGGCAGCCGGACAAGGCGTTCTGCATCCTGATGCTGGACCTGGACGGCTTCAAACCCGTCAACGACCGCTTCGGCCACGCCCAGGGCGACCGCATTCTGGCCAAGCTGGCCGAGCAACTGATCGCCGTCTCGCGGGAGAGCGACGTCATCGCGCGGCTGGGCGGCGATGAGTTCGCCGTGTTGTGCACAAAATTGCATTCGGTAGAGCACATCCGCCATTTATGTGACCGTGTCATCGCCAGCATCAGAAACATCGTGTGCGAGGACGGCGAGGTGTGCGGAATCACCGCGAGCATCGGGGTTGCGATCCATCCCGACCACGGTGCCGACAGCGACGAACTGCTCGCGGCCGCGGACCGGGCCATGTACGCGGCGAAGCGCGCGGGGGGCGACCGCTGGCAACTGGCGGAATTGAACTCCTGAGGGTCCGCGCCCGGCTCAGTTCCTGACCTTGCCCAGCCCGCGCGCGGCCTGCAGGCAAAGCATCTTGAAATCCGTGTAGGTGAGGGGGTCCAGGCCGCATTCGCCATGCCCCCGGTCGGCGTAGATGAGTCCCAGGGGCTTGCTGCCGTTGAACAGGCTCATGGCGTAGAAGTCGCCGGCACCGATGAGGGTCCGCAGGCGGGCGTCGACCATGGGCCACAACCTGTCCCGGTTGCCCTCGTTGATCCAGACTCCCTGCATCTTGCCCATCAGTTGGGCGAACAGATCCTTGCCGTCCAGGCGGAATTCGAAGTGGCGCAGGGCATCCTCCGCCGGGATGCCCAGGGTGAAGCGGGATTTCACCCGCTCGCCGTCCGGGGTGATCATGGCGAACAGGATGCGCGACAGCCCGAGGCCGGAATGCAGTCCCTTGAGGATGAGGGCGGACATCTGGTTGAGGGTGAGGCTGCCGTCCAGGTGGCCTTCTATCCCTTGCAGCGTTTCCCTGAGGACCTCCTTGTCGGGCATGGGGCAGATCGCGTGTTCGGCCTCCGGTGCCAGTTCCGGCCCAGCCGGCTTGCTGACGGTGGGCAATGGATGACGGTCGCCAGCCGATGAGACCCCTGAGGTCGCGGAGGTGGCGATGGATGCCGCAGGCGCAGGCGCGGGTTGAACCGAGGCTTCTTCACTCGACGGGGAGTCATCCTCCTCCGCTGGCCAGGGGCCGGGAATCATGGGGATCCACGCGGCGGCGGGCGTCGCCGTCAGCCAATCGCAGGCGCGCGCGGCACGGGCGGCATTGGCGTGGACAGTGGCAATGATCTGCTCAAGCGGCAGGCTTTCCACACCTGCCAGGGCGTCGTAGGCCGCGAGGAAGGCTTCGTCCCACCAGCCCCGCTCGCCGCGTCGGGCGATATCCAGGCAGGCGGCGAGAATGGTCTGGCGCGGCCTCGCCGCATAGCGTTCGTCGAGCAGGTCGCGGGTAAGTTCGGGGACGTTCCAGGCTTCCAGCATGCGCATGCGCAGGGCCTGCAGTCTTTGCCCAAGCACTTCGCTTTCCGCCTCGCCCGGCGAAGCGGACATGCGGCTCAGACGGCGCAGGCGACGGGCTTCCTGTGGTGCCCGCAGCCAGAGCAGCATTTCCGGCAGGTGGTGGAGGATTGCGGCAACCTGGACTTCCTCGGCGTGGATGTCGCTGTGCAGGACGGCGAAGTCCCGCGCCTGCCAGGCGGCGTGCTGGGCGCGACGGGCGAGCGCATGCAGGGCGCGCAGGGCGTGGGGATCGCGTCCGGCGGGGGTGTCTTCCAGGATCGGCAGGGTGCGGGCGGCGTCCAGGTAGGCGCCGATGCCCTGCATCATGAGGGCATGTTCCACGGTCACCACTTCCGTGCCGTAGCGTTGGCCCATCTTCTTGTTGATGGCGTGGATCACGGACAAGGTGGCCAGCGGGTCGGACATGACCTCCTGGGCGATCTCCCGGGCAGTGAGCTGTTCGCGGCGCGGCGTCAATTCGACCAGAACCCGGTGGGTGCGGCCGAAGATCGGGATGTCGCCGGGCTGCAGGCGTTCGAGCCATTCGGTCATCGCATCCTCCAGATGAGAAGGCGGGCACGGGAGAAGTCGTCGAGTTCGACCACTTCGTCGAAGGACACGCCGGGAACCGGGAAGCTATTGCTGACGAACAGACTGCCTGGCTTCATCTCCGCCTGGACCTTCTGCCAGAGGCGGGCCATCGGAGCAGGGGAAAGATAGGCGTAGACCACGTCGCATTCGGACAGGTCGGCCTCCCACAGGCTGTCGAGCTGAACATCGGCTCGCCCCATCAGGCGGATGCGTGCGATGAGCCAGTTGAGTGGGGCGGCTTCCACTCCCGCCAGGCGGGCATCAGGCCTGGCGGTCGCCACCTTGGCCAGCGGGCCACCCAGGCCGCAGCCGAGGTCCATGAGGCGGCCGTTCTTGGGCAGGCGGCGGGCCAGTTCCGCCGCAGCACTGTCGCTGGAGAGGTAGAGGGGGACACGGGTGCGCACCGCGCCCAGGGATGTGAGGGCCAGCAGGACGAAGCCCGCCAGGAACCAGCGGGAATCCAGCTCTGCGGCAAGGCCAAGCCAAAGCAGCGGCACGAAGAGCAAATTGATCAGGCGCCACCACGACGGCAGCTTCAAGTAGACGGCAAGGGCGGCGGCAACCAGGCCGACGAACAGGGCCAGAACCGGCTGGGGAACACCGACGGTAAGCAGAAGGGCCGCCAGGGCCAACCCGGGCAGGTGGGCCAGCAGGGCGGCCAGGGCCGGAGGCAGACGCGACATCAAAGGCGACGCCAGGACGTCAGCGCTTGACATCCAGTTTCTCCGCCACCTCCTTGGCCGTGCTGGCTTCGACCTGACGCGATTCCTTGGTGATGGCTTCCTCGGCCTTCTTGTTCATGACGATGATGGAGATGCGCCGGTTCACCGGGGAGTTGGGGTTGGACGCGTCGAAGGGGACGGCGGAACCCAGGCCCACGACGCGCAGCACCTTGCCATCCTCCAGGCCGCCGGCCACCAGTTCACGCCGGGAGGCATTGGCACGATCGGCTGACAGTTCCCAATTGCTGTAGCCGGTTTCGCCGCCGGAGTAGGACACTGCGTCGGTGTGGCCGGACAGGCTGATCCGGTTGGGGACTTCATTGAGAGTCTTGCCGATCTCGCGCAGGATGTCCCGGGTATAGGGTTTCATGACGGCGCCGCCGGAATCGAACATGGGGCGGTTCTGGTCGTCGACGATCTGGATGCGCAGGCCCTCGCTGGTGATGTCCAGCTTGAGCTGCTTCTTGAACTGGGCCATCTTGGCGTTGCTGTCTATGGCCTTCTCCAGCTTGGTTTTGAGATCCTGCAGACGGGCGGATTCCTGGCGTTCCTGGTCGGCTCGCGAAGTGGAGGTTTCGATCTCGCCCTTTTTCACCTGGCCGGCGCGACGGGTGAGATCGGTGCCACCCCCCTTGATCAGGCTGGTGGCATCACCGGCACCGGAGCCGCCGCTCATGGCGACCTTCATGGGCGTCTTGAAGTATTCAGCGATGCCTTCCAGCTTGGCCTTGGAGGCGGAGCCCAGCAGCCACATGAGCAGGAAGAAGGCCATCATGGCGGTGACGAAGTCGGCGTAGGCGATTTTCCAGGCGCCGCCGTGGGCGCCGCCGCCGCTTTTCTTGATGCGCTTGATGACTATGGGTCGTTGGGTGTCGTCCGCCATGCCTGTCTCCGCTGACTACTTGCCGATCGCCGCTTACAGACTTACTTGCCCTTGCGCGCCTTGATGTCCTCCTCCAGTTCCCGGAAGGACGGCCGTTCGGTAGAGAACAGCACCTTGCGGCCGAACTCGGCGCAGGTCTGGGGCGCGAAGCCGTTGAGGGAGGCGAGCAGGATGACCTTGACGGTCTGGTAGACCTTGGTGGATTCCGCGGCCTTGCCCTCCAGCACAGTGGCCAGGGGCGCGACGAACCCATAGGAAAGCAGGATACCGAGGAAGGTGCCGACCAGGGCGTGGGCGATGAGGATGCCGAGTTCCGAGGGCGGCAGGTGCAGGGATTCCATGGTATGGACCACACCCATCACCGCGGCCACGATACCGAAGGCCGGCATGCCGTCCGCCAGCTTGGACACGGCGTGCGAGGCGTGCATCTCCTCGTGGTGATGGGTCTCGATCTCGGCGTCCATGAGGTTTTCGATTTCCATGGCATTCAGGTTTCCGCCCACCATCATGCGCATGTAGTCAGTGATGAAGTCCACCAGGTGATGGTCGGCGGCGATGTTGGGGTACTTGCCGAAGATGGCGCTTTTCTCCGGCTCTTCCACGTCGCCTTCCAAGGACATCAGGCCTTCCTTGCGCGCCTTGGCCAGTAATTCGAACAACAGGCCGATGAGCTCCATGTAGAACGTTTTTGAGTACTTGGAACCCTTGAAGCAGCTGGCGATACCGCCCAGGGTGTGCTTGAGGCCGTGGGCGTTGTTGGCGGCGATGAAGGCGCCGAAGGCGCCCCCTCCGATCATGACCAGTTCCAGGGGTTGGAAGAGGGCGGCGAGATGGCCTCCCGCCATCGCGAACCCTCCGAACACGCCCACCAGGGCGACCGCCCAGCCGATGATCACGAACATGATCCGTTTCTCCTTCTTTTAGATCAGCACCTTTTGCAAGATGCGCTTCACGGGTCCGAAGCTCTTCCGGTGGATGGGGCTCGGACCATGCAATTCCAGGGCTGCCAGATGCTCCGGGGTGGGATATCCAGCGTGCCGATCGAACCCGTATTCCGGGTATATAACGGCAAGCCGGCGCATTTCTTTATCACGGTCGGTCTTGGCCAGAATGGAGGCGGCGGAGATGCAGGGCTCGCTGGCATCGCCCCTGACGATGGCGCGCGCCGGAATAGGCAGTTCGGGGCAGCGATTGCCGTCGATCAGTGCCTGGGCCGCGGCCGGCCACAGGCCGAGTATGGCGCGGCGCATGGCCAGCAAGGTGGCGTTCAGAATGTTGAGGCGGTCGATCTCTTCTTCTGTCGAGCAGGCCACCGACCAGGCCAGGGCATGGGTGCGAATCTCACCGGCCAGGCGAACGCGGCTGGGTTCGGGAAGTTTCTTCGAATCCTTGAGGCCGGGAATCGGCCGCGTGGGGTCCAGAATGACCGCTGCGGCATACACGGGCCCTGCAAGGGGGCCACGTCCCGCCTCGTCGACGCCACAAATGTAGCAAGGAGCAGGATGAGGGGTCATGTCAGGAAGGGGCGCAGAGCCTGGGCGATCAGCCGTGGCGTGTCGCGTTTCAGCCGGGTGCGCTGGATCCGGAATTCGTCGATTTGCGCTTGTCGGGCGCCTTCATCCCTCAGCAGCTTGTCCAGGGCTTCGGCCAGATTCTCCGGAGTGGCCTGCGCCTGGATGAGTTCCGGCACCAAATCGCGTTGCGCGAGGATGTTGGGCAATCCTATCCAGGGCAGCAGCGCCTGGCGTTTCATGATTTGCCAGGTCAACCAGGGCACCTTGTAGGTGATGACATGGGGACAGTCCAGCAGCAGCGCCTCCAGAGTGGCGGTGCCGGAGGCGACCAGGGCCGCGTCCGCCGCCTGCAGGGCATCGTGGGCATGGCCGAAAAGGATGCGCAGGGGCAGGTCGTGGGCATCCGCCCGGTACAGAGCCTGCTCGAACAGCAGTCGGGTTTCCCGGTTCACCAACGGGATCAGGAAACGGGCGTCGGGATGTGTCTTGTGCAGGTGCCGTGCGGTTTCCACGAACAGCGTCGCCAGGGCTTTCAGTTCCCCGGGGCGGCTGCCGGGAAGAAGCGCCACGTACTCCCCTCCAGCGGCCAACCCGAGCCGCTCCCTGGCTTGGAGACGCGAGGGTTGGGGCAGGGCGTGGGCGAGGGGATGGCCGACGTAGGTGGCCGGGATGCCGGCCTGCTGGAAAAGCGCTTCCTCGAAGGGAAAGATGAGCAGTACGTGGGAAACCGCCTGCCGCACCTTGCGGATGCGTTTGGGACGCCAGGCCCAGACCGAGGGGCTGACGAAATGCACGGTGGCGATGCCGGCCCGCTTGAGGCCGGCTTCCAGCGCCAGATTGAAATCCGGCGCATCGACACCGACGAACAGCCGCGGCGGCCGGGCGAGCAGGTGCTTTTTCAAGGCGGCGCGGATGCCAAGGATGCGGCGCAGGCCGCTCAGGGCTTCCACGTAGCCGCGCACGGACAAGGCGTCCATGGGAAACAGGGAGCGGGCGCCGGCCGCCTGCATCTTGGGGCCGGCGATACCGTAGAAGTCTGCCGGCAGCCTGGCTTGCTTAAGCGCACCGATCAGCAGGCTGCCGAGCAGGTCGCCGGAAGCCTCGCCGGCAACGATGGCTACAGGGCAGGGAGGGAGGTGAGGTGAGAAGGAAGGAGGTGAGCAGGCATCCGTGGCGGGACATTCTTCCTGATCCCTCACTCCTCGCTCCCGACGATCACCGGACAATGCCACGGCCGGAGGTCGCCAGGAAATCCGCTAAAGGCCGGAGTTCGGGCAACGCTTCCGCCTCGGCGGCGATGGCAGCCAGGGCCTCGGCCAGAGTGAGGCCGGACTTGTAGAGGATTTTGTAGGCCCGTTTGAGGCCGGCCAGGGCTTCCGGCGAGAAGCCGCGCCGTTTCAGGCCCTCGGCATTGACCCCATGAGGTGCCAGGGGATTGCCGGCCACGGTGAGGAAGGGGGGCACGTCCTGGCGCACCACCGAGGCGATGCCGGTGATGACATGGGCGCCCACCCGGCAGAACTGGTGCACGCCGGTGAAGCCGCCGAGGATGGCGTAATCGCCGATGTGCACGTGGCCCGCCAAGGTGGCGTTGTTGGCGAAGATAGTGTGATCACCCACCTGGCAGTCATGGGCGATGTGCACATAGGCCATGATCCAGTTGTCATCGCCCAGGCGGGTGACGCCGACATCCTGGACGGTGCCGGTGTTGAAGGTGCAGAACTCGCGAATGACGTTGTGGTCGCCGATCTCCAGGCGTGTGGGCTCGCCAGCGTACTTCTTGTCCTGGGGCTCCTCGCCGAGGGAGCAGAACTGGAAGATGCGGTTGCCGGCACCGATCCGGGTATGGCCGTTGATGACCACGTGGGGGCCGACGCGGGTGCCGGCACCGATATCAACATGCTCTCCGATCAGGCTGTAGGCACCGACTTCCACATCCGCGCCCAATTTCGCGCCGGGATGGACGATGGCGGTGGGATGGATGGCGGCCATGGCGTCAGTCCAGTTCCTTCAGGGTGCACATCAGCTCGGCCTCGCAGGCCAGCTGGCCGTCCACGGTGGCCTTGGTGGCGAATTTCCAGATGCCGCGGGTGGTGCGCAGCACCGTGGCCTCCATGCGCAGTTGGTCGCCGGGCACCACGGGCCGCTTGAAGCGGGCGCCGTCGATGCCGACGAAATACACCACGCTGTTCTCGCTGATTTCCTTGCCGCCACTCTTGAAGGCCAGCAGACCGGCGGTCTGGGCCAGTGCCTCGATCATGAGCACCCCGGGCATCACCGGGTGGTGGGGGAAGTGGCCAGGGAACTGGGGTTCGTTCATGGTCACATTCTTGATGGCCACCACCCGCTCGTTGGGCACCAGTTCCAGCACCCGGTCAACCAGCAGGAACGGGTAGCGGTGGGGCAGGAATTTCATGATCTGGGTGATGTCCATGGCGCTGTCGGTCATTTCTCTTCTTCCTTCTTGAGCAGGTTTTCCAGGGCCTTGATCCGCGCCGCCAGCTTGTCCAGGTGGCGGAGGTGAGCGGCGTTCCTGAGCCAGTCCTCGTGGCGCATCAGGGGTTGCACCGAGGTGTAGGTACCGGGTTCCCGGATATCCTTGGCCACGAAAGTGCCGGCGGAGATGGTGACCCGGTCGCAGATCGTGAGATGGCCGATGATCATGGCGGCGCCGCCGATCTGGCAGTAGGCGCCGATCTTCGTGCTGCCGGCGATGCCGACGCAGGCGGCGATGGCTGTGTGGCGGCCGATGCGGCAGTTGTGGGCGATCTGGATGAGGTTGTCGAGCTTGGCGCCATGTTCGATGACGGTATCGTCCAGTGCACCCCGGTCGACGGTGGTGTTGGCACCCACCTCGACGTCGTCCTCAAGGATCGCCCGGCCCACCTGGGGCACCTTGGACCAGTGTCCGGCTTGCGCATCCTTATCCCAGGCCAGGCCGAAGCCGTCGCCACCGATGACGCAGCCGGGATGGAGAATGACGCGCTCTCCGAGCACACAGCCGTGCTGCACGATGGCGCAGGAATGCAGCAGGCAATCCGCGCCGATGGAGGCCCCCGGGCCGATGACGGCATTGGCGTGGATCACGCTGCGGGCCCCGACGCGGGCACCGGCTCCAATCACCGCGCCGGGGCCGACACGGACGTCGGCGCCGAACTGCGCGTCGGCAGCCACCACCGCGCTGGGATGGATGCCGCGGTCGGGCTGTGGCTCCGGATAAAGCATGGCCACCGCCCGGGCAAAGGCGGCATGGGGGTTGGCCACCGCCAGGCAGGATTGGGGCAAATCTTCCGTCAGGGTGGCGGGAATGATGAGGGCACCGGCTCGCGAGGCACGAGCCTGGGCCAGGTATTTTGCGCCAACCAGAAAGCCGATCTGGTCGGCGCCGGCGTGCTCAAGGGAAGCCGCACCGCGGATGGCCACCCCGGCGTCGCCGCGGATTTCCCCGCCCAGGCGGGCCTGGAGATCGGCCAGCGTCAGGACGGGCATGGAAGAATCAGCGGTCGAGGGCTTTCAGGACCCGGTCGGTGATGTCCACCTTCGGACTGGCATAGACGACGTTCTCGACGATCAGGTCGAATTTCTCCTTCTCGGCGATTTCCACGATGGCCTTGCGGGCGCGCTCCTGGACGCTGGCGAATTCCTCGTTCTTGCGCTGGTTGAGGTCTTCGCGGAACTCGCGCTGGGCATGTTGGATGTCGCGGGACAGATTGGCCAGGTCCTTCTGTTTCTTGTTGCGCTCCGCCTCGGAGATCGTGAGGCCTTCCTTCTCCAGGTAACTCTGCAGGTCCCGCGCCTGCTTCACCTGTTTCTGGATGTCCTGCTCGCGGGTCTGGAACTCCTTCTCCAGCTTCTTTTGCGCCTTGATGGCGATGGGCGCGTCGCGGAATACCTTTTCCGTGTTGACGAAGCCGATCTTGAGTTCGGCGGCCTGGGCTACCAAGGGGAGTGCGCAACAGGCGAGGAGGGAAAGAAAGCGTTTCAAGACGGGCTCCTTAGAACACGTTGCCGAGTTGGAATTGGAATATCTGTTTCTTGTCGTCCGCTGCCGCATTGAGCGATTTGGCCAAGGACAATTTGATGGGTCCCATGGGTGAGTACCAGGTGGCGGCCATGCCCACGGAGTAGCGCATGTCGCCGGTGGAAAGCGTCTTGTATCGACCCAGGTGGTCGTCGGGACCGGCGATGGCGCCGATATCCAGGAAAGTGGACAGGCGCACGGAACGGTCGTTCCCCATCCCCGGCATGGGGAACAGCAATTCGGCATTGCCGATCAAACGCTTCTCGCCGCCGATGGAAAAGCTCTCGTTGGTGGCGTTGAGCGCTTTGGGCCCCAGGGCGCCGGAATCAAAGCCGCGCACCGAGCCGATGCCCCCGGCGAAGAAATTGCGGAACAAGGGCAGGTTCTTGCCGCTGTAGCCGCCACCGATTCCGAGCTCGCCATTGAGCAGCAGGCTGACGTTGCGAGACAGGGGCTTGAGCCACTGGTACTGGTAGTTGAGCTTGTAATACTCGTAATCGCCCAAGGGCATGCCGAATTCGATGAAGGCGCGCTGGAAGCTGCCCTTGGTGGGATAAAGCAGGCTGTCGCGTGAATCCCTGGCCCAGCCCGCTTCGAGACGAAGGGTGGTATTGGTGACTCCGTTGACGGTGCCGCCGTATGCGACGGCAAAGTTGCGATAGACGTTGGGTGCGCTGGCGGCCAAGTCGAGCGAAATCTTTTCGTAGGCGGCGCCCAGGTTCAGAGTGTCGAGTTCGGAGATGGGTACACCCAGGCGCAGGCCCAGGCCGGCGGTCGAGGTGGTGTAGTCCACCACCGCGTTCAGGCTGGAGGTGTCCACGTCCCGCTTGTATAGATCGTAGCCCAGGCTGACACCATCCTGGGTGAAGTAAGGATTCGTGAAGGACAGGGAGTAGACCGTGTTTACCTTGCCGTTGTTGACCTGGGCGGACAGGCGGTTGCCCGTGCCGAACAGGTTGTTCTGGCTGATGCCGCCAGATACCACGAGGCCTTCCGAGCTGGAGAAGCCGGCGCCCAGCATGATGTTGCCGGTGGGCTGCTCGGTGACGTTGACGTTGACGTCGACCTGATCGGTGGTGCCGGGCACCGGTGGCGTTTCCAGGTTGGTCTCCTTGAAGAAACCCAGACGTTCCACCCGTTCGCGGGAACGGTTGATCTTGTCGGCGGCATACCAGCCGCCTTCCATCTGGCGCATCTCGCGGCGTACCACCTCGTCCTTGGTCTTGGTGTTACCTGTGACGTTGACCCGCCGCACATAGACCTTGCGGCCCGGGTCCACCAGGAAGGTAAAGCTGGCGGTGCCTTTTTCCTTGTCGATTTCGGGGGCGGCATTGACGTTGGCGAAGGCGTAGCCGTCGTTGCCCAGGCGATCCCCGATCTTCTTGGTCGATTCGTTGAGTTTTTCCCGGGAGAACACTTCACCCGGCTTCAAGGTGACCAAGGCCTTGAGTTCGCTTTCCGGCACAGGCAGTTCACCGGCCAGGCGGAATTCGGAGACCGTATATTTCCCCCCTTCCACCACGTTGATGGTGATGTAGATGTCCTGTTTGTCGGGGGTGATGGAGACCTGTGTGGATTCGATGGCGAATTCCAGGTAGCCCTGATTCAGGTAATACGACCGCAGGGTTTCCAGGTCGCCGGACAATTTCTGCTTGGAATACTGGTCGTTCTTGGTCCACCAGGTCATCCACCCGGGCGTGCTCAGGTTGAACAGCTTGAGCAGGTCCTTTTCCTTGAAGGCCTTGGTGCCGACGAGATTGATGGACCGGATCTTGGCGACTTCACCCTCGGTGACATCGAAGCTGACCGCAACCCGGTTGCGCTCCAGCGGCGTGGAGGTGGCCTTGACCTGCACCGCGTACATGCCGCGGTTGTAGTACTGGCGCTTGAGTTCCTGCTCTGCTTTGTCCAACAGGGACTTGTCGAGGATGCGGCCTTCCGCAAGGCCGAGTTCCTTCAGGCCCTTCTTGATGTCCTCCTTGGAAAATTCCTTCATCCCGGAGAAATCGACGCTGGCGATTCCCGGGCGCTCCTCCACGGTAACGATGAGCAGGCCATTGCTGCTTTCCAGGCGGACATCCTTGAAGAAGCCCGTGGCATAGAGGGCCTTGATGGCATCGGAGGCCTTGTCGGCGGTCAGGGTTTCGCCGACCTTGACCGGAAGATAGCTGAATACCGTGCCGGCTTCGGTGCGCTGGATGCCCTCGACGCGGATATCCTTGATCTGGAAGGGCTCGAAAGCCTGGGCTTGGGCGGAGAACAGGGCGAGGGCCAGCAGGCTGGGGCGGAAGGAGAACATGGGAGCGGTCACCCGAGGAAGAGTCGCTGTAGGTCGTTGAACAAGGCAAAAAACATGAGCAGGGTCAGAAGGCCAATGCCAATCTTCTGGCCGATCTCCTGAACGCGCTCGGAAACTGGCCTGCCAGTGAGAAACTCCGCGAAATAATACAGCAAGTGCCCCCCATCCAGTAGCGGTACGGGCAGGAGATTGAGCACGCCGAGACTGATGCTGACCAGGGCGAGAAATGCAACAAAGGAAGCCCAGCCACTTTCTGCAGACTGGCCTGCATAGTCAGCAATGGTAATGGGGCCGGACAGGTTCTTGATGGATACCTGACCGATGATCATGCGCCCCAGCATCTCAAGGCTGAACAGGCTGAGTTCCCAGGTGCGTGCGCTGGCGCGCTGCAATGCCTCCAACGCGCCATATCGCGCCATGCCCTGATAGGGGGCCAGCAGATTTGGATCAAGCCGGGGTGCAGCGCCGATGCGGCCCACGGTTTTACCACCGCTCTCGACGCGCGCGGGGGTCAAAGCGACTTCGCTGATGCGCCCCTGGCGCTCGATGCGGAAATTCAGGGGGCCACCCGGTGAGGCCCTGACAATGTCCACCACCTGCTCCCAATGCGCGATGGAACGCCCATCCACGGCAAGGATGCGGTCGTTGCTGCGCAACCCTGCCTGGGTAGCCACTCCGTTGACTGTGAGGTCCCCCAGGATGGGCGGGAGAGGCGGGCGGTAGCGCACCAACCCGAGGTCGGCCAGTGGCGATTGTTCAAAGTCTGCCCCGCGAGCACCAATGCCCAGGGTGCGATAGGCGAGATGGCTCTTGGCGTCCAGTGTGTCCAGCCGCAAGGTTTCCTTGCCGATGGCGTGACGCAACACCAGCCAATGCAAATCCTGGAAGCTTTCCACGGCCTCGCCATTCACGGCCGTCACCATTTCCCCCGAACGAATCCCAGCCAGAGCGGCGGGGCTTCCGGCGGGGGGCTCGCCCAGCACTGGCTTCAGAATGGGGATGCCCGCCATGAACAGCCCCCAGAACAACAGAATCGCCAGCAGGAAGTTGGCCACGGGGCCCGCAGCGACGATGGCGGCACGGGCGCCCAAAGGCTTGCGGTTGAAGGCGCGGTCAAGTTGTTCCAGTGGTACCGGGGCTTCCCGCTCGTCCAGCATTTTTACGTAGCCACCCAGCGGGATCGCCGAGAGCGCCCATTCGGTGCCGTGCCTGTCCTGCCGCCGGGCGACGGCTTTGCCGAAACCCACGGAGAAGCGCAGCACCTGCACGCCACTAAGGCGGGCCACCAGGTAATGGCCGAACTCGTGGAATACGATGAGGATGGCCAGGGTGGCCAGGAAGGCGAGCAGCGTGGTCATGCCCGGCTGACGGGGGCGGCGGCGATGAGTTCCCGGGCGACGATGCGTGCCGCCATGTCGGCGGCCATCAGATCATCCAGGGTATCCGCCGGCATCCCAGCCAGGCGATGCAACGTGTGTTCCAGCGTGGCAGCGATACCCAGGTAGGGAATACGCCGCTCCAGGAAGGCGGCTACCGCTTCCTCGTTGGCAGCATTGAGTACCGCCGTGGCGGCGCCGCCTGCGGCCAGGGCCTGATAGGCCAGTCCCAGGCAGGGGAAGCGGCGTAGGTCCGGGGCTTCGAAGGTCAGCATGCCAATCTTCGCCAGGTCAAGCCAGTTGACGCCGGCTTCTACCCGCTCCGGATAGGCCAGCGAATGCGCGATGGGGGTGCGCATGTCCGGGTTGGAAAGCTGGGCCAGCACCGATCCGTCCAGGTATTCCACCATGGAGTGGATGATGCTCTGGGGATGAATGACCACTTCGATTTGCTCGGGCCGCGCGTCGAACAGCCAGCGCGCCTCGATCACCTCAAGGCCCTTGTTCATCATGGTGGCGGAATCGACCGAGATCTTCTTGCCCATGACCCAATTGGGGTGGGCGACAGCTTCCTCGGGGCTGATGTCCTGGAGGGTGTCCAAGGCCCGGGTGCGGAACGGCCCGCCTGAGGCGGTAAGCAGGATGCGGCGCACACCGTGGGTCTCTGGCTTGCCGGCATAGCCAGCCGGAAGGGATTGGAAGACGGCGTTGTGCTCGCTGTCGATGGGCAGCAGCGTGGCGCCGTGCACCCGAACCGCATCCATGAAGAAGCGGCCGGCCATGACCAGGGTTTCCTTGTTCGCCAGCAGCACCCGCTTGCCGGCACGGGCGGCGGCCAGGGCGGGCCTGAGGCCGGCGGCGCCGACGATGGCAGCCATGACGCTGTCCACCTCAGGAAGGGCAGCGACGAATTCCAGCGCGTCTCCTCCAGCCAGCACCTCGGTGTCGAGTCCGCTCAGGAGGGTTTCCAGAACTTTCGCCTTGTCCCTATCGAGAACCACGGCGTAGCGTGGCCGGAACTGCCGGCATTGCTGCGCCAGGCGGTCGATCTGGTTCTGTCCGGTGAGGGCGACCACCCGGAACATCTCGGGATGGCGGGCGACCACATCCAGGGTATTGACGCCGATGGTGCCTGTTGCGCCTAGCACGGTGAGATTGCGAACAGTCATTTCAGCCACATCCAGAGCAGGGCGGCGACGGGCAGCACGGCGGTCAGGCTGTCGATCCGATCCAGGACGCCGCCGTGGCCGGGCAACAGGTTGCCGCTGTCCTTGATGCCGGCTTGGCGTTTCAGCGCACTTTCGAACAGGTCGCCCAGCACCGAGAGCCCGAACAGCACCCAGAATGCCGCCAGGGCCTGGGGAAGACAGCGGAAGCCACAGGTTCCGGGGGAGAGAAAATGCACCAGCAGGCCGTAGGCCGTGACCGCAAGCCCGGCGCCGATGGCACCTTCCCAGGTCTTGCCCGGGCTGATGGCGGGAGCCAGCTTGCGCCGGCCGAAGCGGCGCCCGGCGAAATAGGCGGCGCTGTCGGCGATGACCACGATGCCGACCACCACCAGCAGCAGGTGCGGGCTTTCACCACGCAGGTGAACGATGGCCAGATGGGTCGGGATCAGGACGATGGCGCCGAGCAGCAGGTGCACTGCGCGTGGCCTTACGGCCACGCCGCGGGCCAGGAGAATGGGCGCGAGCAGCCAGAATGCCAGGGCAGGGAAATAGGGGGCGGGCAGACCGGAGGATGCCGCTGCCAAGGTGACGCTGGCGGCGCAGACCGTGCCTGCGTAGAGCCAGGTTAGGGGGTGCCGCAACCCTGCCATGCCGGCCCACTCCCAGGCCGCCAGCAGCAGTACCACGCCGGTCAGGCCGATCCAGGCCCAGGCAGGCGCCAGATACAGGGCCGCGAGGAATCCGCCGATGAGCGGCGCGGCGGTGGCGATCCGAGTTCTAACGCTCAAGAAGCTGCTCGCTGGTGCGCCCGAAGCGGCGCTCGCGTTTCTGGTAGGAGGCGATGGCCAGATCCAGGGCCTGGGCGTCGAAATCCGGCCAAAGGGTATCGGTGAAATAGAGTTCGGCGTAGGCCAATTGCCAGAGCAGGAAGTTGCTGATGCGCTGTTCGCCACCGGTGCGGATGAACAGATCGGGTTCGGGCGCGTAAGGCATGCAGAGGTAGTCCGCCAGTGCTTCCTCGGTAAGTTCCTCTCCACCGGGATGGTCGCGGAGCCAGCCGTTCGCCGCGTGGATGACGTCCCAGCGGCCGCCGTAATTGGCGCATACGGTTAGAGTTAGCCTGGCATTGCCGGCCGTACGGGCCTCGCCGTGTGCGATCAGGTCGCGAAGGCGCTGATCGAAGCGGGACAAATCCCCTACCACCTTCAGGCTGACGCCGTTGCGGTGCATCTTGTCCACTTCCCGCTCTAAGGCCATGACGAACAGTTCCATCAGGCGGTTGACCTCATCCTGGGGGCGGCGCCAGTTCTCGGAACTGAAGGCGAACAGAGTGAGGTAACCGATTCCCCTGCGGATGCAGGCCTCGACGATGTCGCGCACGCGTTCCACCCCCTGGGCGTGGCCAGCCACCCGGGGCATGAGGCGCTTCTTCGCCCAGCGGCCGTTGCC
>Ga0233425_10004927_pt1 | contig 21763 bp, 21 predicted proteins | sample Watercolumn_Towu_2_FD_181712 | JGI IMG/M metagenome (GOLD analysis project Ga0233425, IMG submission 181712) | Freshwater microbial communities from Lake Towuti, South Sulawesi, Indonesia - Watercolumn_Towuti2014_140_MG | ecosystem: Environmental > Aquatic > Freshwater > Lake | place...
CGCGCAACTTGGCCACGATTTGCTCGGGCTTTAATCGAACACCTTTTGGCATAACTTAATCCTTTCGAATGATGAAAACACTCAGTTTCTCTCACTCACAATGGATCAGTTTTTAAACGCAGGTCACCAGCGCGCCGGGCAAGTTAGCCGCAAGCGTCTCGATCGTTGCGCGTACTCTCGATGTGACTGGCTCGTCGAAGGAAAACGTCGCGACAGGGCCAGTCCGGTGCGACTCGCACTCCGCGACGAGGCCGATCTGCCCGGCCTTCGTGACGAAGGCCGCGAAGGCGCGGCGCGTGTGGGGGTCGTCGACTGGCTTACGTCGACCGTAGTCCAACTCTTCGTGCGAGGTGGCGAGCCGGCACGGCACGAAGAACGCGGCCCTAGTCCCAGGTGCCCGATCCATGTTCAGGCTCGCCGTGCCGCTGCGCTATCGGGCGCCCAATTACCAGCGAGAAACGCTCGCAGATCTTGGACACGCCAATGGACCACGCGCCCGCCGAGGGCTTTCGTCGGTGCGGGGAATCGTCCCGCGCGAACGGCGCGCCACAGCGAGCTGCGCGACGTGGCGAACACGGCGAGCACGAGCGGCATGCGGACGAGGCCCTCGGGCGGCAGGGTGGGTTGTTTCTGCGCGTCAACCCTCGCAACCTCCATTCTCGACGCCCCGGTGCGGGATGCACCACGAGCGGTCGCAGAGGGGACGTTACGACGGGAAACCGTCATCAAGCGTGCGGTAGCGCCCGGCGGCCGGTGAACCTAGCCCGGCGCGTCTCGGCGTTTCGGCCCCCTGCTGGCAGAGATTGAAACCTGCGGGAGCGCCCTCAAGGACACGCCACAGACCGGCTCCGGACCAACGGTCGCTGACCGCGATCAGGATGTCGTGGGTAGAGTCTGGGGTAGATCTAGGTCACAAAAAGAAACTAGTTCTTTGTCAGTGGCTTAGATCAACAAATGGCGGAGAGAGTGGGATTCGAACCCACGGTGCGCTGTTAACGCACACACGCTTTCCAAGCGTGCGCCTTAAGCCGCTCGGCCATCTCTCCGCAGCGCGCCGATTCTACCGCAGGGTCGTTTTGCTACACTGCCCGCCGGGAGAGGGAGATGCGCATACTGGTCGCCGAGGACGACCCCAACCTCGCTGAAGGCCTGCTCAGGTCGCTGCGCCAATCCGGCTACGCCGTCGACAGCGTGACCAACGGCGAAGAGGCCGACGCCGCGCTCGAGGCGAACGAGTTTGATCTGCTCATCCTCGATATCGGCCTGCCGAAGAAATCCGGCCTGGAGGTCCTGAGGCGGCTGCGCAGCCGCAACTCCCCCCTTCCGGTGCTGATCCTGACCTCGCGCGACACGGTGGGCGACCGAGTGACCGGGCTGGATGCCGGCGCCGACGACTACCTCGCCAAGCCCTTCGAGCTCGCCGAGCTCGCGGCGCGCGTGCGCGCCCTCACCCGCCGCGGCATGACGGGCGGCTCGGTGCTGATCTCGCACGGGCCGCTCACCTACGACCAGATCGGCCGCGTTGCGCGGCTCAATGGCGAGACGATCGATTTCTCCGCGCGCGAGGTCAGCCTGCTCGAGATCTTCCTGCAGCGCGCGGGGCGCCTCGTGTCCAAGGACCAGCTCGTCAACCACCTGTGCGAGTGGGGCGAAGAGGTTTCCGCCAACGCGATCGAGGTCTACGTGCACCGCCTGCGCAAGAAGCTGGAGCCAGGTGGCGTGCGCATCGTCACCGTACGCGGCCTCGGCTACAGCCTGGAGAAGCCAGAAGCGAGGTGATGTGCCGCGGTTAGCAGCCCGGCGGGCGGATCTGCGGATATCCGAGATCCGAGCAAGTCTTGACCTTGAACACCACCACCACGAGCCAGAGCACGATCAGCAGAAAGAACGCGACCATCCCGATGTGCTGGTCCAGAACGACGCGCGGCGTAATAAGGCGCGTCACCTTCGTGACCGGCGAGGTCAGCGTCTGAAACAGCTTGTAGACGACGTTCTCCGCGCGCTTGGAGCCGGCCACGAGCCACAGCACGCCTTGGCCGAGGAACGCGACGCCGGCGATTTCGAGCAGCGCCTTCAGAATTACAATGATCTGTAGCGTAGGATCCATGGATGGAGCACTGGCTATACTACCTGCGCGGTTGGCTGCTCGAGCTCTTCGGCCTGAAGCCTCAGGCGATCGAGGCCTACACCGCCGCCCGGCGCGCCGCGCCGGCGTTCCTCAGGCCGACCAACCGGATCGCGTACATCCTCGCCCTCCAGGAGCGCTTCGACGAGGCCGAGCCCTACTTTCTCGAAGTGCTGCGCGCCGACCCCGGAAACGCGACCGCGCATTTTAATCTCGGCTTCACCTACGACAAGCGCGGCAGGCACGCGCTCGCGATCGACTCTTTTCGCGAAGCAACCCGGCTGAATCCGAAGATTGACCGCGCCTGGTATGGCCTCGGCCTTGCGCTCGCCCACCTCGGCCGGCACGAGGAGGCCGCCGCGGCGCTGCACCAGGCCGCCGAGCTGCAGCCGATGAATCCTCACGCCTGGTATGCCCTCGGCATGGCCTATCACAGCCTGAACCAGCCGGCCAAAGTCAAGCAGGTGGCGCTGCACCTGGTGCGTTTTGATCCGAAGATGACACGCCGCCTGATCCGCGAGGCCGAGCGTGCCGACCTCGCTTACCTGGTCAAGGACTTGGTCGCGTAGCCCCGCGTCAGCGGAAGACCACCTGCACGACTTTCATCTTGCCGCTCGCGTCCTTCTGGAGGATGAGCACGGTTTCTGGGTCGACCTGGTTGTTGTTGTCCGGATCGAAGGTCTTGCGCTTATAGCTCCACTTCGGCGTGTTCGGGCTAGATGCGTCCACCGAATCAGGCTTGCCGACCTTGGCAACCACCTCGTCCTCCGTCTTGTCCTGGACATAGCCCGTGAACAAGCCGCGCGTGAGGCCGCCCTCGCGGCCTTCGCAGCCCGCGAGCGCAAGGACCAGGCCGCAGGCGGCGACCAGAAACATCTTCATCTTCAAATCCCTTCGCAAAGAACAGCCATCATACAAAAACAAGGCCCGCCGAAGCGGGCCTTGTTCACTGCGGACCGCAACGAGGTTACCTGGCCTCGCTGACCAGCGTGTCACCCTTCAGGTGCGGATAGCGCACATGCTCCACCAGATCCTGCACTTCCTTGGACGGCGCGGGCGTCAGCAGGCTCACGACGATGATCGTGAGCAGGCCCGCCGGCAGGCCGAACATCCCGGCTGAGACCGGGTTGAGGCCGAACCACAGGTCCATCTTCGGCACGCCCATGTTGGTGAAGAACGGGTAGGTGCGCAGCATGTAGTAGATGCAGATCCCCAGTCCCACGGCCATGCCGATGATCGCGCCCCACTTGGTCGCGCGCTTCCAGAACACGCCGATGACCAGCGCCGGGAAGAACGCCGAGGCCGCGAGCGAGAACGCCGCGCCGACCAGGAACAGGATGTCTCCCGGCTTGAACGAGGTCACCCACGCCGCCACGATGGCCACCACGACCAGCAGGACCTTCGAGATCGTCACGCGCTTCGAGGTCGAAGCGGTCGGGTCGATCATCTTGTAGTACAGGTCGTGCGAGAGCGCGTTGGAGATCGTGAGCAGCAGTCCGTCCGCGGTCGAGAGCGCCGCCGCCAGGCCGCCCGCCGCGACCAGGCCGGAGACGACGTACGGCAGGCCCGCGATTTCCGGCGTCGAGAGGACGATGAGGTCCTGCCCGATCACCACCTCGGCCCACTGCACGATGCCGTCCTTGTTGATGTCGGTGATGTTCAGCAGACTCGGGTCCACCTTCGCCCAGTTCGCCGCCCAGGCCGGCAGCGACGCGAACGAGCTGCCCACCAGGTTCGTATACATGTCGAACTTGGCGAGCACCGCCAGGCACGGCGCCGTGAAGTACAGCAGGAAGATGAAGAACAGCGACCAGAACACCGACACCCTCGCCTGCTGCACGCTTGGAGTCGTGTAGTAGCGCATCAGGATGTGCGGCAGAGCCGCGGTACCGAACATCATGCAGAACACGATGCCGATGAAGTTCAGCCGCGCGGTATCACGCGTCTTTTCGTCCTTGCCGGGGTACGCCTCGGCATGCACCCGCGGGGGCGCCGCGCGCGCGGCCAAGCCGGCCTCGCGCCGATAGGTCGAGGTCGCCGCCGCGACGCTGGTCGGATAGGCCGCCTGCGCCTTCTCGGCCGCAGCGAGCCGCGCAGCATCGCCGGAAGCTTTCGCATCCGCGACCGCCTTGTCGACGCTCGCCTTGCCTTCGGCATGCGCCTTCGCCGGATCCTTCAGCGCTTCCCTGCCCGCCGCCGCGCGATCCGCGAAGATCTTGCGCACCTCCTGCTCCTTCGGGTCGGCGGTGATCTTCTTCTCCAGCTCGCCGACCTTCTGCAGCGTGTAGCCATAGGCGAGCTGCGGCACCGGCACGCCGGTGTGCTTGATGCCGAGCCAGACGACCGGCGTCAGGTAGGCGATGATGAGGATGATGTACTGGGCGACCTGGGTCCAGGTCACCGCGCGCATCCCGCCCAGCATCGAGCAGACCAGAATGCCGCCGAGGCCGACGAACACTCCCACGCCGAACTCCAGGCCGGTGAACCGGCTCGTGATCAGGCCGACGCCGTAGATCTGCGCCACCACGTACACGAACGAGCACGTGATCGCAGAGATGATGCCGATCGTGCGCACGATGTTGCCGCCGTAGCGCTCGGCGAGAAAGTCCGGGATCGTGAACTGGCCAAACTTGCGCAGGTAGGGCGCGAGGAACAGCGCCACCAGGCAGTAGCCGCCGGTCCAGCCCATCACCCAGGCGAGGCCGTCAAAGCCGCCGATGAACAGGCCTCCCGCCATGGCGATGAACGAAGCCGCGCTCATCCAGTCGGCGCCGGTCGCCATGCCGTTGAAGAATGCCGGCACGCGCCTGCCGGCGACGTAGTACTCCGCGACTTCCGACGTACGGCTCATGATGCCGATGCCGGCATAGAGCCCGATCGTCGCGAACAGGAACCAGTAGCCGATCCATTGCCGCGACATCCCCATTTGCTCGGCCGCCGCGAGCGCGAGGATGAAGAGGATGAAACCGCCGGTGTACCAACTGTAGTTTTTCTTGAGCTGGCGGTTGAATTCCGCGTGCGAGAAGGCTTGGCTGCTCATTCGAGGTCTCCCTCATCCACTTGGTATTCCTTGTCCAGCTTGCCCATCAGCCAGGCGTACACGCCGATGATGACCACGTAGATCGCAAGCGAGCCTTGCGCCGAGAACCAGAACCCCAGCGGCCAGCCGAAGAAGGTGATCTGGTTCAGCTGACGCGCGTACCAGGCTTCGACGAACGTCACCAGGAACCAGACGAACAGCAGGATCGCCGTGTAGACGAGATTCTTGCGCCAGTATTCCTGATGCTTTTCAGTGAGCTGCATGCCCCCTCCCCTAGGATGATGGCTGCTGGATACTGATTGCAGAATCTTACATAGCCCTTACAAATCGGCTGCTCAATGCTGCGGCGCGTCAAGAGGCCATGGGAAGAGTGAAGGAAAAGCAGGTCTCGCCGCTGCGCCCGCTCGCCACCCAGATGCGACCACCCAGCCGCTCGACGATGCGCTTACAGATGTGCAAGCCGAGACCCGTACCGTACGGGCGGCCGCTTTGCGGCTCACTCGCCTGACGGAATCGCTCGAAGATCGCCTCCTGGTCGCCCGGCGCGATGCCCGGACCGTTGTCGCGCACGTCGATGCGGACGACGTTCTGTGACTGGGACAGTGCGACCTCGACCTTCCCCTGGCGCGCATCGCAATACTTCACCGCATTCGAGAGCAGGTTCAGCATCACCTGCACGATGCGATCGAGATCCGCGGTCACCGCCGGCACGCGCTCGGGCATGCGCGTGTGCAGCTCGACGCTGCGCTCCCTCGCGACCTCGCTCATGGCGGCGACCGTGTCCTCGACGATCTCCTTCATGTCCACCGGCCCCGGGCGCCACTCGACGTTGCCCGACTCGAGCTTGGAGACGTCCAGGATCTGGTTGATCAGCCGCGTCAGGCGCTCGCTCTCCTTTATGACGATGCCGAGCTGGCGCGCGCGCTCTGCCGGATCGAGGTCCGGGTTGTCGCGCAGGATTTGCGAGAAGGTGCGGATCGAGGTGAGCGGCGTGCGCAGCTCGTGCGAAACGGTGGCGACGAAATCGTCCTTGAGCCGGTCGAGCTCCTTCAGGCGCTCGTTCGCCTCGCGCAACTCTCCGGTGGCGCGCTCGAGCTCCTTCGATTTCTGTTCCAGCCGGTGGCTGTAGACGATCACCTGCGAGGCCTCGTTTAGCATCTCGCGCACCTCCTCGACTGAGAGGGCCTCCTCCTTCACGGCCGAGGCCACCATGATGTGCGCGGAGGCCGCGCCGATGGCGCCGGCGAGCTGCATCTCGGCGAAGTGCACCAGGTTCGCGTCCGCCTGCAATTCACCCGGCCAGGCGAGGCCGCGGCTGCGGGCGTACTCTCGGAACGCCGCATCGGCCGCGTCCGGGCCGATGAAGCGCGTGAGCAGGCGATGCAGCTCTTCGGCTGACGCGGTGCCACGCCAGAACGACGCGCCGGGCGTCTCGGCCTGCCGGTACGCGTTTACGAACACGCTGGCCTGGCGCGCCTCCTGCGCGTCGCGCGTCCCGAGCAGCGACACCCCGACATAGGTGCCGACATTGGCGATCATGCTCCAGAGCATGGCGTGCGTAATCTGGTCGAGGCCAGAAAGACCGAAGAGCTCGAGCGGCTTCAGCAGCGCGATGCCGAAGGGGCCCTGCTCCATCAATCCGATCGGCACCCAGCCCGAGCGCGCCAGCGCGGGCATGAACAGCGTGTAGCCCCAGACCGCGAAGCCGGCGAGCAGGCCGCACATCGCGCCGCGGCGCGTGCCGCCCTTCCAGAAGATGCCGCCGAGCAGCGGCGGCGCGAACTGCGCCACCGCGGCGAACGAGACCAGGCCGATCGACACCAGCGCGTAAGCCTCGCCGGCAAGACGGAAGTACAGATAGCCGAGCAGCAGGATGCCGACGATCGCGCCACGGCGGATGCCGAGCAGCAGCGCGGTGAGGTCGCGCCGCTCGGCGAGTCGCAGGCGCTTCATCCGCAGCAGCACCGGCATGACCAGGTCGTTGCACACCATGGTCGAGAGCGCGATCGTCTCGACGATCACCATGCCGGTCGCGGCCGACAGCCCGCCGATGAAGACGAGCAGCGCGAGCCCCTCCTGCTTGGCCGCCATCGGCAGCGTCAGCACGAAGGTGTCGGCGTCGACACTGCCGTCCGGAAAGCGCAGGTTGCCGCCGAAGGCGATCGGCAGCACGAACAGGTTGATCGCCAGCATGTAGAGCGGAAACAGCCAGATCGCCTTGTCGAGGTGGCGCTCGTCCTTGTTCTCGATCACCGCGACCTGGAACTGGCGCGGCAGGAACATGATCGCCATCATCGACAGGATGGTCAGCCACACCCAGCTCGCATAGCCGCCCGCGACGCCCTCGATCGGCGTCAGCAGTGGCTTCATGCTCGGCTCGGCGCGCACCCGATCGAAGATGTCGCCCAGGCCGTTGTACATGCCGTAGGTGACGAAGATGCCCACCGCGAGGAACGCGAGCAGCTTCACCAGCGATTCGAACGCGATCGCCGCCACCATGCCCTCGTGATGCTCGGCGGCGTCCAGGTGGCGCGTGCCGAAAAGGATCGTGAACGCCGCCAGAATCAGCGCGACCCAGAACGCGGTGTCCGCGGCGAGCGGCGCCGCAGCCGCGCGTGCCGGCATGGTGATTTCCGGGTACTGCAGCAGGATCGCGTAGCTGCTCGAGATCGCCTTCAGCTGCAGCGAGATGTACGGCAGGATGCCGATCACCGCGATCACCGTCACCAGGCCGCCGAGCACTGCGCTCTTGCCGTAGCGCGAGCCGATGAAGTCGGCGAGCGAGGTGATGCGGTTGTTCTTGCTGATGCGGATGATCTTGCGCATCACGATCCACCAGAGCGCGATCATCAGCGTCGGCCCGAGGTAGATCGGCAGAAAGCCGATGCCGTCACTCGCCGCGCGGCCGACCGAGCCGTAGAAGGTCCACGCGGTCGCATAGACCGCGAGCGACAGGGCGTAGATGTACGGATTGGCGATGATCGAGCGGCCTGCGTCGGCACGCTTGTCGGCGTAATACGCGATGCCGAAGAGCAGCCCGAGGTAGGCGAAGCTCACCAGGACGATGATGTAGCCCTGCAGCATGCGCTTCGCCTAGCGGCGCGACTCGATGACGATCGCCATGAGCGCGACCAGCAGCGCCCACGCCGCGAAGATGTAGGCGTAGAGCACCGGCACGCCGAACACCTCGGCTGCCACATTGAAGAGCGACAGCAACGGGTAGTTGAACAACAGGCAGCCCAGCACGAACAGCGCGATCAGGCGCTGGCTTCTCGGCTCCTGCTCCTGCATCCCGTCTCCTCCATGTAGCCGGACGCTAGCCGCTATGCGGGAAGCCGGCGGCGTCGTTGATGCCCATGACAGCTCCCGGCACGTTGCTGTGCACGTCCTTGAGCGAGCGCAGCTGCTCCTTGCCGCAGGCGGCGCACTTGTAGAGCGGCACCTCCATCTGCGCCTTCATGGGCGCGAGCTCCTCGTACTTGAGCTCGTACGCGTATGTCTCCGTGCGCTCGGGCTTTCCGGCAAGGTCCTTGCCGCACGCTCCACAGAGATGTTTCTTGAAGATCAGGCCCTCCTCCTTGCCGACGGGAAGCTGGCCCTCCCGCTGGAGGACCTCCTGGATGAGCCAGAGCATGAAGTCGCCGCGCACCGGCGCCTTGTGCTTTTTCGAGCACAAGAACGCCGGCATATCGATGACAGTCATCTTCAGTGGCCCGCTGCTGCCCGAGATCGAAGGCAATGCCTGCAGCTCGCAGGCGCTGGAACAGCGGGCGCAACGCGGAATCTTCAGGGCCATAGGCGCCTCCCTCGCTCGAATCGGTCAGGTGCTCTGCTTCAGCTGCTCCAGGATTTGCGGATTCTCCAGCGTCGACACGTCCTGCTTGATCTCCTCGCCCTTCGCGATCGCGCGCAACAGGCGCCGCATGATCTTGCCGGAGCGCGTCTTGGGCAGATTGTCGCCGAAGCGAATGTCCTTCGGTCGGGCGATCGGCCCGATCTCCTTGGCGACCCAGTCGCGCAGCTCCTTGGCGATCTTCTGGGCATCGGCGCCGCTCGGGCGTGCGCCCTTGAGCACCACGAAGGCGCACACCGCCTCGCCGGTCAGCTCGTCCGGCCGGCCGACGACGGCCGCTTCGGCGACCAGCTTCGTGTTGGCGACCAGCGCCGACTCGATCTCCATCGTGCCCAGGCGGTGGCCGGAGACGTTCAGCACGTCGTCGATGCGCCCGACGATGCGGAAGTAGCCCTGCTCGTCCGTGCTCGCGCCGTCGCCCGCCAGGTACAGCTTGTTCTTGAAGTCGTCGGGCCAGTAGGTCTTCTTGTAGCGCTCGGGGTCGCCCCAGATCGTGCGCAGCATCGAAGGCCACGGGCGCCGGATGACGAGGATGCCGCCCTTGCCCTTGCCGACGGAGTTGCCGGTCTCGTCGACGATGTCGGCGAAGATTCCGGGCAGAGGCAGCGTCGCCGAGCCCGGCTTCGTCGGCGTCGCGCCCGGCAGGGGCGAGATGAGATGGCCGCCGGTCTCCGTCTGCCACCACGTGTCGACGATCGGGCAGCGGCCGCCGCCGACGGTTTCGTGGTACCACATCCAGGCTTCCGGATTGATCGGCTCGCCGACCGTGCCGAGGATGCGCAGCGACGAGAGGTCGTACTTCTTCGGCAGGTCGCCGCCCGCCTTGATGAGCGAGCGGACCGCGGTCGGCGCGGTGTAGAACACGTTCACCTTGTGGTCCTGGATCACTTTCCAGAACCGGCCCGCGTCCGGATAGGTCGGCACGCCCTCAAACACGACCTCGGTCGCGCCGACGGCAAGCGGCCCGTAGCAGATGTATGTGTGCCCCGTCACCCAGCCCACGTCGGCGGTGCACCAGAAAATATCCTCTTTCTTGTGGTCGAACACCCACTTCATCGTCAGCATCGCCCAGAGCAGGTAGCCGGCGGTCGAATGCTGGATGCCTTTCGGCTTGCCGGTCGAGCCCGAGGTGTAGAGGATGAAGAGCGGATGCTCCGCGTTGACGAACGTCGGCTCGCAGGTGTCGGCCTGCCCTTTTACCGCGTCGTCCCACCAGGCGTCGCGGCCCGCCGTCATCGGCACTGCGCTGCCCGAGCGCTTGTAGACGATCACGCTCTTGATCGCCTCGCAACCGCCCATGCCGAGCGCCTCGTCCACCACGGGCTTGAGCGGGATCTCGCGCCCGCCGCGGAACTGCCCGTCCGCGGTGATCACGGCCACCGCGCCCGCGTCGATGATGCGCTCCTGCACGCTTTTTGCGGAAAAGCCGCCGAAGACGACAGAATGGGTGGCGCCGATGCGTGCGCAGGCCTGCATCGAGACCACCGCCTGGATCGACATCGGCATGTAGATGAGGACGCGGTCGCCCTGTTTGATGCCTTTCGCCTTGAGCGCGTTGGCGAACTTGCAGACTTCCTTGTGCAGGTCGCGGTAGTTGATCTTCGTCACCTTGCCGTCATCGGCCTCGAAGATGATCGCGATCTTGTCGGGCTGCGTCTTCAGATGCCGGTCAAGGCAGTTGTAGGACGCGTTCAGCTCGCCGTCGTGGAACCACCGGAAGAACGGCGCCTTAGATTCATCCAGCGTCTTCGTGAACGGCTTCGACCAGAGCAGCGTCTCGCGCGCGAGGCGCGCCCAGAAGCCCTCGAAATCCTTCTCCGCCTCTGCGTAGAGCTTGCGGTACGCCTCCATCCCGGAAACGTTGGCCTGCCTGACGAAGGCGGGCGCGGGCGGGAAAACGCGCTTCTCGGTCAGCACCGACTCGATAGTGGACGCCATGCTGTCTCCTCCTTGAGACGCGGTTTTGCGAACAACGTGCTTACGCCCCGCTTACACGGAATACAATCACCAAATTAACCCTCTGTAAAGAAAGGCAACTACCGTCAATGAACTCGCCCGTCGAGGCACGCGTCCTGCGGCCCATCCCGAGCTTCATCTTCGCCAGCCGCTGGCTGCAACTGCCCCTCTACCTCGGCTTGATCGTCGCGCAGGCAGTCTACGTGTGGCTCTTCTGGCAGGAGCTCTACTACCTGCTCCTCGCGGCGTTCGGCAACGCAGACGCCCTCACCCAAGTCCTCGACGCCGTGACGGTGGAGGGCGTGGCACGGCCCACCAAGCTGAATGAGACGGTGATCATGCTCGTCGTGCTCGGGCTGATCGACGTCGTGATGATCTCGAACCTGCTGATCATGGTGATCGTCGGGGGCTACGAGACCTTCGTCTCGCGCATGGGTCTGGAGAGCCACCCGGATCAGCCCGAGTGGCTCTCGCACGTCAATGCGTCGGTGCTCAAGGTCAAGCTCGCGACCGCGATCATCGGCATTTCCTCGATTCACCTGCTCAAGACCTTCATCAACGCCGCGGCGTACGACGAAAAAACCATCCTCGCCCAGGTCGGCATTCACATCACGTTCCTGCTTTCGGCGATCGCGATCGCTGCCGCCGACCGGGTGATGCCTCATGGAGCACCGCCCCCATGACCACGATCAAGCGCGCCGATCTCGTGCAGAGCGTCGCCGACGCGCTGCAGTTCATCTCCTACTACCACCCGCTCGACTACATCCGCGCGCTCGGCCGCGCCTACGAGCGCGAGCAGTCGGCCGCGGCGAAGGACGCGATCGCGCAGATCCTCACCAACTCGCGCGTGTGCGCCGAGGGCCACCGGCCGATCTGCCAGGACACGGGCATCGTGAACGTGTTTTTGAAGGTTGGGATGGAAGTCAGGTTCGGGTTTTCTGAAGATTTGGAAGCAGTAGTAAATGAGGGCGTTCGCCGGGCCTACATGGATCCGGACAACCGGCTGCGCGCTTCGGTGCTCGACGAGTCCGACTTCGGCCGCAAGAACACGAAAGACAACACGCCCGCCGTGATCACCGTCCAGATGGTGGCCGGCGACAAGCTCGAGGTCGACGTCGCGGCCAAGGGCGGCGGCTCTGAAGCGAAATCCAAGTTCGTCATGCTCAATCCTTCGGACTCTATCGCGGACTGGGTGGTCAAGACCGTGCCATCGATGGGCGCGGGCTGGTGCCCGCCCGGGATGCTCGGCATCGGGGTCGGCGGCACCGCGGAGAAGGCGATGTTGCTCGCCAAGGAAGCGCTGATGGAGCCGATCGACATGGCCGAGCTGAAGGCGCGCGGCCCGAAGAGCAAGGTCGAGGAGCTGCGTATCGAGCTCTACGACAAGGTCAACGCCCTCGGCATCGGCGCCCAGGGCCTCGGCGGCCTCTCGACCGTGCTCGACGTGAAGATCAGGACGTATCCGGCGCACGCGGCGAACCGCCCGGTGGCGATGATCCCGAACTGCGCGGCGACGCGGCATGCGCACTTCGTGCTGGATGGCTCGGGGCCGGCAGAGTTCGAGGCGCCCTCGCTTGCCGACTGGCCGAAGGTGACCTGGACGCCGGACGCGAATTCAGTTCGTGTGGATTTGGATTCTCTAAACAAACAAGTCGTTCAAAGCTGGAAGCCGGGCCAACGGTTGCTTCTCTCCGGAAGGATGCTGACGGGCCGGGATGCGGCTCACAAGCGCATTCAGGACATGCTGGCGAAGGGCGAGAAGCTCCCTGTCGATTTTACGAACCGCGTCATCTACTACGTCGGGCCGGTCGACCCGGTGCGCGATGAAGTCGTCGGCCCGGCCGGCCCGACGACGGCGACGCGGATGGACAAGTTCACCGAGATGATGCTCGCGCAGACCGGCCTGATCGGCATGATCGGCAAGGCCGAGCGCGGACCGGTCGCGGTGGAAGCCATCAGGAAGCACAAGGCCGCCTACCTGATGGCGGTCGGGGGCGCCGCCTATCTCGTCGCCAAAGCCATCCGCAAGTCGAAAGTGCTGGCGTTCGAGGACCTCGGCATGGAGGCGATCTACGAGTTCGAGGTGAAGGACATGCCGGTGACCGTCGCGGTGGATTCGAACGGCACGTCGGTCCATATCACCGGTCCGGCCGAGTGGTCGAAGAAGATCGTCGAGCTGAAGATCCCGGTCACCGCGGCCTGAAGAAGACGAACTGGGTCGCGGTCTGGGCCGTCTACGGCGCCGGGCTGGTGTGCGGCGCGTACATGACGAAGGTCTCACCCGCGCTGCCTCTGCAGCGCGCCGAGTTCGGGCTGACGCTCGTCGAGTCGGGCTTTATCGCGACGGTGTTCAACGTCATGGGCGGGCTCGTGGGCATGCTCGCCGGCACGATGTGCGACCGCTACGGGCATCGCCGGTTCGCGCTCGCGGGCCTCGCGACGCTCGCCGTCGCCGGCGCGCTCGGCGCGCTTGCCGTCGGCTTCGCCGCCCTGCTCGTGTCGCGTTTTTTCGAAGGCATCGGCTTCATCCTGTTCTCGGTTTCGGCGACAGCGCTCGTTTCCGCGGCCGCCGCCAGCAACTTCGATCGCCTGAAGGCGCTCGGCATCTGGAGCTCGTACATGCCGACGGGAGGCGCGCTGGCGCTGCTCATCGCGCCGCTCGCGATCGCGCACTGGAGTTGGCGCGGGTTGTGGGTGGTCCTCGCGCTCGCGGCTGCCGCGTGCTTCGTGCTCGCGGCGCGCTATGCGCCCACGCCGCGCTACGGCAGCATCGCCTCGCTGCGCCTGATGCGCGAATCGCTGACGCAGCCCGGGGTCGTCGCGCTCGCCCTGCTCTTCGTCTTCTACGTCGCGCAATGGGTGTCGGTGATGATCTGGCTGCCGACCTACGTCGTCGACGAAAGCGGCGGGTCGCCGGCGACGGCGTCGCTCCTCACCGCGCTCATGGTGCTTGCCAACGCGCCCGGCAACCTCGGCGGCGGCTGGCTCCTCGGGCACGGCCTGCCGCGAGGCGCGCTCATCGTCGGCGCAAGCGCGGTCATGGCGGCCACGGGCGCGGGCATGCTCGCGGCAGAGCTCCCCGACGCCGTGCGCTACCTCCTCTGCCTCGCGTTCTCGACCTGCGGCGGCGCCATTCCCGCCACGATCTTTTCGGGGCTGCCGGTGCACGCGCGCTCGGCGCAGCACCTCGGCACCGCAAACGGCCTCGTGCTGCAGGCATCTCAGGCCGGCCAGTTCGCCGGTCCCATCGCGCTTGCCTGGCTCGCCTCGCGCGCCGGCAGCTGGGGGGCGACCCACTGGGCGATGCTCGCTTTCGCCGCCGGAAGCGCGGCGTGCGGCGTCGCCGTGGCGCGGATCGAGAGGGATAGAATCAGGACATGAGACAAATCCACATCTGTGAAGTCGGCCCTCGCGACGGGCTGCAGAACGCCCACCACCTGATGCCGACCGAGGCGAAGAAGGCCTGGATCGCCGCCATGGCCGCCGCCGGCCTGGAGGAGATCGAGGTCGGCTCCTTCGTGCCTCCGAAATTGATCCCGGCAATGGCGGATACCGGAGAGATCGTGTCTTTTTCTCTAGGAATCAAGAATCTCAAGGTTGTCGCGCTCGCACCCAACGTCAAAGGCTTCGAGCGGGCAGTGGCAGCAGGCGCGCACAAGGTCACCTTTCCGGTCTCCGTATCACGCGCGCATAGCGCGGCGAACGTGCGCATGACGCCCGAACAGATGGTTGCGCAGGTGAGGCAATGCGTCGAAATGCGCGGCAAGGGGGGGCCCGAGATCGAGGCCGGCGTCTCTACCGCGTTCGGCTGCACCATGCAGGGCGAGGTGCCGGAGGACGATGTCGTGCGGCTCGCCGTCATGCTCGCTGAAACCGGCGCCGACTGCGTTGCGCTTGCGGATACTGTTGGTTACGCCAATCCTGCCCAGATAAGACGTCTCTTTAGAAAAGTTAAAGCAGAAATAGGCGACAAATTGGAAGCCGCGCACCTGCACAACACGCGCGGGCTCGGCCTCGCCAACGCGCTCGCCGCCTACGAGGAAGGCGTGCGCCACTTCGATTCCTCGATGGGCGGCCTCGGCGGATGCCCGTTCGCGCCCGGCGCGAGCGGCAACGTGATCACCGAGGATCTGGTGTTCATGTTCGAGAGCATGGGCTTCGCCACCGGCATCGACTTCGACAGGCTGATGAAGGCGCGCGAGCTGCTCGTGAAGGGCATTCCGGGCGAGCCGGTCTACGGCCATACGCCGCTCGCCGGACTGCCGAAGGGCTTCAAGCGCGCCGCATGAAGCGCCTGCCCCTCGAGGGCATCCGCGTCGTCGAGTTCTCGCACATGGTCATGGGGCCGTCCTGCGGCCTCGTGCTCGCCGATCTCGGCGCCGAGGTGATCAAGGTCGAGCCGCTCGAAGGCGACAACACGCGGTGGCTCCAGCACGCGGGCGCCGGATTCTTCCCGGTCTTCAACCGCAACAAGAAGAGCCTGCCGGTGGACCTAAAGCACGCCGAGGGCAAGGCGGTCGTGCTCAAGCTCCTCGACAGCGCCGACGTGATGACCGAGAACTTCCGGCCGGGTGCGCTCGATAAGCTGGGGTTTTCGTATTCAGAACTTCGAAAAAGAAACCCGCGGCTCGTGTACTGCTCTCTGAAGGGCTTCCTAGACGGGCCGTACGACCACCGCGCGTCGCTCGACGAGGTGGTGCAGATGATGGGGGGCCTTGCCTACATGACCGGGCTCCCCGACCGGCCGTTGCGCGCCGGGTCGTCCGTCGTCGACATCATGGGCGGCACCTTCGGCGCGGTCGGCATCCTCGCCGCGCTGCGCGAGCGTGACGTCACGGGCAAAGGAAAGCGCGTCACCAGCGCGCTCTTCGAGAGCACCGCGCTGCTGGTCGCGCAGCATATGTCGCAGTACGAGATCACTGGCGAGGCGCCGCCCCCGATGTCGGTCAAGCGCCCGGCCTGGGGCGTGTACGACATCTTCGAGACCGCGGCCGGCGGGCGGCTCTTCATCGGCATCGTCACAGACACGCAGTGGGAGGTCTTCTGCCGCGAGTTCCGCGAGGCCGAGCTCGCCGCCGACGCGCGCCTGAAAAGCAACGCCGCGCGGGTGAAAGAGCGTGGCTGGCTGATCCCGCGGCTGGGCGAGCTCTTCAGGCGCTGGGAGCAGAAGGCGCTCGAGCAAAGGCTCGAGGCCATCGGCCTGCCCTACGCGCCGATCGCCAAGCCCTGGGACCTGCTGGAGGACGCGCACCTGAACACCTCGGGCGGCCTGCACGAGACGAAAGTGCCCGGCGGCAAGACGATCCGCATCCCGGGGCTGCCGCTTGCGCTGGACGGCGAGCGCTTGCCCAAGCGGTCCGACCCGCCTGCGCTCGGCGCGGGCGCGCAGGAGTTGCTCGCCGGTCTGGGCTACGGCGCCGCCGAGATCGAGAAGCTGGCGCGCGAGCGCATCGTCGGACTAGGTTAGGGAATTCGAGGCCGCGAGGCCTGTTCACCGTTTGCTTCATCAACCACCGAGGGAGGAAAAATTCAACTGAAGAGAATCGTTCTGGGGCTCGGCCTCGCAGCGCTGGCGACCGCCGCCGCCGCGCAGGACCGCCGTCCCAGCCATGGACCGTCCATCAGCCTCGCCGCGGCCAAGAAGGTCGCCGCGGGGACCATCGCCGAGTGCGCGAAGAACCAGTGGAACGTCGCCGTCGCGGTCGTCGACACGCACGGCGCGCTGCTCTACTTCGAGGGCATGGAAGACACTCAGTACGCGAGCAACGACATCGCCATCGGCAAGGCCCGCTCCGCGGCGACCTTTCGCCGGCCGACGCGCGTGTTCGCCGAGGTGATCAACAAGGGCGGCCCCGCGGTCGCGACGCTCGGCGGCGTCTTCGCCTCGCCCGGCGGCGTGCCGATCTTCGTCGACGGCCGGATCATCGGCGCGGTCGGCGTGAGCGGCGTCACCGGCGACCAGGACGAGCAGTGCGCCAAGGCCAGCATCGGCGGCATGTAAATAGAGCCCGGTAACACGACAACGGGACCGCGAGGTTCCGTTTTCGTTTATGCGCGCAGCGCCTGCTTGATCTGCTCGAGCGCGCCCGGATCCTCGATGGTGGTGAGGTCGCCCGGATCGCGCCCCTCGGCGAGCGCCTGGATCGAGCGCCGCAACGTCTTGCCGGAGCGGGTCTTGGGCAGAAGGGTCACGAAATAGACCGCTTTGGGCCTTGCAATTGCTCCCAGTTGCTTGTCCACCGTTTCCATGACTTCTTGCGGTGAGGTGTTTTTCGAAGAGTCCTTCAGGACAGCAAAAGCCAAAGGCATCTGGCCCTTCAAGGCATCCTGCACCCCCACAACCGCGCATTCCGCGATGTTCGGGTGCATGTTGACCGCCTCCTCGATCTCGCGCGTGCCGAGGCGGTGCCCGGCGACGTTGATCACGTCGTCGGTGCGCCCGAGGATGAAGTAGTAGCCGTCCTTGTCGCGGATGCCCCAGTCGAAGGTCGAGTAGACGAGCTGGCCCTTGAAGTCGCCGAAATACGTTTTCACGAAGCGCGCGTCGTCGCCCCACACCGTCTGCATGCAGCCGGGAGGCAGAGGCGGAGTGATGGTAACGACGCCCTTTTCTGCGTCTTTTACTTCTTTTCCCGAACTTTCATGCAAAAGCCGAACGTCGTACCCGTACACCGGGAAGCTCGGCGAGCCCATCTTGAGCGGCGTCTTCTCCACACCGGGGTGCGACGAAAGCAGCGGCCAGCCCGTCTCGGTCTGCCAGTAGTGGTCGATCACCGGGCGCTTCAGCGACTCGGTGATCCAGACGTGCGTCGGCTCATCCAGCGGCTCGCCGGCAAGGAACAGGTGCTTCAGCGACGACAGGTCGTATTTCGACAGGTACGCCGGGTCCTGCTTCTTCAGCACGCGGATCGCAGTCGGCGCGGAGAACATCACCGCCACCTTGTAATCCTGAACGATCTTCCACCACACGCCGGCGTCCGGCCGCACCGGAACGCCCTCGTACATGATCGTCGTCATGCCGGCGATGAGCGGCGCGTAGATGATGTACGAGTGCCCGACCACCCAGCCGATGTCAGAGGTGGTGAACATGGTCTCGCCGGGCCTGCCGCAGAAGATGTGCTCCATCGAGGAGGCGAGCGCCACCGCGTAGCCGCCGACGTCCCGCTGCACGCCCTTCGGCTTGCCGGTCGTTCCGGAGGTGTAGAGGATGTACGACGTTTCGTTCGATTCGAGCCACGCACACGGAACTGAGGGGTTGGGGTGTTCCTTTTCCAGGGTTTTCCAGTCAATGTCGCGTCCCGCCTCGAAAGCCAGATTCGAGTCAAAACCCCGTTGAAAGATCAGCACCCTCTTCGGCGGGTGCTTGGCGAGCTTGAGCGACTCGTCGACCAGCGACTTGTAGAGCACCACCTTGCCCATGCGGCTGCCGCCGTCGGCGGTGATCATGAGCGACGGCTTCGCGTCGTCGATGCGCGCCGCGAGGCTCGCCGCCGCGAAGCCGCCGAACACGACCGAGTGGATCGCGCCGATGCGCGCGCAGGCGAGGATCGCGAAGCAGGCCTCGGGCACCATCGGCATGTAGATGATGACGCGGTCGCCGCGCTTGACGCCCAGGGACAACATCATCGCTGCTGTCTGGTTTACTTTTTCAAAGAGCTTTTTATAGGAAAAGCTTTCAACCTTATCAACCTCCGTGGAAATCCAGATGAGCGCTTCATGGTCCGCGCGCTTCTCGAGGTGCCGGTCCACCGCGTTGAAGCAGAGGTTGGTCTCGCCGCCGATGAACCACTTGGCGAACGGGGGCCGCGAATAATCGAGCACCTTGGTGAAGGGCTTGTGCCAGTGGATGCGCTTCGCCTCCCCGCTCCAGAAGGCGTCGCGCTCGGCGAGCGAGCGCTTGTGGAAATCCCGGTAGGTCACGGCGTCATTCTGCCTTGATCCCGGCCTCCCTTACGACCCGGATCCATTTCGCCGTCTCCCGCGCCATCATGTCGCTGAACTGGGCCGGGCCGAGACGCAGCACCTCGGCCCCCTCCAGGTCGAAACGCCGGCGGGTTTCGGGCGCCTCGAGGACGGCGCCGATCTCGCGCTCGAGGCGCGCGATCACCGGCCCGGGCGTGCCGGCGGGAACGGCGATGCCCCACCAATTGTTCGCTTCCGCCCCCGTGACGCCCTGCTCGGCGAAGGTCGGCACGTCGGGCAACGGCGCGATGCGCTTCGCGCTGCCGACACCGAGCGCTTTCAGCTTTCCGGCCCGCACGTGGGGCAGGTTTTGGATTACGCTGCCGACGTTCAGGTGCACCGTGCCGGCGATGGTATCGGTGAGCGCCGGCCCTCCACCCTTGTAATGGATGATGACGATCTCGATGCCGGCGCGGAGCCGGAAGAGCTCGGTGGCCAGATGCTGGAAGCTGCCCGGTCCTGCCGAGCCCGCGTTCAGGACGCCGGGCTTGCGCTTGGCGAGCGCGACCAGTTCCTGGAGCGAGTTCACCTGCGGCGACCCTGGTACGACGAGGACGCTGGGCCCGACGCCGAGCGACGCCACGGACGTGAACCACTGCGTCGACTCAGGCGGCATCCAGCCGAGCGCAATGCTGAGCGGATAGCCGACCGAAACCATCAGCAGCGTGTAGCCGTCGGGCGCCGCCTTGGCCGCCGCGTTGAATCCGATCGTGCCGCCCGCGCCGCCGCGGTTGTCGATGATCACCGTCTGCCCGAGGCGCTCGCCGAGCTGCGCGCCGATCACGCGCCCGACCACGTCGTTGCTGCCGCCCGGCGGGAACGGGACGATCAGGCGCAGCGGACGGTCGGGATAGCTTTGCGCTCCCGTTCCCGTGCAAAACACCATCAGCAAAAAGAGAGCAAATCTCATAAGCTTTGCGGCTTACGCGAGCGACTCCAGGCAGGCTTCAATGAGCACGGTAAATGCAAAGGTAAGGCATGCGCGGCGCCAGGTCATCCGGGAGCACATCCGGCAGGAGAGCACCCAGGATCTGAAGGGATTGCTCGCGGGAATGACGAAAGACTGCGTGTGCGCAGTCAATATTTCCCCACGGCCGTTCGTCGGCCCGAGGGCCGTCGCGGACCGCTACCTGCAGCAGTGGCGCGGTTTCCCGGATTTCAAGGTCCGGGTCCGGAAAATCGTCGCCGAAGGAACCCACTACGTAGTGACGGAGAACGAGTGGCGCGGCACCCACCGCGGCCCGTTCTTCGGATTCGCGCCCACCGGCAGGCGCGCCAGGGTCCGCGCGTGCGTCCTCTGGGAGTTCCGGGGTAGCCGCCTGCGCGCAGAGACGATCTATTTCGACCTTGCGACGGTGCTGTCGCAGGTTGGCGCGATAAACCTGAAAAAACTGGCGGCCGCGTCGCGCCGACGCTAGTCGGTGCCTTTTACGCCCGCGGCCTTGATCAGCTTCGCGAACTTCGCGCTCTCCTCGCGCACGAATCGGCCAAGCTCCTGCGGCGTGGTGCCCTGCGTATCCAGTCCCTGCGCCACGAGCCTCGCCTTCACATCTTCCCGCTTCAAAGTCCGGTTGATCTCCGAGCTCAACGCTCCCACGATCGCGTCGGGCGTTCCGGCAGGCACGAAGTACGCGAACCAGTTCGTGGCGACGAAATCGGGCACGCCCGCCTCGATCATCGTCGGCACGTCCGGAGCAACCGGCGAACGGCTGGTGGAAGTCACCGCCAGCGCCCGCAGCTTGCCCGACGCGACGTGCGGCATCGACGGCGGCATGCTCGAGAAAGTCATCTGTATCTGGCCGCCCAGGAGATCGGGCATGACCGCGCCCACGCCCTTGTAGGGCACGTGCAGCATGTCGAGCTTGAAGGTGATCTTGAACATCTCGGCGGCCAGGTGGTGTACGCCGCCGGTGCCGGCAGAGCCGTAGCTCAACTGCCCGGGGCGTGCCTTGATCAACGCGACCAGTTCGCTTACCGATTTCGCCGGCAGCGACGGGGGCGCGACGAGGATCAACGGCGACGAAGTGGCCAGCGAAACCGGAACGAGATCCTTCAGCGGGTCGTACGGCAGCTTTTGCAGGTGCGGCAGGATTGCGATTTCTGCCGGCGTCCCCAGCAGCACCGTGTAGCCGTCCGGCCCCGCCTTGGCCACTGCGTCGGCGCCGATTGTTCCGCCCCCGCCCGTGCGGTTCTCCACGATGACGCCTTGCTTGAAGGCCTCGCTCATCCCCGCGCCCACCGCGCGCCCGGTAATGTCGGTCGCGCCGCCCGGCGCAAAAGGCACCACCACCCGGATCGCTTTCGCAGGATACCCCTGCGCAAGCGCGCCGCCAGATCCCCAGAGGGCGCAGAAACAGAGAGCCGCCAGAATCAGCTTGAGCATGCAGTGCATTATATTAACGACCATGCCTGTTCATCGATGAAGGAAGCGCCATGGCGATCGTCAGACCGAAAGAGGCCTACCGCGAGCGCGCCACCCGGGACATGGAGAAGCATCTTCTCACCCCCAGATGGAACCTGCGCCAGAAAATCGCGCTTTCGTGCCGGATTCTGGCGGAAGAGGGTCATGAATCAGCGCTGGCGGGACAAATCACCGCGCGCGGCGAGAAGCCCGGGACTTACTGGATGCTGAGCTTCGGGCTCGGCATCGACGAAGCGCAGGCGCGGAACATCGTCCTGTGCGACGACGACCTGAACCTGCTCGAGGGCGACGGCATGGTGAACCCGTCGAACCGGTTTCACCTCTGGATCTACCGGCACCGCCCGCACGTGAACGCGATCGTCCATATCCACCCACCCTACGTATCGGCGTTGTCGCTGCTGGGCG
>Ga0233425_10004928_pt1 | contig 21760 bp, 17 predicted proteins | sample Watercolumn_Towu_2_FD_181712 | JGI IMG/M metagenome (GOLD analysis project Ga0233425, IMG submission 181712) | Freshwater microbial communities from Lake Towuti, South Sulawesi, Indonesia - Watercolumn_Towuti2014_140_MG | ecosystem: Environmental > Aquatic > Freshwater > Lake | place...
CGCCCACCGATCCGTCTCAGCTGGTAACACATGGTCTTCCGTCCTCCCTGAAATGCTATGGCACCATCCCCTCTGCAAGGAACCTGCCGTGCGGTCCGGAGAAGGACCAGCCGGCGAGTGAGGCGCACTACCGTCCGGTAGCCGCACCCCATGACCGGAGGTCCCCGCGATGCTGAAGGCCGGTTGGTCGCGAGCCGACATCACCCCGCCCGTGGGCCTCGACCTGTGCGGATTCGGCGGTCGGCCCGGTCCCAGCGCCGGCGTGCACGACCCGCTCGTTGCCAAGGCGCTCTGCGTCAGCGATGGAGCGCGGGGCATTGCGTTGATCACCGCCGATCTCATCGGGCTGGACGCCGCGACCGTGGCGGAGCTTCGCCGCCGGGTGTGCGCGACCCTCGGCGAGGGCGCGCCGGCCCTCATGGTCGCCTGCAGCCACACCCACTCGGGGCCCTCGACACCGTGCCTGCCGTTCTTGGGGCGGCCCGATCCGACGTACCTGGCCGGGCTGAACGAAGCCCTGGTGGGCCTGGTGGTCGAAGCGTGGCAGGCGCGCCGCGAAGCGCAGATCGGGTACGGTCAGGCTCCGGCCCAGGTGGGCATCAACCGGAGGGAGCGCCTCGCGGATGGGCGGATCACCCTCGGCCGCAACGATGCCGGCCTGACGGCCCCCTACGTGGATGTACTACGGGTAGAGACGGCAGCGGGTTGCGCGGTGCTGTTCTCGCACGCCGCCCATCCGGTGACCCTGGGGGGCGACAACGTGATGATCTCGGGCGACTGGCCCGGGTACGCGCAGCGGATCGCGGAGGCGCAGCTCGGGGAGCGGTGCCTCACACTCTACGGCCAGGGCTGTTGTGGTGACATCAACAGCGACGCCTTCGGGGGCTTCGAGGTGATCGAGGCTCAGGGCCGAGTCGTCGCTGACGCCGTCACCTCGCTGGTGCCCTCGATCCCACTCGCCGGCGACAGCGGCGTGGCCTCCGCCTCGGTGGTGATCGACCTGCCCCTGCAGGATCCGCCACCGGTCGAGGCCGCGCGGGCGAGCCTCGCCTCCCATGAGCAGAGCCGAGAGGCCCACTTCGCGACCGATGGCTACGGTCTGCGGATCATGCGCGAAGGCATGGTGGACTGGGCGCGCCGGGTTCTCGCCCTTGCCGAGGCGGGCGCGACGGACCTCACGCAACCCTACGAGATCCAGGCGCTGCGGCTGGGGGAGGGCGTCATCGTCGGCCTGCCGGGCGAGGTGTTCGTCTCCTACCAGCAGCAGATCAAGGCGTGCTCTCCCTTCGCGCACACCTTCGTGCTCGCCTACGCGAACGGCAACCCGGGCTACGTGCCGACTGCGGCGGCCTTCCCGGAGGGCGGCTATGAAGTCGACAGCGCCATCTGCTGCTACGGCACGACGATGCTGAAGCCCGACTGCGAGCGGCTCATCGTGGAGGCGGCGTGCGGGCTCTTGCAGGGGCTGTGAGCCTCGAGTGGAACTGCCGCTCGTGTCCATCTACGGCGCCGCCTTCGCGCGAGTCTACGACCGCGAGTGGGACTTCTGGGCGGAGCACCTCTGGCCGTTCCTGACGGAGCAACTCGGGCCTGGCTGCGGCGCTTGGCTTGATCTCTGCTGCGGGGGCGGACATCTGCTGCAGCGGGCCTGTCAGGCAGGCCATTGGTGCGTCGGCCTCGACCGGTCCCCGCATCAGTTGGCCTTCGCCCGCCGGAACGCGCCCGCCGCGCAGCTGATCCTGGCGGATGTCCGCGCCTTCGAGTTCCGCCTCCCCTTCGACGTCCTAACCTGCGTCTTTGACAGCCTGAACTACCTGCTGGAGCCCGCGGAGCTCGCCGGCGTGTTCGTACGCGTGCGACGGCACATGACCGGGAATGGGCGGTTCATCTTCGACCTGAACACCTTCGAGGGACTGGAGGACGCGTGGAACCGGACCGGGCGGGTGCCCTGCCAGGAGGCGCATGTCCGGATCGACAGCTCCTTTGACCCCCAGACCGGCCTGGGTCGCGCGGTGATGACCGGATACCCCGGCGAGGAAGAGCACTCCCCCACCTTCGTGGAGGAGCACACCGAGCGAGGCCATCGGCGGGGGGAAGTGGAGGCGATGCTGCGGGAGGCGGGGTTCGTCTGGGAGACCTTCGACGGCCACAGTCTACAGGCCCCGGAGCCTCGCTCCGCGAGGTTGCTGTGGGTCTGCCGCAGAGGGCACCGGGCGCGTCTCGGGGGGACTTGAGGGGCGCCACGGGCCCCGTCCCGACCACGAGCGCGCGCGTGGTTCGGGCGGCGGCTCCGGTCCCGGAGCGCCTTCACCGTCGATGGGGGGATGTCGGCCCGCTGACCCGCGAAGGCGAGCCCGGACCCGAGGCTACGGCCCCAGAGCGAGGTCGGCGGGGCGATTCGAGGCGATAACGTCGACGCCCAGGTCGGCGAGGCGCTGCGCCTCCGCCGGATCGTCGACCGTCCACGCGTACAGTGTGATCCCGCGCAGTCGGCAGCGGCGCGCTACCTCGGCCGTCACCTGGGTGTGCAGGGCGGAGAGCACTGGAATCCCCTCCGCGAGGAGACGACTGAGGGTCTCATCCAACTCGGTCGGGTCGATCTTGGCCGTCAGCCAGCCGGTGGCCAGGCGCGGGTTCGCCTGTCGCGCCTGGCGGACACAGTCGAAGTCGAAGGAGATGACCACCGCGTTCTCCACCATGCCGCACCCCTCGATCAGGGCGGCCACGTCCGCCGCGATGTCGTACTGCTTGATCTCGACGCACAGGAACATCCCCCGCTCGCGGCACAGGTCGAGCACGTCCGCCAGCGTCGGGACGCTCTCCCCGGCAAACGCCTCACCCTTCCAGGAACCCGCGTCGAGGCAGCAGAGGTCCTCGAGCGTTAGCGACGCGACGGCGCCGGAGCCGTTGGTCGTGCGATCGACCGTCTCGTCGTGCATCAGCACGATGTGCCCGTCGGCCGTCCGTCGGACGTCGATCTCGGTCAGCGGCGCGCCGACCCGGATCGCCTCCTCGATCGCCGCCAGCGTGTTCTCGGGGCAGGACGCCGAGACCCCCCGATGAGCGCAGATCAGTGTGCCGGGCATGTTGATCCTCCGCTCCAAGGCTGATGACTACGGGACCGACCGGCGTGGCCGACCCGCCACGGCCCTCCCGCCGGCGACGATTCCGGCCGCCAGCAGGAGCTTCACAGCATCCCCAGGCAGGAAGGGGAGCACGCCCTGCAGCAGGGCGCCCGAGACGCTGCCGCTGGCTCCGGCGAGCCACGCCGCGCCCAGCAGGTAGATGACCAGCGAGCCGAGCGTCATGGCCCCCGCCACGCGCCAGTACGAACGGGAGTCACCCACAAGCCACCCGACGATGTATGCTGCGGCCGCGAAGCCCACGACGTACCCCGCCGTGAAGTGCAGCGGCCCGGCGGTCGCCCCGGGCACCACACAGGCCAACCCGGCGTAGAGGACTTGGCTCGCCGGCCCCAGCTTCCTCCCCAGCAGCGCCCCCGCCAAGAGCACCACGAACGTCTGTCCGGTGACCGGCACCGGGGAGAACGGCAGCGGAATCCGCACCTGAGCCCCCGCCGCCGTGCAAGCGGCGAAGAAGGCTACGGCTCCCGCGAGGGCCAGTCCGTGGGCCAGGCTGCCGACCTCAACTCGTTGGGCGATCGCGCGCACAATCGACTCCGTCCTTCGTCGGATACACCTCAGGACTCGCATCTTCGGCGTTGGGGCCGCGAATCCCTCCCCCGGGCGGGCCTCGCGGGCAAGGTCACGCGGCCCCGGCGCCGAACCGTCCCTCCGACGCTGACCCGCTTGGTGGTGAACACGATGCTCGCGCAGAATGGATGGATGGCTGCGATGGTGATCTCGCTGGACGGTCAGTGGCTGCTCGGGACGGACCCGGGGAACATCGGGCGCGACCAGGCCTGGTACAGCGCGCCCATATCGGAGGCGAAGCCCGCGCACGTCCCGTGGATCATCCAGGACGCTTGCCCCGGCTATCACGGGGTGGCGTGGTACTGGCGGGACTTCGAGGCGCCGCCGAACCCGCACCCGAACGGGCGCACGCTTCTGCGGTTCTGGGCGGTGGACTACCTCGCCGAGGTGTGGCTCAACGACGTGCCGCTCGGCGGCCATGAGGGAGGTGAGACGCCCTTTACCCTCGATGCGACCGAGGCGATCCGGCCAGGCGCCAACCGGTTGGCGGTACGCGTGCTGAACCCGACCCATGAGCCAATCGACGGGATCGTGCTCAACGAGACACCCCACCGGAACAAGGCTCTCCCCTATGGGGCCGGATCGGCGTGGGACCAGGGCGGGATCATCGACCATGTCGAGCTGATCCTCGCGCCCGAGGTCCGGCTGACCGACCTCGTCGCCCGGCCCGATCCGGCGACGGGCGTCGTGCGGGTCGAGGCCACGGTCCACAACGCCGCCCCCGAGCCGCGCCCTGTCGCGCTCAGCGTCACCCTCGCGCCCGCAGCCTCGGGCAGCGCCCTCGACGCTGCGACGGTCACGGGCACGCTTCCGCCGGGGGAGTCGACCCTCCGGGCGAGCGTCCGCGTCGCTGAGCCGCGGCTGTGGGACCTCAACGACCCGTTTCTCTACCGGGTGACCGCACGCGTCGCGGCGGAGGACTCGCCGTCGGCGGACGAGCTGAGCGTGCGGTGCGGCTTCCGCGACTTCCGCTTCGAGCGCGGCGCCTTCCGCCTGAACGGGCGGCGTATCTACCTCCGCTGCTCGCACACGGGCAACTGCTGCCCGGTGGGGCTCGAGCTGCCCGTCGATCCGGACTGGCTGCGGCGGGACCTGCTGAATGTGAAGGTGATGGGCTTCAATGCCATTCGGTTCATTGCGGGCATCCCCAAACGGTACCAACTCGACCTCTGCGACGAGATCGGCCTGCTCGTCTACGAGGAGAACTACGCGGCCTGGTGCCTGGCCGACTCACCGAAGATGGCCGAGCGCTACGACCGCTCGACGCGGGAGATGATCCTGCGAGATCGCAATCACCCGAGCCTGGTGATCTGGGGGATGCTGAACGAGACGCCCGACGGGCCGGTGTTCCGCCACGCTGCCGGGGCGCTGGACCTGGTGCGCTCGCTGGATGACACCCGCATGGTGGTCCTGAACAGCGGTCGGTGGGACGCAGCGGGCGGGGGCCTGGGTGGCCTGGAGGTCTGGCGCAACACCGACCGGGAGGACCCGTGTGTGACGCACAACCCCACCGATGGGCATCTCGTGGGCCTGGGGATCGACTGGTCGCCCGGCGATCTCGCGTTCCATCCCGGCCGCAACGGCGAGTATGCCGTCGTCCGCTTCACCGCGCCGGCGGCGGGTGAGTACGCGGTGGAGGTGCGCTTCCGGACGATCGCCCAGCATGCCACGACCGACGTGCACGTGCTGGCGGCGGGCCAGTCACTGTTCACGGGGCTCATCAATGTGGGCGAGGGCGACCCGGAGTGCTCGTTCAACGGCACGGCGGCGTTGGAGGCCGGGGAGAGCCTCGACTTCGTGTGTGGTTGGGGCAACGGCGACTATGGCGCCGACACGACCGCCCTGGTGCCGGCCATAGCGTCCGCCTCCGGAGAGCGCTGGAGTGCCGCCGAGCAGTTCTCGGTCGCGGGCAACCCAAACGGCGTGTGGTCCTACGGCGTGCTGCCGCCAGGAGAGGCGCCGGACGCCTCGGCGTTCCAGCGGTTCCCGGCCGGCGAGCAGCTCGGCTCGATCGGCGCGCTCAGCAACCCGGGCTCCGATGAGTGGGAGGACGTGCTCAGCGATCAGCACATCTACCCGCGCGTGCCCCACACGGCGGACGTGATCGGGCAGCTCCGCACCGCGAGCGGCGGCGCGAACCCCGTGTTCATCTCCGAGTACGGGATCGGCAGCGCCGTGGACCTGGTCCGCGTCGCGCGCCATTACGAGAAGCTGGGCGCAACCCACGCGGAGGACGCGCAGTATTACCGCCGCTGCCTCGACCGGTTCCTCGCGGACTGGGAAGCGTGGAAGCTGGAGGACACCTTCGACAGCCCGGAGGCCTACTTCGCGGCCTGCCTGGCCAAGATGGCCGATCAGCGCGCCCTCGGCCTGAACGCCATCCGCGCGAACCCGAACGTCGTTGCCCACAGCCTGACCGGCACCGTCGATCAGGGCATGACCGGGGAGGGGCTCTTCACCACCTTCCGTGAGCTGAAGCCCGGGACGACAGACGCCATCTTCGATGGGTTCTACCCGCTCCGCTGGTGCCTGTTCGCCGAGCCCTGGAACGTCTACCGGGGCGCCACGGTGCATCTGGAGGCGGTCCTCGCCAATGAGGACGCGTTGCCGCCCGGTGAATACCCGGTGCGGGTGCAACTGCTCGGACCGAGCCACACGCGCCTGCTGGATCGGCGGGTCACGGTGATCGTCCCCGGGGGCGAGGCGCCACCGCGCACGGGCGAGCCGCCCGTGCCACAAGAGCCGCCCTTCGCGCAGCCCGTCTTCGCGGAGGACGTGGCCGTCGATGGGCCCACCGGGCGCTACCGGTTCGTCGCGGCCCTGGAGCGCGGCGGCGCCGCGGCCGGGGGCGAGGCGGCCTTCCACGTCGTCGATCCGGCCGACATGCCCCCCGTCGCCACCAAGGTCGCCCTCTTCGGAGAGGATCCGGGCCTCGCCGAGTGGCTGGACGCCCAGGGGATCGCCCAAGACGCCTCCGCGCCCGTCATCCTGGCCTCGGGGGCGCCGCCCGACGACGACGCGTGGGCCGCTCTCCGCCAGCGCGCGGAACGTGGCGCCACGGTGATCTTCCTGCAGCCCGGTGTGCTGGCGCAGGGCGACCAGCCCCTCGGTCGGTCGCCGCTAGCGAACCCGGGGACGCTGCAGCACGTCGGCGGGTGGCTGTACCTCGCGGACGAGTGGGCGAAGCGCCACCCGATCTTCGAGGGGCTGCCCTGCGGCGGGCTGATGGACTACGCGTCCTACCGCGAGATCATCCCGAACACCGTCTTCGTGGGCCAGGACCCGCCGGCGGAGGCGGTGGCGGGGTCGATGAAGACCTCCCAGGACTACGCCTCCGGGCTGCTCCTCGGGGTCTGGCAGCTCGGCGAGGGGCGCGTGGTGCTCAACAGCCTGCACATCCGTGAGAACCTGGGCACCCATCCGGCCGCCGAGCGGCTGCTGCGGAACCTGCTGAACTACGCGGCCAGCGAGTAAGGAAGGGCGCTCCATGTCCACCATCGCGCTGACCTGTCGCTACTGTCGCCTGGGCTGGGACGCGGGCGCTCCGCCGCGCGAAGAGTCCCTCTCCCTCGCCGAACAGGCCTTCGCCCTGCCCGCCGAGCAGTGCGCCCTCGTGCTGGTGGACTGCTGGGACAACCACTACATCCGCAGCCACCTGGAGCGGACCAACCGCATCGTCATCGAGCGCATCGCGCCGGTGATCAGGGCCTGCCGCGGGGCGGGCGTGCCGATCATCCATGCACCCTCGCCCCCTACGGCACAGAAGTACCCGCAGTGGACCGCCTACGCCTCCGATGTTGAGCTTGGCTTCGCACCGCCAGCGGAGGCGCCCGACTGGCCGCCCCCCGACTTCTGCAGCCGGACGGGGGGGTACGCCGGCTTCGGGAAGCCCTCCGAGCCCGCGATCGAGGAGGAGATCCGCGCCGAGCTGCCCTTCCAGAAGATCGTGGAGGCCATCGCGCCGCAGGAGGGCGACTTCGTGGTCGCGACGGGCGAACAGCTGCACCGCCTTCTGCGCCACCGGGGAGGTCTGCATCTGCTGTACGCGGGCTTCGCGGCGAATATGTGCGTGCCCGGCCGCGATTACGGGACCCGCGCCATGCAGCGGCGGGGATACAACGTGATCCTCCTGCGGGATTGCACGACCGCCATCGAGGGCCCCGGCACCGTGGAGACACAGGGCCTGACGCAGGCTGCCATCCTCGAGCACGAGATGATCATCGGCCATACCGCAACCTCGGCCGACCTCATCGCGGCGTGCCAGGCGGCGGAGCGGCTACCATGACGGCTCTGGTGCTGTTCGGGCTGCTGTTGAGCGCGGTTGCCCTGGCGGACGCACGGTTCCTGCGGCCGGGGGACGTGGAGAACCTCCCGGTCTGGGGCGTGCGCGAGGGGCTCCGGTTCGCCATCTGGCCGGCGGCGGTCGAGGGCCCTGGCGAGGGCGGGCCGCGGGGGCTGATCCGCGTTGGCTATCCGGCCAGGCCGGAGGGGACCGTGATGCTGGTGAACTTCATCGCGGTCGAGCCCATCGTCGAGGGGCAGACGTGGCGCAGCTTCAGCGAACTGGAGGCGAGCGGCAGCGACGGCGAGGCGGGGAAGCTCATCGAGGCCGGTCCGCCGCCAGGGGTCGAGTGGGCGCCCTCCGCCGACGAGCCGGTCTACCCGGGGCGCCTGGAGGGCTTGCCCGGAGGGCACGCACGCCTGAGCGTCCGCCTGCGCGTGGAGCGCTTCGAGTCGGGCGCGCGTGTCTTCCTGCTGGCCTCGGTGCGGACGGACCGACCCGACGAACTGGAGCTGCAGGCGTTCACGGAGGAAGGCTCCGCGCCCCTTGCTGCCTGTGTCCTGACAGCCACCATGGGGAACTTCGCGCGGCTTCGGCAGCTTCACCTGAGGGACCGCGTCGTCACAGCCCAGGAACTCTACCCGGGCTTCTCGGGGGCCGACTTTGCGCCGCATCGACGCTTCCGCCTGGCCGAGCTTCCGCGCGCAACGGACGGCAGCGTGCTCGTGGCCGCGACGACCGATGAGGCGGATCCGGCAGCTGTGCAGCCCCATCCGGAGCTTCCGTGGTTCTGGCATTACGGGGGGCGGAAGCTCACGCAGTACTGGCGCAAGCCCGCGGGCACCTTCGGGGACGCGCTGACCGCCGTGGTGAACGCCCGGGCCGAGTACTGGGCCTCCACGTGGCCCATCCCCGGCGGCGTCGCCTTCGAGAACTTCGAGCTGAACGAGCCATTCGGCGCCGGACAGACCAGCATTTTCGGCCTGACCACCCGGACGCCGGAGGAGCTGCTGGGCAGCCACTGACTCCTGGAGCACGACATGCTGGCCGCACTGATGTCGCTCAACCTGATTCGCGTGCCCGCCTGCGCCGCGCCGCCGGGGGAGTGGAACCTCCTCTCGGAGGCCGAGTTGGCGGCGATGCAGCATGCTTACGTCGACCGCATGGCGGCGCCCCGGAATCCGCACGCCGCGACGCTTGGGGAGTGGGAAGCGCGGCGGGAGGCGGTCCGGCGGCATGTGCTGGAGTCGCTGGGCCTTGTGCCCGAGCCCCCGCGCGTCCCGTTGGACGTCCATGTCGCCGGCGCCCTCCAACGGGAGGGGTACAGCCTCCAGCGCGTGTACTGGCAGACGTGGCCGGGGTACTACGCAAGCGGCTACCTGTACCGCCCGGCGACGGTGAGCGGGCGGGCGCCGGGCATCCTGAACCCCCACGGGCACTGGGAGAACGGCGCGCGGAATCCGGTGGTGCAGTCGCGGATGATCGGCCTGGCGCGGCAGGGTTATGTGGCCCTGGCGGTGGACAGCGTGCACGCGTACGACTATTACGCGGGAGTCACGCCGCTGAGCGTGATGACGTGGAACAACATCCGGGCCCTCGACCTGCTCGGCTCGCTGCCCGAGGTCGATCCTGAGCGCCTCGGCTGCACGGGCTGCTCCGGCGGCGGGCAGCAGACGTTCTACCTGATGGCCCTCGAGGACCGCCTGCAGGCCGTCGTACCGGTGAACATGGTCTCCGAGGCGCGCCGGATCATCTTCGCCGACATGGTCCACTGCGCATGCAACCATGTGGCGGGCTTCCTGGCGGAGACGGACCAGACGGAGGCCTCCGCCGTCTTCGCCCCGCGCCCGGCCCGGTACATCTGCGTGACCCAGGACTGGACGAAGTGGTTCCCGCAGGAGGGCTACCCGGAGATCCGCTCCGTCTACGAGCTCTACGGCGCGGCGGACCGCGTCGACTGCATCCAGCACGACTGGCACCACGACTACAGCCGCCCCATGCGCGAGCAAGCCTACGTCTGGTTCAATCGGTGGCTGAAGGACGCGGCCGATCCGGAGGTCGAGGAGGGCGAGGTGGAGGTCGAGAGCCTCGAAACCCTCGCCGGCCTCGACGGCCCTCCGCCCGGTGCGCGGGGCTTCGAGGCCGTCTTCGAGGAGCGACGCGCGGCACGTGCCCCGGCGGCGAGGGTGCCCGCGCGAGAGATCGGCCCCCGCCTGTGGGCGCTCTTCCGCGAGCCCGCGGCGCTGACCGACCCGGCGCCCAATGTGCTGGGGCGCGACGAGTTCGACGGCGGAGTGGCCGTGCGCGTGCTCATCGCGACCGAGCCGGAGATCCGTGTGCCGGTCGTGCTGCTACTGCCCGGAGGCCGGAGCGGCGCCTTGCCGGCGGTCGTGATCGCGAGCAGCGGGGGGAAGGGGCCGGTGCTGGAGGAGCGGTGGGACGAGCTGGCGAGCCTCCTGCAGGCTGGGCTGATCGTCGCCCTGGTCGATGTGCGCTGCTACGGGGAGTGGAGCTTCCGGGCGGACATCCAGCGGCTGAACGGCGTCTTCTTCGGCCGCCCCCCCGCGGCGCTCGGGGCCCATGATCTGCTCGCCGCCGCCGCGTGGCTGCGAAGCCGGCCGGAGGTGGACGCGGGTCGGGTGGGGTTCTTGGGCCTGGGCGACGCCGGGGTGCTCTCCCTGCTGGCGGGCGCTATGGACCCGCAAGCCGCCTTCGTGGCGGCGCCGGAGATCGGCGCCACTTACTCGGACGGCCGCGCCGAACCGGTAGCCTCGCACCTGGTGACGGTGGGCGATCTGCCGGACCTTGCCGGGGCATGCGCACCTCGGCCGGTGTGGATGAGCGGCTGCGCCGACCCGAACGCCTGGCCTGGCGCGGCGCAGGCCGACCCAGCCGGAGTCTGGGACTGGCTGCGGCGCACGGCCGCCGGCGCCTGAGCCGCCCGGCGGGAAGGTGGCGGGCGCTGGGCCGTCGAAAGGGTGGTCACAGCTTTGCGGACCACGAGGACGCGGCCGTCTGCGCGCTGAGCGCGGGCCGCGTCTTTCTTGACTCTACTCAACGGACTCGGAAATGGCCCTACGTAGAGCCGTCGTAACCGGACTTGGGGTGATCGCGCCGAACGGCTTCGGCGTGGAGGACTTCTGGGCGGCCACGGCTGGAGGGCGCTCGGGCATCGGGCGGATCACGGCCTTCGACACCACGGACTACTCGTGCCGGATCGCCGGGGAGGCCACGGGTTACGTCCCGGATGACCACTTCGACAGCAAGCAGCTGAAGCACATCGACCGCTTCGCCCAGCTGGGGGTCGTCGCCGGGCGGATGGCGCTGGCCGACAGCGGACTGGACGTGGCCGCCTGCGACCCGCACCGGCTCGGATGCCTGATGGGCTCGGGCCTCGGCGGCGCGCTCTTCCACGAAGAGCAGATGATCGTGTACTATGCGTCGGGTGCCCGACGGGTGAACCCATATGCCGTACCGCGCATCGCCCCCAACGCGGTCTCGGCACACATCGCCATCGAGCACGGCCTGAAGGGCCCCAACCTCGTCGTGTCGACCGCGTGCGCGTCCGGCAATCACGCCCTCGGGGAGACGCTGCGGAAGATCCAGCACGGCGAGGCTGAGGTGATCTTCACCGGAGGCGTCGAGGCCCCGCTGACTCCGGCGACCTTTGCGGCGTACTGCGCCCTGCGGGTGCTGTCTACGCGCAATGACGCCCCCGAGCGGGCCAGCCGTCCCTTTGACAAGGACCGCGACGGCTTCGTCATGGCGGAGGGCGCGGCGGTGCTCATCGTCGAGGAGCTGGAGCACGCGCTGCGCCGGGGAGCGCGCATCTACGCGGAGCTCGTGGGCTATGGGTTGACCAGCGGCGCCTTCCACATGGTGATGCCGGACCCGAGCGGCGATGATGCCGCCGCCGCGATGCGCCTGGCCATCGCGGACGCCGGGGCCTCGCCGGCAGACGTCGACTACATCAACGCCCACGGCACCTCGACCCAGGCCAACGACCTCGCGGAGAGCCGAGCGATCCGCACGATCTTCGGCGAGCGTGCCTCGACCGTGCCGGTCTCCTCGACCAAGTCGATGACCGGCCACACGATTGGCGCCGCCGGCGCCATCGAGGCCGCCGTGTGCTGCCTCGCCCTGGACCGCCAAGTCCTCCCGCCCACGATCAACTACGAGACGCCCGATCCCGAGTGTGAGCTGGACTGCATCCCGAACACCGCCCGCCCGGCCGCCGCCGAGCTGGCCCTGTCCAACTCCTTCGGGTTCGGCAGCGTGAACGCCTGCACCGCCTTCCGTCGATACCCCCGCGAGGGGAGGGACTCCTGAGTGACTGACGACATCCTGCCTCGCATCAAGAAGATCCTGACCGACCAGTTCGACGTGGCCGACGACGCGGTGAAGCCCGACGCCAAACTGGCCGAGGACTTCCGGCTGGACTCCATCGAGGGGGTCGAGCTGATCTTCGCGCTGGAAGAGGAGTTCGGGGTCGAGATCACCGACGCCGAGGTCAAGGAGATCACCACGGTCGGCGACCTCGTCGAAGCCGCCCGCCAGAAGCTCGCCGCGAAGGCTGATGCCTGAGGCGCAACGGGAACCGCCGTTGCCGGGAGCGCCGGCACCCTTGCCGGCAGAGGTGGCCGCCGTCCCCCGGGTCCTCGACAACGGCACGCCACCTCTGCCGGTCCCGCAAGCGCGGGAGTGCCGGCGCTCCCGGCAACCGCAACAGCGATGCACTGGGCGATCCCCGAGGCTCGCCCTTGCTGCCAGCGCTTGCGCCCTACCCTCCGACGATCATCCCGCTGATGCGTCCGGCCTTCACGTCGACGTCCATCGTGCGCTCGCCGCGTTGGATCTTGAGCCGGATGGTGTCGCCGATGCGGTGGGCGAAGATGGCGGTCCGGAGGTCCTCGTCGCTCTTCACGGCCTTCCCGTCGACGGCGAGGATGACGTCCAGCTGCCGCAGGCCCGCCTGAACGGCGGGGCTCTTGGGGCTGAGGCTGGTGATGACGGCGCCCTCGCTGGTGCTCAGCCGCGCCCAGGCGGCGAAGCCCTCGCTGTTGGGCATGACCGCCAGAATGCCGACCCACGGGCCCCCGTTCACCAGGAAGTACAGCATCTCGCGGGCTTCGTTGATGGGGATCGCGAAGCCCAGCCCGATGTTCCCCGTGCCGCCGGGCGAGAAGATCATCGAGTTGATCCCGATCACATCGCCCGCGAGGTTGATCAGCGGGCCGCCGCTGTTGCCCTGGTTAATGGCAGCATCCGTCTGGATCACATTCCTCCACGGGCCGTCCTTGCCGATCTGGCGGTTCCCGAGGGCGCTGACATACCCAACGGTCACGGTGTGCTCGAAGTCGAAGGGATGCCCGATCGCGATCACGCGCTCGCCCAACTGCAGCTTGGAGGAGTCGCCCAGCGTCGCCGTCGGGAGCCCGGCGGGCGGGTTCTCGAGCCGAACGACCGCGATGTCGCGCTCCCGGTGCGCTCCGGCGAGCGCCCCCTGCAGCTCGCGGCCGTCTAGCAGCTTCACCAGGATCTGCGTGGCATCGGCCACGACATGGGTGTTGGTCAGCACATACTGCTTCCCGTCCTCGTACTGAAACAGGAAGCCCGACCCGATCCCCTCCATCACCTCGGGCGGCGCGCCCATGAAGTAGGAGAAGGGGTTCGTGTAGCCCTGCTCCCGCGCGATGACCTTCACCACGCACGGGTCGGCCTGCTTCACGGCCTGCACCACCGCGTCGTCCTCGCTTTGCACCTGCACCGCCCCTGGCATGGCGGGCCGGTTCACCACCGGTAGCACAGGCGCGCCGCCGTGCGCGGACGCCGCCCGGCCGGCGTAGTAACCGCCGGCGAGCCCACCCGCGGCGCCGGCCAGCACCGCGATGATCAGCACGCAACCGATTCCGGGACCTCGTCCGGCTTCCACGGCGCTCTCTCCTGGCGGCTGGTCAGCCGAGCTGTCGCATCAGGTCGGCCATCTCAATCGCCGACACGGCGGCCTCGAAGCCGCGGTTGGGCATCTTGGTCCCGGCGCGCTCGATGGCCTGCTCCAGCGTGTCGGCGGTGACCACGCCGTAGATGCACGGCACGCCGGTCTCCAGCTGCGCCTGCGCGATCCCCTTGGCCGACTCCCCCGCCACGTACTCGTGGTGGGTCGTCGCGCCGCGGATCACCGCGCCCAGCGCGATCACGGCGCTGTACTTCCCGCTCGCGGCCAGCTTGCGCACCGCGAGCGGCAGCTCAAACGACCCCGGCACCCACGCGGTATCCACCGCGTCCGGAGCCGCTCCGTGGCGGGCGAGGGCGTCCAACGCCCCACCCAACAGCTTACTGGTGATGAAGTCGTTGAAGCGGCTTACCACAATCGCGAAGGTCATCCCATCGGCCTTCAGCTTGCCCTCATAGACCGTTCCCACCGGATCATCTCCCTTTCCTGCGGCTGCGGAAAACGCACTAGCCTCGGCGCTCAGACGACCACCATTCGGCGCCAAGAAGTCCCGTAGAGGCCCCTCTGAGCCGAATCCGCTCCCGGAAGGCCCCCGTGGGCCTACGTTGTCAGCCCCCGGCGACTAGCGCTATTGCCTACTCGGCCCGGGCCTCGCCACCCTCCACCAGGGTCAGCAGGTGCCCCAGCTTGGCCTTCTTCGTGCACAGGTACCGGCGGGAGTGCTCGGTGGGCGGGGCCTCGAGCGGGACGCGTTCGGTGATCTTGAGCCCATAGCCCTCCAGCGCGACGTACTTCGCCGGGTTGTTGGTCATGATCCGCATTGTGGTGATCCCCAGGTCCACCAGCACCTGGGCGCCGATGCCGTAGTCCCGCAGGTCCGCCTCGAAGCCGAGGGCCTCGTTGGCCTCGACGGTATCATAGCCCTCATCCTGCAGATGGTAGGCCTTCAGCTTGTTCGCGAGCCCGATGCCCCGCCCCTCATGCCGCGCGATGTACACCACCACCCCCTGGCCGGCCTCCTCGATCATGTGCATGGCCGCCTCGAGCTGGTACCCACAGTCGCACCGGCACGAACCGAGCACGTCACCCGTCAGGCAGCCGGAATGCACCCGCACCAGGACGTCCTCGCGGCCCGCGAGCTGGCCCTTGATGATCGCCACATACTCGTCGCCGTCGACCACGCTCGTGTAGCAGCGGACGCGGAAGTGGCCGTGCATGGTCGGGAGGTCCGCCTCGGCATCCAGGCGGATCAGCCGCTCGGTCCGGCTGCGGTAGGCGATCAGCCCCGCCAGGGACACGATCACGAGCCCCTCGCGGTCGGCGAGCGCCTCCAGCTCCGGCAGCGCAGCGCGTGCGCCGTCGTCGTTCAGGACCGGGCACAGCATCACGGCCGGCACGAGTCCGGCCAGTCGCGCCAGGTCGACCGCGCCCTCCGTGTGTCCCGCACGCTTGAGCACCCCGCCCGGCTGGGCCTGCAGGGGGGTCACATGCCCGGGCCGGACGAGATCGCGCGGCCCGGTCTCCGGGGCAGCGAGAGCGCGCAGCGTCGCGGCGCGGCCCTGGGCGGAGATCGGCGCGGCCTCCAGCCCTCGCGCGTCGACTGAGATCGCCACGGCCTTCTGCTGCGGCGAGGCCTCATCGGCGGCCAGCAGCGGCACCTGTAGCCGCTCGAGCCGCTCGGAGGACATCGCGACCTCCACGAGCCCGCACCGCGTCTGCGCCAGCATTGTGTTGATCGCCTCGGCGGTCACAAACTGCGCCGCCAGCAGCAGATCGCCGCTCGTCGCGGGCGAGCTGTCATCCACCAACAGCACGAACTTCCCCGATTGCAGGGCCTGAATCGCCTTCTCGATGCGTTCCATGACGACAGTACCAAGTTCCAAGTGGCGAGTCTCAGACGTCGAGCGGCAGACGGCCTAGAACCCGTGATCGCGGAGGAAGGCCTCCGTCAGACCCGGCCGCGCTTCCCGCGCCGCAAGCAGTTGCTCGACGTACTTCGCCAGCACGTCGGCCTCCAGGTTCACCCGATCCCCGGCGCGCCGGTCGCCCAGGTTCGTCTCGGCCAGCGTGTGAGGGATGATCGCCAGCGAGAAGGTCGCCTCCCGGCAGTCGACGACGGTCAGGCTCACACCGTCGACGGCTACGCTGCCCTTCGGGGCGAGGTAGCGGGCCAGCTCGGGCGGCGCGTCGATCTCGAGCCAAAGCGTGCTGCCCGAGGGCCGCAGGGCGCAGACCGTGCCCATCCCGTCCACATGGCCCTGGACGAAGTGCCCGCCCAGCCGCGAACCCGGTAACAGGGCGCGCTCCAGGTTCACGCGGACCCCGGCGCCGGCTTGCCCCACGGTGGTCAGTCGCAGCGTCTCCTCCCCTGCATGGACCCGGAACGTGGAGCCATCGTGCGCCTCGACCGTCAGGCAAACGCCGTTGACCGCGACGCTCTCGCCCAGGGCCAGGTCGCCCGCCATCCCCGGCGCGCGCAGTACGAGGTCGCGTCCCCCGGCCCGGGGACGACTCTCGGCGATCTCGCCGATCTCCTGGATCAGTCCCGTGAACACGGCTCCGCCTCGATCAGCAAGTCCGGCCCGCAGCGGCGCGTGCGGAGGATCGTGAGCTGCCGCGCGTCCGCCAGCGCCTGAACGCTCCGGCCGCCGAACAGTGGCCGGGCCTCGCTTCCGCCGATGATCTTGGGCGCGAGGAACAGCAGCAAGCGGTCCGCGACGCCGGCGTCCAGCGCGGCCGCCGCGAGCTCCGGTCCGCCCTCGATCAGCACGCTCAACAGCCCGCGCTCGCCCAGCAACCGCCACAAGGCCGCGAGGTCCACGCGCCCGGCCTGCGCAGGGAGCACCACCACCTCCGCCCCGGCGTCCCGCAAGGCCTGCAGCCGGCGCCCGGGCGCCGCGGCCGTAGTGGCGATGAGGCAGCCCGCCGAGCTAGTCGAGGCCACCACCTTCGCAGTGGACGGTGTGCGTCCGTGCGAGTCCGCGATCACCCGCAGGGCGTCCCGCCCGCCCCGCAGCCGCGTGGTCAGTTCCGGATCGTCCGCCAGGACCGTACCCACCCCCACGAGAACCGCGTCGCACTCATCCCGCAGCCGGTGGACGTGCCGCCGCGCGGGTTCGCCAGTGATCCACCGCGACTCCCCGGTGGCGGTGGCCACCTTCCCGTCCAGCGTGCCCGCCAGCTTCAGCACCCCGAGTGGCGTGCCGGTCAGGCGGTGCTTCACGTAGGCCCGGTAGAGGTCGCTGGCCGCCTTGGCCCCCACGCCGCTCCGGACGGCAATCCCGGCCTCCCGCAGTCGCGCCCCTCCCCTGCCGGCAACCTGCGGGTCGGGATCCCCGAGGGCGTAGTGCACCCGCTTCAGGCCTGCGTTGATGATCGCCTCGGTGCAGGGCGGCGTGCGGCCGTGGTGGGCGCAGGGCTCCAGAGTGACGTACACGTCCGCCCCGCGCGCCGAGGCGCCGGCGTCTCGGAGGGCTTCCACCTCCGCGTGGGGCTGCCCGGCGGCCCGGTGGTAGCCGCGGCCGATGATGGCTCCCCGCTTGACGACAACAGCCCCGACCGGCGGGTTCGGGGCCGTCCGTCCGACGCCGCGCTTGGCCAAGGCCAGTGCGGCGCGCATGAAGCTGTCCGACACGGTTCCCCTCGGTTCACTCGCTCCGGCGGGGCGGCTTCTCGGTCGGCCGGAACTCCTCATCCATCTGCCGGTACAGCTCCGCCCGACGTAGGTGCCGCTCGCGGATGAGCATCCGCCAGTCGCGGAAAGCAAGCACCACAATCACGAACACCAACACCAACGTGGCGGTCCAGAAGCCCAACTGCTGCCAGCGCTGCTCGAAGGTCCACGGATAGTAGGCGCCCCAGATCAGCATCCCGGCGACCCCCATCAGCAGGAGCGCCACGACCCCCCGCAAGACCAGCTGCCTGGCCCCCAGCACACTGCGGCCCCGGAAGTACCGGTGCACCTCCACGACGAACCACACCAGGACCGCCAGCACGGCCAGCAGCAGCCCGGTCAAGCTCGGCCAATCCACAGCCGATGCTCCTCCCTCAGGCGACCCGGGTCCCGGTCCCGCCTCGAAGGATACCAGAAAAGCCCTGGAGCGACAAGCACGCGGGCCCTACGGGCGCGATCTCCGATCATCGGTAGCTCGCCCAACGGGGCGGACACCCGGAGGCTGCACCCGGCGCTATGGCGCCTGCAACCGCCCCAACGCCTGGGCCCGCCAGAGGGTCTGGGCGCAGGGGTTCTGCTCGGGATCGAGCTCCGCCAGCTTGCGCCACTGGGCCAGAGCTTCCTCCTTCTTGCCGCCCTTCATCAGCTCCTCACCCGCGCGGAAGAGCGCCTCGCAGCCTCGGTCGGTGCCGCGATGCCCCTGCTTCTCATCCGTCCCGAACAGCCGCAGCCGCTGGACCGCGGCCTCCAGCTTGCCCTCCGCCAGCAGCGCGTCGACCTCGGTCAGCAGCTCCGCGTACGCCATCTCGGCCCGCAGTTCCGCCAGCGCGCCGAGCGAGTACTCGGCCCACTCCATGCCCTCGCACGGGACCTTCCCCTTCTCGCCCTCGAACCATGACCAGGCCTCCTCGGCCTCGCGTCGGCCGACCAGCAACCGCGCCGCCGCATCCGCCGCCTCAGCCGTCTTGCCCTGCGCGGTCAGCTCCTCCGCCGCCAGCCGGTCGGGCTCCACCAACGCCAGGAGCGCCCCCCCGAGCAGGAAGTGCGCCTTGCAGCCGAGCTCGCTGTCGGGGTACTCGCCCAGATGCCGCGTGATCAGGTCGATGGCCTGCTGACCCTCGCCCCCCGCCAGCCACGCCACCGCCAGGTCCAGCAGCGCCGTCTCTCCGACGCCCTGCTTGCCGTCCGGGTCTGCCGCCAGGGCCGCCTCCAGGGTCTGGCGACCCACCGCGTAGCGCTGCAGGCTCACGTAGAGCCCGCCCAACTCCGCCAAGGCCCGGGCATCGTCGGCCTGCTTGTCGAGCCGCTCGCGCGCCGCCATGATCCCCTGCACCTGCTGCAGTACCTGGAGGAAGTCCTCCGGGATCACGAACCCATACACCATGTGCTCGAGCCCGCCATCGGGGTTCAGGAAGATGGTGACCGGGTACGTCTGGGCGCGCCCGGGGTTCTCCACCGCCCTGTTGCCCTCGTAACCGGGCTCCACTTGCAGGTCCCGGCGGCCGACGTCGTAGGCATCCAGGAAGGGCTGGTTGTCGTCGCTGACCGCGTCGACCTTGACGCACAGGAAGTCGCCCAAGACCCCGTCGACCGCGAGGTCGCCGAAGGTCTGACGCACCATCATGGCCGTCAGCTGCTGGCCCTCCACGCAGACGAAGGCCATGATCGGCTCCCGCGCCCTCTTCGCCCGATCCAAGGCGACCCGCCACGGCTGTCGAGCGTCGGTGGAGAGCAGCCAGCGCGGTTCCGCGCGCGCCGTCCCGGCCAGCAGCAGCGCCAGCGCGGCCAGGGCGCTCCCCCGGGCCGCGATCCGAGTGCAGTCCATCCCGTTCACCGCCTTCCCTCGGGCCGCAGACAGGTACCTGCGCCCGACGGTGTGCAGATTCACCCGCGTTCCGCCGAATCCTCTCGCTGCGCTCGTGACAGGCCTCGGCCAACCTCCCGGCGAATGGCCGAGAGGCTGACCGGCCTCCTCAGTACCAACGCGCGACGCAGCGCCGCCGTTGCGCCAGAGCCTGCAACCATGCCTCGCGGGAAACTCCCCGTGCGGCCGGGGCGTCTAACGAACCCGGGCACATTCATGAAACGAGCATCCCTGAGCCGATGGCTGGCCGGGGCCGCGCTCCTCGCCGCAGGCGCGGCGGCTGCCGCTGCCGACGACATACTGGTCGCCCATCCGGCGAGCGGTCACCCCGTCCGCGCCGCCGCGGATCGAGTGCTCGTGCGGCTGCGCGCTCCGGTAGACGGCCCGGCCGCAGTGGCCCCGGCGGAGGTCGCGACTGACGCGCGGCTGCTGCCGGACGCGCGCCTCGGGATCGTGCGCCTGGCGCCGGGGCAGACGGTGGAGTCGGCCCTGCGGCGACTGCGCGCGTTGCCGAACGTGCTGGTTGCCGAGCCCGACTACGTCGTGCGGCCCGCGGTCACCCCCAATGATCCCCTGTGGGGCGACCAGTGCGGCCTGCGGCGCATCCAGCTGCCCGAGGCGTGGACGTACCAGCGCGGGCGGCCGGATGTGACCATCGCCGTCCTCGACTCGGGCGTCGCCTACGACCATCCGGACCTCGCGGTCAACCTCCTGCGCAATCCCGGCGACCCGCCGAACGGCGTCGATGATGACCGGAACGGCTTCGTCGACGACTTCCGCGGTTGGGACTTCGCCGACGAGGACAACGACCCTCACGCGGACCGGGGGGACGGCGTCGGCCTCGCCCACGGCACCCACGTCGCCGGCCTCGCGGCGGCGGCCACGGGCAACGGTCTGGGCATCGCGAGCGCCGGGTGGGGCTGCACCTACCTGCCGGTGCGGGTCGTGGATGCCTTCGGCGTCGGGTATCTCAGCACTGTGGCCCGGGGCATCGAGTACGCCGTCGATCGCGGCTGCGCGGTGGTGAACCTGAGCCTCGAGGGCCCCTTCTCCCGCACCCTTCAGCCCGCGATCGACTACGCCTATGAGCGCGGCGTCGTCGTCTGTGCCGCCGCGGGCAACACCGCGCAGGAGTTCACCACCGATCCCGCCACCTGGACCTCCCCCGTCTGCAACGACGGCGACGACCCGGCCCGCCAGAACCACGTCCTGGGGGTCGCCGCCATCGACTGCAACAGCGCGAAGCTCCCGGCCTCGAACTACGGCGCGACCTACGCCCTCATCGACCTGACCGCCCCCGGCCGAAACGCGACGAGCACCTGGTGGCCCGGGGGCGGCTACGGGCTCGCCTCCGGCACTTCCCAGGCCGCGCCTCTCGTGGCGGGCGGCGCGGCGCTGCTCATCGCGCAGCACGGGAGGCTCGGCCACGATGCCATCGCCCAGCTCCTCCGTTCGGCGGCCTACAACATCGACGGGGAGAACCCCGGCTTCGAAGGCAAGCTGGGCGCCGGCCGGGCCGATGTGCACCTGGCTGTCCTGGCCGACGCCCCGGGGCCGATCGTCGGCCTCGCGCTGCAGGTCGTGCCGGGGGATTCCGCTCTGACGCGCGCGACGCCGGGCGCCGGCGTGGATGTGCGGATTCCGCTGCGGAACCTGGGCGCCGCCCCCGCGCTGCAGGTTCGGGGCACGTTGACCAGCTCCAGCCCCCAGGTCGTCGTGAAGCGCGCCGAGGTCGGGTATGGCCCGGTACAACCGGGTCAGACGGTTGTCCCCCTCGGCGCCTTCCGCCTCTGGGTTCGTGCCGACACACCCCCCGGCGCCCGAGTGCCGCTGACCCTCGCCATTGGCGCCGCGAACGGCGGCCCTTGGGCCGAGGAGCGCCTGGCCCTGCCGGTCGGTTGGGACGCCCTGGGCGAGCCGGACGACGTGTGCCCCGAGGCCTTCCCCGCGCAGCCGGGCACGATCTACGAGCGTGAGCTCGCCAGCGCCCTCGACCAGGACTGGTTCAGCTTCCAGGCGGTGACCGGGCGCCGGTACCTCATCGAGACGTGGCCGCGTCTGGGCAGCTCGCCCGCGACGGCGCTCTCGGTCCGCGAGCCTGCTTGCGGGCCCGAGGCGCTCTACGTCTCGGGCGAGGGCGGCCCGGCGCAGACCGCCTGGGTCTGCCCCGTCGCGGGACGGTATTCGGTAGCCGTCACCGGCGACGACGGGCTATGGACCGGGTCATATCGCTTCCGCATTCGCGCCTCGGGCGCCGGGGCCCCGGGGCCGGTGG
>Ga0233425_10004929_pt1 | contig 21759 bp, 20 predicted proteins | sample Watercolumn_Towu_2_FD_181712 | JGI IMG/M metagenome (GOLD analysis project Ga0233425, IMG submission 181712) | Freshwater microbial communities from Lake Towuti, South Sulawesi, Indonesia - Watercolumn_Towuti2014_140_MG | ecosystem: Environmental > Aquatic > Freshwater > Lake | place...
ATGTCCTCTCGGAGGTCAGATTCTGGTCCCAAAATAAATTAATCGATGTCCAAAAATTCAAAAATACCGACTTGTTCCCTATGCACTTTTGAACTTTAAACTATGCAGTTTTCAACTTTAGCTAACATAGTTTTGTAAATAAAAATCAAACGACTTCCTCCCGATAAAAATTCCGTTTTTTTCTTCCTTTGGACTCTTCAAAAGATTGTATCCAATCCCTGACCCGCTCTTTGCCGTAAGCGACTTCCCAAGCGGCGACAATTTTTTTCACTGGAATATCGGCATAGGTTCCCAGAAATTCCGTATATTCCATAAAGAGATTATTCTCCAGGTTATAGGGCTGAAAGATGGAATCCTCCAATCCGGTGAATTCCAAGGGGGCCACTTTATGACGGATACACAATTCTTTATTAAAGGCCGGAGTGGCCTTGACCCATTTCCCCTGAAGAAAGAAATCAGTATAACCATGATAAACAAACAGGTCGGTCCCCAAATACTCCAGCAACTGTTTGGTCGCCAGATGATTCCGGACGGTGGCAAAACCGACCCGGGAGGGAATCCCCAAGGCCCGTCCCAAGGCACATAACAAAGCCGCCTTGCAGACACAATACCCTCGCCTGGCTTTCAAGATGCTACTCGCCTGGTAATGTTCCGGGAGATAAAAAGGTGTATAGGGGTCATAACGAATTCCATCTCGAACGGCATAATAGATCTTAACAGCCTGATCCAGCGAATCCGGACTGTTTACCGTGATCCGCCGAGCAAATTCGATGATGGACGGATGATCGCTGTCAATCATTGCCGTCGATTTCAGATACTCTTCGCTGGCCAATTCTATTTAAACCCTAAAGGCCCTCCCGAGCGAGCCCCACATAAGATTAAATTTAGTTTCTAATTCTTACTTTGAGCTTTCAGCTTTGAACTTTGAGCGGTTTTCAAACTTAACCCATATATCCCGGTCAAGTCAGAGGCACTCGATAACACGTTAGACTCTCCCAAAATCATCTTCAAAGCGTTCGATATCGTCTTCTCCAAAATAGTCACCGGATTGGACCTCAATAAACATGACTTCCTCGGAACCCACATTCTCAATCCGATGAAGGGCACCTTGAGGAATATCAACCGAGTCCCCCTTTTTTAAAGTGATCTGATCGGAGCCTCTGGTTACCAGGGCTTGCCCGGAAAGCAGATACCAGTGTTCTTCCCTCCGCTGGTGTCTTTGAAGGCTAAGTCGTTTTCCGGGATAGACGACGATCCGTTTGACTTTATGAGCCGGTTCATCGGCCAGAACCTGATAATATCCCCAAGGACGATGATCTTCTTCCAATGATTTCTCCTTACTCCTTTTAGCAAACTCTCAGGTCTCTTGCGATCGGTTTGAAGGGTGAAAATAGGCCATGGGTCAACGGTTCAGTATTCAAGGGCTTTGGACTTTCCTTAAACCTTACACCTTGAACCTTGACCCGGTATTTTAGTTCTGCCTTTATATCAAAATCAATTCTCTATCGAAAGGTTTTTCTTCTCCACCGGGTTATGGAAGGCCTGGAGGGCCTCCTGCGTAACCCAATCCGGATTAGCACTGTATTTGGGGGAGATATGAAAAGGGATTAATCGTTTTACTCCGGCCTCAGCCGCTATCATCCCGGCCTGACGGGCCGTAAGATGGTATTTTTCCTTGGCCTGTTGGATATCTTCCTCCAAAAAGGCGGACTCCATAAAAAGAGTGTCAGAACCACCAACCAGTTCCCGGATGATGTTTTGGGTTGTTTCATTACAGATCGTATCGGTCACATAGGCGATTTTCTGTCCGGAGGTGATTCTGACTAATGATTTTTTTAAGGTGCCCAAAGATACAAAAGGATTAGGCCGTTCTTTATTAGTTGAAAAGTTGACCTGAATCAGATAGTCGTCCTTTTCATTTTTCCAGATGGCTTCCTTTAGCTCCCTCAGCCAGGGGCCTTTGATTAAAGCCATTTGTTCCAGCCCGGTTTTAAGGATATTGAGATGGGATCTTTCTTCCAAGGAAAAGGCCAGACAGGGAATTTTGTGATCCAGGAAGGCGGCCCGTACCTGAAATGACGGTTCTTCATAAACCAGGCCGTCAAACGGTTTGATCTCAATCCGAGTTTCCTCGTTAAAGGCCGTTGATGAACTCAAGCGGGTAAAAACAATTTGATGGGGGTGAACTTCTCCCACCATCAGTTCCAGAGAGTAAGGATAGCTCTCCACCAGATTCCAGGTATAACCGGAGAGTTTATGCTTGATCTGGTCGAGAAATTTTGGCGGACCGAACAAATGAATTTGTTTATTCCGTCCCAGACAGATCCTTAAGAGATGATCAAAACCGACAAAATGATCCAGATGGGTGTGGGAGATAAACACATGAGTTATCTTTAGTATCTTCCGGGGAGGAAGGGAACGGATCTCACCAAGATCGAACAGGAAAGCCCTTCTGGAAAATTTCAAATCAATAAAAACGACCGGATCTCCCAGGGGGCCGTTGACCAATAGTGGATGGAATAAAGGGGTCATGATGGGAACTATAGTGTATCTTCTTTGCTTTTTCCACTAAGAGTTTGTTAATAAGCCGATTCCTGGTTGCATTACATGATCAAGGTGGGCTATAATCAAATATCTTAATTGACTAGGGATGAAGGTTATCGGAAATAGATGAAAGAAATAGTTCCCACGGCTTTCACCAGAACCCTCGACCCCTTGAATCCTTGAATCCTATTTTTTTAATATGACCAGACCACATTTTAGACGAAAAGGAGACTCCTCCAGCCCCTTCTCCAGCTATGTTTTCATGGGATTTCTGGTCGCCGTTCTTTACCTTTTCTACCTGGTCATTCGTCCTTTTCTGACAGACATCTTTATTGCCATCGTCCTGGCCATGGTCTTTTACCCCCTTTATAAAAAGATTTTGAAAATGTGCCGGAGATTACGTATCGTTTCAGCCATCATAACCCTCCTGATTATCATCCTGGTTATCCTGGTTCCGGTCACCTTCTTATCGGGAGTCATAACCGGTCAGTCCTTGGACCTGTATCAAAAAATGTCCGCAGGGCTCCAGGACGGGACTTTCAAAAAAATGATTGAAGTAAAAGTTTCTCATTTCAGTCATTATTTTGACAGATGGCACCTGGATCTCCAAACGATTCGCCTGGAAGAACAGGTGGGCAGTGCCCTCAAGACCCTTTCGGAATTTATTTATAATCAATTGGCTTCCCTGGCCAAAGGCCTGGTTGGAATAATTTTTGATATGGTTATCGTCTTATTCATCTGTTTTTTCCTCTTAATCGACGGGGAAAAATTTTTACAGGAAATCAAAGTCCTCAGCCCCTTGGAACTCTCCCATCATGAACGGATCGTTCAACAATTGGAACAGACCGTCAAGGCCACCCTGAAAGGGTCCATTATCGTTGCCCTGGTTCAAGGTCTACTGGGAGGTTTCGGGTTTTGGATCTTTAATATCCCTTCAGCGGCTTTCTGGGGTGTCTGTATGGTTTTCAGCTCGGTCATCCCCTTAGTTGGAACCAGCCTGATCTGGATCCCGGCGGCCCTCTATCTGGCCTTAACCTCCTCCATCGGTTTGGGAATCGGCATGGCCTTATGGGGCACCCTGATTATTTCCGGGGCCGACAATATTCTTCGCCCCCTGCTCCTAAAAGGGGAAGCCCATCTGCATCCTCTTTTCACCTTCCTCAGCGTCTTGGGTGGATTGATTTATTTCGGTTTTCTGGGGTTTATCCTTGGCCCGGTAGTCCTTTCTTTTTTGATGACCTTGTTTGAAATCTATAAAAAAGAATTTTTAACGGAAGGATAAAGACATGTTAGCTAAAATTTCGGTAGGTTTTATCGGCGGCGGGAATATGGCCGAGGCCTTGATCAGAGGCCTCCTGGGCAGCAAGACTATCACTCCGACAGAGTGTCTGGTCTGTGATATTATAGATGAACGCCTTTCTTACTTAAAAAAAACCTATGGTGTTAAGGCCATTAAAGATCGATCAGCGGTTATTCAGGCCTCTCGCGCGGTTATTCTGGCGGTGAAACCTCAAAGCGTCGACAAGGCGTTGGAAGCCCTCTCCTCCATCTGGTCTCCCGGAAAAATCCTGATTTCCATCTGTGCCGGGGTTCCCATGTCTTACCTGGCGCGCTTCTTTCCCAAACCACCGAGAATCATCCGGGTCATGCCCAATACCCCGGCCTTGGTTCTGGCAGGCATCAGCGCGCTGTCTAAAAATGCCGTGGCCGAAGAAAAGGACCTGGCCCTGGCGGAATCGATATTCAATGCTATCGGCGAGACCGTCCGGGTGGAGGAGAGCCAGCTCGATGCCGTAACCGGACTTTCCGGCAGTGGACCGGCCTATGTCTTTACCATTCTGGAGGGACTTACCGATGGCGGGGTAAAAATGGGATTGGCCCGCCCCATAGCCCAAAAATTGGCTGTCCAAACCCTTTTGGGGTCCAGTCAAATGGCCCGCCAGATGAACTGGCCTCTCGGCCAATTAAAAGAAATGGTCACTTCCCCCGGCGGAACGACCATCTACGGGTTACAGGTCATGGAAAAAGCCGGCCTCCACGGGACGCTCATGGAAACGGTGGAAGCGGCCACCCGGAGATCCAAGGAATTGGGAGAAGCGCTGCTTAAACAATCCAATGCCAAATAAAAAAAATTTTTAAGAATTCTTAACCTTTACTTTCTGTCCCCTGGCCAACGTTAAGAACCTTTGTTCTCTGGTTTCCTGAGCGGATAATAAGACCTTATCTGCAAAAAGAGGCCTGACAAAAATTGGTTTGTTTTGGACAAATTTTTGTCATTATTAAGGGGAACGCTAGGACCCCTTTTTGCTCCCCTCCTTACAACTTATTAAAATAGTTGGCAATCCTATTAATTAAAAGTTGTTTTTGTTTGGTATCCTTCTTGCTTCTATAAAATTCTGCTTTTGGTTCAGTTGAAAAGAACAGGTCTTCCAACCATTCGCTAGGCTGTTTTGGATAGGACAAACGATTGGATGAGGACCTAAGGTCATCCGCGGTCAGGGAGGTGATCAAAAAGAAGGCTCAAAATCACGTTTGGGCCGGAAGACATTTTCATTTTTTAATGGAAAGGAGTATCCAGGTATGCTCACTAAATGGTCTAAAAAGAAAAAGCAAAAAGGTTTCACTTTAGTCGAACTGTTAATCGTCATCGCCATCATCGGTATTCTGGCGGCTATTGCCATCCCCCAATTCACTACTTATCGTACCAGAGGGTATAATACGTCAGCCCGGGCGGATGTTAAAAATGCCTACACGGCGGCTCAGGCCTATTTTGCCGATACCCCTGCCGGAACGGCCACCACTACTATCCTGACCAGTTATGGGTATAAAGCCTCGAGTGGCGTAACCGTGACCGTCGGCACTGGGACCTTGGCCGGATTGAGTATAACCGCCGCCCACTCCAGCGGGGATACCACCTATACGGCAGCTGCCGATGGCACGATTACCCCTTAAGGCCCCTAAAAGACCGGGGAAAATGGAAACGGCTATTACAGTGACTTAAAAACGTAAATAACAAAAATATTTATAAAACCAATTAGGAGGAAACATGCTGATTCAAAAATTTACCTACAAACCCAATCAAAAGGGCTTCACCCTGGTGGAACTGTTAATCGTCATCGCCATCATCGGCATCCTGGCGGCGATTGCTATCCCTCAATTTACCACCTATCGAAAAAGAGGTTACAATACGGCAGCCCGGGCGGATGTTAAAAATGCCTACACGGCGGCTCAGGCCTATTTTGCCGATACCCCCGCCGGAACGGCCACCACTACTATCCTGACCAGTTATGGGTATAAAGCCTCGAGTGGCGTAACCGTGACCGTCGGCACCGGGACCATGGCTGGGTTGAGTATAACCGCCGCCCATTCCAGCGGGGATACCACCTATACGGCAGCCGCAGATGGGGCGATTACCCCTTAAGCTAAACCAATTTGCCCTAAATGAGGGGTCTCCCTGGGTCGAGAGGATTCAGAGAGATCCCTTCCTCAGGATGCCTCCTGTTCCAGACAAACAGAAATCCCTCTGAGGCCGGCATTATATGGCCTTCCTCTTAAATTTTGGTTTGTTCCATTCTCCCAGGATTATCTGGGGATTTAAAAAGGAAAAAGTAATATCTTTTTCTATTTTCTCTTAGGCAACAATTTTTGAAGATTCTCGGACGCCGCTTGAAAATGGGGGTCGATCTCCAGAGCCTTTTGCCAGGAATGAATCGCCTGCGGGGTTTTCCCCTGAGCCGCCTGGACCAATCCCAGATTATTCAGGGCCTTGACATTTCGTGGCTGGATGGTCAAGGATGTTTGGAGATGTTCTTCGGCCAATTCCAGTTGGCCGGCAGAGGCTAAAACGGTTCCGAGATTATAATAGGCCTCGGCCAATCGTGGCTTTTTTTGGATGGCCTGGCGAAAAGCCTCCATCGCCTCTTTGAACTTCCCCTGTTGCTGCAAGACCAATCCCCAATTATTATAGGCCTCGCCATAATCCTTTTTATCCCTGATGGCCGCCTGGAAATGATCCCGGGCCTCCTCAAGCTTCCCCTGGCCGAATAGGAGTATTCCCAAATTATAATGGCCTTCAGCCGCCCCGCCGGGTAGTCCGGCGGCGATCCGGTACTGGGTCATGGCCCCCGGCCAATCCCCTTTTTTCTCTAAAGCCACTCCCAGATTATTATAAGCCGACCCATAGTTAGGTTTAATCCTTATAGCCTCACGAAACTGAACCAGGGCCTGATCGAGTCGCCCTTGTTCCATTAAAGCAAAACCGAGCAGATCGTGGGCCTTAAAATTTTCTGGCGTTGCGGTTATGGCCTGCTGAAAAAGAGTATGGCTGTTCCGCCAATAGCCGACTTGGGTCCAGGAAAGGATCATTAACCACAACAGCCCAGCCACGGCCAAAAGAGACAGGAGCATTTGCCGATAAGGCCATTTGGCGGAGAGATCAGCCATCCCCCAGGACAGGATAATAAAGGGCCCGATCAAAGGCAGATAGGTATAGCGGTCAGCCATGGAGTGAAGGCCCACCTGGACCAGACCGATAACCGGCAGCAAGGTGACGATATACCACGACCAGCCGACAATCAGATAGGGGTGTGTTTTGAATTTCCATACCGCCAAAGCGGAAATGAGACCTAACAGAAATCCGGCCCCCAAGATCTGCCAGAATGGCTGAACCGCCGGATAGGGATAAAACACGGACAACTGCATAGGCCAGACCATTTTGGCCAGATAACCGAAATAAGATATCAGACCGTTGGCCATACGGGTAGGCAGAGGGATCGATTGATTTAAAGCCCCGATGTTTTGTTGGGCATAGTAGGAAAGACCGGCAAAGACCAGAGAAAGAAGAAAAAAAGGGATTTTTTCAACGATAAGGGCAGATATTCTCTTCGGCATCCGCCTAAATCGGCTGGCCTCACTGCCCAAACATTCATTCCCCTTGAATGGTTCAAGACGACCCAGGGGCCAATAATCCAAAAGGAGCAGGACAAGAGGAAGGGTTAGCACCATGGATTTAGCCATCAACCCGCCTAAAAAACATAACAGCATCAGTCCATACCTGGACCAGATGGGCTGCTCAACAAAACGGAGATAGGCGCACATGGTGAGCATCCAGAAGAAGGCACTTAAGACATCCTTGCGCTCGGCAATCCAGGCTACCGATTCCACATGAAGGGGATGAAGGGCAAAGAGGGCGGCCACTAAGGCGCTGGGATACAACCTTCGGGTCATTTTTTCCAAAAAAAGGAAAAGCAGAACCGTGCTGGCCAGATGGAAAAGCAGATTGGTCAGATGATACCCTCCCGCATTCAAGCCGTAAAACTCAAAGTCCAGTATATAGGAAAACCAGGTCAGGGGATGCCAGAAGGCCGCATGAATAGTGGTCAGGGCCCAAATGATTTTTTTAGGAAGGGATGTCCCTTGGAGGTCATGATTATTGAATACGTAGATGCTGTCATCTAGACTGATAAATCCAAAATGGACGACCTGGGAATAAACCAGGGCCGTCATACCGATCAAAAGGATGGAAATAATAAACGTTTTATTGATCTTCATGGTCATTTCCGATCGATCCGTTCTGGAACGAAAAGCTAATGGACTCCCTTGCGCCGCTCGGCAATGGTCAATAAGGTCTGAGTAGGACAATTACAAAGGGAATACGTTTCAGGATTGACTGAATAAACCTGGCGCAGTTCAAAGTCTTTAAGATTAAATTTACGGAACCAGACCGGATAAAGGGCGATCCAGTCAACCCGGTTAAAAAGGTCTTTGACCGACACACGTTTCAGGACAACGTCTCTATTATTCAAGCCCAACAGATCGACGATTCGGCGGTCGCTGAAATATTTGATGGCCCCGGCATCGTTTACCCCTACCGACACTTGAGGTGGAGTATGAACTTTCAACCATTTTCCCACCTCCACATTCATTAAATGGATGATCTTCCCATCAGACCAGAGGTGGAAGCGTTTCGTTTCGATCGATTGCCACCAGTGAGGCAGACTGCAGACCAGAAGAACCCCGGCCAGCAGCGGCAGGTTCCCCTTCAAAAATCCCAGGGGATGTCTCTCTCCCTTGGGGATCTTACGAATCCATACCCGCCACGGCCCTATCCTGTCCGCCCAGAGGGCCAGACCAATGATCGCGGCAATCATCAATATCAGATCTGCCGGATCGGCATAACGCAGCCAGTAATACCCATCCAGGGATATGCTTCGGGATAATAAGATTCCTAATAAAAACACCGCTGGAACCACGACAAAAGGTAGAAAGGTCTTAACGGCAGGAAAGGATCTGTTTTGGAAACATAAAAAACCAAAGGAAAGGATGCCGGCGGCAAAAACCAGACCGGGGAAAGGGCCATGATGGGATTGGAGCTGCCACATCTTTAAGAGATGGGAAAAATTGGGCCAAACCCATTGGGCCTTTTGATAAAAAGGTAACGGCAGGACCAATCCGCTGATCCGCTGGCAAATGATCATCCAGAGGGAGAAAGGAACCGCAACCCAGAGCCATCCTATGAAGTGTATTCTTTTTCCTTGGGTCCACCAGAGAAAGAGATCCTTTAAGCCGTAAATCAACAAAACCAGCAGTCCCTCCGGCCTACAAACCGGCAAGAGACTTAGAAACAGATAGGTCCCAATTTTCCTTTCGGTCAAATCAGCCCAGATCAAACCTAAAAAGATGACCACAAAGAGATTCACTTCCATTCCGGCATAAGAAGAAAAAATCAACCGAGGCTCAATCGCCCAGATCGAGGCTGTTATTAAAGGGATTCTTATTCCTCCAATCAATGTTCTGATGATGAGCAGGACTAAACCAATAGATAAGAGGCCTAACATACCGCCGATCACTTTGACTCCGACTACCGGGGCATCGGGCCAAATCGGTTCAAGCCAATGGAGCGGCGCGGAGAGGAGAATCCACAGGGGACTGGTAGCCCCGGTCTCCGGCTCCCCCTGGTTATAGCTGAGGCCCTGTCCCCAGGCCAGGGAGCGGGCATAGACCCGATGGATCCAGGCATCATCCAAGGGGAAATCATTGACCGAGTGGCTGGAAGTGCCCAGAAAGTACAAAGAGAACAAGCCGAAAAGTAGATAAGGAATGAGAAAAAGCGTCCTCCTCTGTTTGACCTTTTCAGCAAGCAAGTTTTTCATTCCCCTCTTCTAAGCCTATTTGACTTTTTTACTATTAAGTGAATCGCTCAATGACCTGCCAGTTCATTCGATGACGACCATTCTTTTTCGATCTTCTTAAGCATATCAGCGGCTGCCTGGTTTCCGGGACTAGCTGACAAAATGGTTTGAAAATAGAATTTAGCCTCTTTTAGCTGCCGGAGTTGATAGTGGATCATCCCCAGGCCATAGAGGGCTTCAATCTGCCCCGGCTTTAGTCGCAGGGCCTTCTGGTAATACTGCTGAGCCGCCTGGTAGTTACCCTTAAGCCTGAGCACCAGCCCATAATTTATCTGGACTTCGACCAGGTTGGGATCTAGGACCAAGGCCTGCCGGAGATGTTCAAAGGCCCTCTCCGGTTGATCCCGCAGAAAAAGGACCAAGCCTAAATAGGAATGGGCCTGGGCATCATTGGAATTTATTTCCAAGGTCCTGCGGAGATACATTTCGGCGGCTGGTCCTTCCTTCGGCCAAAAATAATAAAGATAAATAATCCCCAAATTTCGATAGGCATTTTGGAGTATTTCCCTCGCCGTCAAAGACCCCGATTCTTTCCGTTTAAGATCGATCCCTTTTTTGAAATGACCGATCGCTTCGACCGGCCGGCCTGTTTCCATAAGGGCCACACCCAAATTGACCCGAGCCCGGGCATTTTGGGGGCGTTTTCTGACGGTATCCTCCCAGATGGTCAGGTCCGTTTGGTAATCACGGTTTCGAGAATAAGTGGACATACCTAAGAGCAGAACCGGAAGGATCATAACATAGGCGAATATTCTTTTTAACGGAATGGCCTTGTCCGACCCCTTGGCGGCAAAGCGGGAATGGATAAATTGACATCCATGATAAACCCCCAAAACGACCATGGTCGCCAGGGCTACGGAAGGGAGATACATCCGATAATCCCAGGCCAAGTCATTAAGCGGCAATAGGGAGGTTGGGGCCAGGGTCATCCAAAACCAGGCCGCTGAAAAACCAAGCGGATGTCGTCTCAGGATCAACCAAAGCGAGGCGATCAGGCCTGTAAGTAACACAATGCCCGGGAGGATGGATTCCCTTATTCCGGCCATAGGCCAGTCATAATCAAAAGACAAGGCATCAGGCCAAAACATCAGGCGGATATAATGGATGATGACCTGAGATTGGGTCTGCCAGTATTGCCAGGGAGAAAAAGAGACCCTGGTCGTACTGGTGGAAAAGGTGCCTCCCTGGGCAACCAAGTATCCCAAGACACCCAAGCCGAACAACAGGCCGGCATAAAGAAACCCTGAACGGCGAATGACTTCTTTGAAGGTTGGATGAAAAAAGATCAGCTCACCGAGAAGCAAGACAAAAGGCGCCGCCACGATCACTTCCTTTGACCCGACGCCGAATAGGAAACTGCCCCAAGAAACCAAAAACCAAATCTTCGGAGAAGGGGACTGCCAGCCGCGAAGGGCGGCATAGCAGGTCAGAAAGAAAAACAAACCCATCAGAGATTCGCATCGCTGGGTCAAATAGGTCACGGCCTGGGTGTGGATCGGATGAAGTCCCCAGAGAAGAGCACTTCCCAGGGCCAGCGGTGCGGACAAGTTGCCATATCTTTCCTTTAAGCGATCGGATTGGAATATCCTAAGGAGTATCCCCATTAGAAGCAGGGCCGAACCGATATGAATAAAGAGATTCAGAAGATGATAACTCCAAACATTAAGGCCGCTCAGGGCATAGTTGAGGGCAAAGGTAAAATGGACTACCGGGCGACCGGCAATCCCCGTCTTGGGCATAACCTCAAAATATTTTGCCGTAGGCCAAAGATGTCTGATGGATAAATTGGTCGCTATATTGGACCGGTCATCCATGATAAAAGGCACCTGGAAGGTGTTGGAATAAGCCAGGACGATCAGCAGGACCAGCAACCCGTAGCTTTTTTTAGAGAAAGACTTAATCATGGGTATTGACCTGGAGTTAATCGATTCAAGTTGGCCTTAGCTTTACCATTATTCGGATTTAACTCCAGGGCCTTTCTTAAAAAGAAAAGAGCTTTTCCCTTTTCCCCTTTCAGATCATAAAGCAATCCTAAGTTCAGATACCCTTGATCAACCATTGGAGAAAGTTTAATGACCTCCAGAAAACTTGTTTCACTCGCTGAGAGATTATTCAAAAGGGCATAGGCTTTTCCCATTTGATTATGGGCCGGGGCAAATCCGGGGGCCAGGGCCAAGGCCTTTTTATATTCCTCGATCGCCTCCTTATATTTCCCATCCTTAAAAGAAACATTTCCTCTTAAATTGTAATGAACCCGCGTGGCCTGTTGCCAGCGGTCCAGGGTTTCCGTCTCTTGTTTAAAGGGGCGCTCTGTCAAAACGAAAAGAACCAAAATCAACCCGATCAAAAGGAATGCCTGGACATAGGCCTTTTCTTTCAGCCGGTCCATGATCATGACGACGCCGTAGGCCGCAAAAAGGGTCAGAAAAGGAACGGCCGGCAATCGATATCGGGAGGCATTAAAAAAAATGATCACCGTGATAAGATAGACCAGTACCATGAAAAAGGGCAGAAAAACGACCCTAAGCTTTTTCCCGCTTAAGATCAATCCGATTATCCCCAGGGCTGAGATAAGGCCGAAGGGTATCAAAGGCCAGGAGCGAACGGTTAGATAATACGCATAAGTCGAATCCAGATCATGGACCTCATAATTCTGCCAGAAAAGAAAAAATTTTTTCAGGAAAAGTCCGGCTCCCCAATACGGTTGCCTTCGGAGATGATCAAAGGTTTGAGAAATCCAGAACCGGGAACACTCCGAAGGATTCAGATTCAGGTGGGTTATTTTTCGGGCCGTACTTCGAAACATAACGTGGGCATAATCCGGTTCCTGTCCGCTTTCTTCGATAAACCCCTGCTCCGGCAGATCAGCCCTTTCCATGCCCGTAGCCCCCGGTCCATTCCCGTGGAAAAAGACCTTACCCATATCGGCGGTAACTAGAACCGGATCAGAAAAAGTAAGGGCATTTCTCAAGGTAATGGGCAGAACCACGATAGAGACTCCCAGCATTAGAAAGATCAGGGCCCTGAGTTGGTCCTTTTTTCCGGAGACCGTCCAGGCGATCCAAAAAAATACCCCGGGTAGAATCAGCAAACCATTGGCTTTAGTAATTATCGAAAGACCAAGAACTACCCCGGATAAAAACCAGGGCCGTAATGAAAAATGGAGTAAGGTCTTTTCTTTGGCCCAAAGCAAAGAGAGGATGAAAAGGGCATTTAAAAACAGGACAAAGGAATCGGGTTCCAGGGTCAATTCAAATAGGGTCAAATTACCATAGAGGATTAAAAGAACAGCGGCGATTAACCCTGTTTTTTGATTGAATATCTTCTCCCCGATCAGAAAAACAAATACGACGCTCAAGCATCCCATGAGGATCTGAAAAATCACCATGGCTTCCCAGTTGGGGCCATAGATTTTTTGGAGGACAACCATCCCATATAGATACAAGGGGCTTAGGTCTAGAAGACGTTCGCCGATGTCCTTGCCTTTGTTTATTTGGTCGGCGAAATAGGGATATTTAAAAAAGAGGATGGGGATGGATACGGCAAAAAAAAGGAAGAGCTTCAGTAGGAGGGCCGAAAGAAAAAGGAATAAAAGTAGAATGTTTTTCCTCACTGGAAAGGATATGCTTCCGTCTGTTTGAATGGTCTGGTCAAGTCTGTTCATCATAAAAAATTATGGTGGTTCCTCCCAAGAAAAGTCAAGCAAAATACAGGCCATTTTGAATATACCAGAGACTCCTGCCTTGATTTTTTCATACGAAGCCCCTTGCCCCGTCTGTTACGGGGCACCACTAAGGATGAAAAAAGGTTTTCGAGGAAGACCGAACAAAAAGCCATTAATAACTATTGAGCTACAATTCGCACTACTGTAGGTCAGGTTGCGACCTGAGGGCGTTACCTGACAATTAAAAAAGTTTCTTTGTTAAAATGAAAGGGAGCCCATTGGGCACCCTGACCTACAAATCTAATTTCAAAGAAATACTTCTCTTCCGGCTATTGGTTTAATAAGTTTGTTTTTCCTTGACCTCCCTAAAGACTCACAATTATAGTTATCCTGTCAGTAAAAAACCATCTGAACGGCCCGGAATCATGGGTAGATTTTTTAAGCTTATTAAAGGAGGGATTATGGATTACGAAACGTTACTCTTAGAAAAAGATGGCCCTGTCGGTCTGATTACTCTGAACCGCCCGCCGGCCCATCCTTTTAACTATCCGGCTATGGACAACTTGACAAAGGCCTTCAATGAGTTGGAAAACGACCCTTCCATCCGAGCCATCATCCTAACCGGGTCGGGCGATAAGGCTTTCTCAGCCGGGTTTGATATCAAAAGTTTCGGCGATCCCCTGAACACCTGGATCGGACGATACGGCCATATCCTTTTCACCAGGATTGAACGATCGGCCAAGCCGGTGGTAGCGGCCATTAACGGTTTTGCCCTGGGAGGCGGCTTTGAACTGGCCCTGGCTTGCCATCTCAGAGTCATGGTCGAAAGCGAAACAGCCGTTCTGGGCCTGCCGGAAATTAATCTGGGCATTATACCCGGGTGGGGCGGCACCCAACGCCTGCCCCGTCTCATCGGACGCACCAGGGCCTTGGAGATGATGTTGATGGGCCGCCGGATCAATGCTCAGGAGGCCTATGACTGGGGCTTGATCAACAAGATCTCCAAACCCGGTGAGGTCCTTCAGGATGCCAAAGCCTTTGCCGGAGCCCTAGCCAAAAGAGCCCCCCTGGCCTTGAAGGCCATTTTAAAGGCCGTGGTCCAAGGCCTGGATACCAATATGGCTTCAGGATTGGAAATGGAACTGGAAGGGGCCGACCTGGTTAAAAGTTCTAGGGATGCCCAGGAAGGGATGCTGGCTTTCATCGAGAAGCGGGAAGCCAAGTTTACCGGGGAGTAAACCTTCAAGACAGGATTCACAGGATATATTATTCGAAATCCTGTTAATCCTGTCAACTGACCCTTTTCCCGGTCCATTCAGCGTGAAGCTGCCCGCAGGCGGCCGAGATGTCCGCCCCTTTGCTTCGGCGAATAATAGCGGTATAGCGATTAGCGATCAGAATATCCTGGAACTTCAAAATCGTTTTTTCCTCCGGCGGCTCAAACCCTATGCCCGGGTGGGCATTAAAGGGAATCAGGTTTATTTTTGCTTTTATCCCTTTGAGCAAACCGGCCAAAGCCTTGGCCTGCTGAGGGGAATCATTGATCCCTTTAATCAGAATATACTCAAAAGTTATCCGCTTCCCATGAGGCAAAGGAAACTCCCGGCAGGCCCCCATCAAGGCGTCCAAAGGATACTTACGGTTAATCGGCATCAGAAGATTGCGGGTGCCGTCATCAGCGGCATTCAAGGAAACGGCCAGGTTGACCGGAACAACTTGCCCCAGGGATTTCATCTGAGGAATCAAGCCGGCGGTGGACAAGGTTACATGGCGATGGGAAAACTGCATGCCCTTTGGGGACAAGAGGATTTTCATGGCCCGGATAACCTGTTCAAAGTTATCCAAAGGCTCCCCCATGCCCATCAGAACAATGTTGGTCAATTGTGAATCAGTCTCCGTCAGGAACCCCTGGACAGCCAAGATCTGGTTGATGATCTCGGAGGATTTCAGATTTCTTATAAGGCCCATCCGGCCGGTATAACAGAAGCGGCATCGCTGAGCGCAGCCGACCTGCGAGGAGATGCACAAGGTATAATGGCCCCGTTCAGGAATAAGGACGCTTTCAATGTGCTCTCCATCCTCCAACTCAAAGAGAAATTTTTTGGTTTGATCTTTCGATTCTTCAACCTTTTTGACGATCAACCGGCTTAGATAGGCCTGATCCGAAAATCGGCTCCTCCATTTTTTAGATAAGTTGGTCATCTGATCAAAAGAATGGATGGTCGGTTGAAAGATCCAGCGATAGACCTGCTCAGCCCGATAGGGCTGCAGGCCCAAAGCGCCGACCCAATCCTGCAATTCTTGAAAGGTCAAATTTCGGAGATCGATTTTGGAAGTCATTGAAAAGTCAAAAAGGAAATTAGAGGAAGACGAACTTTTAGATTTTCAATCGTTTTATAACTCGGTCTAATTCTTTCCTGTCGATAAGACGAAGGACGGTTACCACTTCTCCCTCGATATGATACATGATTCTGTAATCACCTGAAGGCATCCTGAAAACAGGCGGGCGAAATCCCTTCAATCGTTTGATAAAATTTCCGGAAGGAAAAGGATTCCTTTCCAAAACCATCAAATCTTGGTGGATCTTCTGCCGTAGGTCTTTAGTGATGCCCTTGAGATCAGCCACGGCATGTTCGGTCAAGACAACGTTGAACTTATTCATTTAACTCTGATAAGTAATCGGCTAAGGAAACCACTTTCCCGGCCTTGATATCCTTTTCCGCCTGAGCAATCAACCGCCTCACCTTCGGGCTGTTTTGGAGGATAAAATCTTCCAAATCATCCTCGGTAAGCGGAGTCAAAGAGGCTGTGGGTTTTCCTCGATGTGTAATAATGACCGGATTGCCTTTCCGAACTTCTTTGAGAATCTGGTTCGTTTTATTTTTCAGATCGACGGTGTTGGCGACTTGCATATCTTATCCTTTTGCCTTTTTTTTTATAGCTATTATAATAGCTCTCTGAACAAAGTCAATAATTTTAGTCCCACGGCTATTCGTCACTCATCACTCGCAACGCCTAACTCGTTCTGCCGCACTTTCTCCGGCTACCCACCCTGTGGAAAAGGCAGCTTGAAGATTGTAGCCGCCGGTTTTCCCCTGGATGTCCAGGACCTCTCCGCAAAGGAAAAGTCCTTTAATGATCTTCGATTCCATTGTCCTGGGGTCAACCTCTTTAAGGGATATCCCGCCGGCGGTAATGATCGCCTCTTCTAAAGGCCGGGTCCCGCTAACGGTCAGGCGCAAATCGGTCAGCAACGTTTTTAACCGCTGTCGTTCTTCTGCGGTGATCTGATTTCCTTTTTTATCTCCTGGAATTTGCAACAAGGTTAGAAAAATCGGGGTCATCTTATTAGGCACCAAAAATTTTAATACCCCTTGGATCCCTTTAAGGTGATGGGTCAGTAATTCCCTCTTCAGCCGCTCATCCAGTTGCTTTTCCGTCAAGGCCGGTTTCAGGTTGAGAGAAATTTCCACCTGTCCCTCTTTAAGCCAGTCACCGACCTGGCCGCTCAGGGTCAGGATGATCGGGCCGGAAATCCCGAAATGAGTAAAGAGCATTTCTCCAAATTCGGAGATTTTTTTCCGACCGTTAAGATAAACCGAGGCGGAAATATTTTTTAAGGATAGACCTTGTAGTTCAGGTACCCAAGGTTCTTTGATCATCAAGGGAACCAAAAAGGGACGGATAGGCACAAGCGTATGACCGGCCTTTCGGGCCATCCGAAAGCCGTCTCCGGTGGAGCCGGTCTGGGGATAAGAGGCCCCGCCTGTGGCCAGAATAACGGCCGGCGCCTCCAAAACCCCTTGGGAAAGTTTTACCCCTTCCACACGGCCGGATTGAATTCGGATCTCCTGCACGGAACTCTCTTTGATCAGCTTGACTCGGTTCTCCTTTAAATAGGCCAGCAGGGCCGAAACCACATCCAGGGCCCGGTTGGATTGGGGAAAGACCCGCCCTCCCCTTTCCACGACCAGAGGCACACCCCGTTGTTCAAAAAAGGCGATCAGGTCCTCATTAAAGAATCGGGCGAAACAATTTCTTAAAAACCGGCCGTCCGGAGAAAAACGGTCCAGGAAGGTTTGGATGTCTCCCTGGTTGGTCAGGTTGCAGCGCCCTTTACCGGTGATCCCGAGTTTCAACCCCACCCGGGACATCTTTTCCAACAAGACGACCCTGGCCCCACATTCAGCGGCCCGGCCGGCAGCCATCATCCCCGAGGCCCCGGCACCGATGACGATGACATCGTAAATCGATTTCGGATTTCGGATTTCGGATTTCGGATTATCTTGAGGAACCATGATTGTCTTGCCGATTGCTGATTTCAGAACGTGGACTCAGAGGATAAAAAGATTCTTTTAAGGCTAGCCTGCTAGAGCCTCACGTCTCACGCCTCGCAACACGTCACTCGTCAAGCCTTCAAGGCCCGCAGTTTGGCCAACTCCCAGGCATAGTCGTAGAGATGCAGGCCTTTGCTGGCGGCGACGATCTCGCCGTCCTCCACCCCGATTTCCTGGGCCATATATTCCTTGAGATGCTGGATGGCCGCCAGATTGGCCGGAAACCCGTTCCATAAATCCCAGGAGCGGAAATAGACAAAAAAATGAAGCCGGCCATCCCGAATTCGGGTATCGATGCCTCGGAGACAAGGCGGGTCATTCAAATAAATCGTTTGAGGATCACCTACGGTCATATAGGCCTGGTTGGTCCCATAGCCTTCTTCTTTATACATCCTTATAACTTCCTGGATCTGTGGTTCCAGATATTGACCATAGGTATAATCTTCGTTGGGTTGTTTGGCCGAGGTCATCAAATAGGGAAGATATTGTTCCACATAATCCGGGGCCACAGGGTTGGGAATGCCCAAGGAAGGCGGGATGTCCGGGATCAGGGGACGGGTTCCCGGATAGGCAATCTGGACTGTCAGATAATCAAACTCCAAGCGTTTCTGCCCGGCACAGCTCCCCCGGTCAATGAGGTATTCCCTACCGTGATCTAAAATTTCATAGACACATTGAAACCAGGCATCCGGCAAATCCCGGGCCTTGATAAAACGAAGATCCATTGAATGAAGTCCTCTCTGAAAAAAAATGGTCAGGGATCAATGATATTTTTGAAATATAGAATAGGCTCAAAAGGGGGTCAAGGTAAAAAATCTCTTTCGCCCAACTAAAAAGAATTGTATTATTTTAGCTTTTTGGAAGATGGATTAAGGATACCCAGTGTCCAAGATGGACAGTATTGGCAAACATTCCGTTATCCTGGTTTCATTTTTCAAAAAGCTAAAATGATACAAAGAATTTAGGTCGTTGACAGCCCACATCCAAACGGTATATTCTTAAGATTACAAAATTATTTTCAAATACAGGAAAAAAATGGGGAAATTTTCTAAGACCTGGACGTTGATACAAGCCTCCTGGGAGGTTCTCAAGAAGGATAAGGAAATGGTAATCTTTCCATTGACCGGAACGGTTTTCTGGTTTTTATTTATTATCGGTCTGACCGTTCCCTTTGCCGTCTGGGGCCCTGACGGAGCCGTCAATGAAGATACGCCGGGGTTCTATGGTTATCTGTTCCTCTTTTTGTTCACCACCTATTTTCTGATGACTTTGTCCAATGCTACACTGATCGCCTGCGCCATAAAACGGATGGCCGGTGGAGATCCCACAGTCGGCGACGGATTCAGAGCCGCTTTTTCCCGCCTCCATGCCACTTGTTCTCTAATAAATTCTGTCCATTTTGCCTAGAACTTTATTCTTAAGTTAGTTGTTCATATTATTAAGCGCTTCCTCTATGGTGCGGCAGGAAGAATCTTTTTTTCTGATCAGCTCCGCCTCAAATCTCAGAATGCGTTCTATTTCCTCTCCGGCATCATTCTTTTCTCTTGTTTCTATCATCTGGCCGGCTTGTTCGAATCGGCCGGCCCTTCGAAGAAGGTCGGCGAGGACGGCTGTCATTTCGGCCCTATATTCCGTCACCGGCTGTCCGTACTTTTCGGCAATCTCCAACATCTCAGCAGCCTTCTGTCGACACACAGCGGCACGGTCGTCATTATTTGAGTCATCGCATACCCAGGCGGCATGGATGTAAGCGAAGGCCGCTCCACCGTATTCTCTGGCCCTGCAATTGATCAGCGCTTTACAGATAAATGAGTTTGCCAGGTAAGGGTACAAGTGGTCATCCAGTTGCTTTTTGTATTCAATCCCCTCGATGACGGCCTCGGCCCCTTCCTGCCGAGTTCTGATATCGGATGCGCAATATCCACATTTCGGGCAACGTTGCACCCAAGCGGACATAGCCGCTGGCATCAACCCGGCAGGACGTGTATCGAGGTCCTGTAACACAAAGGGGCCCGTGTCATCCACAACAGAGACGTGACTCTTTGTACCACACAGGCCACATTTAACCTTTTCTTTGGGCATCGGAGCACTCTATCTAAAGCGGTCCGGGTAATGATCATGAAGGTCCTGCCCCTCCGGGCTTGCCGTGAGCCGTGCCTTACCTCCTGACAGCTCTTCTGCTTTTTGACTGACCGATTCCGGGAACCAGGATATACGCCGACCGTTCCAATAATCTACCGATTATCAAATCATTGGGGTTTAACCCCATACTTCATAATTATCTGCGGGTTGTTGGAAGATTGGGGTTTAACCCCATACTTCATAATTATCTGCGGGTTGTTGGAAGATTGGGGTTTAACCCCATACTTCATAATTATCTGCGGGTTGTTGGAAGATTGGGGTTTAACCCCGTATTTGATGATGAGCTGTGGTTTTTGCTGTACTGTCCTAGACTTTTCCCCTTCCTCTTGAATCTGCGCCCCAAAGGTCTCGCTATTCTGACCGAAAAGGAAAGCACAAGTCAATCCGATCACCCACAGGACGAACCTTTTAATACCGCCGGTTAAATAAGTCATTATATGCTCCTTTTTTGAAGGTAGTAAGAAAAATGAGTTTTTCAGCATACTGTTAATCCGAAAGATGCCCGGCATTTCGGAGCAATTGGTAGGCACAGTTCAAGGGTTTTTCCGCCTCCCAATCCCAAAGATGAAGCGACCCGCCCTCACAGAAGTCCCACCAGGTGCATTGGCGGCATGGCCCTTTATAACGTGTCGCCTTGCGGTCTCGAAACCGTTGATACCGGTTGTTCCAAACGTCACTGAACCGTTCTCTTCGCCCATCCCCCTCCACCATGTTCCGCCCCAGAGAGGGACAAGCGCCGATGGCCCCATCATGCAGGATGCTGGCTACCGAGATCCCTGCCGGACATTTGAAATGCCAGTCCCGGACACGCCCCTCGTACTTCAGACCCAGAAACCCGCTTTCTTCGAAAGAGACGTCCATCAAGCCTTCTTCCCTTTTGGATACCACGAAATCCAGGAACCGCACAAACTGTTTTCCGTTGAGGAACAAATCCTGCTGCCCGGGCTCTTTCATCCGGCCGATGGGGTCGATATTCAACAATCGCCAGTAACGGACCCCCATGGAAGCAAACACGGCATAAGCCTCTTCAAGCCTATCGACATTTCGGCTGTGCACAACGGAAACCACCTCGACCGGATCTAGAAATTGTCCGTATTCCAGAATCAGCCCCAATCCTCGCAAGGCTTGATCATAGGCCTTCTCCGATCCCCGCAGGACGGCATGACCCTTGGCGTCACCATCGATGGAAAGAGAAATAGTCCCCATACCCGTCTGCTCCATCTGCCGGATGACCTCCCGGGTTATCAGGATGCCATTGGAGACCATGCCCCAATAGAATCCGAGTTGATGGCATTCCCCCATGACATCGAAAAGATCCGGCCGGGTCAGCGGCTCTCCTCCGGTCACAGCGATACAAATGTCGGAGGCATCAAAATCAGAGGCAATTTCCTTAAAGATTTTTTTGATGGCCGGACCGTCAAGTTCATCCGCCCTCTTTTGACCGGGCGAGCAAGACGACCCGCAGTGGCGGCAACTCAGATTGCAGGTCAGAGTGGATTCCCAGAAAAGATAGTTGAGCCTGTGCTCCTTTTTCTCCAGTTCAAAGGAACGCTTGGAGCGGTGCAAACGACCCAAGGCTCGACAGCTTTCAATGATGGCCGTCATGTTTCAGTTCACAACGCAGCACTGTCCCCGAATGGAACGTCTGGTCCGCTTTCATAAAAAACAACCGTCTTTTCTTTTCGACAAGGTTTTTCTTCTCGAATTTTCGAGGTTAATGAAAGAGGTCTTGCCTGTCAAGAGATTTGTTTGACTTGTCATTTAAAGTTGAAAAGTGCATAGGTTTAAGTGGATTTAAAGTTCAAAACTGCATACCCCATATTCTGAAAAAATATGGAGGTATCAGAGTATGGCCCAAATCCACAAAACATTTAACGATCAA
>Ga0233425_10004930_pt1 | contig 21757 bp, 18 predicted proteins | sample Watercolumn_Towu_2_FD_181712 | JGI IMG/M metagenome (GOLD analysis project Ga0233425, IMG submission 181712) | Freshwater microbial communities from Lake Towuti, South Sulawesi, Indonesia - Watercolumn_Towuti2014_140_MG | ecosystem: Environmental > Aquatic > Freshwater > Lake | place...
GCCGCGACCTCTTCGTCGCTCATGAAATATTTCTCGGCGCATGGCCGCACAAGCAGATCGCAGACGAGCCCGCAGAGCAGCAGTCCTGCGAGCACATACATCGTCTGGTTATAAGCGGCCTCGCGCGCGACGCCGTGCGCAAGCTGGTATTCGCGGATGTAATTGACGAGCACAGGTCCGAGCACGCCAGCCGTCGACCAGGCGGTCAAAAGCCGGCCATGGATGGCGCCGACATGGTGCGTGCCGAAGATGTCGGCGAGGTAGGCGGGGATCGTCGCGAAGCCGCCGCCATACATGGTTATGATGACAGCGAAGAGCAGAACGAAAAGGCCGACCATTCCGCCATTCGCCGCGAAGGGTATCGCCGAATAAAGCGCCAGGCCGACAATGAAGAAGATGGCGTAAGTGATCTTGCGGCCGAATTTATCTGAGGCCGACGCCCAGCCGATGCGCCCGCCGATGTTGCACAGACTCAAAAGGCCGGTGAAGCCCGCCGCAATCGCCGCAATCTGCTTCTTCTGGTCGGCATTGAGCTGATCGAAACCGACGTCCAACCCTATCAGCCTGCCGCCGAATACTTCCTGCAGCATCGGCGACGCCATGCCGAGAACGCCGATACCCGCCGATACGTTGAGACAGAGAACGCCCCAGAGGAGCCAAAACTGCGGGGTCTTCCATGCGACGTCCAGATGCACATGCCGTTGCGTCACCAGGGCGTTCTTGGTCGCCGCCGGGGGCGTAAAACCTTGGGGCGTCCAGCCTTCGGGCGGCACCCGGTAGCCGAGCGCTCCGGCGACCATGAAGGCGAAATAGATCGCCGCGAGCGTGACGAAGGTCTGCCAGACGCCGGGCGAGGCCGGCGTGGCATAGAAGCCCATCAGCCGGTCGGCGAGCGGGGCGCCGATCATCGCGCCGCCGCCGAACCCCATGATGGCGAGCCCAGTCGCAAGCCCGCGCCGGTCCGGGAACCATTTGATGAGCGTCGAGACGGGCGAAATGTATCCGAGCCCCAGACCAATGCCGCCGATCACGCCCGAGCCGATCCACAACATCCAGATCTGATGCAGATAGACGCCGAGCGCCGAAATGAGCAGGCCGCCGCACCAGCAGCAGGCCGCCGCGAGGCCGGCCTTGCGCGGCCCGGCCGTTTCGAGCCAATGGCCGAAGACAGCCGCCGAGGAGCCGAGGAAGACGAAGAACAGCGTGAACGTCCACCCGAGCCAGCTGATCTTCCAGTCACAATCGGTCGCGACAAGCGTCGCGAAGAAGCCGAGCGTCTCCGGGCATTCTTTTGGCTGCGCGCCGCCGACGACGCGCGACAGCGGCAGCCAGAAGACGGAAAAGCCATAGGCCATGCCGATGCAAAGATGAATCGCCAGCGCCGCCGGCGGCACGAGCCAACGATTGAACGTTGGCAAAGCGATGGTGCGCTCGCGGCTGAAAAAATCGGAACGGGCGATGGCGTCGGCAGTCATTAAACTTCCGGACTTGCTTTTGTAGATCGGTTATCGCGCAGGCGCAGCGCCCAACACAAGCCTGGATTCACATGGCCTATGCCGTGATGTTTTTGACCTGTCGTTTGCGACGTCCTCGGGCGGCATCGCGCCCAAATAGCATTCAGCTACGCTAAGTGAATAATCATTCTACATATGACAATAGCATCACAGTAGCATCGTGCCGAGTTGGGGAGAGAAGGCCATGAAGATTAGATTGCTTTTTATCTGGACTGTCGCTTTGGGATTTGTTGCGTCGGCGATGATAGGCGTAACGGCGACGGCCACCGGGGCGATCTTTGACGCCTCAAATGGCGATAAGGGCGCAGCTTCGTCTAACGTCTCAAATGATGGAGCGGTAGTGGTCAAAGCGCGGGGGATTTCGGGCAAGTTGAGAGATGGATTTATAGATGGCGGCATGAAGTCATGCCTCGAAAAGGCGAAAGAAGATTTAAAGGGCAATGAAGACTCCCTGAATAAGATGGGAATTACAACGGCATCCCTTCATACCTATTGCGAGTGCGCATTGAATTATGCGGCCGACAACATAGAGCCGTCGGACATGGCCGATCTCGTAAAGGGTAGCGTGACAGCGGGTTTGATGGAGAAGATGAACACTGGAATGGACGAATGTTTGAAGTCCATACTTCCCAAAAAATGAACCCCTCAGGGGCTTCTTTCGGGCGCCAATTCATCTGCAGGATGAAACTGACTATGGCCGCCAGTGTCGCCGCTCAGTCGAGCCCCGATTCCGCGACGTTTCCGTTCGGTTGGTTGCGCTGTTCAGCGCGCGCGAGCCGCTTGAACTCCAGACAAGCGGCGCCGGATCAACTGACAAGAACTCAGACCGCCGCCTTCTCGATAATATGCGCCAAGTCGGTCATGATAGCGTTGAGGTCGTAGTTCTTCGGCGTGTAGACCGCCGCGACGCCGGCGTCGCGCAGGAGCTTTTCGTCGGCCGGCGGAATAATGCCGCCGACGACGAGCGGCGCGTCTACGCCCTCCTGCTTCATCAATTTGATCACTTCATGCGCGAGCGTCACATGCGAGCCTGAGAGAATAGAAAGGCCGATGCAATGCGCGCCTTCCTTCTTCGCCGCCTCGACGAGTTCGGCGGGCGTTGAGCGGATTCCGGCGTAGATCACGTCGAAGCCGGCGTCGCGCGCGCGCACCGCAATCTGCTCGGCGCCGTTCGAATGGCCGTCGAGGCCCGGCTTGCCGACGAGGAATTTCGCGCGCTTGCCGAGCTTTTGCGACACGCGCGCGACTTCCTCGCGCACCGCGTCGAGCTGGCCGCCGACCTGACGCGCCGTCGAGGAAACGCCCGTCGGCGCGCGATACTCGCCGAAGACCCCGCGGAGCACATTGCCCCATTCGCCGGTGGTGACGCCCGCTTTCGCCGCGGCGATCGACGGCTCGACCATGTTGCGGCCTTCTTTCGCGGCGCGCGCCAGCTCTTCGATGGCGTCCCTAGCCGCTTTCTGATCTCGGCTTTCGCGCCACGCCTTCAACCGCGAAATCTGTTCGGCTTCGACATGTTCCGGCACGACCATGATCTGATCGTCGCCCGAGGCGAGCGGTGACGGCTCGCCGCCGGTGAATTTGTTGACGCCGACGACGATCTGCTCGCCGGCCTCGATCGCTTCGAGACGCGCGGTGTTGGCTTCGACGAGCTTCGACTTCATATAGCCGATCTCGACCGCCGCCGCCGCGCCGCCGAGCTCTTCGATCTTCTTGAGTTCGGCTTTCGCCTCCGCCTTCAGTTCCGCGACCTTGCGGGCGATCTCGGGATTACCGTCGAAGATGTCGCCATATTCGAGTAGATCCGTCTCGTAAGCCATGATCTGCTGCATGCGCAGCGACCATTGCTGATCGAAGGGCCGCGGCAGGCCGAGCGCCTCATTCCATGCGGGCAGCTGCACGGCGCGGGCTCGGGCGTTCTTGGAGAGAACGACGGCGAGCATCTCGATCAAGATGCGGTAGACGTTGTTCTCAGGTTGCTGCTCGGTCAGCCCCAGCGAATTGACCTGCACGCCATAGCGGAAGCGGCGAAGCTTTTCGTCCTTCACGCCATAGCGCTCGCGCGTGATCTCTTCCCAAAGCTCCACGAAGGCGCGCATCTTGCACAGTTCGGTGACGAAGCGCATGCCGGCGTTGACGAAGAAGGAGATGCGGCCGACGACTTGGGCGAAATCCTCGTCCGAAATTTCGCCCGACTTCTTCACATTGTCGAGAATGGCCACGGCGGTGGCGAGCGCATAGGCGAGCTCCTGCGACGGCGTCGCGCCAGCTTCCTGCAAATGGTAGGAGCAGACGTTGATCGGATTGAACTTCGGGCATTCCTTCGTGGTGAAGAGAATGAGGTCCTGCGTCAGCCGCAGCGACTGCGCCGGCGGAAACACATAGGAGCCGCGCGACAGATATTCCTTGATGATGTCGTTTTGCGTGGTGCCCTGCAGCTTGGCGCGCGGCGCGCCCTGTCCCTCGGCGGCGGCGATATAGAGCGCCATCAGCCACACGGCGGTGGCGTTGATGGTCATCGACGTGTTCATCTCGGCGAGCGGAATGCCCTCGAAGAGCGCGCGCATGTCGCCAAGATGCGAGACCGGCACGCCCACCTTGCCGACCTCGCCGCGCGACAGGACGTGGTCGCTGTCGTAGCCCGTCTGCGTCGGCAGATCGAAGGCGATGGAGAGACCAGTCTGACCCTTGGCGAGATTGGAGCGATAAAGCTGGTTCGAGTCCGCGGCGTTGGAGTGGCCGGCGTAAGTGCGAAACATCCAAGGCTTATCGCGGCGCGGCGTGGTCAGATCGTTCACTTTAAGGGCTCCTCCGCCCGTTGCGATAGCACATGACCCTGTTTTGACAAGATGAGGCGCCAGCGGCTTAGATCAGGGTCTCGACGCTCGCCACGCGCGCCGCCAAGGCGGCGTCGGCGCCGGTAACATAGGGCTATTCGCGCCGCGCCGCCGCGTCTATAAGCTCCCGCCAATTCCAAAGCCCAGCGGGGCGGCAAGGCGAGGAGCCCAAAATTGACCAAGAAAAAAGACCTTTACGAGATAGGCGAGATTCCGCCGCTCGGGCATGTGCCGAAGAACATGTACGCCTGGGTGATCCGGAAGGAGCGGCACGGGCCGCCCGAAACCGCCATGCAGCTCGAGGTCTTGCCGACCTGGGAGCTCGACAGCCACGACGTGCTCGTTCTCGTGATGGCGGCCGGCGTCAATTACAACGGGGTCTGGGCCGCGCTCGGCGAGCCCATCTCCGTGCTCGACGCGCACAAGAATCCCTATCACATCGCGGGCTCCGACGCTTCGGGCGTCGTCTGGGCGGTCGGGTCCAAGGTGAAGCGCTGGAAGGTCGGCGACGAGGTGGTCGTTCACTGCAACCAGGATGACGGCGACGACGAGGAATGCAACGGCGGCGACCCGATGTTCTCGCCTTCGCAGCGCATCTGGGGCTATGAGACGCCGGACGGCTCCTTCGCCCAGTTCTGCCGGGTTCAGGACCGCCAGCTCATGGAGCGTCCCAAGCACCTCAGCTGGGAGGAGGCGGCCTGCTATACGCTCACTCTCGCCACCGCCTATCGCATGCTTTTCGGCCATGCGCCGCACCAATTGAAGCCAGGCGACAATGTTCTCGTGTGGGGGGCTTCCGGCGGGCTCGGAGTCTTCGGCGTGCAGCTCTGCGCCGCCGCCGGCGCCAACGCCATCGGCGTCATTTCGGACGAGAGCAAGCGCGATTACGTCTTGTCGCTTGGTGCCAAAGGCGTCATCAATCGCAAGGATTTCAAGTGCTGGGGCCAATTGCCGAAAGTCAATACGCCCGAATATATCGAATGGACCAAGAACGCCCGCGCCTTCGGCAAGGCGATCTGGGACATCACCGGCAAGAAGGACGTCGACATCGTCTTCGAACATCCGGGCGAAGCGACTTTTCCTGTTTCCTGCCTCGTGGTGAAGCGCGGCGGCATGGTGGTGTTCTGCGCCGGCACGACCGGCTTCAACCTCACCTTCGACGCGCGCTATGTGTGGATGCGCCAGAAGCGCATTCAGGGTTCGCATTTCGCGCATTTGAAGCAGGCGTCAGCCGCCAATCGCTTCGTTCTGGACCGCCGCGTCGACCCCTGCATGTCGGAAGTCTTCTCCTGGGAGAAGATTCCCGTGGCGCATACCAAGATGTGGAAGAACGAACATGCGCCCGGCAATATGGCGGTGCTCGTCATGTCGCCGAAGCCCGGCTTGCATACGGTCGAGGATGTGACGGAAGCCTACAAGCAGAAGTAGGGACCGCCGCTCGCTTGACGGCCGGCGTCTCGAAAGGCACGCTTGGGTAAACTTCGACTACGGCGCGAGGCCACGCGCGCTATGTCGGGCCGTGAGGCGGATGCGGCGATGCTCGAAGCGCGCGATCTGACGAAAATTTACGACGGGGCCGATGCTCCGGCGCTCGACCGTTTGAATTTGACGGTGCCGGCGGGGGAGGTGTTCTGCCTGCTCGGCCCCAATGGCGCTGGCAAGACGACGACCGTCAATCTCTTTCTCAATTTCGTCGAGCCGACGGCGGGCCAGGCGCTCGTCTGCGGAATTGACGCCGCGGTCGATCCATCGGCGGCGCGCGCCCGGCTCGCCTATATTCCGGAGCAGGTGATGCTCTATGGGGCGCTCACCGGCCTCGAAAATCTGCAATATTTCACCGAAGTCTCCGGCGCCGAGGCGCCGCGCGAGACGCTTCTGTCATTGCTCGCGGCGGCCGGTCTGCCGAGCGACGCCTTTCATCGCCCCGTGCGCTTCTATTCAAAGGGCATGCGGCAGAAGGTCGGCGTCGCCATCGCTCTTGCGCGGCGCGCTCAGGCGCTTGTGCTCGACGAACCGACGTCGGGCCTAGATCCGCTCGCGGCGAATGAGTTCGCGGCGCTCATCGAGCGGCTGCGCAAGGACGGCATGGCTGTGCTGATGGTCACGCACGACCTCTTCCTCGCCAAGCAATGCGGCACGCGGATCGGCATCATGGCGCAGGGCCGTCTTGCTTCCGTCTTCGGCGCAGACGATGTCGACCATCTCGGCTTGGAGCGCGCCTATCTCGATCTCTTCGCGAGGGCGGCGTGAGCGATCTCGCCCTCGCCCCCATCGCCGCCACGGCGTCTGCGAAAAGCCATTGGCGGGTCATGCGCGCCGTCGCCGCCAAGGAATGGTTGGAGCTTGCTCGCGACCGGCGTCTCGTCGCGCTATGCGCGCTCATCGTAGCGTTGATGCTGGGCGCGCTTGCCTTCGGCTATGCCGAGAACGCGCGCATCCTGCGCGAGCGCGACGCGGCGACGAAAGCCGATCGCGAACTCTGGGTCGGCCAGAGCGCGAAGAATCCGCACGCCGCAGCGCATTTCGGCCAATACGCCTTCAAGCCGTTGAGCCCGCTCGCGCTCGCCGATCCGGGCGTCGACGCCTATGTCGGCTCGGCTGTGTGGCTCGAGGCGCATAAGCAGAATGAGACGCAGTTTAAGCAAGCGCGCGACGGCGGCGTCGGCGCGCGGCTCGGTTCATTGTCGCTCGCCTTCATCCTGCAGACGATCGCGCCGCTCATCGTCATTCTCATGGGATTTGCAAGCTTCTCCGGCGAGCGCGAAAGCGGCGCGCTGAAACAATTGCTGAGCGTCGGCGCGCGCCCGCGCGATATTCTCGCCGGCAAGGCGCTGGCGCTCATCGGCGCGATTTTCGCGCTGCTCGCGCCGGCTTTCATCGGCGCGGCGCTCGCGCTGTTCTTCTTCGTCGATCGCGAACGCCTGTCGCTTGCCGACCAATTCATTCGTCTTTGCGCTCTCGGCGCCGGCTACGCCATTTACCTCGCCGGCTTCGCTTTTCTCGCGCTTGGCGTTTCGGCGCTCGCCAAAAACTCGCGCGCCGCGCTCGTCACGCTGCTCGCCTTTTGGCTCGCCAATTCCTTCCTTGCGCCGCGCCTTGCGACCGACGCCGCGCGCGCGTTTGCGCCGACGCCGACATGGCTGGAGTTTCGGGCCGGCGTCATTCAGGACAAGTCGAAAACCTTCGGCCATGACGAGAGTCATCCGGGCTTCATCGCGTTCCGCGACGAGACCTTGAAGAAATACGGCGTCACGCGGATTGAGGATCTGCCCGTCAACTTCCGTGGCCTTGCGCTGCGCAAGGATGACGAAGCCGGCTATGCGATTTTCGACCGCCATTTCGGCCTGCTGCAATCGGCCTTCGACCGCCAGGATGCATTGCGCGCCGCGCCAGGCTTTCTGTTTCCGCTTCTGGCGCTGCGTCCGATCTCGATGGCCTTCGCCGGAGTCGACAGCCGCAGCCAGTTCGATTTCGCCACGGCCGCCGAAGCCCATCGCCGCGACATCCAAAATCAGGTCAGCGACAACATTATCCATTTCGCCCATGACAATCATTACGTCGCGGGACCGGAGCTGTGGCGAAAAATCGGTTCGTTCGCCTATCAGGCGCCCGGCGCCATCTTCGCCTTCGCCCATAGCGCGCTGCCGATCGCGGCGCTTCTCGGTTGGCTCGTGATCGCGGTCGTCTTCGCGGCGTTCGCCGCGCGGCGGCTGCGGCCCGTATGAGCCGCGCAATGTCTTCTGCATTCTTTGCAGGCTTTCGTTTCGAAGCGCGCATGATGCGCCGCGACGGCGCAATCTGGTTCGCCCTGTTGACTCTGGCGGGCGTCGCGCTCTTCGCCCTCGCTATGGGATCGGCGCGGGTCTCGGCGCAACAGGCGGCGATCGCGGCGGCTCGCGCCGACGAGATGCAGCGCATTGCGAACCTCCAGAAGACGCTCGGACAGTTGCAGGAAGGCGATGCTCAGGGAAAGCCTGCGCCCGAGCCGCCGCCGTTTCGCGATCCGCGTAATCCAACCTTCATGGGCGGCGGGCCTGCCGCGGCGGTGGCGGCGCTCGCCCCCGCGCCTCTGGCGCTCGTCGCGATAGGGCAGAGCGACCTTTTGCCGCCCGCAGTTCGGGTGACGACTAATTCGAAGGACAGTTTTCTCTTCGCCGACGAGATCGACAATCCCGCTAATCTAATGTCCGGCGCGACCGATCTCGCCTTTGTCATCGTCTTCGTCTATCCGCTCGTCATTCTGGCCTTTGTATTTAATCTGCTCGCCGGCGAGCGCGAGCAGGGAACGCTGGCGATGACGCTCGCCTCGGCGCGCCGGCCGGGCGCGGCGCTCGCCGGCAAACTCGCCGCGCGCGTCTCCGCGCCGATCATCGCCATGCTGCTGGCCGTGACTGTCGGCGTGTGGATTTTCGCCGGATGGGAGCGGCTCGCTTCGCCTGGTTTTGCGGCGCTGCTTGTTCTCGTGCTGCTCTATGGGCTGTTCTGGGCGGCGCTCGCCGCCGCCATTGACGGGCTCGGCCGGAGTTCCGCCTTCAACGCGTTGACATTGATCGGCGCCTGGGTGGCGATCACAATGATCCTGCCGGCCGCGATCAATAGCCTCGCGGCTTTCGCCCATCCCGCGCCCTCGCGTATCGACATGGTCCTCGCGGCCCGGGCGGCCTCGACCGACGCCGACAAGGCGCGCGACGCTTCGCTCGCCCGCTACGCCGACGAACATGGCGGCGGCAAGCCCGCGGGCGGCTCGCAGGAGATGACGCTGCGGCGTCTCGCGACGCAGGAGGCGGCGTTTCAGCGCGTCGAGGCGATCGTCGCCGAGCATGACGCGCAACTCGCCCGTCAGCGCGGCCTCTCGGACAGGCTCGGCTATCTCTCGCCCGCCTATCTGACCTTTCAGGCGATGGCCGACATCGCCGGCTCCGGCGAGACGCGCTATCGCGCCTTTCTCGATCGCATCCGCGCCTTCCATGTCGATTGGCGCGAATTCTTCCTTTCCCGCGCCAAGGCCGGCGCGGCGCTGACGGCGGAGGACTACGCCGCCCTGCCGAAATTCACCCAGGCGGATGAAGAATTGAGCGCTTGGGCGCCTGTCGGCCTCGCCGGTCCACTTATTGGCGTCGCACTGCCGGCGCTGATTCTCGCCGTTTTCGCTTGGCGGGGCTTCCGTCGGTGCGGGATTTGACGGAGACCGTGGGCCTTTTTTCTGCGCCGATTGAGACGGAAAATCCGATTGCCTGCTCAGGGGAGCCTGCGATGTTTCACGATCCCGATTTTACGCCCTTCACGCCAAATGAGCGGCCTACCTGGCGCTCCACCAAACGCAATTATCTCGAGAACTGGCCGCCCGCCGCCTATCGTGAAGACTACTTCACGCTTAATCGCGTCTGGCCGTTCGTCCAGCGCACGCACTATCTTGCCGATCCCGAACTGATCGAGGACATGCTGATCACGCGCGCTGAAAGTTTTACGCGCGACTTCATCACTGTTGGCGCGCTGTCATCGATGATCAACCAAGATGCGCTGTTCTTTGTTGAAGGCGCTGACTGGAAATGGCAGCGGCGCGCCTTGGCGCCGGCCTTCCGACATGAAAATCTTCTTGCTCTCACGCCGACATTTGTCGATTGCGCTAAAGCCCAAGCGGAGGCCTGGCGTCGCTCGCCGCAGGATGCCCCGATCGACGCGATGAACGCGATGTCGAACGTCACTTTTGCGGTCATCGAAAGGGCCGTGCTCGGCGTCACAGGCGCCTTCGATCGCGGCAAGTTTGTCGCCGCCTTGCAGGAGAGTTTTGCTGGCATGTCCTGGCAGCGGATTTTCACCCTGCTTCGGTTGCCGGTATGGCTGCCGTTTCCCGGATCATCAAAGATCAATCGCAACATGCGCTACCTCTATGACGAGACCGCGCGACTTCTTGCGGCGCGGCGCGCATCAGGCGTCGAAACGCAGGCGATTATCGATCGGCTGCTTGCAGCCAAAGACCCCGAAAGCGGCCGGTCGATGACGGACGCCGAGCTCATCGCCAATCTCTACGGCTTTCTGGTCGCGGGGCATGAAACGTCGGCGGTCGCGCTTGGCTGGAGTCTATGGCTGCTGGCCAAGGATCAAGCGTCGCAAGAGCGCGTGCGCGACGAAGCGCGCGCCATCGCGGACGACTCAGATATCAGCGGCGATACAATCGAGAAACTGCAATTTACAAAGCAGGTGATACAGGAATCGATGCGCCTCTTTCCGCCGGCTGCCGCGATTGGGCGACAGCCGCGCGAAGACATGATGCTCGGCTCACATAAAATTTCCAAGAACGAGCCGGTCTTTGCGGCGCTTTGGGCGCTACATCGCCATGAGAAATTATGGGACGCGCCCAACGCTTTCGACCCCGACCGCTTTGCGCCGGAAAAATCCAAGACGCGCCACCGTTGCGCTTACATGCCTTTCGGCGCCGGCCCGCGCATCTGTATCGGGATGGGTTTCGCCATGCTGGAAATGACCGTGATCCTTGCGACGCTCGTGCGCGATTTCCGCTTCACGCCGGTCGAGGGCTATCGGCTGGAGCTTGCCCCCGATTTCACCACGCGGCCCAAAGACGGCCTGCCGCTGCATGTCCGGCCGCTATAAGGGCGGTGCTCCACCATCTCGGGCCGCGCCGCAATCGAGCGCCGCCGGTAGTGTTTTCAGTTTGAGTTTCGGCTTACGATCCTTCGCAGCTGCCCGCCGAGCGGACGATGAATGGCTTGATTTGACCCAAAGTGGTCACTAGTGCCAGAGGCGACCCGCTCCAAAGAAGGATTCGCCATTGTGGTGACCGGAGTCATCATCGCGCCGCCTCCCGCAATTGCCGTTGAGGCGCGGCCCAAACACTGTCGGCCGGTCCATATTCCGCTCGACGGGCGGCCGACCGCGCCATCCAGACGAAGCATAGAGCGGCAAAAAGAGCGACGAGGTCGACGCCAAGCGCCGCCATGCTCGCCGAGCCCTGCATGCCGAGCGCGGGCGATGTCCAACCGGTCAGCGTGGTAAGTGGAATTGCAGCGGCGGCAATCGCGGCGAGCCAGAGAAGCTCAACGCTCGCCGCGGCGGCTCCTCTGAGGAACGACCAGAGCACGCTCCCAAGGAAAACACAGTAATAAATGGCGTTGCGCCAAACATCGATGTTCGCGACCCTGCCGCCCAACCACTTCTCCGCCACGATCGTGATGGAGATCGCGCAGATTGCGCCGAGACAAACGCCGACAGTGGCCGCGGACATCATACGCGTCGATGTTTTCTGATTTACCGGGCCGCCATGTCGCCGCTCAGTTCGCCGGCGTGATTCAATCCAGAGCAAATTGCCTGAATAAAACAGAAAGGCGCCCGCAATGCCGAGAAGAAAGTAACAGACGCGGACGACATCGCCGCCGAAGGTGGCGAAATGCAGCGCGAAAAACGTCGCCACGATGCCGGTCCAAGTTCCCTCTCTGCCGGGCAAATAGTCCGTGTTCGCAATCTCGCCGGTGACCGGACTGATGACTGCAAACCCCTTGCCTCTCGTCATGTAACGCGTGTCGTATCCCCAAACTTGAACCGACGCGCCACGAAGCCCAGCATTTCGATACCGCATCTCGACGGGGACAAAACTCGGTGAAGCCCCCTTCACCCGGTCAAGGAGAACATTGACCGGCAACATGGGCGCTGGTTGCTCGTCCTTCTTGATCGCGGTGAAGGGGTTGCTCGCGGCCATGATCGATTTCAGACGGCCGTCATAGACGACATAGTCGAGCGCGTCGTACAATGGCTCATGCAGGCAGAAAACGACGGCGCTTAAAGCGATGACGATGTGGAACGGCAGGCTGACCACGCCCACGACATTATGCGCATCGAGCCACATGCGCTTAAGATTGGGTCCGATCCGCAGTGCGAAGAGATCCTTAACGAGCGAAGGCAGAATAACGATCAGTCCCGAGACAAGCGCGACGGCGTAGACGGCGCTCACGACGCCCATAACGGTCTCGCCAATATCGTTCGCGCCCGGAATGCCTGCGGTCCGGTGAATGTTGTCGACGAAGTCGGCAAGACTCGAGCGATATGACTGCGCGAGCCGAAGGTCGCCTGCCGAAGAAAGATCCGCTGACCACGGCGTCTTATCGTCCTTGCCTTTCTTCCATGTCAGGCGCGCCCAAAGATCTTCGGTCTCGCCCAAATGAAGCGTGAATTCCTTGGCGGCGTCGGGACGAGCGGCAAGCGTGCGCGCGATCAATTCATCCGACTGAGCGAGCGCTGTGAGGCGGACTGGAGCGGACGATGAGGACCAGCGCGCGAGCGGCTCGGCGAAAACCGTGATGGAGCCGGCATAGAAGGCGATGAAGAGGAACATACCGGCGGTGATGCCAGTCCACGTATGAACAACCTTATAGAGTCGAACAACGTCGCTGCGCATCGAGTGTCGTCCCGTCAGTGAATGAAATGACGACAGGCGAACAGACCGGCGTAGGCGGCAAGATTTGCGCCGCCCAGACAGAGCCAAGCGCGCATTCCGCTTGTAAAGAGGAAGGAAAGACTCATTGTGGTCAGCCAGATCGGCGAGATGAGCCACATCACAAGCTGAAATTTGTTAGGAGTCGCCAATCCGCCGGGGCCCAGCCACGCAAAGAGTCCTGCGAGCGCGAGCGCGAGACTGAAGCCTAAAATGGCGCCCGCTAATGTTTTGCTGATCCAGTCAGGTCGGATCTCTTTCATGGCGCATTCCTGACGACAGTGCGCAGCGCCCCCAGACACGGAAAAATGATGAAGAGAAGCATGATCAAAACGAGCGTCGCGAAAATCGCGGTCGAGAGTTGGACGACCTGACTCCACAGGAGAACGCCGAGAAACAGCAGCGCCGCGCCAGCAATGCGGCTCGGCCACGCTGGCAAGCGCCGCGACAGCCAGCGCTGATTGGGCGCGCCGAGATAGAAGCAGGCGGCGCCCGCTACGATGGCGACAAGGGCTGCGATCGTAACGGCTGCGGGTGAGAGGTTCATTGTCCGCTCCCGCCGTCAGAAGTTGAAAGTCGCCGACAGAAGGACAGTGCGTGGCGCGTCGAGCGTGGCGAAACCGTCGTTGAAGGCGCCTGACCAATAGCTGTGATCGAACAGATTGTTCACATTCGCCCGCAGAGTCATGTTCGTTCCGTAAACCGTCGTCGCATAGCGCACGCCGGCGTCGAAACGCGCCCATTCAGGAATTCGATACCAGTTCAATGAATCGACATAGAGGGCGCTCGTGTAGACGACGCGGCCTTCGGCTGTCACTCCGACGAGATAGGGAAGATCCCACTCGCCATACATGTTCACCTGCCATCGCGGAATGCCGAAGGCGTTCTTCCCAGTGGTGCGTCCGTCCGCGCTCTGCGTGATGACGCCAATCATGTAAGAGACGCCGCCCAGCACGCGGACGCCTGGGACCGGTTCGCCGAAGACGTTCCACTCTATGCCCTGGTTGCGCTGCCGGACCGGCTTGTAAGAGACGAGCCCCCCCGTCGTCACCGTGGCAAGAGTCGGTTGCGTAATCTCGTAGAAGCTCAACGTATTCGCGAGAATGCCTAAATCGAGCTTCGCGCCGGTCTCGACCTGCTTGGAAACGAAGGGCGGGAACGACTCGTTAAAATTTGTCGCGAGAGGGTTGGTGACGCGCAAGCCCTGAGTGAGGCCTTCGATATAGTTGGCGTAAAGCGACAGGCGGTTGTCGAACGGCTTTACGATCAGCGCAAAGGCTGGCGAGAGACGATGGCTGTCATAGGAGTTCGTCTCCAAACCCGTGTTGGCCGTATAACTCTTGGTCATCACCCGCTGACTGCGCAGACCGCCGATAAACTGGATGCGTTCATCGAAAGCCGAGATGGTGTCGGCGAAGGCGAGGCTCGCCAGATAGGTGTCTCCCGTCTTCCTCGGATCGGTCACGAAATACGGTCGACTCGGATTGAACGCCGTATTGGGGACAACCGGCGGCGGCGGGGCCAAAGGCGGCACGACGGGGATATAGATGTTCGATCGATAAGACCCGCTGAACCCGAACTCGGAACTTTGGCTGAATTTCAGCGCCGCTGCGCTCACTACGAATTGATGGCGAAGCGGTCCCATGTCGAACACGCCACGCAATCCGCCCTGCGTGGAGAGCGTGTTCGTATAGCCGCGCAGATTGACGATTCGCGGTCCGGTGAAATTGCCGAGCAGGTTTACGCTCGGCGCCTGGGTTCCGTTGGTGAAGCCGAAGTTTCTGCTGTCCAAAAAGCCGATGCCGGCAAAGACCGTGACATTCTCGGCGACATCCAGCTCGCCCCTCGCCTCGATGGCCTTGTTCTCGAATCGGGCGTTCGTGCCGAGAAAAAGATTCGTGCTGGCGTGAGGCGCAGCCGCCACTCCAATGCCGCTAAAGCTCGCAAAGAAGGCGCTGCCGTTCTTAAAGATTTCCTGGCTGTGATAGGCGTCAATCGACAGCCTCACGCGCTCTTCACGGTAATCGAGCGCCAGCGCATTGAGGCCGCGCACTTTCCACTGATCATCGAGCGCAGTCTCGCCTTTGCGGAAAACGCCGTTGTAGCGGATGCCGAACTGATTGTGGTCGCCGACGCGCCGTCCGACGTCGATATGCGTGCCGAACTGAGTATTCGACGTGTAGTCGCTGCTGACGCTGGTGATCGGCGCGTCGCCAGCATGTTTCGTGACGAGATTGATCGAGCCGCCGACTGCGCCAAAAGGCGCCATTCCATTGAGCAGGGCCCCCGGGCCCTTGAGCACTTCGACCCGCTCCAAGAACTCTGTCGGCACATGACCGTCGGGCGCGAGGCCATACAGGCCGTTGAGCGCAAGTTCGCTGCCGAGTACGGGAAAGCCGCGAATTCTGAAATTCTCACGAATATGGCCGGCTGACGTGGCCATGCGGACCGATGGATCGTTCTCCAACACCTGCTGTAAAGTGCGCGCCTGCTGGTTCTCGATAAGCGCCGACGTGTAGCTCGTGACGTTGAACGGCGTGTCCATGAAATCGCGGTTGCCGAGCATGCCGAGTCTTGCGCCGCGAGCGACTTCGCCGCCGGCATAGGCCGGCGGCAGATTGCCGATTTCTCCCGTTGGCGGCGTCGGCGCAGTGATTGGCCCGGCTAACAGCGGCCCAGCGTTCGGCGGTCCGGACTGCGCGCCAGACCCGGCGGCGACATTTGGTCTTGGTCCGGTTGAATGGGCGCCGCGCGCGACGCGCGATCCCGAGGAGGTCGGACGAGCTGGCTGTTGCTGCTTGGCTTGGGGCTTTTCGCGCGGCGCGTCCACGGTGACGGCAGGCAAGGTTTGCGAAGCGTTCTGCGCTGCAGCAGACGCGATTTCGAGCGCGATGATTGGCGCGCCGAGGCTGCAAACAAGCAGGGATTTCTTCCCGATTTCTATAGCATCGAAGCGGGATTTTTCGGAATATTTCTTAGTCATATATCCCGCCTTTACTGATGTGCAGCGGCGAACAGGATCGCATGATCGATTATCGATACCGCCAATACTTTTTTTCCGTCAATCGACTCAGACATAATTCAGAAATTTTTCAAAGAACTATCCTACAATTGTTAGGATTTATTCTTATTCCAAAGAAGTATCTCTGTTTATTGCGTAAGTTTACACGCACGATGACTGCGTATGATTGGTAAGCACGCAAAATGAGACAGGTACACAAGGCGCGTCGCCTCGCGTCGACCGAAGCGCGGCTGGCGAGAGAATACCGATCACGGGAGAAGGCGTTGGCGCAGGAAACAGCGATTCTCCAGGTGGGCCTTTCGTCAGAAGCCAAGAGTTGCGTGTCAGCAATTCGCAGTTGAAGACGGCGGTTTGTTTGATTGAAGGTCTGCTTCGGGCGCGAACCGGCTCCTAGCCTACCGGCCGAAGGTTTCGGTTTTTCACCCAAAGCCGAAATTCGAACTGAGACACTATCCCGCCGCCAGCGCGGTTGCGTCTCAAGCCAAATGCCGGCATGTAGGGCGCAAAATACCTCCCCCGAAGGCGGAATCCTGGTCGATGGGAGGGTGGCGTCCGCCCCACTGGGGCTCTCATTCCGGAAAGTAAAATGACCGCAGCCGTCGCGACGAAACTTGAAGCCGCCGATTGGACGAGTGACGCGAAAGAGGCGCTCGCCGCCGTCGAGGCGCTTTACAAGGACGCGCTCGCCAGCGTGCGCGCGCGGGTTTCGCGCGACGGCAAGATCGCCAATGATCTGTTTGAAGCCGACCAGCACGCTGCCCACGGGCTGGCCTGGCTCGCGACCTATATACAAGGACTGCGCGAACTCATCGACTATGCCGAGCGCCTCTCGTCTGAGGGCGCCTATGGCGAGACCGAGGAGCTTCTAAATCAGATCGGCTTCGCTGAATTCCTCGCCCAGGTTTACGGCGGCATACCGATGAGCCAGGGCGAGATCGTCCGGCTCAGTGATTTCGGGCTCACCGCCCAGCAGATCGCGGCGCGCCGCCCGGCTTCCGTCGACCGGCTGATCCTCTCCGGCAATACGCCCGCGAACCGCGCGCGGCTTGCCGAACTCATCGATCACCACGCGGCGGCTGAGACGATCGGCGCTTCCGGCCTCGACGAGACGCTCGAGGCGATCCGCAGCGAGATGCGCAAATTCGCGGCCGCGAACGTCACGCCCTATGCGCAGGAATGGCACGGTAAGAACCAGTATATACCGCTGGACGTCATCTCCGGCCTTGCCGAGCTTGGCGTCTTCGGCCTGACGATCCCCGAAGAATATGGCGGCTCCGGTATGGGCAAGATCGCCATGTGCGTCGTCTCCGAGGAGCTGTCGCGCGCCTATATCGGCGTCGGCTCGCTCGGCACGCGCTCGGAGATCGCCGGCGAATTGATCCTGGTCGGCGGCACGCGGGCGCAGAAAGAGAAATATCTGCCGCAGATCGCCACCGGCGAAATCCTGCCGACCGCCGTCTTCACCGAGCCCAACAATGGCTCCGATCTCGCGGGTCTGCGCACCCGCGCGACGCTCGAAGACGGCGTCTACAAGGTCTTTGGCAACAAGACCTGGATCACCCATCCGGTGCGCGCCGATCTGATGACGCTTCTCGTGCGCACCAATCCGAATGAGAAGGGCTATAAGGGCCTCTCCATGCTGCTTGCGGAAAAGCCGCGGGGCACGGATGAAAACCCCTTCCCGGCCAAGGGCATGACCGGCGGCGAGATCGAGGTGCTCGGCTATCGCGGCATGAAGGAGTTCGAGATCGGCTTCGACAATTTCGAAGTGCCGGCCGAAAACCTTCTCGGCGGCGAGGAAGGCAAAGGGTTCAAACAGCTCATGGAGACCTTCGAGTCGGCGCGCATCCAGACGGCGGCGCGCGCGCTCGGCGTCGCCCAATGCGCGCTCGACCTCGGACTGAAATACGCCAAGGAGCGTATCCAGTTCGGCAAGCCGCTGTTCTCCTTCCCGCGCGTCTTCAACAAGATCGTCTCAATGGCGGTCGAGATTCACATCGCCCGCCAGATCACCTATTTCGCCGCGCGGGAGAAGGACGAGGGCAAGCGCTGCGACCTTGAGGCCGGCATGGCGAAGCTGCTCGGCGCCCGCGTCGCCTGGGCGGCGGCCGACAACGCCCTGCAAATTCACGGCGGCAACGGCTTCGCGCTGGAATATCCCGTGTCGCGCGTGCTTTGCGACGCGCGCATCCTCAATATTTTCGAGGGCGCGGCGGAGATTCAGGCGCAGGTAATCGCGCGGCGGCTGCTGGAAGGCTGAGCAGCGCACGGCGTCCGACGGGATGAATTTCGTGGATGCCCGCGATAAGCGTGGGCATGACGCTCAGGGTCCGAGAGCGCGCTCCGCAGCCGTCATGGCCGGGCTTGTCCCGGCCATCTACGGCCTCTCCCTCATCCTTGCGCCCAAAAGGCAATCAGCGCGCCCATGGCCAGCATTGAGATTGCCTGCACGAAGTAAAAGCCGAAGCGGATCGAAGCCACGACATTCGTCTGCTCGAAGAGCAGGTGAACAGCGCTCTGGCAGATTCTCGTGACAAGGATCGTGATCGCCAGCACGTCGAGAGCGGGGCTCGCGACCCGCGCGGCGAGCATCGCGACGACGATCGCGCCATAGACCGGCAGGTTCTCGACGCAGTTCATATGGGCGCGCATCGCGCGCCGATACCATTCGCCGCCCTGCGGCTCATCGGCGCGCCAGGCGGAGACCGCGGTGCGGCCGGTCAATATGCGGCTCCAGCGATAGACGCCAACCGTCGTGAAGAGCAGCAACAGCGTCCACAGCGCGAAACCGAGCAAAACCCAGATAGGGATGGGCATTCGAGCCTCCATAAGCTGGCCGTGGAGAGAGTGCCCGGGTTAAGAGCAAGGGGATCTTGACGGTCCTCTGGCGCTTCCCCGTGATTTTCCTTCGTTGCAGGTTTATGTTGATGGAATGACGGCACATCCCCGAATTATGCTCGATCCAACAGTGCTGGCCGGCAAACCGGTCGTCCGCGGCACGCGCCTATCAGTCGAGTTCATCATTGGCTTGATGGCGGACGGCTGGAGCGAGGCGGATATCCTGCGCAATCACCCAAATCTGACGCATGAGGACCTTGTCGCGTGTCTTGCTTTCGCGCGCGATCTGCTGAAGTCGGAAAAGATTTACCCAAGCGCAGCCTGAGATGCGCTTTATCGCAGATGAAAATTTCCCGGGCGAGGCGGTTGCTGTGCTTCGCGCAGAGGGTCACGACGTGAGGTGGATCAGCGAGGGCGCTTCCGGCTCGAGCGACAAGCAGGTGCTCGCGATGGCGGAGAGCGAAGGTCGCATTCTCCTAACTTTCGACAAGGACTTTGGGGAACTTGCCTGGCGGGCCGGGTTGCCGGCCTCGTGTGGGATCGTGCTGTTTCGCGTTTCGGCTCCCGCAATGTCGATCGGCGCTGCGCTGGCGGCGCGCATTGCAGAACGGGATGATTGGGCGGGCCATTTTTCGGTAATTGAACCGGGCCGGATTAGAATGCGCGTACTGCACGGCGTTATCTAGGTCCAAAGCCTTTCTCGTTCGCCTCGAACGCCTTACCTTGCTGCTCATGACCAAGCGCGTCTATCGCCTCGTTGACGGCTCGCGCGGGCCGCGGCGAGATTTCCGCATCACCGTCGGACTGCGCGAGGGCTGGGAGGCCGAGGGGCGCGTCTATGACATCTCGGAGGCGGTGCGTTGCGCGCACGCCTGGATGCGTCGGCGCGTCGAAGCGGGGCAGCCCGCGCTCTCCGGCATGTTCACCCGCGGCGAGGTGACCTACGCCTGGCCGAAGGCGGATGGCGCGGTCGGCTCCGACCGCGAGCCGGTCGCGATTTTCACCGGCGAAGCGGTGCATGCTTATCTCGGGCGCCTGCCCGACGCGCAGATCGAAGCGATGCTCAATGAGCTCGCTGGAGAACTTGGGACGGCGCTCGGACAGGAGCGCCTCTATGTCGCTTTTTGCGACAAGACCTGGATTCTCGACTGCGGCGAGGGGTAGGCACGACCCTCCCGTGAGAGCGCCCTATCCTATGAGCGACGCTCTCAACCGGAGGCCCCCATGGTCACGCTCTATTACCACACGGGCGCATGCTCCCTCGCGCCGCACATTGCCCTCGAGTGGATCGGCGAGCCTTACGAGACCAAGGAGGTCGAGTTTGGCGACAAGGAATATTTGAAGGTCAATCCCGCAGGCGCGGTGCCGGCGCTTGATACCGGCGAGGGCTGGACTCTGACTCAGGCGGCCGCGGTCTTGCGCTACCTTGCGCATCGCTACCCGAAGGCGGGGATCGGAGCCGACAGCTCGCCGCGCGACGAGGCCGAAGCAGACCGCTGGTCCTCCTTCATCACCGGCGATCTCCACCCGGCGTTTTTTCCGCTGTTCTTGCCCGATCGCTATACAAGCGCCCGTAAGAAGGAGGCGTTCGACAATGTGCGCGAGGCGGCTAAGGCGCTCGTGGGCAAAAAGTTCGATATTCTCGAGGCGCATCTTGCTGGGCGCCGCTACATTGTCGGCGACAAGCGCAGCTATCTCGACGCCTATGTCTTTCCGATGGAGCGCTGGGGCGCGGCGATGCTCGAAGGTGGGTTGTCGAAATACCCCAATATTCGCAAGCACCATGACATGATGGCGGCGGATGAAGGCGTTAAGCGCGCTCTGGCCGCCGAAGGCGCGTGAGCGCGCCCATCGGACAATGGCCTCTACAAGCTTGACCTGCGACTGCGTCGGGTGAAAGCGTGCGCCCGCGTCTCAGGCTGGGGAGAGGCTCATGAGATTCGGCGGGAAGGTTGCGCTCGTTACAGGAGCGGCGAGAGGTCTTGGACGCGTGACGGCGCTCGCCTTCGCCCGCGAAGGCGCGAAGGTCGCCCTCGCCGATATTGACGAAGCGGGCGGGAGCGAGACGCTCGACATGATCCGCGCGGAAGGCGGCGAGGGGCTCTTCACCTTCGCTGACGTGCGCATCGAGCGCGATGTCGAAGCCATGGTGGCGAAGACTGTCGAAGCCTATGGCCGTCTCGACTGCGCCGTGAACAACGCCGGCGTGGTCCGCTTTAAGCCGATCGCCGAGGAGACGGAGGAGGGCTTCAATTTCCACATCGACGTCAACCTGCGCGGCGTGTTCTTTTGCATGAAGCACGAGATCCGCCAGATGCGCCAGAATGGCGGCGGCGCCATCGTCAACCAATCCTCGATCACCGGCAGTCTCACCGGCAATCCGGCGGAAGGCGCCTATGCCGCCTCCAAGGGCGGCGTGGACGGTTTGACCAAGACGGTCGCGCTTGAGGTCGCCAAGGAGAATATCGGCGTCAACGCCATCTGCGCCTGCGGCATCGACGCGCCCGGCGACGTGTTCCATCAATGGATGGAGAAGGAAGGCGTGACGCCCCAGCAGGCGGGCGAGCTCTTTCCGATCGGGCGCATGGGCAAGGCTGAAGAGCTGACGGAGGCCGTGCTGTTCCTGTGCTCCGAAAAGGCGCGATTCATCGTCGGTCACCTGCTTGTGGTCGATGGCGGATGGATCGCCCGCTAGAGGCCATTCCTCACTTGATTATCCGCTGCGTCTCCCGTAACGTCTCCTCCAACCAAGAGGGCGGGACGCGAATGCGCGCAATTCTCGTATCTGAAGCGCCAGGAACGGAGCGGGGCTAGGCCCGGCCTCCGCCAGCGGCGCTTGACCCAAGGCCCCAAGAGGGCCTTTTTTGTTGCCCGAAAAACGAAACATCCTGGCCGCCCGCCGCGAGAAGCAAGACGGAAAGAGACGATGTCGAAGGAAATGACCGGCGCCGAAATGGTGGTCGAAGCCCTGAGGGACCAGGGCGTGGAGATTATTTTCGGCTATCCCGGCGGCGCCGTCCTTCCGATCTATGACGTGCTTTTCCATCAGGACAAGGTGCAGCACATTCTCGTGCGCCACGAGCAGGGCGCCGCGCATGCG
>Ga0233425_10004931_pt1 | contig 21754 bp, 23 predicted proteins | sample Watercolumn_Towu_2_FD_181712 | JGI IMG/M metagenome (GOLD analysis project Ga0233425, IMG submission 181712) | Freshwater microbial communities from Lake Towuti, South Sulawesi, Indonesia - Watercolumn_Towuti2014_140_MG | ecosystem: Environmental > Aquatic > Freshwater > Lake | place...
GTGTTCCTGTATATTCATCATACATATCCTTTATGACGCTGAATCTTATTTTATGCCTGAGAGTATCAGGCAGGCTTGCGTATGTTGAGCCTTTTGCTATTGTTTTGTATGGCAGTGTTCCAAGAAGAATAATCCATTGTTCAAGGCGCTTTATTGCAAGAAGAATTGTAATCATCTTTAAGAAGAGAAGTTGTCTGTTAATCGTTTTATTCATTTTCTGTTGCTTCTATATAGCTCTTTTATGAAAACAGCCTGTCCGTTTTTATACGACTTTTACACATTAAGAGATTTTACCAATGGCAAAGAATGGCCCCATGGGCTTCCTCGTGAATGGCGAAAGATTGTAGCGTTTAATCACTGGGAAATATAATCACTTTCTTGCAAAAACCTTAAAATAGTACAATCCTCTTTCCCTTCACTTATTTGATTGCTTCAAAATAAAGTAGCCTGCCCCCTTTTTTGTGGGTCTGGTTTCCTTTGTGTTCTTTTGTTCCTGATAATGTGCAGTTTCTGTATGTATGAGGCTAATTTTAGGGTACGATTTCATTGCTCTTTTTAGTTTGACTTAAATCTCTGGATAACTTCATTTCTCTAATTATGACAACCAATAAAAAAGCTAAAATTATTCCATATGGTAAATAGAGTTTAAATATGAGCAACATTATTGATGAAGTTGAAAGTAAAGTGCAAAACAAGATTTTTCTTTTTAAGATTTTGTCTTCAGTAATTGTTTTCAAAAAATAAACGAACTTCTTTTTATATATCAGCTTTGTAAAAAGCATAATAGTATAAAAAATTGCCATTATTGGGAATATTAATACTGCTTCTGGATTTAAAATTACATTTTCTATGTGTAGATATTTTGAAATCATGCTTTTAAGAATGCCTCTTACCCATTCATCTTTTATCTGCATAAATAAGATATAAAAAGAGACAAACAGGAACATGAAAGGCAACACATACAGAAGCATAGGATATGTTTCTGTCATTCTGCTGTTCCTCCGCCAAGACAATCGCGGTTTATTTTCTCAATATTTAGATACATCTTCACTGTGTCAAATACCAAACTATGTGGCAAAAAGATAACCTCTAGAAGAACTATGCAAATTGATGTTGCACATTTCTTAACTTGTTCGCTTGCTTGTGTTGCTATCCAAGCCTGAAACGAAATGTATATTGGCAGTAATAATATTGCAGCCACACAAACTACTCCGACGCCTGCAATACATACCAACGCTGTAATAGCTAACAATATTAACGCAAATAGAAGTATTAACAAACCAATGATCAAATTACAACCATTTACCCCCCCGCTAATCATATAAGCCCCGGCGCCGGTGGCAGGATCAATGATGATATAACCGCATCCAGTCCATCCGTTAAAGGTGATATCCGTCTTCGAGACAGTCACTTCTTTCCCAGCGTTAACCGCATTCTGGATATCGGCAATCGTTTCACTGTCAAGCTGAAGCTGCGGGAGGATTGTGGCTATGTTTGTCTGGTTGATGGTATAGATGGGTATCCCCTGTTCATTGGCTATCTGCAAGGCCTTTACCGCAGATATGCCCTGTGCCGGGTTTTCTGTTGTTGAGAATAGTTGTTCGGGTACTGAATGTTCAAGTGCTGAGCTGGTCATTCCTGATGACAGGTGGAACTGTTTCGGTTTTGCCTGATCTCCATCCAATGCCTTTGTCAATATCAATGCCCTGTCTACATCCATTGCCAGACTGCCGGAACTGACTGATAGAGGACTTCCAAGGAATCCTGTTACCTTCAGCTCAAAGGAAAAGATTGTTTCCGATGGCAATCTTATGGCTGCTACTCCCATTGTCTTTGATGAGACATGATCCATTACATCAAGCTCGGCATAATAGGATAGTGCTGTCGTGTAGAGCAAATCCCCGAGTATGTCATCCTTTGTGAGAGTTGTGAAGTCCTGTGCCTCCAGTTTTGCCTTTGTCGCTTCAAGCTTTGTCTTTAATGCGGTCATCTGTTCCGGAGATATCCTTCCCAAATCAAGGCCGATTCCAAGATATTCCCCTGCCTCTATCTCATTGGTTATCTCATCATCGGATTCATTGGGGGCGGTGAAAGTCATTTTGAAGGTTTCGGTGTTTCCCATGCCTGCTGATGTGCCTGTTGCTATAACAACTCCATCTATCCTTAGTTCAGGTTTGAGGTTTATCATATAGGCAGGAAGGGATGACGGTAATTCATTCGGCTGTATCGGGCTTCCGTCTGTATGCGGGGCAGGAAGAAAGGTATTGATTATTGCTTCATCCTGTGCTGTCGCAGGGGAATAGCTCAGGGTTATCTTCTTTCCTGCAAGCTCGGGAAGGCTTTTGGTGATGTTTATGGGTGTTCCTGTATATTCATCATACATATCCTTTATGACGCTGAATCTTATTTTATGCCTGAGAGTATCAGGCAGGCTTGCGTATGTTGAGCCTTTTGCTATTGTTTTGTATGGCAGTGTTCCAAGAAGGTAGGAAAACTCATGTTTGATTATCTCTTTCTTTCCGAGGACGTCTCCAACCGTGGCATTGGGATGGTTCTGGGTTATATAGGCCTGTACCTGTGTCTGATAGGCCTGCATCTGCTGCTGGATGTATGAAGAATTTACATTGGTTACATATCCTTCTGTGTCATTGATTGTTGCTGTGGAGGTAATCTGGTCTATGAATGCCTGCGCATTGAAGGGAACTGCTGTTTTTATGTCTATGCCGGGAGTGTATGTGTATTGTTTGAAGCTCGCGTCAAGATATATCCATGTATCTCCCTGTCCTGCCCTGTGCCTTGCCCCTCTTGATGGGATATAGTCTATCCATGCCTCTACCCATACATGCTCAAGCTGAACAGCCTTGATAGTCCCTCCTTCGGTCATCCCTTTGACCGGTATCCGTGCAGAGGCAAGGAGTCTTAATGCCTCCATTGAATCCGTAAACCCACCGAGCCAGTTCTTTACCTTGTCTATTGGCAGTTCTATTGTTCCATAAACATATCTGGCATGGATGCCTGAGGCGCGGAGAAGGGCTATGAGCAATGATGCGGTATCCATGTCATTGCACTGTTTTGTCTGAAGACAGTAATCTGCTCCCTGGATTGAGCCATAGGTGGGGACATATTCGATGTTGTTTCTTACCCAGTTGTATATCTTTGTGGGATTATGATTAAGCTCTGCTGCCTTTGCCTGTATTGCGGGGGTGAATTGTACTTCGATGGTCTGTGCAAGGTCGTCAGTGGTCGGCGGGTCTGTAAGGGCAAGGAGCATTTCTGTTCCAAAGTCTGAACCTGTGGCGCTTCTGCTCTTTTGCGCTTCTGTGCCTGTATTCAATAATCCCTTTAATGATCCTTTGGAGGCTATGAGAACGGGGCTGTTTGAAAATCCCCCCTTGCCCCCCTTTGCCAAAGTGGAGAATGAAAGCGGCTGTCTGTTGGCTAATGCCTTCTGACTGTCTTTTTTGAATTCTTCAGGCTTTGTCCTTGGCTCTTTGAATACTGGCTCGATTGTCCTGTGGGGCAGTTTGTTCGGGTCTAATGGTTTATGCTTCTTTGCAGGTTTTATCTTCTCAAGGTGTTTTTTTGTCTTCTCAGCCTTAACCCTGACCTCATTATTAGTCTTTGCTTTTTCTATGCCGTCGAGGTTGTCTTTTATTGCCTTGAGATTGTCATCGTAGTGTTTTACGAATTTGTAGTGACGGTCGAGTATTTCTTTTGGCAATCCCTTGTCCTTTAGTTTCTTCTCTGTTTTTGCAAATTCCTTTCTGATGTCTGTGTCAAAGGCCTCTATCTCTGTTTTCTTATTCCTTAGTTTTTCCTTATCAGCCTTAACCTTATCTTCATCCTTGTCTTTTATCCCTGTCAGGATATGCTCTATGTCTTCTACCGCCTTCTGTAGCTTCTCTGATGGTCTTTGTTCTTTTGCCTGTTTGCCGTTGCCTTGTGTTTTCTGTTTGTCCGCCTGTTGGCTATTGCCTTTTGACTGTTGACTATCGACTTTTTTCTGCTGTTCACTCTTTAAGGCATAGGCTATGTCAAATACTCCTCCGAATGTCCAGGTGAAGAATATGAGCACAACGGTTGATATGATTCTCAGGGGAAGGTTGATTGCGGAATTCATTGATTTCCTCCTTAAAGGCAGAATGCAGCTTTTATACAGTAACCTCCAGGATGTTGTCAAGTTGTTTTTTATGCGACCTCACTACTGTCAAAAATATCCTGCAATATGGCTTGATGCCGGGAAACACCATGTTGACTCCTTGAATATAATCCACAACCTGTATTCCATATGCGGATATACGAGCGTTTTCAATATTACGTCATGAAACAAAATGAGGTTTGCCGTCTGGTTATCATGTCAGTTCATTGTGTTTATGAGGTGTTCAGGCATATTGCTTTATTTGTTTTGGACAGATGTGAGTATGGATAATAATGTTTACTTTTTCCCCGCCAGTTCCGTGGCTGCCCGAACAGCAAGGAGATAGCTCTGGGGACCAAACCCGCTGATCTGCCCGGCAGCAATGTCGGAAATAAATGACTTTCTCCTGAAATCCTCACGGCCATGAATATTTGAGAGATGGACTTCAATGCAGGGCTTTCCGACAGCAAGGATTGCATCTCTTATGGCAACGCTGGTATGGGTATAAGCCGCCGGATTGATTATAAGGACGTCATATTCTTCTGTCTGGATAAGGTCTACAATCTCGCCTTCACTGTTTCTCTGGACAGTTTTTGCTTCTATTCCGGTCTCGGATGCAAGGGAATGTATATCCCTGTCAATCTCTTCGATGGTTTTAATACCGTAGATACCTGTCTCCCTCTTTCCAAGGAGATTAAGATTGGGACCGTGAACAACAAGTATTTTCATGTTTTTATCTCCCTTTTAACTGAACTGCTGCCTTTGCTGAAAAACCTGTTTATGTCTGTTTCTGATAGACAAAAGAAAGCTGTCCAGCCGTGCAATGCATAACTCTCTTCTCCCGTCGACAAGATTGATAAGGGCCTTTAATTCCTCAATCCGCTGTAAAAGCAGGGTATTGCCGGGATGCTTTTCAAGAAGCATTGAATATGCCTTCATCGCGGCGCCATATTTGCCATCCGAAATGCCGGAGCCTGCATTTTCTATCAATTCTTCAATAGTGCCTGCCCCGTCTCCGCCTGAAACTTTCTGCGCCGGAATGGTTGCTTCTGCTGTTTCTTTAAATTTCTTGTCAGGCTCATCGGCACGTTTGTTCGTCGCTATTTCTTCATTGAAAGCTGCCGGCATGCCTTCATTAATGTTAGCTTTTTCATCGCTCAAAGAGAGCTCACTTTCAAGCTCTTTATAGATTCGCGCAGTATCATCATCCAGATGGCTGAGGGTGTGAATTATTCTGAATTCCTCAAGCGCCTTTTCCTTTTCCCCGGTGCTGAGATAAATTTCGGCAAGTTTTCTGTGCGCGAAGAGATTGTCTTTTCTGAAGCTCACAACTCTTTCAAATTCCACGCGTGCCTCCGGTATCATTCCAATGAGAAGATAAACCTTTCCCAAAGACACTCGGGCGCTTATATATTCCGGCTGCAACTGCAGCCCTTTCCTTAGAACTTCAATGGCGGCTTCAAACAGTCCGGCATTTGAATAGGCCTCAGCAAGAGGGACAAAGAGCTTGGAATTGGGATCTCTTCTGACCTTAAGCTTAAGCCTCTCTATCTCATCAGATGACATGAACTCCCCACCTAAGCTTTTTTCTCAACAAATCTGTCCAGTATTGCGTCAGCAACCGCATCCTTGCTCATTAGCGGAAGGCTGATTTCCGTATCATTATCAATAATGACAACTTTATTGGTATCCACATCAAAACCGGCACCTGTTTCGGAGATATCATTAAATACAACCATATCCATATTCTTTTCCTGCATTTTCTTTCTTGCACGTCCGATGTCAGGCCCGGATTCCGCCGTGAAGCCTATAACGAATGGCCGATCCTTCTTCCCGCCAATCTCCGCGAGTATGTCCGGGGTCATTTGCAGTGTCAGAACCATCCGGTCTGATTTCCAGATCTTTCCGGGCGCCTTTATTGCCGGTCTGAAATCAGAGACCGCAGCAGCCATTACGAGTACTGAAGCCGAAGGAATCTCTGTCTGAACTGCCGAATGCATTTCATCTGCTGTTTCCACCGGACAGAAGCGCGCACCCTTTGGACATTTCAATGAAGAAGGACCGCTTATTAATGTAACCTCAGCTCCTCTCCTCAGCGCGGCACGCGCAAGCGCATATCCCATTTTCCCTGATGACCTGTTCGATATGTACCTGAACTGGTCAAGATGCTCTCTCGTTGGGCCGGCTGTAACAATAATCCTTTCAGTCACAAGATCCTTAACTGACAGAGCCGATTTCGTGAGTTCAATGATATCTGGTATATCAGACATCCTTCCTGCTCCTTCTTCACCGCATGCAAGGCTTCCCTTTTCAGGTCCGGACTGAATGACCCCGCGGGAACGAAGCGCCTGAAGATTCTCCTGAACCACCGGGTTTTCATACATCCTCCAGTTCATTGATGGAGCGATAATGACCTTCCCCTGAAATGTCAGGAGGCAGGTGCTGAGCATATCATCAGCAATACCCCCGGCAAATTTACCGATGATATTTGCAGTTGCCGGAGCAACGATCATAATATCCGCCTGTGCGGGAAGTGAAATATGTGAAAGGGGATCTGTGAAAAGATCTGAATACACCTTGTTCTGTGATGCGACTTCAAGCGAAAGCGGGGTAATAAAGTGTCTTGCGGCGCCTGTCATAACAACAGTGACAGATGCCGCTTCATCTCTGAGTCTCCTGATTAAATCAACAGCCTTGTATGCAGCAACTCCACCGGTAACACCAAGGAGTACTGTCTTATTCCTCAGCACCTTCCTCTTGTCTTTCGGCAAACAGTTCCTCTGCGGTCTGGGTATCCTGTTGTGCGCCTTTTTCATGGAGGTAAACCTTGAGGTCTTTTTCAAGTTCCGTGAGGTCCTCTCCGGCCATTTCCCTTTTCCTCTCCTCAAGCAGCTTTCTGTAATCGAACTTCCCCGCGAGTTCTTTGGCTTTCTTTGCCTCTTCTCCCGTCAGAAAATCTACAGCATTCTCGATTGTCTCTTCAATTGCCATGCTCGTTATTTTTGTAGCCTTTGTCTTTATCTTTGCCTTTGCCCCAAGCGAAATATCCTTGGCACGTTGTGATGCAATCGCGATAATCCTGTGCCTGCTGTCTATTTTGGCAGGATCATATTCTATTGGTAACGAAATAATATCCATTCACTCCTCCTCTATCAAAAAAGTGTTTTTTATCCAGTGATGATTTATCCTGTTCGTTTTGACTCTCTGTGAAAATACAACTGACTGCAGTTCCCTGAGAGCATCATCAAGTACAGTATTTACTATAACATAATCGTAGTTATGATATTGCCGTATTTCCCTGATCGCGGTTTCAAGCCTTTTATCAATATCCGCTTTTGTGTTGGACATCCTTTTTTCAAGCCGCTCCCTGAGTATTGCAAGAGACGGCGGCAGCACAAAAATATACACTGCGGCACTTCCGAACTTCTCTCTGACCTGCAACGCTCCCTGGGTGTCGATGTCCAGGATAACACTTATCCCGCTGTTTGAAAATGCTTCAAGTTGCGTTCGCAGGGTCCCGTACAGCTCTCCATGAACCTCAGCCCATTCAAGAAAATCTCCCTGTTCAATACGTTTAACAAACTCCTCCCTGCTTATGAATAAATAGTTTATTCCATCACGTTCATCCTGACGAGGCATACGCGTCGTACAGGAAACTGAAAATTTCAGATCAGGCATTATTGATGTCAGCTTCCCGCAAAGAGACGTCTTCCCTGCTCCTGAGGGGCCGGATACGATAAAAAGTATTCCCTTATTCTTTTCCACCGGCAGAAGAGTCCTTCTCTTCGCTGAATCTCTGAGTAATGGTTTCAGCCTGCAGAGCTGACAGGATAATATGATCACTGTCAGTTATAATAATTGAACGTGTGCGCCTGCCTTCGGTTGAATCAACAAGTTTCCCTCTTTTCTTTGCCTCTTCCCTGAGTCTTTTCATCGGGGCAGAACCCGGGGTAACAATTGCCACAACCTTGGAGGCTGACACAACATTTCCGAAACCTATATTGACAAGAACCGGACTAATATCACCTTTTTTCATTCCTGCTCCTTTATTGCAAATTTTGAACCTGTTCACGCATTTTTTCAAGCTCAGACTTCATTTCAACTGTAAGACCGGCAATGGTAGCATCCGCCGATTTGCTTGCTATAGTATTAACCTCCCGGTTAATTTCCTGCAGCAGAAAATCGAGTTTCCTCCCTACAGCGCCTCCGTGTTCCAGAATAACGCTTATCTGGTTCAGATGATTCTCCGTGCGGCTTGTCTCTTCTGAGATATCAAGTTTATCGGCAATAATTGCCGCCTCCTGAAGAATCCTCGCGCTGTCAATTTCATTTCCGGTAACCGACTTCAGCCTTCCGATAAGGCATTCTCTCCATTGAACCACAGAATCAGGAAAAACCGAGCATATTGCGGCATTCATTTTCCGCAATGATTCAGTCCTGCGAGCCAATTCATCAGATAACAGGTTTCCTTCATGAACGCGCATTTCCTCAAGCCGGGCAATTGCCTCCCGCAGAGCCATATAGAAAGTATCAACATTGTATTCCTTTTCTTCCTCAACGAGAAGTTCCCTGTATCCTGCAAGAGTGCCTATATCCATCTCCCCGGGGATTGACAATTCCCGCTGCAGGTCTCTGAAAGCGCTGATAATCTTCCCGGCCAGGTCACTGTTTATCTTTAAATTTGATATTCCGCTGTTAATTGCGCTTACTGAAACGTCAAGCTTTCCTCTCCTGAACCGATCCTTAAGTGAGTTTCGTATCTGCATTTCATGTTTGATGAGATAAGAAGGCATCTTGACCGAAATGTCGAGAAACCTGTGATTAAGGGAACGTATCTCTATCCTGAACGCGTCATTTTCAGCGCTTCCAAAACCTGTCATTCCCTGTATCATATGGCATTAACCGGCAGGTAAAAATTAAACTTGCACAGACAGAAACCATTAAAGGCAATTGACTTTTCCATCAGGACAGCCATAGCACCAAAGTATTCCTGTTCCTCAATATCAATTACTCCCATTTTTCACTTCTTATTCCAGTAAATTTTCCGGAAATCAACTCAGGATTATTCATCATTCATCAACTTCTTTCTCTCATATTCACAAAGATACCGCCTGTCAATTATATCGCTTAAATAAATAGACTGCAACAGTTATTAGGAATTTTATTAGTAATTATGAAGAATTTTCAAGCAAAACAAAACCACAAAAACCCACAAAAAAACTTGCATTTTTGTTTATGCAGGAATAAAATTACTACAGAAAAGCGACAAGATCAGGGGAAATGGATAAACTTGCCAGCATTAGCTGTCTTACAGTGGACTATAAAAGATACTCCACCAAATGTGCCCACACCCTCTCAGCAATAATACCCCGCTTTTGTTGTAAAACTTTCTGCCTCTGCTTTTACACACACAAGACCTCTCTGAATGTTCCCAAACAGCTTACAGGCGTTATGTTATATGAAACACATTGAATACTATTTATTTTTTTTGTATAGTAATTTACTTATATTGTTTCAATACCTTGCAATCAGCATTTATTTAACGCGACAGACTTCATTCATGGACAGAGGAGGACGAGAATGGCAGACACTGTAGAAATACGATGGCACGGAAGAGGTGGACAGGGAACCGTTACGGCGGCTAAAGTTCTGGCAGACGCATGCCTTAGCGGCGGAAGACATGTTCAGGCATTTCCCGAATATGGCCCTGAAAGGGCTGGCGCGCCTTTAAGGGCCTATAACAGGATCAGTGATAATATGCTCCGTATGCACTGTCCTGTGCTGCACCCCCAGTTTGTCGGTGTAGTGGACGCTACACTGATAGACAGCATCAATGTTATAGAGGGAGCAACAAAAAATGCATCCATTGTTGTTAATACATCCAGGGAACCTTCAGAAATCCGCGCCAAACTGAACGCGGAACCAGGGCAAAAGGTATTTACAATTGACGCAACCAAGATAGCCCTTGACTGTATTGGAAGGGCAATGCCAAACGCTCCGATGCTTGGCGCGGTTACAAGAATAACCGGCCTTGTGAGCCTTGAGCATCTGCTCGAAGATGTTAAAAACAGTTTCGGCAAGAAGTTTTCACAGAAGATAATTGACGGTAATATTGAAGCGGCAAAGCGCGGATATGAGGAGGTCAAGGAAGGATGAAGCTGAAAGGGTGGAAAGAGGTTGCTCCTGGAGCGGTAATCGACAAGGCAGGAAGCGCTGCCGAGTTCAAAACCGGTTCATGGAGATCATTCAGACCGATATGGAAAGAAGAGAACTGCATTCAGTGTCTCTTTTGCTGGATTTATTGCCCTGATATGTCGGTCAAGGTAAAAGACGGAAAAAGGGCTGAATTCGATTATGATTACTGCAAGGGCTGCGGTATCTGCGCCCTTGAATGTCCCGGTAAAAAGGGCAAGAAGGCAATCATTATGGTAGAGGAGGGGAAATAATGGCAAAGGTGGTTGCAGTAACAGGAAATGAAGCCGTTGCCAACGCGCTGCGTCAGGTCAACCCGGATGTATGCGCAGTCTATCCCATTACACCGCAGACAGAAATGATGCAGCGGTTTTCAAGCTTCATTTCCAATGGAAAGGTAAAGACGGAAATCATTCTCGTTGAAAGTGAGCACAGTTCCATGAGTGCCTGTGTTGGCGCCTCTGCTGCCGGTGGAAGGGTCATCACTGCAACCTCATCACAGGGGCTTGCACTGATGTGGGAGGTTCTGTATATTGCATCAGGACTACGTCTCCCTATTATCATGCCTGTTGTAAATAGAGCGCTCTCGGCTCCACTGAGCATCCATGGAGACCACTCGGACGCAATGGGAGCCCGAGACACAGGATGGATTCAGCTATGGTCTGAAAATGCCCAGGAGGCTTATGATAACGCCATCCAGTCTTTCAGGATTGGAGAACATATGGATATCCGGCTTCCTGCAATGGTTTGCATGGATGGATTTATTATCAGCCACTCAATTGAAAGAATTGAATACCTTGAAGATAATGAAGTAAAGGATTTCGTCGGCGAGTTCAAAGCAACATATCCCCTGCTCGATATTGAACATCCCGTAAGCTACGGACCTCTTATCCTTCCTGATTATTATATGGAATTCAGAAAAGCGCAGGATGAAGTTGAATCAAAGGTTGCAGGAATTGTCCTCGAAGTGGCAAAAGATTTCGAGAAACTTTCCGGAAGGAAATACGGTCTCTTCGAGACTTACCGTCTTGAAGACGCCGAAATTGGACTTGTTATTCTTAACTCTGCTGCCGGAACTTCTAAAGACGTTGTGGATGAATTCAGGAATAAAGGGATTCGGGCAGGACTGCTAAAGCCAAGGCTCTACAGGCCTTTCCCATACAGGGAAATCGGCGAGGCTTTAAAACATCTTAAAGCAGTATGTGTATTGGACAGGGCTGACGCCTTCGGGTCATCCTTCGGGCCGTTATACAGCGATATCGCTTCAAGCCTTTATCATTTCCCGGAAAGACCATTTCTGCTTAACAAAATTTACGGTCTGGGAGGAAGAGACTATATGCCTTTTCACGCAGAAATGGTGTTGAACGAACTCGTTGAAATAACCAGGACAGGTCATGTAAAGATGCCTAAAGAGTATATAGGGGTGAGGGAATAACCATGGAAAAGGCAATGACATTAAAGGAACTTACGAAAAAAGAGGTCTTATTATCACCAGGTCACAGGATGTGCGCAGGATGCGGTGCGCCCACAGTAGTCAAGATGGTTCTTCTGGCAAGTGATTATCCGGTTGTTGCTGCTAACGCTACCGGGTGTCTTGAGGTTTCAACCTGCATATCGGAATATACCGCATGGAAAATACCCTGGATACATAACGCTTTCGAAAATGCAGCAGCAACCCTTTCCGGTGTGGAGACCATGTACAGGTCGCTGAAAAAACAGGGCAAAATTGACAAGGATATAAAATTCATTGCCTTCGGCGGAGATGGCGGCACTTACGATATCGGGATGCAAAGCCTTTCCGGGGCAATGGAACGCGGTCACAATCTACTTTATGTCTGTTATGACAATGGCGCGTATATGAATACCGGCATTCAGCGTTCAAGTTCCACTCCACTTGGAGCAGATACCACAACACGTCCCGTAGGAGCCGTTATCCCGGGCAAAACCGAATCCAGGAAAAACCTTACCAGAATTATGGCAGCGCATAATATTCCTTATGTTGCCCAGGCATCTCCGAGCCACTGGCTTGATCTCATGAAAAAAGTCAGAAAGGCACTTTCCATAGAAGGTCCGAAATTCATGAACATCATTTCATCATGCAACAGAGGATGGAGGTCAAGGACTGATGACTCCATCGCCTTGAGCAGGCTTGCAGTCGAGACCTGTTTCTGGCCCCTGTATGAAATAGAGGACAAGAATGTGAGGGTTACCTTTAAACCAAAGGAGAAGAAGCCTCTTACTGATTTCTTAAAGTCGCAGGGTCGTTTCAAGAACCTCATGCTTCCTGACAATGAATGGCTGTTGCAGAAATTCCAGGCTGATATTGATAGGGAATGGGAACTGTTACTGAAAGAATCCGTTGCCGCAGAACCAAAGAAAAAGGACTAATTAACCGAAAAGTACAACTTATTACTTAATTCTGTCTTTAAGGCGGGCATTTTGCGCAGATAGAGGTGAACAGGGACGTGCTAAGGTACCTGTCACCTCTGTCCGGCATAATAACAACTATCACGCCTTCGCTTAACTCGCTCGACATCTTCAAAGCGACCTGCAGCGCAGCCCCGCTTGACATGCCAGCGAAAATACCTTCTCTTGTAGCCAGCTGTCTTGTTATGTCAAACGCCTCTTCATCATTGACATTTCTACGCTCGTCAAGAAGTGAAGTATCAAATATCTTCGGCACAATAGATTCACTCATGTTTTTAAGTCCCTGTATCCTGTGGCCCTTGACAGGTTCAACCCCGATAATCTTGATATCCCGGTTAAATTCCTTGAGGCGTTTACTTACCCCCATTAAGGTGCCTGTCGTTCCCATGCCTGATACAAAATGAGTTATCGCACCGTTTGTCTGTTCAATAATCTCCCCTCCGGTTGTTTCATAATGCGCCTGAATATTGGCCGGATTATCAAACTGGTTAGGCATGAAATACATATTCGGATCCTCAGAAAAAATACGGTGGGCAAGTCGGATCGCACCGTCGGTACCCTCTGCTGAAGGGCTCAGAATAAGCTCAGCGCCAAATGCCTCAAGGACCCTCCTGCGTTCTATACTAACGCATGCAGGCATGGTAAGCTTCACACGGTACCTCTTGGCTGAGCCGACCATGGCAAGACCAATACCAGTATTCCCGGAAGTAGCCTCAAGAATTATTTTGTCCCTGGTCAGGCTGCCGTTTTTCTCCGCGTTTTCAATCATGAAAAGGGCAATTCTGTCCTTAACTGACCCACCGGGGTTGTTTCCTTCCAGTTTAAGATAGAGCTTCACGCGAGGATTGGGATTGATGTTCTCAATCAGCGAAAGCGGTGTATTGCCGATGCATTGCAGGATTCCCATTGCTTGCCTGATTATTATTATAGAGTCAGCCGGTTTGAATGGTCAAGGAAAGTTATTGGTATGCGCTAAAAAAAAATCATTAAAGTTATTAAAGGATTAGCCGATATGATAAACAAGCACTTCCCTTGATACCCTGGATTTATGGCCAGGTAACGTTGAGATTATGGGAGTCCGAGTGCCGGCTATGGTGTGCATGCCCATATAGAAATTTATGGGAAGCCTGAAATAACCGCCGGGACACCCACTTAGCAGGATGCCATGAGCTCCTGAATCCAGGGTATCACCCCCCCCTCGCAGGAGGACCTGTAAAGACAAACCATTTATTCTCTTACTAAAGATGCTGCCTGTGAAGATATAAATTCCAGAAGGAATGAGGCAACCTTCCTAATCTCGTCCGTTTTAGGCATAAATGATATATAGCGGTTTACATAATCCCTTTCCAGAACCATTTTGAAAGAAGGGAGGAAATTCAGATCAAAAATCCATGAAAGCTGCAAAAGCCTTAAATCGTTAAGGGTCCTAATATTTAAGAGTGGAACGACTTTTTTACTGAATAACAGCGAAAGTACTTCATCAGAATATTCAGGCAGGTCAGTAAATCCAAGCCCTGCAGCAGACGCCCTCTCCTCTTCAGGGCAACCATAATATTCAAGAAAAACGCGCCAGATATCAAGCTTGTCGGCATCCCGGATTAATTTTATGAAAAAGACCGTTCTATCATTTTCATTTTTCGGCACTGAAAAGGCATTGTGGAACCGCACTGACTTTAAAATAATTTCCTGCTCGTGTTCAGCCAGATTATTCAATAGTGAATGATCCCGCAGCACCTGTGCTCCAAGAACCCCATGGTTGACCGATATACTGTCCCTGAAAGTCCTGAATTGAGCATACTGAGGAAATCTTCCCACATCGTGGAATAAAGCGACCGTTTCGGCAAGAAACTTATCCTGTTCAGAAAGAAACAGTTTTTCAGCAATCAGAAGAATGTTTTCGCATACATGGGCGGTATGCTGTTCTTTCAGAACAATATTCCTCTGATCTTTGAGATCGGAAGAATAAAAAGACAGGCAATAGTCAGAAAACCATTTTCTGAAATAGAAGAGGTCATCCTGTTTCATTTTATTTCTATATTTTAGATACACCTCAGCAAGAATTTCCAATAAAATTGACAGTATTGTTAAAAGATGCTTAAATGTGTTTATTCTAAAACAGCCTATGGAATCCGAAAGAGACATTCATTACATGCAATGCGCGTTTGATGAGGCAAAAAAAGCCTTTATTGCCGGTGAAGTTCCTGTTGGCGCCGTTCTTGTAAAGGACGATGAAATCATTGCCAGAACTCATAACAACCGTGAAACCTCGAATGACCCGTCCGGGCATGCGGAAATGCTTGCTTTAAGAGCCGGCGCTTCGTTCCTTGGCACATGGAGACTGACAGACGCAACGCTTTATGTCACTAAAGAGCCTTGCATCATGTGTGCTGGGGCAATGGTCAATGCCCGCATTGGCAGGCTTGTGTTTGGATGCAGCGACGAAAAAGGCGGCGCGGTATGCAGTCTCTATTCCATTCTTTCCGACAGCAGACTTAATCATCAGGTTGAGGTGGTTTCAGGGGTCCTTGCCGCCGAAGCCGTAGAAATCCTTCAGCAGTTTTTCCGTTCACGGAGGCAGGCCTGATCACCTGCCCTGAAGTCTGTATGGAAAAAACTATGGAAAATGCTAAAATAGGTAAATTTTTGCAGGAGGTACAGGATTTGATTTCAACAAGTGATTTCAGAAAAGGCTTGAAAGTCGAGTTCAAGGGCGAGCCTTGTGAAATAGTGGACTTTCAGCACGTGAAAATGGGGCGCGGCGGAGCCATTGTGCGCACAAAAATGAAAAGCCTGAGGACAGGAAGTGTTCTTGAAGAGACATTCAGATCAGGTGAAAAGCTGGAGACCCCCCAGCTTGAAACAAAAAAAATGCAATATCTTTATGTCCAGGATGGCATGTATTTTTTTATGGACGAGGAGACATATGAGCAGATCCCTCTTAACGATAACCTGCTCGGTGACACCAAAAAATTTCTCAGTGAGAACATGGTTGTCAGCATCCTTTACTACAAGGGAAACCCTTTCAGCGTCGAACTCCCGACCTTTGTGGAGTTGACCATTGCCAAAACGGACCCTGCCGGATTCAAGGGAGATACCGCTTCAGGCGGCGGAAAACCGGCGACACTCGAAACAGGCACTGTCATCAGGGTCCCTTTTCATTTAAATGAGGGTGATACCATAAAGATTGACACAAGGACATCCGAGTATATAGAAAGGGTAAAATAATGGAGCTTGAGGATTTAAAAGAGATCATCGAATTACTCAAGGGAACCGACGTCACAGAATTTCAACTGGAAAAAGAAGGGTTAAAAGTCAAAATCAAGAGGGAAAAATATCTCTCTTCCATTGAAATCCCCGTACAGAAGCATTCAGGCATACACAATGCTCCAATCCGGGAATCAGACGAAGACACCCAGAGGCTTATCACCATTACATCTCCCATTGTCGGAACATTTTATAGATCCCCTTCACCTGACGCAGACCCATTCATTGAGGTGGGGACACGTGTCAAAAAAGGACAGGTTCTCTGCATTATCGAGGCAATGAAGCTGATGAACGAGATAGAGAGTGAAGTTGAAGGGGTTGTCGTCAAGAGTCTCATTGAAAACGGTCAACCGGTTGAATACGGCGAACCCCTGTTCCTTATTGAACCGGTATAGCGGGAAATCCCTCAGATGAAACTTTTCAAGAAGGTCCTCATTGCTAACCGTGGAGAGATTGCAGTCCGTATTATTCGTGCCTGCAAGGAACTCGGCATAAAGACAGTCAGCGTTTATTCAGACATAGAAAAAGAATCCCTTCACGTCCGGCTTGCAGATGAGTCTGTCTGCATCGGTCCTGCCCAGTCAGCTCAAAGTTACCTGAATATACCCGCAATCCTGAGCGCCGCAGAGATTACTGACTCTGATGCCATTCATCCCGGGTACGGTTTCCTTTCAGAGAATTATCATTTTGCAGAGGCATGTACCTCTTCAGGCATAGTATTTATCGGCCCTACTCCTGAAAATATGCGTCTTGGCGGAGACAAGGCAAAGGCACGCCAGATTATGAAGCGGAAAGGCGTTCCGGTTGTTCCCGGCAGCGATGGTCCGGTCATTAACGATGAAACAGCAATCAAGGCTGCCAGGAAAATCGGCTTCCCAGTTATTCTTAAAGCGTCCGCAGGCGGTGGCGGGCACGGAATGAGAGTTGTAAACGAGGAAAAAGAACTTGAACAGGCTTTTCATATAGCTCAGCGCGAGGCCCTTACATCTTTCGGGAACAACGAGATATACGTTGAAAAGTATATTACCGATATGAGGCATATCGAAGTCCAGGTTTTGGCGGATAACAAGGGAAATATTATTCATCTTGGAGAAAGGGATTGTTCAATCCAGAGAAGACACCAGAAACTGATTGAGGAAACTCCATCCACCTTCTCTCTTGCTGATAAAAACATAAGAAAAAAGATCGGTGAAATGGGAGTTAAAGCTGCCCGCGCAATCAGATATCGGAACGCCGGCACAGTTGAATTTATCCTGGATTCGAATGGTAGTTTGTATTTCATCGAAATAAACACACGTATTCAGGTTGAACATCCGGTAACAGAAGCAGTCACAGGTATAGACATTATCAAGGAACAGATAAGGCTTTCCGCTGGATTCCCCCTTGATTTTAAACAAAACCAGATCCGGACGTCCGGACATGCCATTGAATGCAGAATCAACGCTGAAGACCCTGACCGCTTTATCCCATGTCCAGGCAGAATTACCTTTCTTTCACTTCCCGGCGGCCCTGGAGTCCGGGTTGATACCGCAATTTATCATGACTATGTTATTCCTTCACAATATGATTCACTGATTGCAAAACTGATTGCACATGGAAAAGACAGAGAGGAAGCAATTTCCAGGATGAAACGCGCCCTGGATGAATTCATCATTGAAGGGATCAGGACTACCATCCCGTTCCATAAAAAAGTCCTTAACCATCCTTACTTTATTAAGGGAGATTTTAATACACGTTTTATTGAGAAATTAAACAGTACAGGATAGATATCATTTAGTTGATGCGGTTATCAGAACATGTATGCAGGCGGAATCTGTTTTATTACTGACAGGAAATCATCCCCATTTTCCCTGGAAGAGATGACACTGATGGTAATTCAATCACAGATATTATGGATACAATACAGAGACAAGGAACGCACCCGTCGTGAACTCTATGAAAATGCACTCAGTTTGCGCAGGATAACCCTTGATTCCCATGCCGTGTTTATCGTAAACGACCACGCCGATATAGCCCGCGCTGTTGATGCTGACGGAGTACATCTGGGGCAAGAAGACCTTCCTCTCAGGGAAGCAAGAAAAATCATGGGGAAAAACAGGATAATCGGCATATCAACCCACAGCATCGAAGAGGCCATCTCAGCTGAAAAGAACGGGGCTGACTATATTGGCTTCGGTCCGGTATTCCATACAACTACAAAAGATGCCGGAACGCCAAAGGGGATAGCGATGCTGCATGAGATAAAACAGAGAATTGCCCTCCCGTTAGTTGCAATAGGAGGGATAACACTTACCAACCTGCCCGATGTTTTGGATGCCGGAGCCGATGCTGTTGCTATTGCGTCATCACTCCTCAGGGGGAATATAAGGCAAAATGCGGACAGGTTTGCCAGTCTTGTTTATTCACATCATAATAATCAGGAAGGAACGCAATGAAAAAGGCATTTTTATGTATTATTTGTTTCTGTCTCCTGGCCTTTGGCTGTCAGAAGAAAGAGAGTGTAATCAAGATCGGGATAGCAGGTCCGATGACCGGAGATCAGGCAAAATTGGGCACGGATTTAAAGAATGGGGCTTCACTCGCTGCTGAAGAGTGGAACAACAAAGGCGGAGTCCTCGGCAAAAAGATAGAAGTCATAATTAGTGATGACCAGCATGATCCGAAGCAGGCTGTTTCAATTGCCAATAAAATGGTAAATGACGGCGTTGTCGGTGTAATAGGACATTTCAATTCAAGTTGTTCCATCCCGGCGTCGGATGTCTATAACAGGGCTGGTATTCCCATGATATCTCCCGGTTCGACCAACCCTCAATTTACCGAAAAGGGCTATAAAGGCGTTTTCAGGGTATGCGGCAGGGATAACCAGCAGGGCAAGGTCGGCGCTGACTTTGTAATCAAGAACCTGAAACTCAGGCAAGTTGCAGTTCTGCATGACAAGACAACCTATGGGCAGGGGCTCGCCGATGAGTTTAAAAAGGCTTTAGGGGATAATGTAAAGGTTGTCTATTACGGAGGAATCGTCCAGGGGGACAAGGACTTCAAGATGATACTTACCGCTGTTAAGGAAAAAAAGCCTGAGCTTATCTTCTTTGGCGGCATCTATCCTGAGGCAGGACTTTTGGTAAAACAGTCCCGAGAGCTTGGACTGACCTCCGGGTTTATGAGCGGAGACGGCACAATAGATCCAAAATTTATTGAAATTGCAGGAAATGAGGCAGCTGAAGGTGCATATCTGACATTCAGCCCTGACCCGATAAATATCCCGAGTGCAAAAGAATTTATCATTAAGTATCAGTCAAAAATAGGAGAAATCGGTCCATACTCAGTCTACGCATACGATGCAATGAATATACTGCTGACCGCAATCGGTGAAGCCGGCAGTACCGAAGGGAAAGCTGTCATTGACAAACTGCACTCCGTGGAATTCAATGGTGCCCTCGGCAGGATCAGCTTTGACTCAAAGGGTGATGTAATTGAAGCCCCTTATGTTGTTTGGATTACAAAAAACGGGAAGTTCGTTGAACACTGGAAACCATAGATTAATCTGTTGTGGGAAACAGTATAATCTATATTCAGATGCTTATCAGTTGACAACCCACCCTCTTCAGAGGGTATCAGAAAGTGATACAGTGGAGGTAAACTAATGAAGATTGCCGTCAATACCGGGGGCGGCGACGCTCCGGGATTAAATGCAGTGATAAGAGGAATAGTCCTTTCGGCAACCCGTAAAGGATGGGAAATCTATGGAATCAAGTACGGGTACCGCGGGCTTATAGATACAAAACAGATTATCCGGCTTACACCGGAAAATGTTTGGGATATAACAAATCTTGGAGGAACAATTCTTGGTACCGCAAACAAGGGGGACCCTTTCAACTTCCCCATAAAAGGACCAAACGGGTCTTCTGAGGAGACTGATATTTCTGATATGGTCGTTTCAAATTTCAATGATCTGGGATTTGACGCGCTGATTGCAATAGGGGGAGACGGAAGCCTCCGCATTGCGAACAGGTTCATGAAAAAGGGAATCCCGGTTATAGGTGTGCCGAAAACAATTGACAAGGATATCAGTTCAACAGAAATGACTTTTGGATTCGACACTGCTGTAAATACAGCCACAGAAGCAATTGATAAGCTTCATACTACCGCAAAATCACATGACAGGGTAATGGTTGTTGAGGTAATGGGCAGATACGTCGGATGGATAGCCCTGCATTCCGGAATTTCAGGTTCTGCAGATGTTATTCTTGTGCCTGAAATTCCGTTCGATATAGAAAAAGTATGCAGCAAAATCAAGCAGCTCGCGCTCATCGGCCAGGACTATGCCATAGTTGTTGTAGCGGAAGGCGCAAAACCTGTCGGCGGAGACATCACCGTTCTTGAAGGAAAAAAACCCGGAGAAGAAATCAGGCTTGGCGGAATCGGCAAGAAAGTCGCAGAAGGTATCAGAAGCAGGACAGGCAAGGAAACAAGGGATATAGTTCTCGGACATCTTCAGCGTGGAGGGGCTCCAACAACATTTGACAGACTCCTCTCCCTTAGATTCGGAACCGCGGCTGTCAGGTTTGCTGAGACAGGCAAGTTCGGGATGATGGTAGCTCTCCGTTCTTCTGAAATACAGGCAGTGCCTATCGAGGAAGCAATCGGTCAGATGAAGACAATTACCCCTGAATCAGATATCATCATGACTGCACGTTCTCTCGGCATCAGTTTCGGGGATTAGCAGACAGGTTTTCTATCCCTGCCTGCATATCATCAGGCAGGGGGCTGGAAAATTCCATATACACACCATTGGCCGGATGATTAAATCCCAGCAGCGCGGCATGGAGCATTTGCCTCGGGAATGATATTTTCTTCCGAGCCGCGCCTTTTCTCTCAATGCCGGTTTTTCCACCGTAGACTTTATCGCCAAGCACCGGATGTCCGGTTGATGCAAGATGAACCCTGATCTGATGGGTCCTGCCTGTGCCAAGACGCGCCTCAATAAGAGAAGCATCGTCAAACCTTTTTATAACCTTCCATCCTGTCAACGCCTCCTTGCCTCTTTTTGAGCGGGCGGACATCTTTTTACGGTCTGAAGCTGATCTGCCTATTTTCGCTGATATCTCGCCTTCGTCTTTTTCAGGATTCCCATAAATAATCGCAATATATTTTCTCTTTATCGTCCTGTTCCTGAACTGTTCAACAAGATTGTAGTATGCGTCATCAGTCAAAGCAATAACCATTACTCCGGAAGTATCCCTGTCGAGTCGGTGAACAACACCGGGACGCAGCGGACCTCCGATATCGGCAAGCTTTTTACAGTAATAAGCAAGTGCATTCATGAGAGTACCATTTCTGTGTCCTGAAGCCGGATAGACAACCATTCCTGCAGGCTTGTCAATTACAACAACACAATCGTCTTCATAGAGAATATTCAAAGGAAGGCATTCAGGGACAAGATTATCTGCCTCAGCTTCAGAACTGCTCACCGACAGCAAATCACCTTTTCTTATTCTATAGTTCTGTGACGTGTTTATTCCCTTTACGAGAACATTTCCAGCGCCTATCAGTTTCTGAATCTGCGATCGCGTAATGCCTGTCTTTGCAGCAAGAAAGATATCTATCCTTTCTCCTGCTTCTCCCTGTTCGACGGTAAAAGTCCGTACGTTCATTCCACAGCTACTGCAACATCCTGATTAAGCATTTTTCTGAAAGTAACAGCATTCCTCAGGGCAAAACCCATATGACAAT
>Ga0233425_10004932_pt1 | contig 21752 bp, 21 predicted proteins | sample Watercolumn_Towu_2_FD_181712 | JGI IMG/M metagenome (GOLD analysis project Ga0233425, IMG submission 181712) | Freshwater microbial communities from Lake Towuti, South Sulawesi, Indonesia - Watercolumn_Towuti2014_140_MG | ecosystem: Environmental > Aquatic > Freshwater > Lake | place...
CGGCATGCTCAGGACGACCGACAGGGACACGGGCGCGTCGCGACGACGTCCCGGCTCGACCGCCAGTTCGGCGGCCCAGTCCTCCCCCAGGGTCCGGACGGCGGCCCGCCCCTCCAGCCGTTCGCCGTCCGGCCCTTCCAGAACGAGTTTGCCGTTGCGGGAGATGTAATCCAGATGCCGCTGCAGATGGTCGCCGTCGCGGGTGCGGCCGGTGATCTTGATCATCACCTCCGGAACCCGCCGCGCGACCCGCATCAACTGGGCCCGGGCGTCCTCCCCGGCCGCTCGCCGGCCGAGAACGCCGGGCGTCACCCGGGCGCGCCGGACGTCGACCGGGGGCCGCAGCGCCTCCTCGAATCCGAAGGGAGTCCGGAAGTCGCTCATGTTCCGTCGGACCAGTAGGCGAGGTTGCCCTCGAAGGCCGCCCGCAGGCCCGTCAGGTGCGCCCTGATCTCGTCGGCGAAGGCGGCGAGCTGGGCCACCTCCAGATCGAGCACCGTCCCCTCAAGCACGGCGGTGTTCATCGCCCGGGCGATCTGGTTGATGTTGACCCCGATGCGCCGCAGCTCGCGCTGCACCTCGATGAAGGCGAACGCCTCCGGCGGCGTCAGCTGCGGCCGGCTGTGCAGCCGGCCCCGGATCACGGCGACGCTCCACTGGGTGCGGGACAGGCCCAGGACGGCCGCCTCAGTCTCCAGCAGGGCCAGGTCCGTCTCGCCGAGGCGCAGGGTCAGCTTGCCCGTCCGGCCCGTCGGCGCCGCCGCGACGGGCTCCGGCAGCGGGGCCTGCGCCGCCTCCTCCATGAGCCGGCGCAGCAGTGGCGAGCGCCCGCCCCGGCCAGCCGCGGCGGCGTCGAAGCGGCGGACCAGATCGGGCGGAAGGCGGAGGGTGAGGCGGTCCATGGGGATTGGGGTCTGTCAGACATTGCCGGCGCAAAGCCTATCCTGCCCTAGACCGTCACCACCCTCGCCCCGTAGGCCTCCGGTGCTGCCCGCCCTCCCCTCGGCGTCCGCTTCACGGCCGCTCGCCCGCCGTCCTGTCGGACGCCCCAGCCGGACGGATCACAATGAGGGAAGCGAGTTTCCGGAGGCAGACGCCCGCGCTTTCGCGCGGGCGTCCTCCTTCAACGGATCAGCAGCAGGGTCCGCCGTTGCAGCATGCCGCGAGCAGTTCGCAGCACGAGGCGGCGGCCTTGACCACCGAGTCGGGCGCGGCCGCGAAGGCAGCCGAGGCCGAGGTCAGCAGCACGAGGGCCGCCAGCGAAAGGGTGCGTTTCATCGTTGATCTCCATGGATCGGTTTTTGAGAAAGGTTCGTCGGTGGAGATCAAACTCGGGGGGGCGCATCCTCCGCTTCCGGCTCAAGCCCGACGAGGGGACTGGCCGGGAGACGATGATGGACATCAACGAACGGCGCCGTGCGGACGACGTCCGTCGGCGTCGGAACGAGCCCTTGGCAGAGCACGGCGCACAAGCGGACGCAGCTCATCTCCACAGGATCGCGGGGGTGTCCGAGCCGCACGCGTCGGCAGGCGCCATGAGCATCGCCATGGGCGTTGACGACGTCTGCATGGCGGTGACCGGGCTCGGCGCAAACAGGAGCGCGAACACGGCCAGGATGGCCGGCGCCCAGTCCGCTGTCATTCGAAGTCCGATCATCAAACTCACTTCGTCCGGCAAGCAAGGAAGGTTACAGCCCCGGTGGTGCGCGCGCCAGCCAGGGCCGGCCCGCGCACCTGCGGCTTTCGTCCGGCGGGTCAGCCGCCCTCGCCAGTCCGGTGAAGAAAGTCCACGGCGCGTTGGGCATGAGCGGCGGCGGAGAAAATGAACCGCTTGTCGTCGCGCAACACCTTGAGCCAGGACGCCAGATAGGCGGCGTGATCCTCGCGGGGCTCCAGAGCCAACCCGAGGTCGGCGCACAGGAACGCGGCTCCGAGTTCCGCCACGAGTTCTTCGCGGGCGTAGCCTTCGTCGCCGTGACGACGGCGTCCGAAGTCGCGGTCGAGCCGGCTGGGGTGCCGGGTCCAGTGCGTCAGTTCGTGGCCGAGGGTGGCGTAATAGGCTTCAGGATCACGGAAGCTCTCGAACACGGGCATCTGTACGAAGTCCGGCTCCGGCGCATAGAAGGCGCAGCCACCGCCGTGACGGACCTCGGCGCCTGTGGCGGCGCAGAACGCCTCGGCCCGGGCTATCCGTTCGCCGATGTTCAAGACCGGCGCGGGCGGCGGGGCAGACGAAGCCGGGAGACCGTCAATCTGTTCGATGTTGAAGACGGTGTAGGCCTTCAGAAACGGGATCCGTTGGGTCGTCTCCTCGCCCGCGTCATCAGTGTCCGAGCGGACCAGCTTGTTGGCATAGACAACCGTGGAGCCTCGTTCACCCTTGCGGACGTGAGCGTCCAGCGCCAGCGCCTGACGAAAGGTCATCCAGGTGGAAGACTGGAAACCTCGCGCCGCGGCCTCTCCCCACAGCAGGACGACGTTGATGCCCTGATAGGGCGTGCCGTCATGTCGAAGGGGTCTGCTGACGCTCCGGGAGGCCGCCCAAGGCTGGGTCCAGGGTCGGACGCCGGCTTCGAGCTGGGCGACGATCTGGTCGGTGATGCGGGTGTAGAGATCGGGACGTGAGGGTTCGTTCGGGCGCGACATGGCGACCTCCTGAGGATGGAACTTTGAAGGAAGGGGCGGCGGCGCTGTCGTCAGCGCCGCCGCGGCCCGGTCAGCGGGACCAGATCAGGCTGTGTCCGCCGTCGATCTCGACCAGGGAGGCGTAGATCGGAGCCGGGAAGCTGGGATCGTCGAGCTTGACCGACAGGTAGTCGCGGTTCTGCTGGCTCGTCTTCTTCCAGGCGGCGCCGAACTCGGTCTGACCGGAGAAGATGCGGAAGTCGGGAGCCTTGTCGTCGGTCTTCTCGTTGGCCCGGAGCTGGACCGCCTTGACGTTGAGGGTCAGGGTCTTGATCGAACCGCTGTAGCTGCCGTCCGCTTGCTGGGTGAAGGTGCCGATGGTGGCCATGGTGGTCTCTCCTTTGCTATCGGGCCACGCCTGCCGCGGCCTCGATGGCGATCGACGGACCGGGAGACGGACGGCCCGCAGGTCGGAGCGCCGCAGGCGTGAGAGACCCCGCAGCGCATGCGAAGGACCGGGCGGGGCGTGTTTCTTGGCTCGCGCGAGGAGGCCGTCAGGCCGGGGAAGAAACTCGCCCCGCCCGGTTGCGGAAGACGGCCGGCTTTCGGTCAGATCAAGCCCTTCGAGAGGCCGCGCCGGCTGGCGCGCCGGCGAGAGACCATCACCCCGCCTCGACGCCACCTCCCACCGGACGGCCTCCTCCGGCTCGGCCTGCTGACCTGCAAACCAAAGCGCCACCTCAGAACGCGCCGATTTCGCCGCAATCGAGGATCACGGTCACGCTTCGACGGCCGAACCGGAACGCCGCCGCCGGAGACCATACCGTGGCGACAACCAAGACCATGACCGAGGCCAACAAGGTCGCGACGGTCACCCTGGCCTTCTGGATCATGAAGATCTGCGCCACCACCGTGGGCGAGACCGGCGGCGACCTCCTGTCGATGACGCTGAAGATCGGCTATGCGGCCAGTTCGGTGGTGCTGTTGACCTTCTTCATCGCCACCCTGGTGCTGCAACTGCGCGCCAAACGCTTCCACCCCTTCCTCTACTGGGCGGTCATCCTGGCCACGAGCACGGCCGGGACGACGATCTCCGACTTCACGGATCGCAGCCTGGGCCTCGGCTATGCGACGGGAGCGACGATCATCGGCGTCACGCTGGTGGCCGTCCTCGCGACATGGCGACTGACGATGGGGTCGATCGCGGTCGATCATATCCGCGATCCCAAGATCGAGACCTTCTACTGGATCGCCATCCTGGTCTCGAACACCCTGGGCACGGCGCTGGGAGACTTCCTCGCCGACAGCTCCGGCCTCGGCTACGGGCTCAGCAATCTACTGATCGCGGGCGGGATCGGCCTTACCGTCCTGGCCTATTTCTTCACGCGGGTTTCGCGCACCGTGCTGTTCTGGATCGCCTTCGTGCTGACCCGGCCGTTCGGCGCGACCATGGGCGACCTTCTGACCAAGACCCCGGACAAGGGCGGGCTGGGGTTCGGCACCATCGGCTCGACAGCGGTGCTTCTGGCTATTCTCATCGCGTTGATCGCCTTCACCAGTTGGCGGGCCGGCCGCAGAACGGCCGCACCCGCCTAAACGCACCGACGCTTTCCTCTCATCCGGTCTCGACGGAGTCCTTATGTCGACCACCCAGTCTCTCGATCTTCGACGCGTTCAACTGATCCGCAAGGCGGTCCTGCTGATCGCCATCCTGGCGGTGATCGCGCTGGCGGCGATCAGCCAGTCGCTCGGCGGCGAGACCGAACTCCACGAAGGCCTTGAAACCTTCGGCATCGCCGCGATCGTCGTCTGCATCGTCGGCCGCGCCTGGTGTTCCCTTTACATCGGCGGTCGCAAGAAGGCCGAGATCGTCGATCGCGGCCCCTACTCCCTCAGCCGCAATCCCCTCTATGTCTTTGGCTTCCTGGGTGCCTTCGGCATGGGCGCCCAGACCGGCAGCCTGACCATCGCCGCCCTGTTCGTCCTCATCGCCGTGCTGGTGTTCGCCGCCACCGTGAAGCGCGAAGAGACCTGGCTCTCGGAGGCGTTCGGGCCGACCTATGCCGCCTATGTCGAGCGCACGCCGCGTTTTTGGCCCGACTTCACCAAATGGCGAGACCGGGAGGTGATCGAGGTTCGCCCCCGGTTCTTCCTGACGACCCTCCGGGACGGCCTCGTCATGCTGATCGCCTTTCCGCTGTTCGAGGGCGTGGAGCATTTCCAGCATATCGGCTGGATCAGGGTGTTGTTGAACTTGGCCTGAGAAGCCCTGTAGGTTGAGTACGACCGCTTGCGTCACGGCGGAGAGGGAAGGAGTGATCCCTTGGCGATGCACCCCGACACGATCCAGTTCACGGTGATCCGCGGCGACGGCGACTGGAGCGTTCTCCGCGACGGCCGGAATTCCGGGCATTTCGATTTCAGCGTCGACGCCATCGAGTCCGCGCTCGTGAAGGCGACGACGCTGATCGACAAGGGCGCTCGGGTCGAGGTCTTCGTCCAGGACGCGGCCGGGCAGTTGCGTCAGGTCGATCCGGTCGGCGGTGAAGTGCTGCACTGACAAGCCAGCGGACCGGAACGCCGACGGATCCATCTAAGGAGATCACGCTGAAAGGCCTTGGGCCTTCTCGGCGTCCGCCGCTTCCCAAACCTCTCGAGCCGCGTCCGCGTTAAGGGCGGCGATCGCGAGACCCACGACGATGTCTGGCCAGGCCGAGCGCCACGCGAAGGCGGTGATCAATCCGGTCAGCACGATCGCGACATTGGCGAAGGCGTCGTTCCGGGCGGACAGGAAGGCGGCGCGCGTCAGGCTGCCACGACTTGACCGGAAACGGGCCAACAGGAAGGCGCAGGTGAGATCGATCGCCAACGCCCCCGCTCCAGTCGCCGACAGGAGGAAGGGCTCGGGCGCGACAGGCGTCTGGAATTTCGCCCAAGCCGTCCAGAGCGTGGCGATGGCGGGCGCCAGGATGATGATCGCCAATAGCTTACCGACCCTGGCCCTCGTCGCGAGCGAGGCCATCAGCGTCAAGCCGATCAGGAGATTGATTGCGGCGTCCTCGAGAAAATCGATCGAGTCCGCGAATAGCGACACCGATCCAATCGCTCGCGCCACCCCGAATTCCACGCCGAAATAGGCGAGATTCAAGACGGCGACGATCATCACGACCTGCCTCAAGGAGGCAGACAGGTTCACTGACCGGCCCACTCGAGATCAAAGTCAGGCGTGAGCGCGAGCAATCCCGTCTCGATCTGGTTCCACGTCAGGCGAAGCGCCTTGAGATCCTCCGGCGTGAACAGGTGCGCATGGTGCGATGCAGCCCGTAATTTGCCGGCCTGTTTCAGAAGATCGAACACCGCCTCGGGGTCGTCGAAGCCGGCCTCAAAGATCGCCTGGAAATGCTCCGGATGGCTCATGATCCGGGCGTAGTGGGTGTAGTCGGCGTGGTCGAGAACCTCGCCTCCCCGGTTCTTCCACTTCCCGAGCAAATCCTTGCAGTCGCACAGCGGCAGACGCTCATCCGGCCAATCCTCGCCGTAGGTCTCCGCCATCACCGCATCGAGAATTTCCCGCAGGGTCAGTTCGTAGCGGTGAACGAGCGTCTTGGCGCGCTTCACATGCGGCGGAGCGGAATTGGCCTGGAGACGCGCCTTCACTTCTCGGCCATGGTCAGAAGACGCCGCCTCGGCCAATGCGACAGCCGCAGGCCGGCGGCGTCGAGGAAATGGCGATAGCCGGCCAGGTTGGCGAACTGCGGCATGTCCGTGATCGAGAAGACGCCGACGGCCTCTCGCACGCCACGGGTCAGCCGCTCGCCCTCGGCGAAAATGTCTGCCATCGCCGACGCCCGCGTGAAGGCCTTGATCTGGGCCGGCCGCGCGATCGCCAAGGCGCTGGCGCCAAGACCGCCGTCCGACAGCCGAAGGATGCGATCAACAAAACTGTCCGTCGGCGTCCGGAAGCGCTCAAGGACATCGGGCAAGGCGAACCCCGCCGACAGTTGAGCGATCCTCTCGGACTGTTCGATCAGGCCGTTCGGAAACGCGGCGCGATAGACGCGGTCCGCGTCCGCTTGGGCCTTCATGATGGCGCCGACACCCTGCATCCGCTCCAGAAGCGGATTCCGACCCATCGCCGCGTAGGCGAGCGGGGTGTCCAGCTTCATGCGGTCGGCCAGACTAAGCACTCCGCTCGCGCGCAACATCTCGTCGCGTCGCCGGATGTCCTCGAAGGGATCGGCCAGACGCCTCGCCGCGTCCAACGTCGCGGCGAGGTTAGGTGGGATCAGATCACGCGGAAGGGTCATGGTTCGCCGCCTCGCGCAGTTGCGCCAGCCGTTCTTCGCAAACCGTGACAGCCAGTTTGCGCAGCACCTCGACCCGCTGGGTCAGCCAGGCCAGTTCCTCGGCGCTGATTTTGTAGTGCTTGGAGTAGCGCGCCTTCACATAGGCTTCGCGCAGAAGCTCGAAACAGCGGCGTTCGAACTTGGTCTCGCGCGGCCAGGCCTCGGACAGGCGCGGGTCGATGGCCTCGGTCTTCTTGCGCAGGAAGGCGAGGTTGTGGGCCTTGCCGCTGTAGAGCGTCACCACGAGCAGGATGCAGTGGTAGAGATGCTCGCTGGCCTGATGAAGGTTGAAGGCGGCGAGCTTGGGCTCATCCGTGGCGACGCAGAAAGCTGCGACTTTAGAAAAGCTCGCGGAGCTGGCCATCCAGTCCTGAAAGAACCCTTCCGCCTCCGCGAGTGCGGCCTTCGCCTTAATGTCCGCCGGCTTGTTCAGCTTCGCCGACGGCATGTCGAACAGCACCACGCCGTCACGGACGATGTCGGCGAAGAAATAACGGCCGCGATCCAGTTGTTCATTCACGTCGTGCAGGCTGTGCACGATGATGCTGACTGGCGTCCGGATCTCGCCCTCGCCCGGCATGGTCCGATTGGTGGCATCGAACCAGAACTCGCCGTCGGTCAGGTCTTCATGATCGACGACGATCAGCAGGTCGAAATCCGAGAAGTAGCGCCCGACCGGATCATGGACCCAGTCGCCGCGCGCATACGATCCGTAGAGGATGATCTTAAGGATCTTGCCGTTCTTCAGCCGCTCGGCGCGGCGGGTCGAGACGGCCTCGGCGAACGACTCGCGGATCACCTCGACCACCCGGCGCAGTTCCACCTGCTTGCGCGGCGGCAGATGATCGATCGAAGTCTTCATGAGCGGAGTCTCGCCCAACGCGTGCATCGGGGCAAGGCGCGAGGCAGGGTTCCGGAGGACACCGATCAATGCGCCGTGAGCGGCGGCGGCGCGGCGCGCGCCCGTTTAGGCGCTGAGGATGCCGAGGTGTCCGAGCAGGATCGTGAGACCGAGCGCGACAAGAGCGAGACCTCCGAGCAGTTCAGCCATCTTGCCGAACCGCTGGCCGACCACGCGCCCGATCAGCATGCCGACCGTCGTCAGCAAGAAGGTCGTGCAGCCGATCGAGGCGGCGATGACCCAGATATTAGCCCCGATGAAAGCCAGTCCGACGCCGACAGCGGCGGCGTCGATGCTGGTCCCGACCGCCGTGGCGATCAGCCCCCAGGGTCCGGCCCGGCGCGGAGCGTCGCTCTCTTCCTCAACGCGGGCCCGTGTCGCCTCCCAGATCATCTTGCCGCCAACGGCCGCCAGGAGGCTGAATGCGATCCAGTGGTCGATCTTCTCGACCAGCCCGGCGCCGGCCATGCCGAGCGCCCAGCCGATCAGGGGCGTGATGGCCTCGATGACGCCGAACACCAGTCCGGCCCTGATTGCGCCCGGCAGCGTCGGCCGATGCGAGGCGCCCCGGCCGACGGCGGCGGCGAACGCGTCCGTGGACATGCTGAGAGACAAGACGGCGATGGCGACGGGAGTCATGACGGGCTTCCACCGGACGACGAACAGCGCCTCCCTCCCCGGCCGGTGCGGCGGCGGGATGCGCTGGTCTCGCTAGGCGGCGATTCCGCTGGCCGGACCACGGGCCGAAGCGCGAGTCTGTTGATCCGGCCCCGGCGATCAGATGCCGGAAGCTACTCCCCAACAGGAACGGCCTCTTACCGGGTGTCGCGCAACGCTGCAAGATACTATAGGGGAGTATCCATGGCGCACACTTCCGCGAACAAAAAGAAGCTCATCGCCCGTGTGCGGCGCATCGCCGGCCAGCTCGGCGCGATCGAGCGTGCGATCGAGTCCGAAGCGGGCTGTTCGCAAATCCTCCAGCAGGTTGCAGCGGCGCGCGGCGCCATGGGCGGACTGCTGGAGGAGCTGGTCGAGGACCATCTGCGCCACCACGTCGCCCATCCCGATCTGAGCGAGGCGGACCGCCAGAGCGGCGCCGATGAACTGATCGCCATCATCCGCCGCTATTCCAAGTAAGGCCCGCGCCATGTCCGCGTCCGAGACCAACTATCTGACCCACGACCACAACTTCCTGAGCCGGTCGCACGACGACAGCGCGCGGCGCACGCTATGGGTCGTCGGCCTGACGGCGGTGATGATGGTCGGCGAGATCATCGCCGGCCTCGTCTATGGCTCGATGGCCCTGCTCGCCGACGGCTTCCACATGGCGACCCACGCGGGCGCCCTGGCCGTTGCGGCCGGCGCCTATGCCTACGCCAAACGGCATGCCGCCAACCGCCGCTTCAGCTTTGGGACCGGCAAGGTCGGCGACCTGGCGGGGTTCGCCTCGGCGCTGGTCTTGGGCATCGTGGCGGTGGGGATCGCTGGAGAATCCATCGGCCGCCTGGTCGATCCGCGCTCGGTCGCCTTCGGCCAGGCGACCCTGGTCGCCATCCTGGGCCTGGCCGTCAATCTGGTCAGCGCCGTGCTTCTGTCGGGCGGCGGCCATCACCACGGCCATCACGGCCATGGCCACCAACATGATCATCATGGCCACGATCATCACGATGACCACCCACCCGGCCACGGCGGCCATCGCGACAACAATCTGCGCGCCGCCTACATCCATGTGCTGGCCGACGCCCTGACGTCGGTGCTGGCCATCATCGCCTTGGTGGCGGGCCGCTATCTGGGGTGGGTTTGGCTAGACCCGTTGATGGGCATCGTGGGCGCCATCGTCATCGCGCGCTGGTCCTGGTCGTTGATGCGCGACACCGCCGCTGTCCTGCTCGACACGACGGACAAGGCCATCGAGGCCGAGGTCCGCGAGTTCGTGGAGGGGCCGGGCGACGCCCGGATTACCGACCTGCACGTCTGGCGCGTGGGGCCGGAGGCCCATGCGGCCATCGTCAGCGTCACGGGCGCCGTGACCGCGGGGATCATCCGCGACCGGCTGCGGCCGGTTCACGAACTCGGGCATCTGACGGTGGAGTGTCGCTGACGCGGTCGCTCTCAGTGTTTTGACGGGCTGATCGTCGCGGCGGCATCGCGGCAGGCCTGCTCGCAACGCCGGCATTCCTCCGCGCAGATACGGCAGTGCTCATGCATGTCGGCATGCTGCTCGCATTCGATGGCGCAGTCGGCGCAGGCCTCGGCGCAGGTTTCGAGCATACGCTTTATCAGCGCCTCATGGCTGCCGGTGCGACGCGCGGCGAGGCCGGCCGTCGCCAAGCAGACATCGGCGCAATCGAGATTGAGGCGGATGCACTGGGTGAGATCCTTGACCATGTCCTCGGCGAGGCAGGCGTCGACGCAGATGTGACATACGGCGGCGCAGCCGTAGGCCGCCTCGATCGCACGGACCAGGCTGTCGTTGAAGCTGCAGCGCACGTCGGGATGGGTGCTAATGATCGGCTGGATTTGCATCGTGGGCTCCTTCGGGTGATCGAAGGGCAACCCGAGGCCCGCGACGATGGTTCCGAACGGTGAAGCCCGCAAATCGCACGACGGCCATCGCAGCACCTGATTTCGCATCAAGCCAAAGGTGACGAAAAGACGCCGCCCGGTTGAGGGCGGCGTTCTGTGGTGATCCCGCGAGCGACGCGATCAGCGTCGCGAGCGCCGGGGATCGCGCTCGAACAGACAATCGGGGCCGCCGAAGCGGCCCCGACGCCAGAGCCTATTCCGCCGCGAACGAATAGCCGTCCTCGGTCACCGGCGCGTCCGCGCCGTCTCCACCTTCCGCTTCGGGCGGCTCAACGCGCAGCACCGCCGGAAGCCAGCCCTTGCCCTCCACCAGCCGTTCCGCCGCCTCGGCCATGTCGCCCTTCTTCAACCCGGCGATCCGACCGGCCTCGTCCGGATTGACGGCCTCGGTCACGGCCTCCAGCACCCGCGCCTTGGACACGCGGCTGAAGTAGCTGACCGCCGTGGCCGACCACGTCATGGTCATGTCCAGCCCGACCGCCGTCGCCAGCGTCTCGGCCTGCACCCACGCTCCGGGCCGCCGGTCGTGCGGATCGCGCACCGCGTACAGGCCGACCCCGGCGCAACAGGCCATCAGGTCCAGTTGCTCCGACGGCGGCAAGGCCGCCACCACCGCCCACAGGTCCTCCGCCCGCTCGGGCAGGCGCGCGCCCCACGCCTCGCACCGGTCGCTGACCCGGCGTCCGGCGGGCGTATCGCCTACACCCGGCGCCAGCCGCTCCAGTCCGTTGACCGTCAGCCGAAGCTGCAGCGGCGTCCAGACGCCGTAGCCCGGATAGAAGACCTGCAGGGCCAGGGCGTGGGCCACCGTCGCCAGCGCCGCCCCCGCGTCGGCCTGCACCGCGTCGCGCAGCCCCATGGTCTTGTGGGCCGTCAGGTCGATGACCAGACGATCCGACAGCGAGGGCGAGGCGTCTTCCGGCGTTTCCGCCGCTTCATCGGCGCCGGGCTCGGTCGCTTCCCCGCCTCCATCCTCGACGGCGTCTTCCACAGGCGGCTCCGCGACCACGTCGTCCGCCCGGACCAGACCGCGCTCGAAGCGGGCGAGGCCCTCGTGGCCGAGCATGACGATCATCCCGGCCCGTGCCTTGGCCTCGGGCGTGTAGTCGAAGTCCGGGCCGAAGGCCCGCAAGGCCGCATCGATCTCCTCCAGCCGGGCGTCCACCTCGGGCGGAAACATCTCCGCCGCATCCGTCTCCGAGACGAGCCGGTCGTATTCCTCGGACAGGGCGGCGATCTTGGCGGAGTCCGCCTCGGACCGCACCACCGCCACCGGATAGACCCGCCCGAACGCGGAAACGTCGCCGTAGTCCATGCTGGGTTCGGCCCACTTCCAGCCCTCGCACTCGCGGGCCTCGTCGGCGAGCCCGGCCAGCTTGTCGCTGACCAGCCGGTCCAGAAGCCCCGCATCCTCGAGCCAGCCGCCGCCGTCCTCGGTGAACAGGTCGCGCAGCACAGCCCCGCCCGCCGCCTCATAGGCCTCGACGCCGACGAAGCGGGCGCGGCGGTCATCGACCCGGACCTTGGCCTCGGTCATAGCCCGGCGGATGGCGTAGGCGGGCGTGTGAGGGCCGATCTGCTCCAGCACCTGCCGCTGCCGGTCCCGGTCCTCGCTGACGCAGAAGGCGGTCAGTTGATCGAGCGCCAGCGTCCCTTCACGATAGGCGGCCATCAACTCCGGCGCCGCCGCCCCGAGCCGCAGCCGCTGGCGCACGACATGGGCCGACACCCCGAACCGGGCGCCGATCTCGTCCGGCCCATAGCCCTTCTCCACGGCCAGCCGCTGGAAGGCCTCGAACTGGTCGGCGGGGTGCATGGCCTCGCGGGTGATGTTCTCGTCGAGACTGATCTCGTGGGCGTCGTTCTCGGCGTCCACGACGACGCGCACCGGGTGGGTGCGCTTGATCGCCTTGCGCTTGGCGAGCAGCCGCAGCCCCTGCCGCCGCCCCTCGCCGATGGTGACGAGGTAGTTCCCGGTCGGGGCGCCCTCCCCATCCCGCTCGATCTCGACCACGGGCGGCTGCAACACCCCCTTGGCCTTGATGGAGGCGGCGAAGGCCTCGATGGTCGCCGCCGAATGCTTCACCTTCCGGGCGTTCTTCGGCGACGCCTTGAGCCGGTTGAGCGGCACGATGATCTCCGCGCCGTGCTGCGGCGCGGTCGCGGCGGTTTCGATGGGTTGAGCAGTCATGTCTGCCTCCTTTGGGCATGGGTTTCAGGCACGCGAACTGCGCGCCTGAAACCCTGCCCGTCGGCGAGACCGGGGTAGCAAGGGCCAGGGCGGACCGGCCGGAGGGGGATCGCCCGGCCTGCACAAGCCTGCCGCCATCAAACCGATGCCCCTCATCGCCGGCGCGGAAGGTCGGGGAGACCGGCCGATCCGGCGGCGCAGCCGCTTCACCCTGGCCCGCGCGAGGGCGGAGCCCTTCCATGTCCTTTTTCAAGAGCCTGGACGTACGAAACCCCTCCGCGTCGCAGGCACGGAGATGAGCAGGATGAGAGGTTCGTCAGGTTGGGGGCCGAGCGGCGCTGGCGACGGTCGATCAGTCTTCCATTCGCGTGTTGGTTACCGCATGAACGCGTTTCGTCGCGGGCTGGCCTCCGACTTAGCTCGGGCGTCGGCGCGTGGCCTGCCCACGGGGCTCTCGAGGATGTCCCTGACCTTCCGCTCCACCCCCGGCCTGACGGGCCAGACTCCGGCGCTCACGGCGCCGCTGGCCGCACCTCCTGACCGATCCCCCAGATGAAGCCTGACAGCTCCCGCGCGATAGCGGCGATGACGACAGTCGGCCGCTTGCCGCCGGCGCTGAGCCGGCGATACCGATCGCACAGGCGCACCTGAGCCTTCCACGCCACGTCCCGCACCACCTTCGGCTGGCGAGAGACGACGTCGGTCTTGCCGGTCGAGACCCGCGGCGGATAGCGATAGCTCGGGGCCCTCGCCGAGGCCGTCGTACGTCGACAGAAAGCCGGAATGGGCCGCAGGGGTCGATTGGCAGGCGGCGCCCCCGAACAGGGCCGCCACAAGGACGGCGCCTTTCAGAATCTGGCTCTCGGAGCGGGAAGCTTGGCGACGGGGAGCGGGACGTGCGGACATGCGGGTGGAGTTCCGTGTGGCCGAGATGCTCATCCTGACCACCCAATCTTCCGCCAACCTTTCACGATCGTGCGCCTGCCTGTTCGCGCCGCTCTGACCTGTCTCACGGCCTCTATTCGCCACGCAAACGGACGTGTGGCCCCTCCTGGCCGTTCGGATTCGATCTGTCGGTTCAGGAGACGCACCGCCAACCGGCCGTGTACGGCGCTGGCGGCATCCCGTCCCTGCGCCTGATGGGTGGCCATCATTGGTGATGGAGACTTCCAACCCACAGCGAAAGCTATTGACGGACAGGGTCCAACTCGCGGCGCATACCGTCAAAAATGCCGTCAGCGATGGATTGCTGGAAACGCCTGCCGTCCCGGTATGTAAACTTTTTAGTCTTACTTTTCGCTACTTATAAAGCTGTCGGCAAAGACGCCAGCGTCTTCGTGCGCCTTAAGCATCGGGTCGGCGCCTGACCGCGCGACCCGTTCGCACCATTGTTCAGATTTTGGCGCGCGAAATGCTCGGTCAGAACCTCACCCCATCGTGGGAATGACGAAGCTCGAATCCGCGTGCTCCAGTTCGCTGTCCGGCCACCGCGCGGTGACCGTCTTGACCTTGGTCCAGAATTTCACGCCTTCCATGCCGTGCTGGTTGGTGTCGCCGAAGGCCGAGCGCTTCCAGCCGCCGAAGGTGTGATAGGCGACCGGCACCGGGATCGGGACGTTGATCCCGACCATGCCGACATTGACGCGGGCGGCGAAGTCGCGGGCGGCGCGGCCGTTCTGGGTGAAGATGGCGACGCCGTTGCCGTACTGGTGTTTCGACGGCAGGTGCAGCGCCTCCTCGAAGCTGGCGGCGCGGACGATCTGCAGCACCGGGCCGAAGATCTCCTCCTTGTAGGATTCCATCTCGGGCGTGACGTGGTCGAACAGCGACGGGCCGATGAAATAGCCCTTCTCGTGCCCCTGCAGGCTGAAGCCGCGGCCATCGACGACCAGTTCGGCCCCCTCCTGTACGCCCTTTTCGATCCAGCCCTCGACGCGCGCCTTGTGCTGGGCGGTGACGACCGGGCCGTAGTGGGCGCCGGCGTCGGTCGAGACGCCGACCCGCATGGTCGGGATCTCGGCGACCATCCGCTCGCGCAGTTCGTCGGCGGTCTTCTTGCCGACCGGCACCACCACCGGCAGGGCCATGCAGCGTTCGCCGGCCGAGCCGTAGGCGGCGCCGGACAGGTCCTTGATGACCTGGTCCATGTCGGCGTCGGGCAGGACGATGCCGTGGTTCTTGGCCCCGCCCATGGCCTGGACCCGTTTCCCGTGCGCCGCCCCGGTCTGGTAGACATAGTTGGCGATGTCGGACGAGCCGACGAAGCTGATCGCGTGGATCTGCGGATGGGTCAGGATGGCGTCGACCGCGACCTTGTCGCCGTGGACGACGTTCAGAACGCCGGCGGGAGCGCCCGCCTCCATCATCAGCTCGGCCAGACGGACCGGCACCGACGGATCGCGCTCCGAGGGCTTGAGGATAAAGGTGTTGCCGACGGCGATGGCGACGCCGAACATCCACATCGGGATCATGGCCGGGAAGTTGAACGGGGTGATGCCCGAGACCACGCCCAACGGCTGGCGCATCGAATAGACGTCGATGCCGGGACCGGCGCCCCAGGTGTATTCGCCCTTCAGCGCATGCGGGATGCCGCAGGCGAATTCGATGACTTCGAGGCCGCGCTGGATGTCGCCCTTGGAGTCGGCGACGACCTTGCCGTGTTCGCTGGAAAGCAGTTCGGCCAGTTCATTGACGTTGGCCTCGACCAGACGTTTGAACTCGAACATCACCCGCGCCCGGCGCTGGGGGTTGGTCGAGGACCAGCCGTCGAAGGCGTGCTGGGCGGCCTGGACGGCCCGGTCCATCTCGGCGACCGAGGCCAGCTGCACCCGGGCCTGAACCACGCCGGTGTTCGGATCGAACACGTCGGAGAAGCGGCCCGAGGCGCCGGTGAAGGCTGCGCCGTCGATGAAGTGGTTGATGTCGCGCATGATCGGACGCTTTCTTTCAGGCGTTAAGGATGGGACGGCGCATGGCGGCGATCAGAGATCGCTCCAGGCTCCCCCGGTCACGCCCGGCCAGTTCGTCGCGTCATGAACGCCCCGGGCGATGGCGCGGGCCAGGACATCGGCCGCCATGGCGCCGATCTGGGCGACCAGGAAGGCGCGCGGAGCCCCTTCGGGCAGCGGCCGCTTTTCCGTCGACATGCAGAAGACGATATCGCCGTCGAAGGGCGCGTGGGAGGGGCGGATGGCCCGCGCCATGCCGTCCTGGGCCATGATGGCGACGCGCTGGCATTCGACCCGCGTCAGGGCCGCATCGGTGGCGACCAGGGCGATGGTGGTGTTTTCCCCGGCGCGCGGATTGGGTCGGGCGGCGCCCCATTCGTCGCCGGACGCGCTCAGGCCGCTGCTGCCGAGGCCGCCGAATTCGCCGTCGATCTCATAGGGCGCGGCCCAGAAGGTCTTGCCGCCCGGCGCCACGACCGAGCCGGCGCTGTTGACCGCCACGATCGCGCCGACCGTGGCGCCATTGCTCAACACCGCCGAGGCCGACCCGAGGCCGCCCTTCAGCGACCCGGCCTTGGCGCCGTAGCCCGCGCCGGCGGTGCCGAGATCGAACCGGGTCGAGACGCTCTCTGCCGCCCGGATGGCGAGGGCCTTGTAGGGCGGGTCGATGCCCCAGTTCTTGTTCCCGCCATTGGCCAGGTCATACAGGCTGGCGGTGGGCACGATCGGGGAGAAGGGGATGCCGTCGATCTTGGGCCCGAAACCGAAGCCGCGGCCCTGCGCCCCCAGCCAGGCCGTGACCGCATCGCCCGATCCCAGACCATAGACCGAGCCGCCGGACAGGACGATGGCGTCGACCTGCTGCACCAGGTTTTCGGGGCGCAGCACGTCGGTTTCGCGGCTGGCCGGTCCGCCGCCGCGCACATCGACCGCCGCCGTCGCCGGCGTATCGGCGAGGATGACGGTCACGCCGGATCGGGCGGCGACATCCTGCGCCTGGCCCACCTTCAGACCGGCGACGTCGGTGATCAGATTCAGCGGGCCGGGGCGACCGCCGCCGGTGTCCTGAAAACGGGCCGCGCGCGCCAGGGCGGGGGTGGTGGCGGCGAGGCCGCCGATCAGACCGAGCGATCCCAGGATGGTTCTGCGGTTCATGGCGTCGTCTCCTCAGTGATGTTCGACAAGAGGTCTGGCCGGCCCAGCGCCGCGATATTGCGGTGCAGGTCCGGCGTCGCGGCGAGCAGCCGGCGGGTATAGTCATGGGTCGGCGCGGCGAAGACCGCGGCCGTCGAACCGGACTCGACGATGACGCCGGCCTGCATCACCAGCAGCCGGTCGGTCACCGCGCGGACGACGCCGAGGTCGTGGGTGACGAACAGATAGGCCAGCGACAGGCGCGCCGAGAGATCGGCCAGCAGGTCGAGGATCTGGGTCCGGATGGAGACGTCCAGCGCCGACACCGCCTCGTCAAGCACGATGATGGACGGCTCGGTGATCAGGGCGCGGGCGATGGCGATGCGCTGACGCTGCCCCCCCGAGAACTCGTGCGCGAACTTGTCGCCGTCCGCCGACGCCAGTCCGACCTGTTCCAGCATGGCGTCAACCCGGCGACGGGCCGCGACGGGATCGGGCCGGTCCGGCGAGAGGTTGAAATTCTCGGCGATCACCTGATGCACCCGCCAGCGCGGGTCGAAACTGCCGGAGGGATCCTGGAACACCATCTGGATCCGGCGACGCAGGGCCAGCAGGTCGGCACCCCGCGCGCGGCCAATGTCCTCGCCGCCGACCAGCACCCGCCCGGCCTGCGGCGGGTCGAGGGCCAGAATGGTGCGCAGCAGGGTGGACTTGCCGCAGCCGGACTCGCCGACGAGACCCACGCTTTCGCCCGGCTGGATCGAGAAGCTGACATCGTCGACGGCCCGCAGGACCGGGCGCTTGCCGAACAGTCGCGGAGCGCCGGGGTATTCCCGCACCACCCCCTCGACGCTGAGAACCGCCGGGGCGTCCGTCTGCACCCCGGGGCGGCGGTCGGGCACATGGGTCGCGGCCGCCAGCAGGCGCCGGCTGTAGTCATGCGCCATTCCCCCGGCGATCCGCGACGCCGCAGCGACCTCGACGACCTCGCCGTCCTTCATCACCGCGACGCGGTCCGCGGTTTCGGCGACGACGGCGAGATCGTGGGTGATCAGGATCAGGCCGATGCCGTCCTCCTGCACCAGCTGTTTCAACAGGCCGAGAATCTGCGCCTGGGTCGTGACGTCCAGCGCCGTCGTCGCCTCGTCGGCGATCAGCAGGCGGGGCGTCAGGGCGATGGCGATGGCGATGGCGACGCGCTGGCGCTGGCCGCCCGACAGCTCGTGGGGATAGCGATCCAGCGGGAAGCGATCCGCGGGAAGACCGACCCGGTCGAGCAGGGAACGCGCCGCCGCCCGGGCCTCGGCCCGCCCTCCCCGACCATGAATGCGGATCGTTTCCGCGACCTGGTCGCCGATGGTCATCAGGGGGTTCAGCGCCGTCATCGGCTCCTGGAAGACGATGCCGATCTGGCTGCCGCGCACGCGGCGCAGGACGGCGTCGGAGGCGTTCGAGATCACGGCGCCGTCGAGGGTGACTGTGCCGGTCATGCGCGCCTGGTGCGGCAGAAGACCCAGCACGGCGAGGGCCGTCATCGACTTGCCCGAGCCGGACTCGCCGACCAGCCCCAGAATTTCGCCCGGGGCGACGGACAGCGACACCGACTTCAGAAGCCGGGTCTCGCCGATGGCGACGCTGAGCTCGTGGATTTCGAGACCCTGCATCTCAGCGTTCCCGACGCAGACGCGGATCGAGCAGATCGCGCAGGCCGTCGCCCATCAGGCTGAGCCCCAGGACGATCGTCACAATGGCCAGACCCGGCATGACGGCCAGCCACGGGGCGAAGCCGATCAGGGTCTGGGCTTCGGCCAGCATCCGGCCCCAGCTCGGCATCGGCGGCTGGGCGCCGAGACCGACATAGGACAGGCCCGCCTCGGCCACGATCCCCATGGCGAACTGGATGGCCGCCTGGACAATGAGCAGGTTGAGCAGATTGGGCAGGATGTGCTGGAGCGAGATCTCGGTCTTCGACTTGCCGGCGGTTCGCGCGGCGAGGATGAACTCGCGCGTCCACAGCGACAGGGCCGCCCCGCGCGTGACCCGGGCGAAGACGGGGATGTTGAAGATGCCGATGGCGATGATCGCGTTCAGCGCGCCGGGTCCCGCCACCGCCGTGATCATCACGGCGACCAGCAGGGCCGGAAAGGCGAAGATCAGGTCGTTGGTCCGCATGACCGTCTCGTCGATCCAGCCGCCTCGCGCGGCCGCCAGCAGGCCCAGCGGCGCGCCGACGCCTAGGCCGATGCCGACGGCGACCAGGGCGACCGCCAGCGAGTTTCGCGCGCCGACCATGATCATCGACAGGACGTCGCGTCCGAACGGATCCGTGCCGAACGGATGAACCGCGGACGGGGGGCTGAGCCGTCGGGCGATGTCGATGGCGGTGACGTCGAACGGCGTCCAGACGAAGGACACCAGCGCCATGGCGATCACCACAGCCGTCAACAGCCCGCCGATCACCAGCGCCACGGGAAGGCGCGCGCGCGTTGCGACCCTAGCTGACGTCGCATCCGTCATCCGCGACGCTCCCGCAGACGGGGGTCGACCAGGACATAGGCGAGGTCGATCAGGAAGCTGACCAGGACGACGGCGAAGACCAGCACCACCACCACGCCCTGGACGACGATCAGGTCACGCTGGGTGATGGCCTGGAAGACCAGCCGCCCCAGCCCGGGCAGGGCGAACACATTCTCGATGATGATGCCCCCGGCCAGCAGGAAGGGGAACTGCAGACCCAGGATCGTCAGCACCGGGATCAGCGCGTTGCGCAACGCGTGCCGCCACACAGCCTGGTTGAGGCTCAGGCCCTTGGCGCGCGCCGTGCGGATATAGTCCTGGTTCAGCGTGTCCAGCAGGGCGCTGCGCAGCACCCGCGCCAGGATGGCGGCCTGGGGCGCGGCCAGCGCCACCGCCGGCAGAAGCAGCGACTGGAACGCGGGCCAGAAGCCGTTCTCCCATCCCGGAAAGCCGCCGGCGGAGAACCAGCCGAGGTTGATCGAGAAGAACAGGATCAGCAGCATGGCCAGCCAGAAATTGGGCAGGGCGATGCCGATCTGGGTCACGCCGACCAGGCCGGAATCGAGCACCGAATTGCGGTGACTGGCGGCGATGACGCCGATCGGGAAGGCGACGACCAGCGACAGCACCGTGGCCATCGCCGCCAACGGCCCGGAGACCGCGAACCGGTCGGCGATCAGGCCGCCGACGGGCACCTGATAGGTGTAGCTGACGCCGAACCGGCCCCGGAACAGATCGCCCAGCCAGCCGAAATAGCGTTCAGGGGCCGAGCCGCCCAGACCCATCTGCTCGCGCAGGGCGGCCACGGAATCCGGGCTCGCGTTCAGGCCCATCATATAGCTGGCGGGATCGCCGGGCACGACCTGCAGCAACAGGAAGATCACGGCCGTCGCCGCCAGCAGGGTCAGGGCGTGGCCGCCCAGCCGGCGCAGCAGCCAGGCCGCCCCGAACTGGCGCACGACATAGACTGCCGTCGCCAGGCCCAGCAGGCCGAAGATCCAGCCCCACGGAAGGCGACTTTCCGCAGGCCTCTCCGCCGCCGGACCGGGCACCGTCGAGCCGGTGAACCAGGCGCCGCTGACGACATTGGCGGGGATCGGCGCATTGATCCACAGCCCGTTCAGACCGGCCTTCCAGATGCCGATGCGCGAGGACTGGAACAGGAAGCCGTTGACGGCGTCGTCGGCGATGCGGCGTTGCAGCTCGCCCAGCAGCCGCAACCGGGTCGGTTCGTCGGGGGCGGTGTTCAGCCGGGCCAGTCCGGATTCGAAGGCCTCGCTCTGATAGCCGAAATAGTAGTCGTCGCGGGCATAGATGTCGTAATCCATCGGCTCGACGTGTTCGACGATGGTCAGGTCGAACTGGTGGCGTTTGAACACCTGGTCCAGCCATTGGGCCCATTCCAGATTCTCGATTCTGACCCGGATTCCGGCCTCTGCCAGCTGGGCCGCGAGGACCTCGCCGCCCCTGCGCGCATACGGGCGGGGCGGCAGGCGCAGCGTCAGATCGATCCCGTCGGGGTAACCCGCCTCGGCGAGCAACTGGCGGGCGCGGGCGATGTCGTGGGGGTACAGGCCGGTCAGATCGACATAGCCGGGGGCCTGGCGCGAATAGTGGCTGCCGATCGGCTGGCCATAGCCGAACATGGCGCCCTGGATGATGGCCGGCCGGTCGATCGCATGGGAAATCGCCCGGCGGACCCTGACGTCGTTCAGCGGCGTGTTCCGGTTGTTGATGCCCAGAACGACCTTGCCCTCAGAGGCACCGATCATGACGCGGAACCGCGGGTCTTGCTGGAACTGGGCGACGTTCTCGGGCGACGGATAGTTGGGGAAGGCGTCGATGTCGCCGGCGCTCATGGCGGCGAAGGCGGCGGTCGGGTCGCTGATGAAGCGGAACACCACGGTCTGCAGCCGCGCCGGCGGTCCCCAATAGCCGGCGTAACGGACCAGCGTCAGGGATTCGCCGCGCCGCCAGGCCGCGAACCGGAACGGCCCCGTGCCGACGGGCTGGGAGGCGTTGGTCGCGGCGCTTTCGGGGGCCACGATGACCGCGTCGCCCCAGCCCAGCAGGGTGGTAAGGGCGCTGACGGGGCGGTCCAGGGTGATCCGGACGGTGAGCGGGCCGATGACGTCCACCCGGCGGATCGGCTCGAACAGCGCCTTCTGGGCATTGGTCGATCCGTCGGCGGTGATCCGGTCCAGCGAGAATTTGACGTCGGCCGCATCGAACGCCGTGCCGTCGTGGAAAGTCACGTCCGGACGCAGGTGGAAGACATAGATCAGGCCATCGGCCGAGACGTCCCAGGACTCGGCCAGGCCCGGAACCACGGCCCCCGTCTGGGTGATCCGCGTCAGCCCCTCGAACACATTGCCGTAGACGACCTCGTCCACGGCGGCGGCCGCCCCGCTGGCGGGGTCAAGGTTGGGCGGCTCCAGCGGGAGGCCCAGGACCAGCCGATCCTGGGCGGCGGCCGCCGACGGCCCGCCGACGATACCCATCAC